>Ga0255338_1000580_pt1 | contig 106542 bp, 80 predicted proteins | sample MeOH1_35cm_T4_19_FD_203715 | JGI IMG/M metagenome (GOLD analysis project Ga0255338, IMG submission 203715) | Sandy soil microbial communities from University of British Columbia, Vancouver, Canada - MeOH1_35cm_T4_195 | ecosystem: Engineered > Artificial ecosystem > Sand microcosm > Unclassified...
TTCGAGCCTTCCCCTGGTGTCTTTTCTGGGACTTCCTCTGCAGCGTGGACCGCTTGCCAACGCCAAGAGGGCGGGACCGCTGGGGGCTTGCTGGCTTTGCTCCAGGCAGAACCTCGAAATTCTCCTCGAAGAACCTTCGGACGAAGGTCATCGCGTTCATCAGCGAGTCCACGGGCCCCATGCCAAAGATCGGTCTGATCCGAGGTTTGGTGTACCCCTCGATCAGTACCGGGCAGTACCAGAGCCGCCGCTCGGGGTAGTGCACCGGCCGGCCCACCATGAGCCTCGAGATACGCTGCTTGCCAGAGGGGGTAATGTACTCCCAGCAATCCTCCGCAATCGGGTCTTCAATCCGCCTCAACTTCGGACGCCAGTTCTCATCCTTCTCAGGCATGGATCGCGACCTCATGGGTCCCTGGGAGGACCAAAGTAGGCCCGGCAGAATACAAGGCATGCGGCCTTGCCCGCGTAGCACGAGCCAAAGCAAATGGCCTTGAGCTTCTGTTGTCGCTTCGTCCTTCCTGGAAGGTTCTCGCAGAATTTCTCCATCGCCTGACTCCCTGCCTGGCATGCCTGGATGCATGCGAAGGACTTCCATGGGTCCGCTGTGGTTTCGGACTCCCCAAGCTCTGGGGCAGGCAGCGGCTCCAAGCAGGCTTCCGGGTTCAGCTCGCAGAACGACGCCACATGCCCCTCGGTTGGCGGTGGCAGAACAGGGCCGGAGACCGGTGCCGCCTGGTAGAGCACCCCTCCGCGTCCGCCTGATCTGACTGCACACCCCAGCATTGTGAGCGTCAATAGCAAGGGGATCGCGAGGAGTCTCGGCACATGAGACACTGTAGCCGGTCGCGGTGGAACGGGTCGATAGCCATGCGGGGTGGACGGGGTCCTCTTCGACGACTGGGCCCGCACCTGCCGCGGCGGCGCATTCGCGCTGAGGCGGCGGGAATCGAACCCGCCGCTCGGAGCGCCCGGCAAGCGCGATCCAACTCGGCCCTTCGAAGCGTTGCCGCCGCTCACGCAAGGAGAGGTGGAGTGGCTGCTGCGGTGAGTTGTTGGATGTGCCGGCGCCTCCCGAGAGAGAGGCGCAACCACAGCCCGAGTCCGAGTCCGGAAGAGTCGTTGCGGCCGCCTCCACTCCGTGCAGGTGCGCCGGAGCGTTCAGCCACGCTGGTAGGGGCCCCCCTGCCCTGGTCGGGGAAGAATGAGGGCTGCGAGCGTTCGCTTCCATGGAAGCGGCAAGAGCTGAGAAGTTGTACCTGATCGTGGATTGCCATCGGCCGGTCATGGACCCATATCTAAACTTTGAGCTGAGTGAATCGACCCTTCACTACAGGAGGCAAATCATGTCGCTCTTCCAACGCGTTTCCATGGGCATCGCTGTGGCGACCCTCCTCCTCACGGCGGGCCCAGCGTCCGCCGGCGAGTACGGCAAGAGGGCAGACTGCAAGAAGCCCAACGCCGTCCAGCGCACGGGCAGTCTGAAGCTCAGGCCCTTCGTAGGCCATGACCTGGTGGCTAATTACGACCTTTGCTACATCCAGCATCCCACCGGGTTCGTAGGGCCAAAGTCATCGGCGAACAATCTTTCCCCGTAGAGCTGAAGGTTTCCCACAAGCCGTCCGGCAAGAAGATCCAGATGTGCTTCCGCAAGACATGTACGTCGAAGAATATCTGACCCGCCGAGACGTTAAGCCCAAGCCCCCTGCCGCGCCCCTGATGGGAGGGCAGCTTGGGCAGGTGTGCCCTCAGCGGGCTGCACGACCATTTGCGCCGAGGCACGAAATGGGCATCAATGAAGCCTCGCCATGCCCGCGACCGATGACGCCCAGGTTCTGGTCCAGACGCCCTGCGAGGCGCTGCGGCCCTTCGTCAAGCGGTTCCTCGTCGTCGAATCCACGGTCGCGCACCGCGACACGCACCTGCCCGATACGGGGCTCGTCGCCGCGTTCGGCTTCCGGGGCGATTGCCGGCTGAACGGCGGCGCCCAAGCCCCGCGAGCGGCGATCACCGGACTCTGGGACTCCGTGCGCACGCATGCCCACAGTCGGGACCACGCCGTGGTCATCGTCGCGTTCACCGCTACCGGCGCGGCAGCGTTGCTGCGCCCGCCGCTCGAGGAATTCGCCAACGCCACGACAGACCTCGACGCCGTGCTCGACCGCCCGGCCAGGTTGGACCGCCTCCACGAGCAACTCGCCGAGGCTGCGAACCACGCACAGCGCATCCGGCTCGTGGAGGAGCTCCTGCTCGCGCATGTCGGCAAGGCCCGGCCGGATCCGCTCGTCGCCGCCGCGGTGGCGTTGATCGAGCGGACGCAGGCGATGATGCGCATTGAGGAGCTCGCCCGGCGGATCGGCCTGAGCCAGAGCGCGCTCGAACGGCGCTTCCGTAGGCTCGTGGGGGCCTCGCCGCGGAGGTTCGCCTCCCTCGTCCGGCTGCAGAAGGTTGTCCGGCTCCGCGAAGCAGGCGCCGACCTCACGACGATCGCGCACGCTGCGGGCTATTGCGACCAGCCTCACTTCATCAAGGACTTCAAGCGCTTCACCGGACTCGCACCCAGCTCGTTCTTCGCGCGCGCGACCGCCGGCTGAGACGCCGAAATCTTACAAGTCGCCGCGCTGTCCGGCTGCCAGAGTGGGCGCATGGACAGCTCACCCATGAAACAATTCGTCATCATCTTCCGGCAAGGCCCCAAGCAGCTCACGGAGGCCGACCTGAAAACCCGCGCCGAGGAGACCCGCGCCTGGGCCCAGCTCCAGAACGCCGCGGGTCACAAGCTCGACCCGCACATCCTGGCCCCGGAGAGCTATTGCAGCGGACCGGCTCCCGCCAGCAGCGCCGACCCGATCACCGCGCTTCTTTTCCTCGAGGCCCGTGACTTCGCCCAAGCGGTGGAGGTTGCCCGGGCGCACCCGGCCCTTCGCTACGGCTCCAGCGTCGAGGTCCGCCCGTGGGCGCCCCCGCCCGCCCCGCCGCCGACGCTGTAGCTCCAAGAGGGCTTCTCATTGCCGGGCCTGCATGCTTCTGGGGAGGGCTGCCAGCATCGGGCACAGACATGTGGAGTGGATTCTTCATGTGCCGGTGAGGACTCACCATGGATCATGAAGCGAGCAAGGAGCTCGAGAGCGGAGGGGCGCGCCGTCCCCCTTGCGGCGCGCCCCTCCGTCTCCCACCCTGCCTCAGTGGCAGGACAACCGATCGAGGGCCGAGGCGCCCTCGCACGTCCCTGCATCCAGCTCATCCCGGTCGAGCACGTTGTCCTCGTTCCGATCGATGCCGATGCGGCGCTCGGTGCCCTTGGGCACCACGGTCCACGTCAGCTCGCTACCGGGGCCCGCCATCGTCGACAGCAGCGCCGCGCTCACCCGCTGTGAGGTCCGATCCGACTGGAACTCCCCATTCCCCTCGTAGGTGTAGCCCCGCGCCACGCCCGCCTGCCGGCCCTTCACCACCAGGCCCACCTTGCCGCTGTTCGCCAGCGCGAGGAACGCGGACACCCGGGCGCTCTGCTTCGGGCTCGGTGAGGCGGAGCTCAGGGTGAGCTGCTGGCCCACCGCCGCGTGCGAGTCCTGGCTGTCCGGCCCCAGCGGCTCCACCAGGGTCTGCAAGGAGCCTCGCGGCAGATCCGACCCGGAGAAGGACAGCAGGAAGGCCACCAGATCCGCGACCTCCTGATCGCTCTTCGCGGGGAAGGCAGGCAGGTTGACGAAGCGGGCGATCGAGTCCGTGCCTCCGTGGTGCCTGAAGCCGAAGCCCGACAGACTCTCCAACTGCGTCAGCTCCATGCCCTCCTTCTCATAGAGGTTGCGCAGCTGCGGGATCTTGAGCACCTTCGCCTCCGTGAAGTCCGTGGTGGTGAGGGCGGCATGGTTCTCGCCGTCGGGCCCCACGGGGAGCGTCACGTACTCGGACCGGCTGAAGTCCCAGCTCACGCTCGCCCCCATCCCCGTGGGCAGCGAGTGGCAGGTGGCGCAGGAGATGAACGGGGGCGCCTGCCCGACGTTCTGCCTGCGGAAGATGGCCAGGCCGTTGACGGCGTTCCCCTTGGGCAGGGGCTTGCCAGTGGCCGTGAAGCGGCCCGGGAGCGGCAGCCGCGTGGGCAGGGTGTTGTCGAGGTTGCGGAACGGGTTGGGCGGGAAGGTGAGCGTGGCCAGGAAGTCCTTGAACTGCTTCATCTCCGCCGTGCTGAGCCCCTTGTCAGCGCCCTGGAGGTGCATGAAGGCGGGGTTGAACTCCTCCAGGCTGCTGCGGTCGCCTCGCCAGTGCAGCGCCTCCTTGCCGATGATGTCCTGGAGCGTCTGGGTCGTCATGGGGCCCTTCATCGGGTGCACGGGCCCGAAGTCCGGCGCCAGGAAGGGCAGGCCCATGCCCGCGTTCTTCCCCTCCATGGAGATCAGCTCGCCGCTCGGATCCCCCAGATCCCACGCCAGCTTGTCCATGCGCCCGTCCACGTGGCACGAGCCGCAGGAGATGTGGCCGAGGCCCGAGGTCTCATGCGTGCCATACAGGTGCTTGCGGCCCCACTTGATGGCGTCCGGCGTCGGGTCGAAGAAGGGCACCCGGGCCCGCTCCTGGTGAGTCTGGAGGCTCACCACCGAGAGGCTGGCGTCAAAGCGGTTGAGGACATAGAGCCGGCCGCGCGGATCGTCCACCACCAGGCCCGTGGGGCCCTCGCCGACCTGGACCTGCGTCACACGCTGGCCCGTCTCGCTCACCACCACCACGTTGTTGGAGCCCATGCCCGCCACGTACGCGCGCGTCCCCGCCGCGTTCCACGCGATGCCGCGCGGATCACCGATGGACTTGTTGCGCTCGGATTGGGGGAGGGTGGGCGTGGTGTACGTCAGGTGCGGGTTGAGATCCCACGGGGCCGGGTGCTCCGCGGTGACAGGGTTCACCCACGCCAGCTCCACCCGCAGGAAGCGGCCGTTGACGTTGGGCTCGAAGCGCACCTGGTTGGTGGCGTCCGTGCCCACCACGGTGACAGCGCCGCTGGGGTGCACCGCCAGCGCCATGTTCAGGTTCATCAGCTGGGTGGCATAGGTGACGGACAGGGTGGCCGCGTCGATGATGGCAAGGTCCCGATCCGGCAGATTCCAGCCCACCCTCCGCCCGGAGAGCGCAGCCTTCGAGCCGCTGACGAGCTCCGTCCAGTCCCCGGAGTTGTCATCCATCCACCGGCCGCTCGAGCTCTTCTTCACGATGAGGCCACTCCGAGGGGGCGCCGACAGGCTCGGGTTCATGAGGGGGAAGAACGAGGAGCCCTGGTTGGGCGGCGGGTTGATGCCGCCATAGGGGCCCGAGGGATCGCTCACGGCGTTGGGAGGGAAGCACTGGTCCGCCTTGTCCGGGAAGGCGTCCTTCATCGTGTCGTCCCCCCCCAGGATGGTGCTCCCGTTGCCCGACTCGAAGATCGCGGCGTACACCTTGCGGCCGTCCGGGCTCACCGCCAGGGCCCGCGGATCCTCGCCCAGCAGCGGCACGCGCCGAGGTGTGGCCTGCGGCTCCGAGGGATTCACCACCAGCATGGTGTTCACCTGGGAGCAGGTGATGAAGGCCCGCTGAGGAGCCCCCGCGAAGACGACGTCCGCGGGCTCGTCCTCCGTGGGCACGGTGGCCACCACGTTGAGCGTGGCGAGATTCACGATGCTGACGCTGTCTGAGATGTGATTGACGACCCACGCCTCCGTATTGGAGCGCGCTCGCACGGACACGGGATCCAGGCCCACGGGGATGGAGGCTGTCAGCCGTGGCTCGCGCTCAGCGCCCTCCAGCTCGAACACCAGCAGCCGGTTGTCCGCCGTGTTCACCGCCAGCAGCTTCTGCCCATCCGGCGTCATGTCCAGCGGGTGGACATGCGGGTTCTCCCAGTTCACGAACGAGCCCGCCGCGCGCGCCGGCCCAGGCCATGCCAGGACAGCCAGCAGACTCAAAACCATGACACTGGGAATGACAACCCTCGAGCTTGCCGCAGACAAGATCTTCATAGACACACCCCCGCACCGATAATGGCTTTTCGCGCAGTGATTGCTCGGTGACGGTGGTGGCTTTTGCACAGTGCGAGCCAGGGGACGCCCGCAAGGAAGTCCGGGCACTTGCGGGCGGAGAGGGCCTTGCGCAAGGGCGCGGTTGAGCAGCGATGGACCTGCGCTGCGCGAGTTGCGCAACCTTTGCTCAACGGTTGCTCAACGCCGAGGTCCGAGGCGAGCGCTACGAGACGGCGCTACCGGCTGCGCGGGCGCGGTATCCCATACACGCTCAGCCGCGTGACGAGCGTGCGCCGGGAGATGCCCAGCAGCTCCGCGGCCCGGGTCTGGTTGCCCCCGCACTGATCGAGCGCCGCGAGGATGCGCTGCCGCTCCAGCGCCGCGATGTCTTCGCCCAGTGTCCCCCCCGCGGGCGCGGGAGCAGGAGTGGGACGGGGAGCAGAGGGCAGAGAGGGAGTGCGAACGGGAGTGGGGTGCGCAGAGGCCGGGGCTGGAGACAGCACGGGAGCTGGGGGGAAGGGGGGCGTGGGCGCGAACACCCGCTGAGAGGAGTCGAAGATCAGGTGCTCGGGTTCGATGGCCTCGCCCTGGCAGAGGACCACGGCGCGTCCCATGACATTGCGCAGCTCCCGGATGTTCCCGGGCCAGGAGTGCTTCTCCAGCAGGGCCTGGGCCTCCGGGGTGAGCGCAGGGGGCCGGAGCCCCTGCTCGGAAGCAAAGTGCTCGATGAAGAACCGGCTCAGGGCTCCAATCTCTGCCACACGCTCGCGCAGGGGGGGGATGGTCAGCGTGAAGCCGTTGATGCGGAAGTAGAGATCCTGCCGGAAGGTGCCGCGCACCACGGCCGCCTCCAGGTCCTGATGGGTCGCCGCGATGAACCGCACGTCCACGCTCCGAGGCTCGAGCCCTCCCACAGACAGCACCTGGCGGTCCTCCAGCACGCGCAGCAGCTTCACCTGCACGGCCTGCGGCATCTCCCCGACCTCATCCAGGAAGAGCGTCCCCCCGTGGGCTGTCTCGATGAGCCCGGGTTTGGAGCGGAGTGCCCCGGTGAACGCGCCGCGCGCGTGGCCGAACAGCTCACTCTCCAGCAGCGTCTCCGAGAAGGCTGCGCAGTTGATGCACACGAAGGGGCCCTGCGCGCGCGGTGAGCGCCTGTGAATCGTCTCCGCGAGCAGCTCCTTGCCCGCGCCCGTCTCCCCGCGCACCAGGACACTGATCGGGCTCTGCGCCACCCGGCTTGCCAGCTCATACAGCCACTGCATCGCGGGGTCCTGCACCACGGGCAGGGGGGCGGCAGGGCGGTGGGGGGCCACGGGCTCGGAGGCGGACTGGATGACGATGGCCACCGAGCCGAGCTGGATGGGCGTGAGGGGCTCGAAGGGCGTGGGGGAGTTCGCAGCCAGGCGGATCTCCTCGATGCTCCCCGTGCCTCCCCCCTGCTCCCGGGCGACGCGGATCCGGGTGCCATTCACGCTGCCATGATCTTCGATGGTGAGGGTGGGCCCGAGGTGGATCGTCGCATGACGGCGCGAGACCGAGGGCTCATCCAGGCGGATGGTGCAGCTCTCGCTCCGCCCCAGGGTGATGCTCCCCTGGGACGGAAGTAAGTGGGTGTGAACCTTCCCCGACATGAAGGCAAGGAGTGAGAAGCGGTCTTCCTGAGAGCTGGAGCTCGTCGAAGGAAGGCTGCGCTCTTTCCGCTCTTTCATTGTACGGGCACCTCTAGCACGGTGAAATGAGACCGCACTGATCCACACTCACGCAATGCCAGTCGCGTGGCAGCGAGAACAGGTGAGGCGATGTGGGCTCACCCTCCGCTGGGGCTGCTTCCCGCTGAGCCCCTCACCCAGAGTGCTGGCGGGCCAGCTGCAGCACGCGGGCATTCTCGGGCACCTGGCTCAGGAAGCGCTCGCGGACGGCTCCGGCGGGAAGATCCTCGGCCAGCAGGTGGAGGCATTTGAGGGCCTGCGCGAGGGCGGCTCCCGCGGCGGTGCCCTCTCCCTGGGCCAGACACGCCTCGGCCAGCGCCAGCCAGACACTCACCGAGCCTTCGCTGGTGCCACCCATCCGCCCCATCTGCTCCCAGAGGCGCACGCTCTGCTCTGCCTCCGCGCGAGCCTCCGCGGTGCGCCCTTGAGCCAGCAACGCCGCGCTCAGGCAGGTGTGCGCCGGGAGCCGGTAGAGGAAGAAGGGGCTCAGCGACTGACAGGCCTCGCGAGCCCAGGTCTCGGCTTCGGGGGGCGAGCCCTGTGCCAGCGCGACCCGGGCGAGCACGAGGGGAACCAGGCTCAGGTGCGTGGGGTTGAGGCCCTCTTGCTCGCGGGTGTGGAGCGCCATGCGGCGGGCCTCCTCCAGGTGCCCGGGCTCGAGGCTCTTCGAGAGCACCAGGGGCAGATAGGTGCGCAGGTAGATGCCGCTCTGTCCCGCACCGCCCTTTCCCGCCAGTCCCTCCTTCATCACCTCTATCGCGGCGGGCACCTCGCCCAGCGCCGCCAGCACCTCGCCCAGCAGGGTGCGAGGCACCAGCTCGTTGCGGTCCGAGCCCACCTCGCTGAAGGCCTTCATGCCCTCTTCGGCGATCTGCTTCGCCTGCCAGAGCCGTGCGTCGTAGTGGTACGCGATGTAGCCGCGCGTGACGCACGTCCAGCCGCGGATCTGGCCGTCACGCTCCAGGCTTCCCGCGCCCACCCGCTGCATGAGCTCCCTGAGCGCGCGCTGTTCGTTCGCCTGGCCTGCCCAGGAATAGAGGGCGCCCAGGAAGCTGAGCCCTTCGATGTAGGGGCTGAGGGCCTCGGGGGCGGGCTCGATCTCCCGGAGGCGCCGGCCCAGCGTGAGCGCCTCCGCCTGACGCCCGCTCTGCGCGTTCATGAAGATGAGGCTGCCCACCACCTGGATCCAGGAGGCGCTGCCCGCACTCAGCTTGGGGAGGACCTCGTAGCTCACGGCCGAGGCGCGCGCGAAGTCTCCCGTCCAGAAGGAGATGTTCGCCTCCAGCACCTGGAGCTCGGTGAGGGCCGGCTCCGTGGGCTCGCAGTCCCGCGCGGCCTTGAGGCACCGCTGGGCGCCGTGCAGCTCCAGGCGCTGCCGCTCGCAGATCTGCCGGCAGGCGCGGGTATAGAACAGGATGGCCTTCTCCCGGTTCCCGCCCCGCTGGTAGTGCTCGGCCAGCACCAGGGGCTCTGACTCTCCGGCCGCCTCCAGCCAGGCGCCCGCCAGCTGGTGGCCCGCGGCGCGCAGGGTGTCCGGCACCAGGCTGTAGGCGGCATCGAGCACCAGGGCGTGGTGGAAGCGGTACTCGGCCTCGGCCGGGAAGCGGCTGCCCGGCTGGGGCTGCACCACCTCCAGATCCACCAGGCGCCGCAGGCAGTACGCCAGCTCCTCGGAGGGCAGGGCGGGCTCCAGCAGGGCGCGCACTCCGCCCGCCCAGAAGTTACGGCCCAGGATGCTGGCTGCCAGCAGCACGCGCCGTGTATCGGGTTCCAGGCGCTGGAGGCGCGACTGGAGCATGGCCAGCACAGAGCCCGGGGTCTCCTCGCCGTGCCCCTCGGCCACCCCGCGGATCAGCTCCTCCAGGAAGAGCGCGTTGCCGGCGGCCTGTCCCACCAGGCGGGCCTCCACGGCCTCGGACACCTGAGGCCCGAGCACCTCACGCACCAGCCGGGCGCTGGCCTTCTGGCTCAAGCCCCGCAAGGGCATCTCCTGCACATGCCGGGCCCAGAGCCCGGGGAACAGCTCCTTCACCTCGGGCCGCGCCAGGGCCAGCACCAGCAGCGGGTACTCGGCCAGCTCTTGCAGCACCTCCTCCATCAGCTTGATGCTGGGTCCATCGCTCCAGTGCAGGTCCTCCAGGATCACCAGCACCGGGCTGTGGGCGCACTCGGCCTTGAGCCACGTCACCAGCGCCCGGGTCACCTGGTGGTTCATCAGGTGCGGATCCTCCCGGGCCGCGCGCAGGCGGGGGCTGTCCTCCGCGGGGAAGGGGAGGGCGCACAGCTCGCCCAGGAACTCCGTGGCGTCCTTGTGCTGCTCGGGGAGCAGGTGCAGGGTGATGCGCTGGGACAGCTTCGCGCGGCGGGCCTCCAGCGGCTCGCCATCCACCACGCCGCACAGCCGGCGCACGGCCTGTCCCACCAGGCCATGCGCCGTGCTGGTGCTCATGGGGGCTCCCCGCCCCAGCAGCACCAGCGGAGGCCAGGAGTGGCGCTGCAGGCGGCGCATCAGCTCATGGCGCAGGCGCGACTTGCCCGTGCCAGCCGGAGCGGTGACGAGCACGGCCCGCGCGCAGGAGTCCTCGACACAGGTGGTGAGGGCCAGCTCCAGCAGGGCCAGCTCCTGCTCGCGGCCGACGCAGGGGGTGGGCCGTCCCAGCAGCGGGCGGGACTCGTCCGCGGTCACGTGCTCGCCGCTCAGCAGGAAGACGCTCGACGGGGTCTTCTCCAGCTGGAACCGAGGGCCCAGCAGTCCCGCCGTGGTGTCATCCACCAGCACCTGGGAGGAGGAGGCCAGGTGCTGCTCCTTCTGGAGATGGAGCAGCTCGGCGGCCCTGTCGACGGCGTCTCCCACGGGCAGGGGGAGGCCGCGCACGCTCAGGCCGGTGGTGAGCGCCACGAGGCTCTCATGCCAGCGCTCCTTGACGGACAGCGCGCAGTGCGCGGCCAGGGCCGCTTGATCCGTGGCGCTGCCGCGCTCCAGGACGAAGGTGGCCAGCAGCGAGCCGTCGGCCAGCAGGACGGCGTGGGCGCAGTAGGCCTGGAGGTTCTGCAACAACAGCTGGCGCTGCTCGCGGACCTGGTCCTCTTCCTCCAGGCTGAGCGTAGGGGCCTCCTTGAGGGAGGCGCGGGGGGTGGCCAGCAGCACGCTCACCAGGTGCTGCTCGGTGTGCGCGGGCCCGGACTGCACCGAGAGCGTCGAGCCTCGCTCGCGCGCCACGGGGTCCAGCCGGGTCCGGGAGGAGGGGGGCGGCAGCTCGGAGGTAATCTCGAGCGCCGCCAGCGCGCGCAGCAGGTGGCTGGCATTCGCGGGCCGCAGTCCGGGCTGCTTGGACAGCATTCGCTCCACCAGCGCCTGGAGAGAGGCGGGCAGCTCCGGCCTCAAGGTGCTCAGCGCCGCCGGCTCGGAGAAGAGGATCTTGGCCAGCACGGCGGCCAGGTGGGGCGCGCGGAAGGGAGCGAGCCCCGTGAGGCATTCATAGAGCACACACCCCAGGGAGAAGATGTCCGCGGCAGGCGAGACGTCCTGAAGGTTCGAGGCCTGTTCAGGCGCCATGTAGCCGGGCGTCCCCAGCACCGAGCCGCTGCCCGTGAGGAGCTGGGAGGCTGCGTTGATGCGGGCCACCCCGAAGTCCAGCAGCACCACGTCTTGCGGCTGGCCAGAGCGGAGGAAGAGGTTGGAGGGCTTGAGGTCGCGGTGGATGATGCCCTGGGCATGCGCAGCGGCCAGGGCATCCGCGGCACGCTGTAGCAGCTGCAGAGACTCGGAGAGGCTCAGGGGCTTGTGGAGCAGCCGCTGCGCGAGATCCTCTCCCTCCAGCCACTCCATGGCGAGGAAGGGGTACTCCCCCTCGGTGAGGCCATGGGCCACGTAGGAGACGATGCCGGGGTGATGCAGCGAGGCCAGGAGCTGGGCCTCGCGAGCGAAGCGGCGCGCCACCTCCGAGTTGCTGGGGGATTGGAGCAGCTTGAGGGCGACGGACTGCCGGGTGTGTCCATCGTGCGCCAGGAAGACAACGCCCATTCCGCCGCGGCCCGCCAGGCGCTGTAGCGTGAAGCGTTGGGCGATGACGGAACCTGGGGCGAGGCTGACGGACGACGGGGAGGGCATACACCGTCGAGAGTACTATGGAGACAGGTTACCTTTGGAGTCCGTGTCGGCAGGGCCGTGTCATCGAGGGGTGAAGGACGCCAGCTCGCCGATTACCAGGACCTTCTCCAGGGTGGCGACCTCCTCCACCACCCGCTCGAAGCCGTCCTCGCCGAACAGCTCGTGTTCCTTTCGCTCGAAGTCTTCGCCCAGCGCGTCGTACTCGTTGGCGGAGACGATCTGCCGCAGTGCGGGGAAGAGCACCGTGTCCTCATGGGCCGCGTGGGGGCCGTACATGCGGATGAAGAGCTGGAGGGTGCGGGTCAACCGCGCCCTGGACTCAGGGCTGCTCAGGCCCTCGGACGTGGCAAGGCGCAGTACTTCGTCCGTGAGCCGCCGTCCCCGTTCATGCTGCTCGCGCAGGACGCCGACCAGCTCCACGAGCTTTCCTGCCCGCTCGAAGCGGGGGAAGAGGAACTGTTCTTCCAGCCGCTCATGGTAGTCCTCGATGAAGCGGCGGAGGATCCCGGCCCCACCCTCCACCGGTTGAACTTTGTGGGCAGACGCTAGACGCTGCCAGGGGGACGATGTCCACCCGGAGCGAGGGAGCCACCGATGGCCGAGCAGCCAGTCCAGATCGAGGTGTGGAGCGATTACGTGTGCCCCTTCTGCTACATGGTGGAGCCCGTCCTGGAGCAGCTCCGGCAGGAGTACGGCGACACCGTGCAGGTGCACTGGCGGGCCTTCGAGCTTCGCCCCGAGCCGACGCCTACGCTCGAGCCCGCGGGTGAGTACCTGCGCAACACCTGGGAGCGCATCGTGTACCCCATGGCCGCGGAGCGGGGCATGACGCTCCGGCTGCCTCCCGTCCAGCCTCGCAGCCGCAAGGCCTTCGAGGCCGCCGAGTTCGCCCGCGAGGCCGGCCAGTTCGACGCCTTCCACCGGGCCCTCTTTCAGGCCTTCTTCCAGGAGGGGCGGGACATTGGGGATCTCGCGGTGCTGAGCGCGCTGGCCGCCTCGGTGGGGCTCGACGCCGAGGAGCTGGGGCGCGCGCTCGCCGAGGGCCGCTATACCGAGCGCGTGCTGCGCGACCAGGAGCTCGCCCGGACCCTGAGCCTCACCGGCGTGCCGGCCATGCTGGTGCGTCCTTCCGAGGGCCAGCAAGGGGTGCTCGTCAACGGCGCTCAGTCCTACGAGACGATGGAGGAGGCGGTGAAGTACGTCCGCCGTGCGACTCTGACTCCGGAGCCTGGCGACGCTCCATGAGCGACACGTCGGTTCAGGACGTGTGAAGGTCTCACACGGGGGCTGACGCTCATCGGCACGCCTGCCGCGACCGTCTCCGTTGCCAGATTGTCCGTTCGCGGCGCGGTGCCTCCCACGAATGGCACGGCGCCGATCGCTCATGAGCGGGCGCCGCTGCCTCGCGCTGTGCAAGGGCGCGGAAGTGCACGTCATTCCTCGGGGGCTCTCTCGAGCCTCCTGTCGCCCACCGCCTCGCGGTGCTGGCGCGCACCTTGCTCTGTGAGGGGAGGCGTGCACTCCGCACGCTCAGGAGACATCCATGTTCCGCTCTCAGACCCAGAACGACAGCAACCCCTTCGTTGTCATGTGCACCGTCATCGCGTTTCACTGCATGGGCTGCGCGTTCCTGCTCATCGACAGCATTCACCCATGAGCGCCCCTCGCGGCAAGTGTTCGTTTTTGGGACGACACTTTCCGCAATCGAGCAGCGCACTCCAGGAGGTAGGGGCAATCCCCAGGAGTTTCAGAGGGTTGGAGCTCTTCGCGGCGCTGGCATGACGTTCGCTGTGGGGCCTCGTCGTGGACATCCCTCGGACTCGCAAACCCAATCGCAAGCCCTGGATCTTCGGAACCGTCGGGGTGGTGGCGCTCGCGGTGGTGACGCTGGGCCTCTCCCAGCTTCGGGCCGCCGCGCCCACCGTGGAGCGGGGCAGCGTGTGGCTGGACAGTGTGAAGCGCGGGCCCATGCTCCGCCAGGTGAAGGGGGCGGGCACCCTCGTCCCCGAGTACATCCGCTGGCTCACCGCCGACACCGCGGGCCGCGTCGAGCGCATCCACGTGCGCCCGGGCGCTCCCGTGCAGGCGGACACCCTGCTGATGGAGCTGTCCAACCCGGACGTGCAGCTCCAGGCGCTCGAGGCCGAGCGCCAGCTCGCCAGCGCCGAGGCGCAGCTCATCGCCCTGCGCACCGAGCTGGAGACGCAGCACCTCTCCCAGGAGGCCGCCCTCGCCAGCCTGGAGGCCGAGGCTGCCAACGCCGGCCGCCAGGCCCAGGCCACCGTGGCGCTGCTGGACCGCTCGTACGTGCCCACCCTGGAGGCCCAGCAGACGCGCGAGAAGGCCGGGGAGCTGAACACCCGCCTGGAGCTGGAGCGCCGGCGGCTGGCTGTGCTCCAGGGCAGCACGAAGGAGCAGCTCGCGGCGCAGCAGGGCCAGATCGAGCGCTTGAAAGCGGTGGCCCGGTTCCGCCGTACCCAGGTGGAGTCCATGCAGGTGAAGGCCGGGGAGGCCGGGGTGCTGACGGAGCTGCCGCTGGAGCTGGGACAGTGGGTGACGCCGGGGACGGTGCTCGCCAAGGTCGTCAAGCCCGAGCGGCTGAAGGCGGAGCTGCGCATCGCGGAGACGCAGGCGCGGGACATCCAGGTGGGCCAGCGGGCGCAGGTGGACACGCGCAACGGGGTGGTCGAGGGCACGGTGGCGCGCGTGGCGCCCGCGGCGAGCCAGGGCACGGTGCGCGTGGAGGTGACGCTGCCGGACGAGCTGCCCAAGGGCGCGCGGCCGGATCTCACGGTGGAGGGGACGGTGGAGCTGGAGCGGCTGGGGGACGTGCTCTTCGTCGGCCGGCCTGCGGGCGCTCAGCCGAACTCCACGGTGTCCCTGTTCCGGCTGCTGCCGGGCAGCGACGAGGCGGTGCGGATCCCGGTACAGCTGGGCCGGGGTTCGGTGAACTCCATTGAAGTGGTGCAGGGCCTTACCGAGGGCGATCAGGTGGTCCTCTCGGACATGACCGCGTGGGACGCGGTGGATCGGGTACGAGTGCGATGAACACGACGGTTCCGGAGAGCGCGAAGGAGCAGAGCGTGGCAGTGACGGCGGCCGCCCATGCCGCGGACGTGGTGCCGCAGAAGTCGCTCATCCAGCTGGAGGGAGTCACCAAGGTCTTCGAGACCGAGGAGGTGGAGACGCACGCCCTCTCGGACGTGCACCTCTCCGTGAGGCCGGGCGAGTGGCTGTCGATCGTCGGCCCCTCCGGCTCCGGGAAGACGACGCTGCTGGCGGTGCTGGGGCTGCTGGACACATCCACGCGGGGCACCTACCTGCTGGATGGCAAGTCGGTGCTGGACCTGTCTCCCACGGAGCGGGCGCTGGTGCGCAACCGGCACATCGGCTTCATCTTCCAGAGCTTCAACCTGATCGGCGATCTGTCCGTCTACGAGAACGTGGAGCTGCCGCTCACGTACCGGGGGATGCCGGCCGGCGAGCGCAAGACGCGCGTGGAGAAGGCGCTCGAGCGCGTGGGCATGAGCCACCGGGCGCGGCACATGCCGGGGCAGCTCTCCGGCGGTCAGCAGCAGCGCGTGGCGGTGGCGCGCGCGGTGGCGGGCGATCCGCTCATCCTGCTGGCGGACGAGCCCACCGGTAACCTGGACTCGAAGAACGGCGAGTCGGTGATGCAGCTGCTCTCCGAGCTGCACCAGGGCGGCGCGACGCTGATCATGGTGACGCACGATCCGGCGCAGGCCCGGCTCGGCACGCGCATGGTCAGCCTGTTCGACGGGCGCGTCGTCCAGGACGAGCGCCTGCGCTAGGCCTCCACTGCCTCCATTCTTATGGACCACTTCCTCCAGGATGTGCGCTACGCCCTGCGTGTCCTCCGCAAGAGCCCGGGGTTCACGCTGGCGGCGGTGCTGGCGCTGGCGCTCGGCATTGGCGCGAACAGCGCCGTCTTCAGCGTGGTGAACGGGGTGCTGCTGCGCCCCATGCCCTTCGCCGAGCCGGAGCGCCTGGTGCGCATCTTCGGCAACCTCCATGGCATGGGCCTGGAGCGGATCTCGGTCTCGGTGCTCGAGTACCGGGACTACCGCGAGGCGCCGCGGACGCTGGGCTCGGTGGCGGCCTTCACCGACGCCGACGTGACGCTCACGGGGCAGGAGGTGCCGGAGCGCCTGCGCGCCATCATCGCCACCGCGTCCTTCCTCTCCACGCTGGGCGTGGCGCCGGTGATGGGCCGCAACTTCTCCGAGGAGGAGGAGACGGAGGGCCGGGATCAGGTGGTCGTCCTCACGCACCGGCTGTGGCGCGGGCGCTTCGGGGCGAACCCGGACATCCTGGGGACCACCCTGACGCTCGACGGGCAGCCCTTCACGGTGGTGGGCGTGCTGCCCGCCGGCTTCGAGTACCCGCAGGGGACAGACCTCTACGTGCCCTTTGCCCCCACGCCGGACATGCTCGACCCGAACGCCCGGGGCCGGCGCTTCCTGGACGTGGTCGCCCGCGTGAAGCCGGGGGGGAGCGTGGAGGCCGCGCAGCGGGACATGGATCGCGTGGCGGCGGGGTTCATGCAGGCCGCCCCGGACCAGTACGGCAAGGACAGCGGGTGGGCGATCTCCGTGGTGTCCATGGAGGAGCAGACGGTGGGCAGGGTGCGCTCCACGCTGTGGGTGCTGCTGGGCGCGGTAGGCTTCGTGCTGCTGATCGCCTGCACCAACGTGGCGAACCTCCTGCTCGCCCGGGCGGCGGCGCGCGGCCGGGAGATCTCCATCCGCGCGGCGCTTGGGGCGGACCGCTGGCGCCTGGGGGCCCAGTTCCTGACGGAGAGCCTGGTGCTCTCCCTCGTGGGGGGAGCGCTGGGGCTGCTGCTGGCGATGTGGGGCATGGATGCGCTGCTGGCCCTGGTGGGCGACGGGCTGCCGAGGGCCGCCGAGGTCCGCCTGGACGGCCGCGTGGTGCTCTTCACCGCGGCGATCTCCGTGCTGACAGGGCTGCTGTTCGGGCTGGTGCCCGCGCTGCAGGCCAGCCGGGTGGATCTGCACGGCGCGATGCGCGAGGGCGCGCGAGGCACGGCGGGGCGGGGCGCGGGGCGGATGCGCGCCGTGCTGGTGGTCTCCCAGGTGGCGCTCGCGCTGGTGCTGCTCGTGGGCGCCGGGCTCTTCCTGCGCAGCTTCGTGGCGCTGCAAGGGGTGGAGGCGGGCTTCGAGCCCCAGGGCGTCCTCACCGCGCGGCTGTCGCTGCCCCTGGAGCGCTACGGCGAGGACTCCAAGCGCGCCGCGGTGATGCAGGACTTCCTGTCGCGGGCCAAGGCGGTGCCTGGGGTGGAGGCCGCGGGCCTGGCGAACCTGCTGCCGCTCACCGGCCGCTCGGACTGGAGCTTCGACATCGAGGGCAAGGTGACAGGCCCGAACGATCCGCCACTTCCGGCGGTCGAGTACCGGGCGGTGAGCGGGGACTACCACAAGGCCCTCCGGATCCCGCTACTCCGCGGGAGGATGCTCTCGGACTCGGATGGCTTCGACGCGCCCCACGTGGTCGTCATCAACGAGACGATGGCCCGCGTCATCTTCCCGGGGCAGGAGCCGCTCGGCCAGCGCGTGCGGCTCCACGGCCGGGATCCGAAGGCGCCGTGGGCGACGATCGTGGGCATCGTGAAGGACGTGAGGGAGTGGGGCCTGGATCAGCCCGCGCGCCCGGTGGCCTACTACTCGGTGACGCAGCGCAATCCCATGGGCGCGTACCTCGTGGTGCGCACCCGCCAGAGCCCCGGGACGCTGCTGGCCTCGCTCCAGGCCGAGCTGCGCGCGGTGGATCGGGATCTCCCGCTCTACGACGTGGCGCCGATGGAGGCGGTGGTGGACAGCTCGGTGAGCCAGCGCCGCTTCTCCATGCTGCTGCTGGGGATCTTCGCGGGCGTGGCGGTGGTGCTCGCGTCGCTCGGCATCTACGGCGTCATCGCCTACACCGTCACGCAGCGCACCCGCGAGCTGGGCATCCGCATGGCGCTGGGCGCTCGGCAGGCGGACGTGTTCGGGCTGATGGTGGGGCAGGGGATGCGGATGACGCTGCTGGGGGTGGGGCTCGGCCTTGTTCTGGCGCTGGGGCTCGGGCGGCTGCTGAGCGCGCTCCTGTACGGGGTGAAGGCGCATGACCCGTTGACCTTCGCCGGGGTGGCTGTGCTGCTGGCGGGCGTGGCGCTGGTGGCCAGCTGGTTGCCCGCGCGCCGCGCCGCGAAGGTGGACCCCGCCCTCACCCTCCGCTCGGAGTGAAGCCTGATGTCCCAACCCCAGGCCTCCATGCCCGCCTGCCCTCCGAGCCGTCCCGGAGGAGGCCCCGAGCCGTAGCGATCGCCTACCCCCTCTTCGAGGGCTTCTGGCAGAGTCTTCCTTCCCCTGGGTGCCGCCGTGTCCGAAACCGCTCCCGCAACGCCTGAGAGTGCCCCCCGGCCCGAGCCCGACTCGCGGCCGCGTGTGCTCGTCGCCGACGATCAGGCGGACGTGCTGGAGGCGCTGCGCCTGCTGCTGAAGCGGGACGGGTACGTCGTGCTGACGGCCCAGTCCCCGGCGGGCGTCCTGGCCATGCTGGAGGCCGAGGACGTGGACGTACTGCTTATGGACCTCAACTACGCGCGCGACACCACCTCCGGGCGCGAGGGGCTGGATCTGCTCGCCCGGGTGCGCCAGCTCGACGCGGCGCTGCCGGTGGTGGTGATGACGGCCTGGGGCAGCGTGGAGGGGGCGGTGGAGGCCATCCGCGGGGGCGCGCGGGACTACGTGCAGAAGCCGTGGGACAACACGCGCCTGCTGACCCTGCTGCGCACGCAGCTGGAGCTGCGGCGGGCGCTGAAGCGCTCCCGGCGGCTGGAGGAGGAGAACACCCACCTGCGCAAGGGTGGCGAGCGGCCGTCCTTCCTCGCCGAGTCCCGCGCCATGCAGGCGGTGCGGCGGCTGGTGGAGCGCGTGGCGCCCTCGGGGGCCAACATCCTCATCACCGGCGAGCACGGCACGGGCAAGGAGGTGGTGGCGCGCTGGATCCACGCGGCCTCCGGGCGCCCGGAGAGCCCCTTCGTCGCGGTCAACTCGGGCGGACTGTCCGAGGGCGTCTTCGAGAGCGAGCTGTTCGGCCACGTGAAGGGGGCCTTCACGGACGCGAAGACGGACCGCATCGGCTGCTTCGAGCTGGCGGATGGCGGCATCCTCTTCCTGGACGAGATCGGCAACATGCCGCTCACGCAGCAGGCGAAGCTGCTGCGCGTGCTGCAGACGGGCGAGCTGCACCCGGTGGGCTCCTCCAAGGTGCGCCGGGTGTCGGTGCGCGTCGTCTCGGCGACGAACGCGGATCTGTCCAAGGCGGTGGCCGAGGGGCGCTTCCGGGAGGATCTGCTCTACCGCCTCAACACGGTGGAGGTGCAACTGCCGCCGCTGAGGGATCGGCGTGAGGACATCCCGCTGCTGGCCGCGCACTTCCTGGCCGAGCAGGGCCGGCGCTATGGTCGTCCGGTGCTGCGCCTGTCGCAGGGGGCGCTGGAGGCCCTGATGTCCTACGGATGGCCGGGCAACGTGCGCGAGCTGGAGCACACCGTGGAGCGCGCGCTGCTCATGGCCAGCGGGGACGAGGTGACCGCGGAGGATCTGCTGCTGCGGCGCACGAGCCGGGAGGGCCCGTCCCGCCTGGAGGAGATGACGCTGGAGGAGGTGGAGCGCTACCTCATCGAGCGGGCCCTGACGCGGTATGAGGGCAACGTGAGCGATGCGGCGAAGGCGCTCGGGCTGTCGCGCAGCGCGCTGTACCGCCGCATGCAGTACTACGGCATCAAGGGAGCGCGGTGAGACGCCCCCGGAGATCGCTACCGCACGATCTCCGCATCTTCCTGCTGGCGCTGCTGGCGGGGCTGCCGGGCTCGATCACCACGCTGGCGCTGCTGTGGACGGGGGACGTGAGCGCCAAGGTGCAGTGGACGCTCTCGGTGTTGGTGGTGGTGGTGCACCTGGGCGCGGCGATCGCCGTGCGCGAGCGCATCTCCCGGCCGCTGCAGACGGTGGCCAACCTGCTGGCCGCGCTGCGCGAGGGGGACTACTCGGTGCGCGGGCGCGGGGCTCGCGGGGATGATCCGCTCGGGGAGGTGCTCCTGGAGGTCAACGCGCTCGGGGACACGCTGCGCGAGCAGCGGCTGGGGGCGATGGAGGCGGGCGCGCTGCTGACGCAGGTGATGGAGGAGATCGACGTCGCGGTGCTGACGTTCGACGCGGCGGGGACGCTGAAGCTGGTCAACCGCTCAGGGGAGCGGCTGTTGGGGCTGCCCCGGGCGCATCTGGTGAACAAGGGCGCGCGGACCCTGGGGCTGGCGGAGCTGTTGGAGGGCACGGTGCCGCGCCGGCTCACGCGCAGCTTCGCGGTGGAGGGCGGGCCCTACGAGCTGCGGCGGGGGACGTTCCGGCAGGGAGGGCTGCCGCACCAGCTGGTGGTGGTAGCGGATCTGCGGCTGGCGCTGCGCGAGGAGGAGCGCGAGGCGTGGCGGCGGATGGTCCGGGTGCTGAGCCACGAGATCAACAACTCGCTGACGCCCATCCAGTCCATCGCCGGGGCGCTGAGGGACGCGCTGGTGCAAGTGCCCCGGCCGTCGGACTGGGAGGAGGACGCGAAGTCGGGGCTGGGGATCATCGAGCGGCGCAGCGAGTCACTGGCGCGGTTCCTGTCGGCCTACGCGAAGCTGGCGCGCCTGCCGCCGCCGAGGCTGGCGCCGCTGGAGTTGGAGTCCTGGGTGCGGCGGGTGGTGGCGCTGGAGACACGGCTGCCGGTGGAGGTGCGTCCCGGCCCGGTGCTCACGGTGAGCGGGGATGGAGATCAGCTCGAGCAGCTGCTGATCAACCTGCTGCGCAACGCGGTGGATGCGGCGAAGGAGCGGCAGGGCCGAGTCTGGGTGTCCTGGACGCGGCCCGCGGCGGACGCGGTGGAGCTCTGGGTCGAGGACGAAGGCCCGGGGCTGGCGGACACAGCCAACCTGTTCGTGCCCTTCTTCACCACGAAGCCGCAGGGCAGCGGCATCGGCCTGGTGCTCAGCCGGCAGATCGCCGAGGCCCACGGAGGAACGCTGCGCCTGGAGAACCGGACGGAGGGGGCAGGGTGCCGCGCGCGGCTCCGGCTCCCACTGCAGGCCCCCGGGCTGCATCCTCCCGCGGCGCCTTACGGGGTCCCGCGGGCCTCCAACTCGTAGAGGGTGATCTTCGGGTCCTCCGGGAAGACGCTGATCGCCTCCACGCTCAGCAACGGCACCAGCACCGTGCAGGCCTCCCACTGGCCCGTCCCCTTGAAGTGGCACAGGGTAGGGTTCACGAAGGACGTGCCGCGCTCCGGGTCCTGCAGGCCCAGGCCCTTCGGAGTGCGGACGATGGCGCGCAGCGTGCCCGGGCCCTTCGCCCGGAGGCGCACCAGGTTGAGCTCCTTCAGCGGCGGCTCGAACTCCGCGCGCAGCGCCCCATCCGCCTCCCACCGATGGGTGACCCCGTTGCCCAGGTCCACCCCTGTCTTCTCCTTTCCATCGAACGCCTGGCGCCCGGCCTCCGCGCCCGTGATCTGCGCGGGTGCCACGGGCGGATACAGCTCATACGGGGTGCTCCCCGCGTCCGGGGGTGTCCCCGCATCCGGGGCAGAGGCCACGGCCGGAACCGTCGTCAGGCCGGAGAGATTGCCCGCCTTCGCTCCCTGTTGGAGCACCACGGCATTCACCACCAGTGCGGGCAGGTGTCCACCCTTCGCGCAGACGGGCGCGAGCTCGGTGACCAGGGGCGGGTGCGCCGGGTCCATCTTCCCACCCGTGATCGCCGCGGGCACCAGCGCGGTGCGCACCAGGGCCGTGCATGCGGCCCCCATACCGGGGCCAGCGTTCTCCAGGTTCCAGCGCACCTCCGGGGGCTCCATGCGGCGCCCGGCCAGTCCACCCTGCAGCGCCCGGACGACGAGCTCGGCACAGGTGTTGGCCGCGGCGGGGCAGCGCTGGCACAAGGCCTTCAGCAGCTCTCGCGCGGGCGAGGCCTGCGGCGTCAGAGGAGCCCGGGCGTCCAGCGCCATGCCCAGCTCGCAGGCCCGGGTGGGAGGCTCGGCGCAGGCCTCCAGCTTGCGCTGGGCCTCGGCGAGCGCAGCACTGTCTGCCGGGTTGCGCACGACGCCATCCAGCGTCCGCTCGAGCGTCCTGCAGTCCTGCGACGTGGCAGGGGAGGGCACCTTCGAGGCTCCCGGGGGCGGCGCCACGTCCACCTGCATGCCCGGGACAGCGGGAGGGGTTTTTCCGGGCTCCGGCTCCTGGGGCTTGTGGGTGACGATCCACATGCGCACGAAGGCAGCGAGCGCCAAGAGCATCAGCAGAAGGGTTCGGAGAGGAAAGCGGCGCAAATGCAAACTCCTTGATTCCCACCGTGAGCGGGGGTTATCAGCCCCCCGCGGGTTCTACCTGAACGGAGGCGTTCGTGGCTGAGACGTTCGATGTGGTGATCATCGGTTCTGGACCTGGCGGCTACGTGGGTGCCATCCGAGCAGCCCAGCTGGGCCTGAAGACGGCCATCATCGAGAAGGACAAGCGGCTGGGCGGCACCTGCCTCCACCGCGGCTGCATCCCCACCAAGTCCCTGCTGTGGACGGCGGAGCTGTTCCACCACATCCACGAGGCCTCCAAGTTCGGCATCGATGTGGCCAGCCCTGTCATCAACTGGGCCAACGCCCAGAAGCACAAGCAGGACGTGGTGACGAAGGGTGCCAACGGGATCGACTTCCTGATGAAGAAGAACAAGATCACGGTGGTCAAGGGCCATGGCCGCATCGCCGGCAAGGGCAAGGTGGAGGTGACGGGCGAGGATGGCTCCAAGCAGACGCTGGACACGAAGAACATCATCATCGCCACCGGCTCGGTGCCCAAGTCCCTGCCCACGGTGCAGGTGGACCACAAGCGGGTGCTGAACAGTGACTCGATCCTGCTGATCGACCGCATCCCCAAGAGCCTGATCGTGATCGGCGCGGGGGCGGTGGGCTGCGAGTTCGCCTCCGTCTTCAACCACGTGGGCAGCCAGGTCGCCATCGTCGAGTACATGCCGAACCTGCTGCCCATCGAGGACGTGGACGCCTCGAAGGAGCTGGAGAAGCACTTCAAGAAGCGCAAGATCGACATGCACACCGGCGCCAAGGTGGAGAAGGTGGAGAACACCGCCACCGGCGTGAAGGTGACGATGACGGTGGGCAGCGAGACGAAGACGATCGAGGCGGAGCTGCTGCTGTCGGCGGTGGGCCGCGCGCCGGTGACCGAGGACATCGGCCTGAAGCTGACGAGCATCCAGCCGGACCGGGGCTTCATCAAGGTGGACTCGATGATGCGGACCTCGGAGCCGAACGTGTACGCGATTGGCGACGTGATCCCCACGGCGATGCTGGCGCACGTGGCGAGCGCGGAGTGCATCCTGGCGGTGGAGCACATCGCCGGGAAGAACCCGCAGCCGATCAACTACGACCTGGTGCCGTCGGCCACGTACTGCTACCCCGAGGTGGCCTCGGTAGGGCTGACGGAGAAGAAGGCCAAGGAGCGCGGCTACGACGTGAAGACGGGGATCTTCCCGTTCAGCGCCGTCACCAAGGCGTCCATCTCCAACGAGGCCGCTGGCATGATCAAGGTGGTCTCGGACAAGAAGTACGACGAGGTGCTGGGCGTGCACCTGGTGGGCCCGCACGCCACGGAGCTGCTGGCGGAGGCGTGCGTGGCGCTGCGGCTGGAGATCACCACCGAGGAGCTGGCGCACACGATGCACGCGCACCCGACGCTCTCGGAGATCATGAAGGAGGGCGCCGAGGCCACGCTGGGTCACCCGATCCACATCTGATCTGGCCTGGGTCCCTCAGTCGGCATGTGCACGGGCTCGCCGAGCAGATCCGCGAGCTCGAACGCGTCCAGCAGGGCGTGCCCCTGGAGATCGTTGTTGAAGTAGACCCAGGCGGTGAAGCCCTCGCGCCGCCAGCCCGCGAGATCTTTCGCCACGGTGTGCAGCGCCTTGCGGCCATAGCGCCCCGAGTACTTGGACGAGGTGCCGTGGAAGCGCAGGTAGCGCCAGCCTCCGGTGACGAAGGGGGGACGCTCGGGGCAGAGATCGTGCTCACAGACGGCGGCGTCCCACGCGTCCAGTACCTCCAACACCTCGGGGTGGTACCAGGCTGCGTCGCGGAACTCGAAGGCGTGCTGCACGTTGTGGGGCAGGTGGCAGAGGAAGGAGTCCAGCCGCTCCGGATCCGGGTGCTTCATGTGCGGCGGCAGCTGCCAGAGCACCGGGCCCAGCTTGGGGCCCAGCCGGGAGATGGGCTCGAAGAAGCGCTCCAGCCCCAGCCCCACGTCCGTCAGCCGCTTCATGTGCGTGAGGAAGCGGCTGCCCTTGCAGGCGAACATGAAGCCGTCGGGGACCTGCTCGCGCCACGAGTCCACCGTCTCGGGAGTCGGGAGGCAGTAGAAGGTCGCGTTCAGCTCTACGGTCGAGAAGACGCGGGCGTAGTAGGGGAGCCACTGCCTGGCCGGCAGCTTGGGGGGGTAGAAGATCCCCTTCCAGTGCTTGTACATGTACCCGCTGGTGCCCAGGTGGATGCGACCCATGCTGGACAAGCTGGGCATTTCCCAAGGGCGCCGCAGTGCCACGAGGGGGCTCGGCCGTTAAGCAAAACAGGACGTTCCAGAAGCCTTTGTCACGGCTGACGCCCCGCGTTAGTGGCTTCCCGCTTGACCCTGCTTTTGACCCAACCCTACAAGGCCCGCGACCCATGGCGACTCCCGATCGGTTCCCTCTTCCCCAGGTCTCCGAGAGCACCCGAAAGCCCGAGTGGTTGAAGGTGCGCCTCCCCCACGGAGAGGGCTACGAGCGGATCAAGTCCATCGTCCGCCGCACCAAGCTGTCCACCGTGTGCGAAGAGGCCCGCTGCCCCAACATCGCCGAGTGCTGGGGCGGTGGCACCGCCACCGTGATGCTCATGGGCGAGGTCTGCACCCGCGCCTGCCGCTTCTGCCACGTGAAGGTCGGCGCGCCCCCGCCGCTGGACCCCCTGGAGCCCATCCACCTGGCCCAGGCCGTCAAGGAGATGGACCTCGAGTACATCGTGGTCACCTCCGTGAACCGCGATGACCGGCCGGACGGCGGCGCCAGTCACTTCGCCTCGGCCATCCGCGAGCTGCGCCGCGAGTCGCCCAAGACGATCGTCGAGGTGCTCATCCCCGACTTCAAGGGCGTGGAGAAGGATCTCGACACCGTCTCCGAGGCCCGCCCGCACGTGGTGGCCCACAACGTGGAGACCGTGGAGCGCCTCACCCCCACGGTGCGCGATCGCCGCGCCGGCTACCGCCAGTCCCTGCGCGTGCTCGAGTACCTCAAGAAGCGCCCCGAGGGCCTCTACACCAAGAGCTCCGTCATGGTGGGCCTGGGCGAGACGGACGCCGAGCTGGAGCAGACGTTCAAGGATCTGCGCGAGGCGGGCGTGGACGTGCTCACGCTGGGCCAGTACCTGCAGCCCTCGCAGTACCACCTGCGCGTGGAGCGCTTCGTCACCCCGGCGCAGTTCGAGCAGTACAAGAAGCTGGCGGAGTCCTACGGCTTCCTCTACGTGGCCAGCGGCCCGCTGGTGCGCTCCAGCTACCGCGCCGCCGAGTTCTTCATGAAGGGCCTCATGGAGCGCGAGCGCCTGGAGCGCAACGGCTAGCCCTCTTCACCCCGCGAAACGAAAGACGGATCCACACCCCCATGGCTCTCTTCGAATTCAAGCTCCCTGACCTCGGCGAAGGCGTGATGGAGGGCGAGCTGGTCAAGTGGCACGTGAAGGAAGGCGACGCGATCAAGGAGGACCAGACGATCGCCGAGGTGATGACCGACAAGGCCACCGTCACCGTCCCCAGCCCCAAGGCCGGCCGCGTCATCAAGACGCACGGCAACGAGGGCGAGATGGCCAAGGTCCACCAGCTCCTCGTCACCCTGGAGGTGGAGGGCGCGGTCCCCGCCCAGGCCGAGGGCCACGGCGCGCACGGTGGCCCCGCGGCTCCCGCGTCCCAGCCCGCGGCGGCCGCGTCCCTGGCGGCCCGGAACGGTAACGGCGCAGCGGACCCGCACGGCTCCGTCGCCACGACCAAGGTGCTGGCCACGCCGCTCACCCGGCGCATGGCGCGCGAGCACGGGCTGAACCTCGCGGAGATCGCCGGCTCCGGTTCGCAAGGCCGCGTGACGAAGGCGGATGTCGTGGCGGCCCTGGAGAGTCGCGCGCCGTCCAACGTCGTCTCCGAGGCCCCCGCCGCTCAGTCCCGGCCCTCGGCTCCTCCGGTGGCCTCCGGCCGCGCCGACGAGCGCGTTCCGCTCCGCGGCCTCCGTAAGAAGATCGCGGAGAAGATGGTGCGGTCGAAGTTCACCATGCCGCACTTCGCCTTCGTGGAGGAGGTGGATGGGACGGACCTGGTGGCGCTGCGCAAGCGCCTCAACTCGCAGCTGAAGAGCGCGGGCGAGGAGACGAAGCTCACCTTCCTCCCGTTCATCGTGAAGGCAGTGGTCGCCGCCCTGAAGAAGTACCCCCACCTCAACGCCAACTTCGACGAGACCACGCAGGAGCTCGTCGTCCGCGGCGAGTACAACATCGGCATCGCGGCGCAGACGCCGGACGGGCTCACCGTCGCGGTGGTGCGCAACGCGGACCGGCTCACGCTGCGCGACCTGGCCCACGAGATCGCCCGCCTGGGCACCGCCGCCCGCGAGCGCAAGCTGAAGCTGGAGGAGCTGACGGGCGGTACCTTCACCATCACCTCGCTCGGCCAGAGCGGCGGCCTGTTCGCCACGCCCATCATCAACCACCCCGAGGTGGGCATCCTCGGCGTCCACCGCCTGCGCAAGCGCCCCGTGGTCGACAAGAATGACCAGATTGTCGTGCGCGAGATGATGAACCTCTCGCTGTCGTGCGATCACCGCGTCATCGACGGCTCGGTGGCCGCCGAGTTCGTGTACGAGGTCATCAAGTACCTCGAGCAGCCGGAGATGCTGTTCCTGACAATGGCTTAGGCGCGCGGGGCTCCTCCGGCAGAGCGGCCGCGGCGTGAGGAGGTTACGCTGCTCCCATGTCGAATCCTCGAGACCACATCCGCGCCGCCCAGGCCGCGGAGCTGAGGGGAGACAGGACGAGCGCCATCGTCGAGCTGCGGAGGGCGGCCGCGCTCTACCGGCGCGCGGGCAACTCGGCCCGGGCCCTCCAGCTCCTGCGCCACGCTCAGACCCTGGACCCAAGCCGGGAGGATGTCGCCGCGGAGCTCCGCCGGCTGGAGGGGCTCTCGGACACCCCTGCCGCCCAGGCATTCCCGGGAGATGATTCTGAGTCTTGGGCAGGAGCCGTCGTGCTGGAGCTGAGGCCGGCGCCCGGCGAGCTGGCCGAGCGCCAGCGCCTCATCGAGGAGGCGTTGCAGCAGGCGGATGCCCCCGGTGCCGAAGAGCCCTCGCAGGAGGAGGTGAAGCGCTGGCTCGTCGAGGCTCCTCCTGACGGGGGGGACCGGCCCGTCGATATCCAGGAGGCGAGCCGCCGGGCGTTCGAGTGGGCCCGCAGGCTCGCCCAGGAGGAGGAGGGGGCTCCGCGCGAGTGGTCCGTCGAGGAGCTGGACGAACCGGAGCCAGGGCCGCAGGCGGAGGGCACCCCTCAGAGCCGCTTTCCCCTTCGGGCCCGCCCCGCTGACGTGTCGCTGGAGGTGAAGGCCATTATCGCGGAGGACATGACAGCGCTGGTGGCGGAGATCGTCTCCCCCACAGCTCCCTCCGAGGAGCGGCTGCCCGAGTCGATGATGTCCCCCGACGAGTTCCGCTCACGCGAGGAGCAGGTCCTGTCATCCACCGAGGAAGAACCCGCGAGGCAGGAGACTCAGGCGGAGGAGCGGGGCCTGATCGAGCGTGGACCCACTCGGGCCGATCCCGCGATCGATGCCTGGTGCTCGTTCTGCTGCCGTCCTGGCGTGGAGGTGGGCGAGCTCGTCGCCGGTCCTACGGGCTCCTTCATCTGCGCCACGTGCGTGGGCGAGTCCAGCGGGCTGCTCGGCCTGGAGGGGCTGGCCCCCGGACGCGCTCGGCCCTCGCGCCGCAAGGACGAGCAGGCCGAGGTGGCCGAGCTCGTGGGCCAGCAGGACTCCCGTGCGCTGCTGGAGCAGGCGCTGCAGGCGGGCGCGCGACGGGTGCTCGTGATCGGCCCCGTGGGGACTGGGAAGTCCGTCTGGTTCCGGGAGCTGGCGCGCCAGGAGCGCGGGGTGCTCATGACGCTCGAGGCGCTGGAGCAGGGCGCCGGAGGGCCGGTGGTGCTCGTGGAGGATGTGGACCGGCTCTCGCCCGAGGCCCAGGAGCGGCTCGGCTCCTTCCTCGCGCGGCACCCGGAGCGGACGGTGCTGATGAGCGCGAGAGGTGCCCTGGGAGCGCCGCGGCTCGTCCTGCATGGAGCCGAGGGCAGCCTGCCGGTGCTCAGCACTCGCGCCTTGAGCGAGGGCGTGCACGACTCAGTCCCGGTGTCCCTGCTCGAGCAGATCCAGCTCGCGATCCCGCTCCAGGTGCCCACCCGGGAGGAGTTCATGGAGATCGCCCGGCGGCTGTTGGCGCCCCGGGCCTCTCAGCTCTCCGTGACGGAGGAGGTGCTCGCTGCCCTCGCCTCGGAGGCCGCGGGCTCGCCTCGCGCCGGGCATGAGCTGAGCGCCCTGCTCGCCCGGGTGCCAGGGGGCTCCTGGAGCCTCACGCCGACAGGGAAGGGGACGGCAGCCAAGAAGAAGAGGGCAGCGGCGAAGCCGGCCCGGCGCGGGCGGCGGAAGGGGACGGAGTGAACACGCTCACGGTCTACAGGCTCGGCCGCGTGGAGTACGAAGACGGCCTCACGCTCATGCAGCGCTTCACGGACGCGCGGCGGCAGGAGCTCGTTGGCGACTCGCTGCTGCTGCTGGAGCACCCACCCGTCCTGACGCTCGGCCGCGGCGCGAAGCGGGAGAACATCCTCGCCACGGACGAGCGGCTGGCCGCCGAGGGCGTCGAGATCTTCGAGACCAACCGCGGCGGCGACGTCACCTACCACGGCCCCGGCCAGGTGGTGGGCTACCCCATCTTCCTGCTGCCCAAGGCCCGCCAGGACGTGCGCCGCTACGTGCGCGACGTGGAGCGCTGCATCATCCAGACGCTGGCCGAGTACGGGCTCGAGGCCGGCACCATCCCCAAGTGGCCCGGCGTGTGGCTGGGCGGCGAGGGCTCTCCGGACGCCCGCAAGGTCGCCGCCATTGGCGTCCACATCTCCCGCTGGCTCACGACGCACGGCTTCGCGCTCAACGTCAACACGCACCTGCCGCACTTCCAGCTCATCGTCCCGTGCGGCATCCGCGAGGCCGGCGTCACCTCCATGCAGCGGGAGCTGGGCCACATCGTCTCCGTGCCGGACGTGGAGGAGGCCCTGGCCCGCCACTTCGCCAGCGTCTTCGAGAGCGAGCGCCGCTCCGCGGAGGTCTCCATGCGCACGGTGAGCATCGCAGTGGTGCGCGGCCAGGGGCCCCAGGCGCGCGTGCTCGTGGTGCGCCGCACCGCCGAGCGCGGGGGCTTCTGGCAGACGATCACCGGCCGCGTGGAGCCGGGCGAGTCCCCCGAGCAGACCGCCGCCCGCGAGCTGGCGGAGGAGACCGGGCTGAACCTCCCGGTGCGCGCGCTGGACTACCGCCACGCCTTCGCCCTGGGCGAGCTGCTGCCACCCAAGCTGGTGGAGGAGACGGCCTTCGCCGCGTGGTGTCCGGAGGGCCAGCAGGTGCGGCTCGGCCCCGAGCACGACGCTCACGAGTGGCTGGAGGTGCCCGCCGCGCTGCAGCGCCTGCCGTTCCGCGGGCTGCGCGAGGGCGTGAAGCGCGCGATCGCCTCGATCGAGCGCTGACTAGAGCTTCAGGGTCATGTCCTCCCGGGCCGCGATGGCCTCGGGGCGGTGCTTGCGCACCTGACGCAGCAGCTTCGTCATCCCCGCGTCGTCTCGCCCGGGATCATGGTGGAAGAGCACCAGCGTCTTCGCCTGGGTCTCGTTCGCGGCGCGCACCGCGGCCTGCCACGTCGAGTGGCCCCAGCCCGTGCGCGGCGGCCCGTGGCGCCCGCAGTACTCGTCCTCCGTGTACATGGAGTCGTAGATGAGCAGGTCCGCGCCCTTGGCGAACTCGAAGAAGCGCTCCTCGTCCCGGCCGTGCTCGATGTCCGTGGCGTACACCACCGAGCGGCCCTCGCACTCCACGCGGTAGCCCAGGTTGCCGCCCGGGTGGTTCAACTCCACCGTCGTCAGCTGCGCGGGGCCGACCTTCAGCACCTCGCCCGCCTGGATGTCGTGGTAGCTCAGCTTCGCCCGGAACACGCCGTCCGCCGTCACCGGGAAGTACGGCTGGGTCATCTGCCCCGACAGGATCTCCTTCACCGACTGCCCGTTGCGCGTGGCTCCGTAGAACGTGAACGCGTTCTGCGGAATGAAGATGGGCGTGAAGAACGGCAGGCCCTGCAGGTGATCGTAGTGGTAGTGCGACAGGAACACCGAGGCGTCCACCGGCGCGCCCCTGGAGACCAGGTTATCGCCCAGCGGCCGCGCGCCCGTGCCCAGATCGAAGATCAGCAGCTTGTCGCCGACCTGCATCTCCACGCACGGGGTGTTGCCGCCGTAGAGCTTCGTCTGGGGTCCCGGAGCGGGGATGGAGCCCCGCACGCCCCAGAAGCGGACGTGGAAGTGCGTCTTCGCCGCCGAGCTCTTGGACACCTTCAGCGCGGGCTGAAGCCGGTGCGCCGCCTCGCGCGCACGGAACTTCTGCAGCGGCTTGTCCTCAGCCGGCTTTTGCTTCGCTGTCTTCTTCCTCGGCGAAGAGCTCAATCAGGTGCCCCGTGCGCTCGCGCTTGGTCTTCAGGTATCCGACGTTATGCGGATTGTGCTCGGTCCGGGAAGGGATTCGACGCCGCACGGGGATGCCTTCCTCCACCAGCCCCGCAATCTTCAACGGATTGTTCGTGATCAGGTCCACGGACCGCACATCCAGGGACCGGAGCATCTCCGCAGCGATATCATAGCTGCGAAGATCGTCAGCAAAACCCAACTGCCGATTGGCCTCGTAGGTATCGTACCCCTTGGACTGGAGCGCGTAGGCCTTGATCTTGTTGCCGAGGCCGATCCCCCGGCCCTCCTGGCGCAGGTACAGCACCACCCCCACCCCCGCCTGGCTGATGAAGTCCAGGGCCCGGTCCAGCTGCTGCCGGCAGTCGCACTTGAGGCTGCCGAAGACCTCGGAGGTGAGACACTCGGAGTGAACCCGGACCGGGACGCCCTCCTTGTCGGCCACCTGGCCCACCACCAGCGCGACGTGCTCCCGCCCGTTACGCCGGTCCCGGAAGACGACCGTCTTCATCACTCCCCGCTCGGTGGGAATGTCCGCCTCGGAGTACCGCTCCAGGTTCTGGGTCGGCTTGCGCGAGGGGAGGACCTGGGGTGGACGCGTGTCGGACATGGTGAACGGTTCTCCCATGAGGGAACCCCCTTTTTCGAGGTTGAGTGGGGCCCAAGTCAAGTTAGCCCTGCCGCGCTCCAGAGTGTCGATGCAGGAGAACGCACGGCGTTCCTCAAGCCCCCCAGGAGACAGGCAAGAGGACGATATGTGCCCCATGAGCCAGGCTGCTGGCCTCTCGGGGGAAGTGGAGCAGGTGGGTGGCCGAAGCCGCCGAGCGCAGGGCTCCGGACGTCTGGGTGGCGAGCGGACGGGCCCAGAGCTCCCCGTCCCGCCAGGAGGCTGCTACACGGATGTAGTGCGCCAGCCCCGGAGCCTTGCGCAGCTCGCCCTCGAGGCGGCCGGGCACCCGGGGCGGCTCGACGTCCAGGTGGCCCTGCAGGCGCCGGAGCACCGGGCGGACGAACAGCTCGAAGGTGACCAGGGAGGAGGTCGGGTTGCCGGGCAGACCGAAGTAGAGGGTGGCGCCGCGCCGGCCTACCACCAGCGGCTTGCCGGGCTTGATGGCCACGCGCCAGAAGTTCAGCTCCACGCCCTGCGCTTGCAGGGCGGGCTTCACGAAGTCCCGCTCGCCCACCGAGACGCCGGCGCTGCTGAGCACCACGTCGAAGCCCTGGGCGTCCGCCAGGCGTGCGGACACCTCCTCCTGCGTGTCCCGGGCGATGCCCAGCAGCGTGGGCAGGCCCCCGGCGCGCATCACCGCCAGCGCCAGGGAGGGGGCGTTGGTGTCGACGATCCGGCCCTCGGGGGCCTCGTCGGCCCGGCACAGCTCGTCGCCCGTGGAGAGGATGGCCACCCGGGGGCGGCGAGAGACAGGCACCGTGAGCATCCCCTGGGCGGTGATCAGCCCCAGCTCCGGGATGCCCAGCGGCGTGCCCTTGGCCAGCAGGGGCGCTCCCGCCCGGGCGTCCTCTCCGCGGGGACGGACGAAGTTCCCCGCTGGGACAGCCTCGAGGATCTCCACGGACGGCCCCTCGGCAGCTTGAATGGGCCGGGTGCGCTCCTGCATCACCACCGCGTCCGCCCCTGCGGGCAGCGGCGCGCCGGTCATGATCCGGGCACAGGTGCCGGGGCGCAGCTCGAGCCGCGGCGTTCCCCCGGCGTGGATCGTCTCCCCCACGGTGAGCCGGACGGGCAGGGGAGCGGTGAGATCCGCGCTGCGCACCGCGTAGCCGTCCATGGCCGAGTTGTCCCAGGGTGGCAGCGTCCGCTGCGCGAGCACCTCCGCGCCCAGCGCCCGCCCGAGGGCCTCCTCCAGGCGCGCCCACTCCGTTGGCAGTGGGGTGGCCAGGGCGAGCGCTCGGGCTCGCGCGTCCTCTACCGGTAGCAGCTCTGATTCAGCTCCAGCGCTCATGGAAGCACTGAGATCGAAGTCTCTAGGAATTTCAAGAGTTTGTTTGACAGTCCAGCTGATCACCGTTACAAGCGACAGAGATCGCGTGACACGCTCCCGCAGTGGAGAGATCCGCCAACCCGTTGAAATAATTCGGGTTATCCCAAGGAGACAGCGTCGATGGCCAAGCCCAAGTCCGGGGCCAAGAAGGCGACGCCCGCTGCCAAGAAGGACAAGGCGGCGCGGCTGGAGCTGCTGAAGAACGCGAGCGAGCGGGTGGCGAAAGCGGCGACGAAGGTGGCCAAGGCCGTCAAGGAGAAGGTGGCGGAGGTGGCGAAGGGGAAGGCTCCGGCTGCGAAGGCTGCGTCCAAGTCGGCCAAGAGCTCCGCGCCCAAGGCCTCGGAGGCCAAGAGCAAGGCCGCCGCCAAGAGCGAGTCCGCCGCCAAGGCTGAGACCGCCCCCAAGGCCGAGAAGGCGACTGCCAAGAGCGACAAGGCCGAGCCCGCCAAGGCTGAGCCTGCCAAGGCCGAGCCCGCCAAGGCCGAGTCCGCCAAGGCGGCGAAAGGTGCTGCTGGCAAGGGCAAGGCTGCCCCGGCTCCCGCGGCGGCTCCGGCCCAGGAGAAGCCCCGGCCGCGCGCCACGAAGCTTCCGCCCGTGGGCAACTCGCTGACCAAGCGCGAGATGGAGCAGCTCCTGTCCGCGGGTGAGGGACGGGGCGTGTTCGGCGAGGGCAGCCTCAAGGGCCGGCTCGCGGTGACCGACGGGATGCCGTACCTGGTGGTGGTGGGCCGCGACAAGCGCGAGCTGACCTTCCTGCTGCAGGGCCCGGATCAGGAGGTCCTCCCCGCGTACATGGACCACAAGGTCTCCGTGAGCGGGCTGATCCGCAAGACGACGAACTACGGCGGCACGGTGGATGTGCGGAAGTACTCGGCGAAGAAGCCCGAGGCCGAGGCTCCCGCCGCGCCTGTCGAGATCGAGGCCAAGCTGCGCTACCTCTCCCCGGGCGAGACGTCCATGGTGACGAACGCCGGCATGGGAGCGGGCATCAAGGGCTTCGCCTCGCTGCGCGGCAGCCTGGAGATGACGGGCGAGGACTTCGTGCTGGTGGTCTCCAACGGCGGCACGCGCCAGCAGGTGTCCTTCATCCTCGAGGGCAAGGGCACCAAGGGGATGCGCAAGTTCGTGGGCCAGCAGCTGTTCCTCACCGGCGTGGTGGAGAAGTCCTCCGGGTGGGGCGGCAAGGTCGTCGTGGAGAACTTCGAGCCGCGGCCGACCGAGGCGCGCGTGTCCCGCGAGGACATGGAGATCGTCCACGTGGAGGGCGAGGTGCCCACCTCGGTGGACGTCAAGCTCAACCACGGCCTCACCGTCCGGCTGCAGGAGCAGCCCGGCTTCACGTGGGCCATCGAGCCCACCGCCGCCAAGCGCGTGGGCCTGCGCGAGGCGCGCTTCGAGCCCGGCGAGGGCAACGCGGGCACGCGGGAGTTCTTCTTCACCCCGCGCAACCCCGGCACCTCCGAGCTGGAGTTCTTCCTCGCCAAGGCCTTCACCCCGGGCGCCGTGGAGCGCTCGTTCAAGATCACGGTCACGGTCAAGCCTTGAGAGGTTGGCTCGGACCCGGAGCAGGCCAGGGAGCAAGCCCTGGCCGCCCGGGGGGTTCTCGTCCAGCGCGCCAGGGCCTACCCGTTGACGTAGCGGGCAGGCCCGCATGGACTCTCTGTGAATCCTTCTCCTGAGCAGCTCAAGCAGATCCTCGCGGACGCCGACCACCCGCTGGGTGTCAAAGAACTCCTGAGGCTCGCGGGCCTGCACCCCGGGCATCAGACCTCTCTCAAGCGCACCCTCCGGGAGCTGGTCCGCCAGGGGGACGTCATCAAGGAGGGCAAGCGCTTCCTGCTCGAGCCGGGGCGGGGTGAGCGTGCCGAGGAGGCCGAGCCCGAGCCCCGCAAGGGGCGCAAGGGCCCCCTGCCCACGCGGCCCGAGAGCGTCCAGCTGGAGGGGATCCTCCATGTCCACCGCGATGGCTTTGGCTTCGTCCACCCGCTGACCGGCGAGGGGGAGAACGTCTTCCTGCCTCCGGCGGAGGCCTCGCGCGCGCTGGACAACGATCGGGTCGTCGTGGAGGTGGGAGGGCGGCCCGGGCGGCTGGATGGGCACCTGGTGCGGGTGGTGCAGCGCCGCCGCGAGCTGGTGGTGGGCACGTACCGGGAGCAGGGCGGGCGGCACGCCGTCGTGGAGCCGAGCGACACCAGCATGCAGGGGCCCATCCGCGTCCCGCACACCCAGATGGCGCGGGATGGGGATCTGGTGAAGGTCCGCCTGGGCGTGGGCAGCCGGATGCTCGGGCCGGGCGAGGGGCTCTTTGGCGAGGTGGCGGGCTCGCTGGGCCGGCCTGGGGATCCGAGCGCGGAGGTGCTCTCCATCGCCTACGGCCAGGGCTTCAACGACGAGTTCCCGCCCGAGGTGATGGACGAGGCGGATCGCGTGGGCCCGGCCGTCTCCGGCGAGGAGGCCCAGGGCGAGGAGCGGCGGGATCTGCGCACGATGCCGCTGATCACCATCGACGGCGAGGACGCGCGGGACTTCGACGACGCGGTGTACGCCGAGCCCCACGGCAATGGCTGGCGGCTGGTGGTGGCCATCGCGGACGTGACGCACTACGTGCGCGAGGGCAAGCCGCTGGACGTGGAGGCGCTGCGCCGGGCCACCTCGGTGTACCTGCCGGACCGCGTGCTGCCCATGCTCCCGGAGCGGCTGAGCAACGGCATCTGCTCGCTGCGGCCCGACGAGGATCGGCTGTGCATGGTGGCGGACCTGGTGTTCGACGTGCGCGCCCACCTGCGCTCCTATGAGCTGTACCCGGGCGTGATGCGCAGCGTGGCGCGGTGCACGTACAACGAGGTGCAGGATGTCCTGGACGGCAAGGACGTGCCCCACCGCAACGCGCTGCGCCCGCTCTTCGAGCGGCTGCAGGCGGTGTCCCGCGCGCTGAAGGGGATGCGCAAGGAGCGGGGCGCCATCGACTTCGATCTGCCCGAGCACAAGGTGGTGATGGGCGAGGATGGCTTCCCCGCGCGCATGGAGAAGCGCGAGCGCAAGGAGAGCCACCGCCTCATCGAGGAGTGCATGCTGGCCGCCAACGAGGCGGTGGCGAAGTTCTTCCAGGACGAGGGGCTGCCCACCGTCTACCGCTTCCACGGCGAGCCCGACGAGGAGAAGCTGGCGGCGTTCGCCATGCTGGCGCAGGCGTACGGCTTCAAGCTGCGCTTCGAGGATGGGGTGTCCTCCAAGGAGCTGGACGCCTTCATCAGCCAGCTCGAGGGCCACCCCGAGCAGCGCGCGCTGAACCAGCTGCTGCTGCGGTCGATGATGCAGGCGGTGTACTCGGCCTCGCGGGTGGGGCACTACGGCCTGGCGGCGGAGCACTACCTGCACTTCACCTCGCCCATCCGCCGGTACCCGGATCTGCTGGTGCACCGGATGCTGAAGGCGCACTGGGCGCGGCGGGACAAGAAGCGCTCGCAGGCGGCGGTGGATCGCGAGGAGGCCCAGCTGGAGGAGATGGCCGCGCAGAGCTCCGAGCGCGAGCGCGCCGCCATGCAGGTGGAGCGCGAGGTGGTCTCCTTCTACGCCACGCTGCTGATGAAGGATCGCGTGGGCGAGGAGTTCGACGCCACCGTGTCCGGCCTCACCGAGTTCGGCTGCTTCGTGGAGCTGGACACCGAGCACGTGGAGGGGCTCGTCAAGACCGAGTCGCTCGGGTTCGGCGGCAAGCTGGACAAGACGCTGCACGCGCTGGTGTTCCCGGACGGGCGGCGCATCCGGGTGGGGCAGAAGTGCCGCGTGCGGCTGGCCTCGGTGAGCCCGGAGCGGCGGCAGATGGACTTCGATCCCCTGGAGATCGACGGCAAGCCGGTGGAGCGCAGCGAGCGGCCCATGCGCCCGGGGCGCGAGGGGAGGCAGCCCTCGGCGCGCTTCGAGGAGGCACCCCGAGGGGAGCGCGGCAGGCGGCCGGGACAGCGGCTCGGACAGTGGCGGCCGGATGAGGCGGAGTCGCCGTTCGGCGTCGTCCAGCGGGAGCCTGAGGCCCGGCGTGGTCGGCGAGCGCAGGCCGGGGAGGAGACTCCGCGGCTCGTGGGGCGCGGGCGGGAGGCTCCGCAGGAGGCGCCTCGGGGCGAGGAGAAGCGCCGGCGCTTCGTTCGAGAGGGACAGCGCGAGGAGGCGGCGCCGAGCAAGGTGGACCGCAAGCGCTGGACGGCTCAGCGGAGTCCCGAGGGGGCCAAGGAGTCTCGGCGGCCCGCGGCGCGGGAGGAGGCACCAGAGGCGGGAGGCGCGCGGCGGCGCTTCGTCGTCCGCCCACAGGTGCGGGAAGAGCACGTAGCGCGGGACGAGAGACCGGCGACGCCCTGGCGCCCCGAGCCTCCACCGCTCCCCGAGGGAGATCCGCTGGCGGCGTTCATGGCGGATGCTCCGCCGTTGGCACCGCCTCCTGGGGTGGATCGCCTCCGCGCGCTGGCGGCCAGGAGCGGTCGTCAGGCGGGGGAGCGCCTTCACGCGGAGGCGCCGGGGCGCCCGCTGGAGCGGCCGTCTCGCGAATCAGGGGAGAAGCGGCCCGCGCGCAAGGACGAGCCCGGCCGCAAGAAGGCGAGCCGGGCCGCACCCGCGGGCAAGCGGAAGGACGCGCGCGGCGGGGGCAAGCCGCCAAAGTCCGGCGGCAAGTTCAAGCCAGGGCGCCGGAAGCGCTGAGGCTGTCCCTCCGAGTGGAGCCGCCACTGCCCGCTCTGCTCCCGCTCATCGCTTCTTGTACGCGGGGGACTGGCGGCCAGCGTCGTCAGGAACCTCTTTGGCCGGGAGCCCCGTGGTAGCGGCGCCCGAGAAGAGCTGGTCGTAGTCCGACTGCCGCATTCGGGTCGTGAGGGGCTGGTAGATCACGCCGTGGTGGGCGCAGCCCCTGTAGAACGGGCCCTTGGAGTCAGGCGCGCAGGATTGGCTGCACGCACCGATGTAGGTCAGCGGCGCGCAGCTGGTGGCCGGGTTGCCCGAGGTGTTCTCCATCCCCGCGCAGGCCCGGGTCAGGTACTGCGTCTCGTCCGTGATCGGCCGGTCCACGCCGAAGAAGAGGCCCTCCTGGGTGAAGAGGTTGCCGAAGAAGCACGCCTCGCGGACGGTATAGGTGTCGAGCTCGCTGCGGGTGAACGGGATGAGCTTTTCCAGCGCGTCCCTCCCCAGGACGGAGATGGGGATGCTCAGCCCGTACCGGTTCACGTGAGCCAGCAGACAGGCGGTGATGACCTGTTGCTCGAGCTGACTGGGCGCGGCGCCGCTGGCCCAGCCTGGCGCCAGGCCCAGTAAGCCGCTCCAGGTGTAGCTCAGACCCGTCTGAGTGTCCGTGTAGGAGCGCGTCTCCCCGGCGGGGACGGCACAGCGCACCACGTAGCGCATCACCATGTCGGCCTGCGCTGGATCTTGCGAGAACCAGGTGGAGAAGCTGCTGGTGGACAGGCCATTGGCGGACAGACCATTGGCGGACAGGCCATTGGCGGACAGCCCGTTGGCGGACAGGCCATTGGCGGACAGCCCGTTCATCGAGTCGAGCTCCTGGCTCTGGCGCTCCAACGCCAGGCCTTCGAGGCTGCCCGCGGGCCCGCAGCCGGGCGCTCCGGCCCCCAGGAGCACCGCCATGAGAGAGACCCAGCCCCTCGCTCCCGCGTGCTTCCTTCCCCAGGTGAGACCCGCGGTCTTCGGTGTGGTCGTCATCACGCTCCCCTTTCCGTGAAAGAGGATGCCAACCGTGTGGCCGCAAAAGAACGGGCTGCTTTTTCGGGGTGATCCGGTTTGTGTTTCCGAACGCGCGAGGCGTGAAGTGGCCGACAGCACGCAGATGATCCGTCCAGTTCTCGATACTGGGGGATGCCTCCAGGCCGGGGATGCCTCTCTTCCTGGAGAGCCTTGCGGCACTTTAGGAGGTGCCTGGTTGCTCGGGAATTGATGCCTGGTCATGAACGCTCTCGCCATGCCTCTGGAGGTCCCCTCCGGCACGGTGGCCCTGGTCTTCACAGACATCCAGGGCTCCACCTTGCTGTGGGAGCGTTGCAGTGCGGGCATGCGGACCGCACTGGAGCTCCATGATCGGATCCTGCGCACGCTGCTGAACTCCGCGGGCGGGTACGAGGTGAAGACGCAGGGCGACTCCTTCATGGTGGCCTTCGCCAGCGTGGCGGAGGCGGTGCGGTGGTGCCTGGAGGTGCAGGAGGCGCTGCTGAAGGCGCCGTGGCCGGAGGAGCTGCTGGCGCAGCCCGAGGCGGCGGAGGAGCGAGGCCCCCAGGGGCTGCTGTACCGCGGCCTGCGGGTGCGCATGGGCGTGCACGTGGGCGAGCCCGAGCTGCGTGCGGATCCGCGTACGGGCCGGGTCGACTACGTGGGCCGGATGGTGAACGCGGCGGCCCGCGTGGCGGATGCGGGCCATGGCGGGCAGGTGCTGCTGAGCGGCGCGGCGTGGGCCCAGGTGGTCAGCGTGCTGGACGTCCTGGGACGGCCCTCGGTGCGCATGCTCGGGAGCTTCCGCCTCAAGGGGATCTCGGAGCCGGTGCCGCTGCTGGAGCTGCTGCCCGCGCCGCTGTCGGGCCGGCGGTTCGAGTCTCTGCGGGTGCGCGAGGAGCGGCGCGGCAACCTCCCCGAGCAGCCGGGGGACATCATCGGCCGGGAGGAGGAGCTGGAGACGCTGCGCCTGTGGCTCTCGGAGGGAGCCCGGCTGCTCACGATTCTGGGGCCGGGGGGCATGGGGAAGACCCGGCTGGCCACGCACTTCGGCAGCCTCGAGCTGGCCACGCGGGCCTGGGAGGGCGGGGTCTGGTGGTGCGATCTCACCGAGGCCACGACGATCGAGGACATCTGCCACGTCGTCGGCCAGGCGCTGGGGGTGCACCTGAATGGCGGCGTGGGGGCGGATCTGGTGGGGCAGCTCGGCGGGGCGCTGAGCGGCCGCGGGCCGGCGCTCGTCATCCTGGACAACCTGGAGCACCTGCTCCAGCACGTGCCCACCACGCTGCGGCGCTGGATCGTGCTGGCCCCCGAGTCCCGGTTCCTCGTCACCTCCCAGGAGTCGCTGCGCCTCGCGGGGGAGCGGATCCTGGATCTGGCCCCGCTGGGACTGCCGGGCGAGGAGGATCGCTCGCTGGAGGCGATCTCCCGCTCGGAGGCGGTGCGCCTGTTCGTGCGGCGGGCGAGAGCGGCGCGGGGGAGCTTCGAGCTGACGGAGGAGGACGCGCCGCTGGTGGCGGACATTGTCCGGCGGCTGGACGGGATTGCGCTGGCCATCGAGCTGGCGGCGGCGCGCACGGCGCTGCTGGGGGTGGGGCAGATCCGGGAGCGGCTGTCCCGGCGCTTTGAGCTGCTGCGCAGCGGGCAGCGGGACGCGGTGGCGCGGCAGGCGACGCTGCGAGGCGCCATCGACTGGTCGTGGAACCTGCTGGACGTGACGGAGCAGGCGGTGCTGGCGCAGTGCTCGGTGTTCCGCGGGGGCTTCACGCTGGAGGCCGCCGAGGCGGTGCTCGTGCCCGCGCAGGGTGGGCCGGAGGTGCTGGAGATCGTCCAGACGCTGCGCTCCAAGTCGCTGCTGCGGGCGGGGGCCTCGGAGGGAGTGCAGGGCGAGCTGCGCCTGGGCATGTACGAGAGCATTCGCGAGTACGCCTCGGCGCGGCTGGCGGAGCTGGGGGAAGGCGCGGCGCTGGTGGTGCGTCACGCGGAGCACTACCTGGGGCTGGCGCGGGAGCTGCGCGGACCGGCACGTGGAGGTGGGGTGGAGGCGCTCCACCGGCTGATGGTGGAGCGGGAGAACCTGCTGGCCGTGTGTGATCACGCGCTCTCGGCGTGGCCGCCGACGCCGGAGTCGGTGAACCGGACGCTGGAGGCGCTGGTGGCGCTCGAGCCGGACGTCGCCTCGCGGGGGCCGGTGGGCATCACGCTGCCCCGGCTGGATCGGGCGCTGGAGCAGGCGGCGACGCTCTCGGAGGACTCGCTGCTCCGGGCCGAGGCGCTGGCGGTGCGGGGCCGGGCGCAGCTGGAGACGGGCCAGCTCGCGGCGGCCCGGCGGGATCTGGAGCACGCGCGGACGTGCTTCCGGGCGCTGGGGGAGCGGGCGGGGGAGAAGCGCATCCTGGTGGACCTGTCGATCGTGGTCCGTCACGAGGGCGATGTGGAGGCGGCTTGGCGCTTCATCCAGGCGGCGCGGAGCCTTCCCGCGGAAGGGGATCGGTGGCTGGAGGGCTATACGGTGGGCAACGCGGGCATCATCGAGCAGGTGCGCAGTGGCCCGGGCGCGGCGATCCCCCACCTGCATGAGGCGCTGTCGCTGTTCCGAGCGGTGGGGGACCGGACCTTCGAGGTGCTCTTCCTGAACAACCTGGCGCTGGCGATTGGCGAGTGCGGGGGGACGGCGGAGGCGGTGGACTTCCTGGAGGAGGCGCTGGCGAAGGCCCTGGGGGCGGGGAGCCGGGCGGGGCAGGCCTTCGCGCGGCTGAACCTGGGCTGCTTCCTGCTGGACGCGGATCGGACCGCGGAGGCGTGCGAGCACCTGGAGGCAGTGGTGGGGCTGGGGCGGCAGCTCGGGATGCGCCTGGTGGAGGGGTGTGCGCGGGGCGAGCTGGGCCGGGCCTGCGTGGTCTCGGGGGCGTGGGAGAAGGCCGAGGCTCATCTGAAGAGCGCGACCTCGATCCTGGCGCAGGTCTCGCGGTGGCACGCGCTGCGGTTCTCGCTGCACCTGGCGGCGGCCCAGGCGTTGCGAGGGGAGCTGCAGGAGGCGCGGAGAAACTTCTCGGCGCTGGAGGCCGCGCTGGAGATCCAGAACGATCCGGTGCTGCGCGAGCTGGCGGCGCTGCTCTACGCGACGGTGGAGTTGGCCGAGGCGCGGTCCGCAGCTCCTGGGAGTGGGGAGGCGGAGCGGGGCAGGGAAGGGGTGCGCCGGCGGCTGGAGCGGGCGCGGGGTGTTCCCCCGGAGGGCGCCTCGTCGGACCTGCGGGGCTGGCTGAGGCTCATCGAGCCGGAGCTGCACGCCTTCGGGTAGCCGGTGAGGTTCAGGCTTGGGGCCCGCTCCCCTCCTTGGCGGGTGTCGCGCCCGAACTGCCGTGGCGCGCCAGGAGTGCGGCGCAGTTCTCCGGGCTCGAGAAGGTGGCCAGCGCCCTGTCTGGAGACATCAAGGTGTGGATGACCTCCTCGGCGAGCTTCGCATCCTGGCTGGCGGCGAGCAGGACCTCGGCCATGAAAGGCGGGGGCGGCTGCAGCAGGGCATTGTTCCAGATCGCTGTCGCGCGCACGGCCTCCCAGGCCCGCGCCTCCGCCCGCTGGCAGAAAGCCTCATCGAAGGCCTGCCCGGCCTGCAGCGCCTCATGGATGGCCTCGGCGAGCAGCCACCCGGACGCGGACGCGGAGTTCGCTCCCTGGCCCGCGATCGGATCGTGCAGCACGTGCGTGTCTCCCACGGCCATGACGAAGCGCCCTCCGCTCAGCCGCGTGTACGCTCGCCGCACCACCGGCGTGACGCTCCCTTGGAGCCAATCCAGCGGCCCCGCCAGCCGGAAGGCGGCCGGATCCACCCGCTCGAAGGTGGCGGGCGCGTGCTCCTGGAGCAGCTTCAGCATCAGGGCCTCGAAGCCGCGCAGGTCCTCGTCCGGCTTGCGGGTGGCCAGCACCTCGAACGCCCCGCCTGGGATGGCCTCCACGAACAGGCTGCCCATGGGGCCATGAACAGACACCATGCGCCCTTCGACGATCTCCCCGTGCCCGGGCGCGATGTTGAACTGCATCCGGAGCGGCTGCAGAGGGCGCAGGCCGTGGAACAAGCCGCCGAACAGCAGGCGCTGTGGACCGGTGTGCGGCGAGTGCTCCGGCATGCGAGCGAACATGTGGCCCAGGCCAGCGCGCCCCGTGGCCACCACCACCAGGTCATGCTGCTGGGCGAGCCGCTCCACTCCGGCGGGATCCACCGGGTTCACCTCAAGCCGGCCCCCTCGCGCCACGAAGTCCTCGGCAAGGCGGGGCTGGTAGACGCGGTAGTCCATGAACTGAGAGGGACCCTCGAGCCGACCCTCGAAGCCGAAAGGGTGTGGGCCGCTCGCGCAGAAGCCGAGGCTGAAGGTGCAGAGCTCCGGGGCGTCCCAGTGGTTGATGCCGAGCGCACGCTGCCTCTCGAGGGTGGGGGCGTGGTGCGCCACCGTATTGGGCAGGCGTGCCGAGCGCAGCTCCGCGGGATCTCGCTCGGAGTAGATCGTCACGGGGATGCCGTGCTGCTGCAGGCGCAGGCCCAGGTGCAACCCGGCGGTACCGGCGCCAATGATGCCGATGGTGGTCATGGGGCTCTTCTCGCGTGAGGGAACTCGGGTGAGAAGTGTTATCACGGGCCCCCCGTTGCCGCCGTCAGGGGCGCTTGTCGGGATGGTGCATGTGGATGTAGGCGAAGGAGCTTCATGCACTTCAGATCACGATGAGGCAGGAGACACCGCGGGTTCATCCGCGCCCGGGTGGTGCTCCTCACGGGCCTTCTCGCTCCCGTGGCGGCAGCGGGCCTGGGAGTGCTGGGGGCCAGCTATCAGGCCGTCTCCGCAGGGCAGAAGAGCTTTGCCTTCCTGACCTATGAGTCGGACAGCCTGATGGTGTCCGCTACCGACCCGAGGACCGGCAAGCGGGTGCGCATCGCGATGCCGACGTTCGAGGAGATCCTCATCGACGGCAAGTCCCTCACGTTCACCTTCGGCACCTTGCCGGGTCAGAAGAGCCTGCCCACGCTGACGCTCCAGAACGTCACCCTGCAGTGGGTGCTGATGGACAAGTCCACCGTGTGCCAGGGCTCGGCGCCTCTGAAGTTCGTGCGCACCAGCGCATGGAGATCTGATCGAGTACTGGAGACTCGTGCTGTGGACTCTGGCTCAGGGGCCTAGAGTATCGGTCGATTTTCGCAGGATGCGTCCATCTAGGCTGAGTGCGTATGTGATCCCACCATCGAGGAGGCCGTAGCTCATTCCACAGTTCTCAGGCTTGAAGGTGATCCGGACGAAGATGATATCGCCCTCCCGTTTGGCCTGATATCCGTGTGAAACTTGTTGATCTCGGCACGGGAGCTCAGACGGGTCTGGGTTCAGGAAATCGTCTGCAGCGATTCGGATGGCTTGAAGCACATATCCATCCAGCTCTGTATCAACCTGTAGCCTGCTATCGAAGACCGGCAGTTTGACCCGCATGTCCGCGAAATCGGGTTGCTCTCGCTTGGGCACACACTGGCAGCCGAAAAGCCCCGCCAGAGTTTTGCAAGGCCCGTGGGCGCAACCTGTGAACAGCAGGCCAACCATAAGTGAGAGCATTCTGGTTTTCGAGCTCATCGCTGGGCCGATCTCGTACCGGGACGCTTAGTTTTCAATGATGGTGACTTCCAATCTGCCACTCTTCGGATTCCGTCTGTAGTCCACCGTGGCAGCATCTCGAGTTTGCCAGTCTCCTTTTTCGTTCAGGGTCCACATCTGTATGGTCCGTGCAGAGGTCCTGTACTGGAAGAAGCCATCACAAGCCGGCTTGTCGCGATCTTCCCGTGAATAGAACGCGGCCATTGCAAGCCGGATTTGACCATTGTCGTGGAGGGTTTCTTGGAGATATCTCTCCATCTCGACAAGATAAATGATATCTTCTTGGGTGAAGATACGTGGGGAAGGGTGGCTATGGATTGCGATAGCGTACTTGATGTGCCTGTCTGGATAATCCGGCTCATCGACAAAACGGGTGTCAATGACACGCCGGGGCAGACTGCAGAATCTCTGCTCCCCCTCTCTTTGGACTTCAGGGGTGGCGATCAGGCTGACCTCGTATTCGCTATTGGGCGTGGAGTAGATCCATGCACAGTACTCTGTGGAGTCGTCCCGGGAATACTGCACGTAGACGTTTCCAAGTTGCTTCAACTCAACTTTGTGTCTGGATGCGCCAGGCAGCGACATCAAGCGGGGGCACGCATGCACGAGCGCATCAAAGTACGTTAGAAATGGGCCTCCTTTGAGCGGCGCAGGGAGGGCGTATTCGTACCCGGGGGCAGGCCGTTCCGCAGGGATCACGACGACCTCTGGCGGCAGTGAAGTAGCCAGTGTGCACCCCGACCCTAGGCACACTGAGATCACGAGCGGTAACAGCGCTCGCGACGCAGACCGGAGAGCGGACGACAGGATCGGATCAGTCATAGGCAATCCGGAGATTCCAGAGGAAAATCGTTTCCTGCCCCACAGGTCGATGCAGGCAGCGCAGCGGTCCATCCTGCGAGGCCACAAAGGCTAATCCGCCTGGGTGTCTGTTGGCGAAGAACGCAGCAGCTAGATGCCGAGAGCCATGCTGGCTGATGGCATATGGAGCACTTAACTCACCCAAGAGCGTTTCGGTCTCAAAGACCGCAAGCTTCTCTTCTTGTTCTTGTGTGGGGATAGGGTAGCCTGCACAGACGACTTCAAGGTTGGGACCGAGCAGGAGTGCATTGTCTACTGCTGTGAGTTGGCCGATGGTATCCACAAGGGCGTCGAGTTCCTCTTCGTCGTGCTCCTTGTCTTGGTGGGCTATCGCCTTGTCGAGAGCCTCATCGTCCGATTCTGGTGTCGCACGCTTCCAAAGAAGATCCTCAAGGCTGTTTCGTGATGCAACATACTCTTTCAACCTGTTGCGCAAGACAGGCCCGGCGTCTCGTGGGATCCTGTACTTGCCTTCAGGCTTGACCTTGTCGATATTGCTTGTGTCTGGAAGAATGGCAATCAGTCCTCCATGCCGCATTTCCGCCATTCTCTTGACGAGTTTGTAGAGAACCTGAGAGATGTGCCAGTTCTTTGTGTCGGGCAGTCGCAGCAAAGGTTCTGTCAGTTCGTCCAGGAGTAGCGCGCATATCTGCATGAGCGCAGCGTTGACAATACTGCTCGTCTTGAACAGGAGGTCGGCTAGAAGCACTCTGCGCGTCGGAGCAACAATGCGTCCCTGTTCGTAGCGAAAAACCTCTCCTCCATTGATGCTCAGTATGAGATGGCCGGGTTCAGGTGCATGAAACACAAGCACGCTGTCTTCATTTGTTTCGTAAAGGTGCTCGTATTCAACTCTGCGAGCAATGCCCTGGATAGTGAGTTGTCCATCTTGAGGTCCCACGACGACAGATGTTCGTGGGAGATTGGCAACGGGTGCGATTTTTATGAGTGCTTTGACACTGAGACTTGTGATGGCGGACTCGTGCTCAAAAGGAATGATTTCCCAAGCTCGCCGATCATAATGGGTGCTGCCGATGAGGACGTGCTCACGAATGTCTTCAAGTCCTGCAATGCCACGTGGATGGTGGGCCAGACGGACGCGTGTGAGGTCCCCCTCCTCTTTCCCGAGACTGGCAAAAAAGAGCGTATCTGCGAGTGTTGCGAGCAGGTGTAGATCGTCTTCAGGAAGAGATGCTCCCTGTTCTTTCTGCAGCCAATCTCGCAGGCTCTTGCCTGGATACAGCAAAGTGTCTTCGCTCATATTGCGGCACCCTATGGGACAGACCTGGGCAGAGAGCCAAACTCGACTATGCGGGTTTCCTGTCGTTTATGACCGCAGGGCTACCACCGTGACGCCGTCGCCGCCCTCGTGGCCCTCGCCCGGGCGGAACATGCGGATGTAGGGCGAGTTGGCCAGGTAGTCACGGATGGCCTGCTTGAGCGCCCCCGTCCCATGGCCGTGGATGATGAGCGCCGCCTCCTCACCCGTGCGCATGCCCTGATCGAGGAACTGCTCCACCTCCGTCAGGGCCTCGTCCGCGCGCATGCCCCGGACGTCGCAGCGGAAGTTCGTCGCTTGCACCTCCGCGGGCGCCGCCGCCGAGGCCTTCCTCAGCGCCGTCTCCTGCTTGTTGCGCTCCGGGAAGCGCACCTGCGGCTTCGCCGTCCGCGAGCCCGACAGCTCCGTCACCGGCACGCGCATCTTCAACACCCCGGCCGCCACCAGCGCCTCGTCGTCGTTCAGCTCCAGGATCTCCACGTCCTTGTCGAGCCCCGAGTGCCGCACCCACGCCCCCACCTTGAGCGTCGGCGGCTGGGGGGCCGCCACCTGGTAGAGCTCGGCCCGCGCCTCCTTGGCCCGCTTCGCCGCCTCCTCGGCCCGCTGCACCAGCGCCGCCCGCGCCTCCTGCGCCGCCTTCTCGTTCGACTGCGCCCGCAGCGTCTGGAGCAGCGCCCGCACCTCCGCCGCCGCGTGCTCGCTCGCCGCCGCCACGTCCTCGTTGAAGCGCAGCATCTTCTCCTTGCGGTCGCGCTCGAAGGCCTGCTTCTGCGCCTCCAGCTCCTTGCGCAGCTTCTCGGCCGCCGCTGCCTCCGCCTTCGCCTTCTCCAGCTCCTCTGTCAGCTGCCGCCGCTCCTCCTCGGCCGCCGCCAGCGCCTTGGCCAGCGGGCCTCCCGCATTCAGCGCCAGATCCCGCGCGCGCTGGCAGATGCGCTCCGGCAACCCCATGCGCAGCGCCATCTCGATGGCTGAGGACGCACCCGATGCCCCCAGCTGCAGCCGGTACGTGGGCGCCATCCGCTTCGTATCGAAGCCCACCCTCGCGTTGAGGAAGCGCTTGTCCATGTGCGCCAGCGCCTTGAGCTCCTCCAGGTGCGTCGTCACCAGCGTCACGGCGCCCTTCTCCAGCAGCTCCTCCATCACCGCGATCGCGATCGCAGCGCCCTCGCGCGGATCCGTGTCCGCGGCGATCTCGTCGATCAGCACCAGCGAGCCCTTGCCCACCTGCGCCGCGATGTCGCGCAGCATCACCACGTGCCCGCTGAACGTGGACAGGCCCTGGGACAGATCCTGCGAGTCTCCCACCGTGGAGTGCACCGAGCGGTAGAGCGGCATCCTCGAGCCCTCCGCCACCGGGATCGGCAGGCCGCAGCGCAGCATCAGCGAGCACAGGCCCACCGCCGTCAGCGTCACCGTCTTTCCACCCGCATTCGGGCCGGACACCACCAGCGCCCGCGCCTCGCCCGAGAGCATCACGTCATTGGGCACCACCTCCGTGCCCTTGAGCGCCAGCAGCGGGTGCCGCAGCAGCTTCAGCGTCAGCTCCTCGACACCGGCGAACGTGGGCGCCTGCGCGTCCAGGTCCGCCGCCAGCAGCGCCGCCGCCTCCGCCTCGTCCAGCTCCGCCACCGAGGCCAGCCCCTCCAGCACCCGAGCCGACTCCTTCCCGAGCTGGTTGGACAGATCCTGGAGGATCCGCCGCTCCTCCTCGGCCACCTCGGACTGGGCGATGGCCAGGTCGTTGCCCAGGTTCACCATCGCCTGGGGCTCGATGAAGAGCGTCTGCCCCGTCTGGCTGGCGTTGTGGACGATGCCCGGCACCTCGCCGCGGAAGTTGGAGACCACCGGCACCACGTACCGGCCGTTGCGCAGCGTGTAGTAGTTCTCGCGCAGCTTGGGGATGAAGCCCTCGTCGTGGAGCAGCTCGTCCAGCCGGGTCTTGATGCGCCGGTGCAGCCCGCTGGAGCGATCCCTCGCCTCCTTCAGCTCCGGGCTGGCCCGGTCCGAGATCGTCCCGTCGGGCTCGAAGCAGCGATCGATGCGAGACGCGAGCGTCTCCAGCATCGGGAGCCGGCGGCTCAGGGTCGCCAGCATGGGGACGGACTCCTCGCGCTCCTCCAGGGCCTCGCGGGTGCGGGCGAACGCGTAGAGGAGCTGCGCGGAGGCGATGAGATCCCGGGGCTCCAGCATGCCCCCCTTGGAGGCCCGGTTCACCGCGTCTCTCAGGTCACTCACCCCACCCAGGGGGAGCGAGAACTGCTCCTGCGACAGCAGCCGGGTTTCGGCGACCAGGGAGAGCGCGTCGGTGACCTGGTCCGCGGTGTCCAGGAAGGGCCGGGCCAGCGCGCGCTCTCTTCCGGGCGCAGTCCTGCAGCGGTGGGCCAGCGCGCGGAGTACTTCCGCGAAGCCGAGATCCTCGAGGGTTCGTTGGGCGATCTGCACGGACATGGTTTCATGCCTGGCCCTAGGGGCCGTCAAGGGATCATTGAGGGGGACCGCAGCGTCTGTTATCAGCGCCCCATGGTGTGGCTCATCCTGGCGGGCGCACTGGCGGGCGCAGTGGACGCCCCCGCGAACACGGCCCTGACGCAGGCCCTCTCCCGGGAAGAGGCGGGAGACACCGCCGGGGCGCTCGTGGGCGTGGAAGCCGTGCTCAACACCTGGCCCGCCTGGGAGCTGCCCCGCATCGAGGCCGCGCGGCTCATGCTCAAGCTCGGCGGAGAGCTGGACAGGGCAGAGGCCCACCTGGACATTGCCTCCACCCTCACCCCCGAGAACCCGAGAGCCCACTACCTGCGCGGGCTGCTGTGGGAGGAGCGGGGACAGCCCCTGCTGGCCGCCCAGGCCTACGAGGTGGCGCTCCTCTACCGCCCCTCCTATGAGGAGGCCCGCTTCCGCGTGGCCGGGCTGTGGATGGCCCAGGGGGACTGGCTCAAGGCCGAGTACCACTACCGCCTCCTCTCCAAGGCCCGCCCCGAGTGGGTGCAGGTACGTCTGCTGCTGGCCCAGGTGCTGGAGCGGCAGGAGCGGACACCCGAGGCGGAGCGCGAGCTGCTCGAGGCCCGGAAGGTCCAGCCGGGCAACCCGCTGATCGTCCGGCGGCTCGCCGAGCTGTACGAGCGGACGGGCAGGGCGAAGCTCGCCCAGAAGCTGCGGAAGTCGGTGGAGGAGCCCGCGCAGAAGCGCCGCCTGCGCACGCTCAAGCCTTCTCGTCGGTAGGCGGACGGACAAGGCCCAGGCCGATTGCGCTGGGGGCGCCTCCGCATAGACTGCGCGCGCCTTGAAGACCTCCAACCTCGCCATCGTTTTTACCGACATCCAAGGGTTCACCGAGCGCACCAGCCGGCAGACCCATGAGGAGAATCAGCGCCTGCTCCAGGTGCACCATGATCTTCTCGCGCCGCTGTTCACCGGCTTCGGGGGCCGCATCCTGAAGTCCATCGGGGATGCGTTCCTGGTGACCTTCGAGTCCCCCACCCAGGCGGTCCTCAGCGGCGTCGCCATCCAGGATCGGCTCTGGGAGTACAACCGCACGGCCCCGGAGAGCGAGCAGCTCCACGTGCGCGTGGCCGTCAACGTGGGCGAGGTGCGTGTCGAGGCCAGCGATGTGTTCGGCGAGCCGGTGAATATCGCCTCGCGCGTGGAGGGCATCACCGAGGTGGGCGAGGTCTACTTCACCGAGGCCGTCTACCTCTCCATGAACAAGGCGGAGGTGCCCTCGCAAGAGGTGGGTGCCTTCGAGCTCAAGGGCATCCCTGGGAAGATCCGCGTCTTCCGCGTCCCGAAGGGGCCCTACCGCATGGAGGCTCCCGTGACGCCGCTGCCCGCTCCGGCTGGCGTGCCTCACGGAGGGCCTCCCTTCGCCAACCTGGGCCTGACGCGCCTGTCCGAGACGGCGGCCTCACCGGGGGCCTCGCTCTCCGCGGTGGGCCAGCGCGCCGCCGTGCTGGGGGGGCAGGCGAAGAGCGCCGGTGGGCAGTTCCTGGCCGGGCTGCGCTCACGGCTGCCGCCAGGGTTCACGGGGCCTCGGCTGGCGCTGGCGTTCGGCGGGCTGGCGGTGGTGCTGGGCGTGGCGGTGGTGGGGCTCGGAGGCGGCTCCGCGCGGCGGGCCATCTCCAAGGTCCGGGATGCGGAGCCGTCCGAGCGGCCGGCGCTGGTGCTGGAGGCGCGCAGGCTCATCGAGTCGGAGAAGAACCTGGGGCGCCGCCAGTTCCTCTTCGGAGCGCTCGAAGAGGCGGAGGGTGACCTGGGCGGCGCGGTGGACCGGTACGTGGACGCCGTGAGGGCGGGCAACGGCAAGGCCGAGGATCGGCTCGCCGAGCTGCTGGAGCATGAGGAGTGCCGGGTGCGCTCGGACGCGGCCCGGGCCGTGGGAGAGCTCCGGCTCAAGAGCGCCCGCGGCGAGCTGGAGGATCTGGCCGAGGACGGCGGACCGGGCGATGGAGAGAAGACGAACCTCCTTGACCGGGTCCTCGGGGGCTGCGACTCCCGGAAGGCCGCGAGGAGCGCGCTCGAGCGGTTCAAGGATGACTGAGGGCCGCGGGCGAACCACCCGAGGGAGAGGACGATCGTGACCAGGGTCAAGACGGGACTGGATGTGTGGGTGGAGCAGGGCTTCTCCGCGCTGAAGGGCAAGCGCGTGGGGGCCATCGTCAATCCCACCAGCGTGGACTCGCGCTTCCGCCACCTCGCGGATCTGCTGGCGAAGACGCCGGGGGTGACGCTGGCGGCGCTCTTCGGCCCCGAGCACGGCATCCGCGGCGAGGCCCAGTACATGGTGGCCGTGGACGAGGCGAGGGATCGCCGCACCGGCGTGCCCGTGTACAGCCTGTACGGCTCCACCTACGAGTCGCTGTCGCCCCGGCGGGAGTGGCTCGCCGGGCTGGACGCGCTCGTGTTCGACATCCAGGACGTGGGCAGCCGCTACTACACCTACGTGTACACCATGGCGCTGGCCATGAAGGTGGCGGCCCAGGCGAAGGTGCCCTTCTTCGTGCTGGATCGACCCAACCCCCTGGGCGGCACCCTCGTCGAGGGGAACCTGGTGGGCGAGGGCTACCGCTCCTTCGTAGGGCTCTACCCGCTGCCCAACCGCCACGGCATGACGGCGGGCGAGCTGGCCCGCCTCTTCAACGCCGAGTTCGGCATCGGCTGCGAGCTGACAGTGGTGCCGTGCGAGGGCTGGCGCCGGGAGATGTTCTGGTCCGACACGGGGCTGCCCTTCATCCCGCCCTCGCCCAACATGCCCACCCCGGACACGGCGCTCGTCTACCCGGGCATGTGCCTGGGAGAGGGCACCAACGTCTCCGAGGGCCGCGGCACCTGCCGCCCCTTCGAGCAGTTCGGTGCACCCTGGGTGGACTCGGAAGCACTGGTAGCGCGGCTGGAGAAGGAGCGCCTGCCGGGCGTCACCTTCCGCCCCGTGGGCTTTACTCCCACCTTCGACAAGTTCCGGGGCGAGTCCTGCAGCGGCGCCTTCATCCACGTCACGGATCGCCAGGCCTTCCAGTCGCTGCGCACGGGCATTGCCATCTTCCAGGCGGTGCGCGAGGTGGGGGCCGGGAAGTTCGCCTGGCGCGCGGACGCCTATGAATTCGTGGAGGATGTGCCCGCCTTTGACCTGCTGTGCGGCACCGACCAGGTGCGCCGGGGCCTCGAGGAGGGGTGGCCGCTGGAGCGGCTCATGGAGGGCTTCTCGGCCCAGGCGGACGCCTTCGAGAAGCAAAGGAGGCCCTACCTGCTGTACGCTTGAGGCCGGCCCCCCGTGATTGGCATTCTGTCCGACAGCCATGGTGATCTCGCTGCCTTCAACGCGGCCTATGAGCTGCTGCGGGAGAAGGGTGCCCGGCGCTTCATGTTCGTCGGTGGGCGCTACACCGATCTGGACGCCTGGGTCCTGGAGCAGCGGGAGAAGGCGCGCGGGGGGCGGGAGTACTCGGACATGGACTTCCTGGCGGACGTGACGCAGTGGCTGTCCTCCCGGGACTCCCTGCCTCGGCCGCCCGCGTTCGGCGAGGCCCCGGCGGACTTCGCCGCGGAGGAGGATCGCCGGCTGGTGATGGAGCGCTTCGCGCGGGTGCCCGAGCGGGACTGCCTCCAGTACATGGACCCGAACATCCCCCGGAAGCTGCTGGACATGGTGGGCGATGCGCTGTGCTGCCTCGTCCACGACAAGAACGATCTGACGCGGGAGGATCTGCTCAACGCCACGCTCTTCATCCACGGCAAGGAGTCGGAGCCGAAGGTGGTGCAGATTGGCCCCCGCTACTTCCTGACGCCGGGGCGGCTGGCGGGGGCGGCGGAGCAGACGTGTGCCCTGCTGGAGAAGGTGGAGCGCGACGTGCGCTTCACGGCCTTCCGGTTGGACGGGTCGGTGGTGCTGGAGCCTCAGACGATCCAGCTGGGGCGTGGGACGAAGCTCTCGGTGAAGTGAGGTGGCCTTGCGCGTCGCGCTCCTGGGAGGCTCTTTCAATCCACCGCACGTGGGGCACCTGCTGGCGGCCCAGTACGCTCATGCCACGCAGGGCCTGGACGAGGTGTGGCTGATGCCGGCCTATCAGCACCCGTTCGGCAAGGCGCTGGCGCCCTTCGAGCACCGCGTGCGGATGTGCGAGGTGGTGTGTGAGGAGGGCTCGGGCTGGATGAAGACGAGCCGGGTGGAGCAGGAGGTCGCGGAGCGGGGCGGGGCCGGGTACACGGTGGAGACGCTGACCTACCTGCGCGAGCGCTACCCGGAGCACCAGCTCTCGCTGATCATCGGCTCGGACATCCTGAATGATCTGCCGAAGTGGAAGGACTTCGATCGGATCAAGCAGATGGTGCGGGTGCTGGTGCTGTACCGTGCGGGCTACCCGGCGCCGAACACCTTGGGGCCGCCGCTGGCGGAGGTCTCCTCCACGCAGATCCGCGACATGCTGTCGCGCGGGCAGCCGCCGAGGGAGCTGGTGCCGAGCCGGGTGCTCGAGTACGCGCACCAGGCGGGGCTCTACGGCCTGTGACTCCACCCCGGACCTGGGGAAGCAGGCTCAGAGGGACAGGCCGATGAGGTGCAGCGGGCCCAGGCCTCGGTCGAAGCGCTGGGCGTACTGGTAGTAGATGCCCAGGGGGATGAGCTGCCCGAGGGTGAGCTGGAGTCTGGCGGCTCCGCCCGCCGCGCGGAGGCTGTCCCGGAAGTCCGTGCGCGCCCAGGAGCCGAAGCCCTCCACCTCGAACTGGTTCACGAAGATCGAGGGCAGCAGGTACAGCGTCGACGCCCAGCCGTAGTCGACGATGAAGCGGTAGCGGTAGAGCGCGCTGCCGATCACCGCGTGACGGGCGCGGACGGTGAAGTCCTCGTAGCCCCGCACGTACTCGGAGAATGACGTGCCCGGCTGGAACTGCCGCGGGATGCTGGGCCCCCGGCTCGGCTCGGAGAGGTAGAGCGCACTGCCCGCGGTAATTCCCCCCACCTCGAGCAGGGTGTCGGGAGCCCCCGGCAGGAACCGGCCCGCGAGCGAGAGGTGCAGGTTGTCCCTCTTGAGGAAGGGCAGACCGCCGAGGAAGGTCTCCACCTCCGCTCGCACGTCCCCCATCGTGTCGCTCGTCTCGAAGGCCCTGGGGAAGACGCCCGCGGACAGCGAGAACCCAAGTCCCTTCTGCGTGCCGCCGTACGCGGTGCCTGTCCCGGCGAAGTAGGCCGTGGAGACCTCCGGACCAAACAGGGAGGTGCGCACGGGGCGGCCATCGTTGTCGGGCCTGTTGTACAGGCGCCGCAGCCCGAAGAGCCCGAACGACACCGGAGTGGTCCAGAAGCTCCGGGAGGCGGAGAGGAAAGCCTGGAGGTCCCGCTGATCCTCGTCCTTCGAGTAGCCGACCGTTGTCAGGACGTACCACGGCGCTAGCTGCGCGTTGCCGTAGCTCAGCGAGACGGCCGGGTTCTTCGTGCCCGAGTCGTAGGAGGCGTTGATCGCCCAGGCGTGGAAGCCCAGCCGATCCTGCCCCGCCATCGAGATCAGGCCCTGCACGCGGAGCTCCTCGGTGCCCTCTTCCACGTACGCGAGCACGAACGGGACTCGCAGCTCCGGGTAGGCGAGCCGCTCGACCGGCGAGTAGGGCTCGTCGGAGAGGACCTCCACCTCGGGTCCTGGAACTGGGGGGGGCTCGGCCGGTGGTGCATCGGCCAGCGGTCCCGGGGTGGAAGCAGGAGGGGTGGAAGACGGCGCTGCTTCTCCGGGCAGGGGCGCAGGGGGGGCCTCAGAGGAGGCCGCGGGAGCAGCCGCGCCACTGGCGGAGTCCGAGGGGGCAGGGGAGCCTGGGAACTCGGTAAAGCCTTCACCTGGGGGCGAGGCGGGCGCGCTCGGAGGCGTCTCCGGTGTGGAGGCGTCTGCCGGGGCCGCCGGAGCGGTGGCAACGGCATCGGCCGGAGGAGGTGCTACGGGCGCGGCGGGGGCGGGCGCAGAGACCGCCACGGCCTGGGTCGCGGCTTCCGCCATGGCCACGAGCGGCGCCCGGTCGAGCGAGAAGTTGAAGCCGTCGCGGTTGAGGAACGCCACCTGCCCGTTGCCCGCCGATTGGACATCCATCACCAGGTGCGGCGCATCGGTCACGCGGACCAGCTCCCCCGTGGAGAGCTTCAAGAGGTGCGCCTGCAACCGCTCGTCGTGCTCGCGCAGGAACAGCACCTGATCGTCATCCACCCACTGGGGCGAGTAGTTGAAGCGCCCGTCCCGCGTGAGCCAGCGCACGCTCCCATCCTGTCCGCGCAGCGCCAGATCCCAGCCTTCCGGTCCCCGCATCGCGAACACCACCCGCTGGCCATCCGGAGACACCGCCGGCGCCCCGAGCGAGAGGTGGCCCTCGAAGCGGGTGAGCGCCTCCTGCTGGCCCGTCTCCAGGTTCAGGCGCACGAGGTTCGCGGTGTCGCCGCCCTTGACGTCCACGAACACGTACCCCGTGCCGTCCGGCGTGACGCTGCCGCCCAGGCCATCGTTGATCTCCCAGGTGTGCAGCACCTCGCCTGTCCGCGCGTCCACCCGCCACAGCCGGGACATGAAGGCTCCCTCGCTGTTGATGTCCGCCGCCACGAGGTAGAGCAGGGCGCCATCGCGGGTGAAGGACAGGCCGCTCATGGCGGAGGGCGTGCTGACGATCCACTCGCGCCCCGGCAGCAGCAGGGTGAGATCCCGCGAGAAGCGCACCGAGCCATCCCGCTCGCGCACGGTGAGGTGCGACGTCTCCTCGCGCCCCACGTGGAGGAGCGCCATGGCGCCATCCCTGGGCGAGGCCGCCATCCGCGAGAAGTACCCCGCATCCTTCACCAGCACCGCCTGCGAAGAGGGACGCTCGCGCCGGGGCAGCTCCTTGCTCAGGGTCGCGGTGTACTCGTCGAACAGCGCGCCGATCGTCTTCCCGTACACGCGCCGGAAGCGCAGCGTCACGCCGAACGGCGGCGCCCAGGACTGGGCCTGCTCGTGGATCAGCATCCAGAGCTTCTTCTCGCCATACGTGCGCGCCAGCCACCCCACGAAGTGGCTCCCCGTGAGGTAGCTGCCGCCGAACGGGTCCGCCTCCCGGTGGTCGGGGGACAGGTGCCCGGCGTTCAGCTTGCCGTCGTTCGCCTGCACCATGGCCTCGAAGGTGCCCCGCCAGATGGGACTGTGCGGCCGCCCCGTGTCCCGATCGAAGTGGCCCTCGTAGTAGGTGGCCAGCCCCTCCAGGAACCAGGACTCGGTGAAGATGTTGGGCTGGAGGATGCCGCCCGTCGTGAAGTTGATGCCCTGCCAGAGCCCCTCCACCTGCTGCATCTGCACGTAGTGGACGGCCTCGTGGCACCCCACGTCGCCCAGCTCCGTCTGGCCCAGATCCATCAGGTTGAACAGCTCCAGGCTCATGTGCGACGGCATCACCATCTGCTGCGGTGTGCTTACCAGGTCCGGCTGGACGTACGCGTTGTTGAAGCCCGCGCTCGTCAGGTAGATGAGCAGCCGGTCCCTCGGGCGTTTGCTCCAGGACAGCTCCCGCAGCCGGTCCACGCAGGCCTCCACCCGGGCGGCGATGCGCAAGGCGGTGGGCTTCAGGTGCTCCGGGTAGTACAGCTCCATGGAGCGCGTGGTGAGCTTCCGCATCTCGTCCCGGGCGAAGGAGGTCTGGACCTCCTGGGAAAACCGGGGTGAGACGAAGGCGCACCCCGAGGCCAGCAGGAGCAGGAGGGCGAGCAGGGGGGAGCCCCGGGGCGACCGACGGAGCGTGTGCATGTCCCCATCCTAGGGGCACAAATCGTGGCCAAGGGCACGTTTTTCACGATAAGGGGACGCCCCCACGTTTCCTCTCCCAGGATGTGACATGGCCCAACCGGCACCTCAGGCCCTCCCCGTTCCGCAGCACGTCTACCAGGCGCAGGCCCAGCTCTCGGCCGCTCTCGAGAAGGTCGAGGGCAAGCCCGTGGATCTCCTGAAGGCACCCTGGGATGACGTGGAGAAGAGTGTCATCAAGCTGCTGGGTGGCGCCTTCCAGCCGAACCGGCCGGAGCACCAGTCGCTGGCGCTGGGGCTGGCGGGGGCGTTCGCGGCGCGCATGAATGCGGAGCACCAGGCGTTCTGGTTCCCCAACCGGGACTCGCCCGAGGGCGCCACGCTGGGCTTCCCGGAGGCGATCATCATGCTGTCGCCGTTTGGCGCGGTGATGGACGCGATGAGCCAGGGCAAGCTGGGGAAGCTGGAGGAGCTGGGCGCGGACATCCGGCGCTCGCTGGGGCAGGTGCGCTTCAACGCCGGGGCGGCCATGTCGCTCGGTGGGCAGCCCAAGCTGGGGCCCGCGGACTACCAGCGGCTGTTCGATCCGGGCTTCCTCCAGTTCGTGGTGCTGGATCCGGAGAAGGCGAAGACGACGTTCGAGTCGAAGCCGGACTCGCTGGCGCGTGACGTGAAGGACGCGCTGGGCCGCACGCAGCCGCCGCTGCCGCAGGAGGCCCGCCAGCAGTTCGAGGGGCAGATCGTCATGTCGCTGCAGCGGCTGGAGGCAGGCAAGGCCCTGGCGGAGCAGGTGGAGCGCGCGCCCCGGCTGGTGGAGCTGATGGCGCACATGGTGGCCACGGTGGGTGGCACCGGCTGCGCGCCCGAGGAGTTCTGGGGCGAGATCGTCCTGCCGCTGCTCTTCATCGGCGCGCCGCAGCAGTTCCCGCCGCTGGATGAGGAGGAGCTGGAGGCCTACAAGCAGGGCGCCGAGCCGCTGGCCCTCTTCGTGGACCTGGTGCCGCATGCCCACAAGGCTCCGGAGGAGGGGCTGCTCGGCACCTTCGACATGACGGAGATCGGCCTGCCGCACCCCTCGTTCTCCAAGGTGGGCTCGCTGCGGCTCATCCAGGTCAACCCCTCGCGCATCAAGGCCCTGGTGGAGCAGTTCGACCCGGACAAGACGCAGGACGTGCTGAAGCGCTTCACCCAGTACCTGGCCGAGAAGTCCGGCAAGCCGGCCGAGGAGTCTCCTCAGGGCAAGGAGATGCTCCAGGCCGCGATGATGCTGCTCACCGATCTCAAGCGCGCGGTGACCACGACCCAGGGGCCGCTGTGTCTGCGCCGCCTCACCGAGGCCGAGGCTGCCTCCGAGCAGGCCCTCGCGCTGGTCCGCAAGGCCATGCAGGGCGGCCGCATCATCCTCACCAGCTAGGACTCACTCCCGGGCCCGCGGTGGAGCCGCGGGCCCACCCGGTGGGCAGGTGGCCAGGCGGCTTGCCAGCGGTGGCCAAGCGCCCACGGCGGGGATAGAAGCGGGGCTCGATGTCCTCCCTCGCTCCCGAGCTGGCGCCGCCCGCCATCGACCCCCCTCCGCCCGGTAGCGGGATCGCCGTCCGGATCGAGCAGGTCCACAGGACCTTCCCAGGGAAGGTGGCCGCCCTCGACGGCGTGGATCTCGACATCGCCCCCGGCGCCTTCGTGGCCCTCGTCGGCCCCTCCGGCTGCGGCAAGTCCACCCTCTTGCGCATCATCGCCGGCCTGGACTCGCCCACCCGCGGCCGCGTCGTGCTGTCCCCAGCATCCGATCAGGCCCAGGCCTCGCGCGCCCCCATCGCCTACGTGTTCCAGGACGCTCACCTCCTGCCCTGGCGCTCGGTGCTCGACAACGCCGCCCTCCCGCTCGAGCTCTCTGGAATGAGCCGGCCTGAACGCCACGCCCGTGCCCTCGAGGTGCTCGGACATGTCGGCCTGGGGGACTTCACCTCCCGCTACCCCGCCGAGCTCTCCGGCGGCATGCGCATGCGCGTCTCGCTCGCCCGCGCCCTGGTGACTCGCCCCCGCCTGTTGCTCCTGGATGAACCGTTCGGCGCGCTGGATGAGCTCACGCGCGGCCGGCTGGATGAACAGCTGCGCGCGCTGTGGCACGAGCTGGGCATGACCGTGCTCTTCGTCACCCACTCGCTCTCCGAGGCCGCCTGGCTCGCCGAGCGCGTCCTCGTGCTCTCCCCACGCCCCGCGCGGGTGCTGCTGGATCGCACGCTGGAGCTGCCACGCCGCCGCTCCGCCGCCCTGCGCCTGGAGCCTGCCTTTGCTCGCGAGGTGCAGGCCCTCTCCGAGGCCTTGGAACGGGGAGGCGCTTAGTGTTCCGCGCGATCCTGCTCCGCTCCGTCCTTCCTCCCCTGGTGGCGCTGGGCGTGCTGCTGGCCCTCTGGGAGGGGATCGTCCGCGCCCTGGGCGTCCCGGCGTTCCTGCTGCCTCCTCCGTCAGCCGTGTTCGCCAGTGGGGTGCATGACGCCCGCGAGCTGGCCGCCAGCTCCTGGGTGACCGCCGAGGCCGCCCTCATGGGCTTCGGCCTGAGCGCCCTGGCAGGAGCCCTCGCCGCCGTCGTGCTCTCCTCCTCCCGGCTGCTCGAGCGCGCCCTCTACCCGTACACCCTCTTCCTCCAGACGGTCCCCATTGTCGCCGTGGCCCCGCTGCTGGTGCTGTGGTTCGGCCCCGGTCAGCGGGCGGTGGCTGCCTCGGCCTTCATCGTCTCGGTGTTCCCTGTCATCGCCAACACGCTCAGCGGCCTGCGCTCGGTGGAGCCCGCCCTGAGGGACTTGTTCCGCCTCTATGGCGCGCGCCGGCTCGCCACGCTCCTCAAGCTGGAGCTGCCCAGCGCCTTGCCTCACATCTTCACCGGACTGCGCATCGCCTCGGGCCTGGCCGTCATCGGCGCCATCGTGGGCGAGTTCGTCGCCGGGTTCTCGGAGGGCACAGCCGGGCTGGGCATCCTGGTGCTCGCGGCGTACCGGCAGCTGCGCACCGATCTGATGTTCGCGGCCGTGCTGTGCGCGGCCGGACTGGGGATCGTCCTGTTTGGCGCCGTGAGCCTGCTGGGCGCACGGCTGCTCCGGCGCTGGCACCCCTCCGCCTCTTAGGCTCACCCCGGGGTGGGGCCACCCCTGCTGCGTGAGCTGCCAGGGAAGCAGGCACCGAGCTAGACGCGGGCCTTGCTCCAGGGCGGGTATGCAAGCGCAGCCAGCCGCTGCGCCTTAGGTTTTCCTTGGGGATGCTGGCGTCTCGCCTTCTTGTCCAGCTGAGGACCCATGGACCCTGCAGTCGAGGAAGCCCTTCGTCGCCACCGAGACCAGATCATCGAGAACTGGCTCAAGCGCGTGAGCGAGGGCTCAGCCGCACGTCACCTCCCTCGCGAGGTGGTCCTGAACAACGTCCCGGGTCTGGTAGATGCCATCCTCGACGGCCTGACCAAGGCAGCGGTCGGTCTGCCCCCCACCCTCATCCCCAGGGACATCTCTGCCAGGCATGGCGAGAGCCGCCTCGACCTGGGCTACGGGTTGAAGGAGCTGGGAGAAGAGTACAACTCGCTCCGGGAGGCGTTTCTGGACACGCTCGGGTCGGCCGGTGTTCAGCTGAACAACCGGGCCGCGAGCGTCTTGCACGGGGCGGTGGATCAGGCTCACCGAGAAGGGGTCGCGTGCTACATCGAGCTCCGAGAGGAGCGGCTCCGCCAGCGTCAGTCGGATTTTCTGGCCCGGCTCGTTCACGACTTCCGCTCGCCCCTGGCCACGGTCCTCACCAGCATCAGCCTCCTGCGGAAGCAAGTCCCCTCCGGCCCAGGGGGTGCCAGGAACCTGGATCGCATGGAGCGCGCGACGCGCAGGCTGCTCTTCCTCGTCGAGGGACAGCTCGCGACCGAAGGGGCCCTCTCTGGCGAGCTCCAGATCCAGGAGACGGACGTTCACCTCGCCCCCATGGCTCAGGATGTGGTCGAGCTCATGCAAGCCCGCGCGGAGGGGCAGGGCATTGACTTGCGAGTGGAAGTCCCAGGGGAGATCTGGCTGAAGACGGATCGGCTCTTGCTCGGTCAGGTGCTGCAAAACCTGGTCGATAATGCGCTCAAGTACACCTACGCGGGGAAGGTGGTGCTGCGTGCCAGCCAGGAGCAGGGCGGGGTGCGCATTACCGTCGAGGATACCGGGCGGGGCATCTCACCCGAGCTCCTCCCCGTCATCTTCGACATGTACAGCCGCAGTGAGCACACGTCCCCGGGACGGGGAGTGGGGCTGGCCGTCGTGAAGGCCGTCGTGACCGCTCTCGGTGGAACGGTCGCAGCCACCAGCGAGCAGGGGCAGGGGAGCTGCTTCACCGTCTCCCTGCCAAGACAGCGGTCTGTCCACAGGGAGGAATTTCCCCAGAGGAAGCCGGACTCACACGGGGTCGCTCCTCCAGGAATGTAGGCGCACCCGTTCAGAAGCGGCCGACGAGACCTCCGAGCACTCCCCCGCCCGGCGTCATGCTGACCACCGGGGCCAGCTGGACGCCCGAGCTGCCGAGCCGCGCTTTCGCTTGTTCGCGCTCCCAGTCGGAGTCGGAGATCTCGTACGCGATGAGCGCCCCCACGGCGGACAGCGGGGGGATGAGCAGAATCGCATTATAGCTGCGAATGGCGAAGGTCAGCAGCACGCTGAGACCTGTGCCCGCGAAACCGCCCAGCAGCGTGGTGGGGAGGGCTCCTTCGCCATGAAGGGCGCTGCCCATCCCGTACACCACCAGCGAGGAGAGTGCTCCTGCCCCCAGCAACGCGGGAATCGTCTGGACGATGAGCTTGTCGGTGCCGCACACGTCGTCAAACAGGTCGCAGCTGTCCTCGAGCTGCAGGCCGAGCAAGAACCCTCCTACCAATCCTCCCGCCCCCGCGAGGGTTCCCAGGAAGGTCCCCGCCAGGAGGCGGGGCACGAAGTAGTTGGGCCGCGCGCTCTGCCATTGGGGCGGGAGGAGCTGCCCTCGGAAGGGAGGCGGCGCTGGTTCCTGCACTGCCGGGGGGGAGTCCGGTGGAACCGTCACGAGAGGAGGCGGTGTCGTTGCCTGGGAGGAGAGCACCGGAGCATCCGCCGTCTGGGCGTTCCCCAACGCGGGAAGTCCCAGCACGAGGAAGAGAGCAATACGAGCCAGGAGGTTCATGTCGGGAATCTACCGATCCTCGCCCGTGCAGGGGCACAGGATGTTGAAGCCCGGGCGGCGCGCAAGGTGCTATAGGCCGCCAGGATCGCCGTCGACCCGGAAGGAAGCCATGAGCACGCAGCCCCAGCCGTCCACAGCCCCCTCTGAGCCCGGTGCCTCCGTGGAGCGGGTGGGCTCGGGCGCCATGTTCGACAAGATCGCCCGGCGCTATGATCTGTTGAACCGGCTGATGTCGTTCGGCATCGATCAGCGCTGGCGCAACAAGACCGTGGACGCGCTCGAGCTGAAGCCGGGCGCCCGGGTGCTGGATCTCGCCACGGGCACCGCGGACCTCGCGCTCAAGGTGCTCCGGCGCCACCCCGAGACGACGGTGGTGGGGGTGGACCCCTCCGTGAAGATGCTGGAGATCGGCCGTCAGAAGGTGGCGGCCGCGGGCCTGGCCGGGAAGTGCGAGCTGCAGGTGGGGGATGCGCAGGAGCTGCCGTTCCCGGAGCGCAGCTTCGATGGGCTATGCATGGCCTTCGGCATCCGCAACGTGCCGGATCGGCTCCGCGCTCTGCGGGAGATGGCGCGGGTGGTACGGCCAGACGGCCGGATCGCCATCCTGGAGCTGTCCGAGCCCCGCGGAGGCATCCTGGGGCCCTTGGCGCGGTTCCAGATCCGCACGGTGGTTCCGTGGGTGGGCAGCCTGCTCTCGGGCGCAAAGGAGTACCGCTACCTCCAGCAGTCCATCGCGGCTTTCCCCGCGCCCGAGGCCTTCGCGGACCTCATGCGCCAGGCTGGGCTGGAGGTGCTGCAGGTGCAGCCGCTCACGTTCGGCGTGTGCTGCCTGTACGTGGCCCGGCCGCAGCCCGCGGCCTGAGGCTCGGATGCCTCGGGCTCACCACAGCCCGTGAGCCTGCAGCAGGTGCGCCAGCGGGAGGTTCTCCACGCGGTGGGCAGCGAGGAGCTTCGAGGCGGTCTCGGCCGTGGGGTTGGACCAGACGAGCTGCTCGCGGCCGTCCTGGAGCCCCGTGCCACAGAGGATGAGCGCGGCCCGCAGCTCCTCGGCGGATCCCAGGGGCACATGCTCGAGCAGGAGCGGGCTCTCACTGGTGAGGAACGACTGCCGCGCGCCGATCTCCCGCAGGCAGGCCGCCACCCAGCGGGGGTGCAGGCTGTTCGCCAGCTCGTCGGCGATGACGAAGTCCTCGTTGACGTCCAGGTAGTACAGGAAGGACAGCAGCCGCTTCTGTCCGTACCCGAGCTCCGCCTGCTCCAACGCCGTCCCATCGTGCCGGGTGAAGTGGAAGCCGAACCGCCCAAACCCCAGCCGTCCTCCGTTCTCGTACGTCCGCTTCTCCACGAGCTCCACCCGAAGCCGGCCCGCCGCGAACCCTGCCAGGGCGACGAACTTCGCCAGGAAGTTCCGCTCGAGCTCCGGGTGGGAGAACTCGAACGCGTCCGGAGGCGGGCCGCGATCCACCCGCTCGCGGAGCCAGGCCGGCATCCACGTGGGCAGGGCCATGAGCCCGAGCGGAAACACCTCGTTGCCCTGCATCTCCATGGCGTAGGTGATGCTGCCGATCTGGGTGAACATCCCCAGCGCCTCGTCGAACCGGGGAGGCGCCAGCAGGAAGGTGCGGCGCAGCAGCTCCTTGAGGCGCTCCTTCAGCTCGGGCGACAGGTACTGCGCCACCATGAAGATCAGCGTCCACACCGAGCGATCCAGCACCGACCAGTGCATGGACCGTGAGTAGCCGGACTGGCCATCCACCTCGCAGAACAGGCCCGAGCCATCCGCCCGCACCACCAGCTGGGTGGAGGGGGCTCCCAGCCGCAGCGTGGCCTCGAGGAGCGGCTCGAGGGTCGGCACGGCCTTCGGCGCACTCAGCGGCAGCAGCTTCCCGCCTTCCCGCAGAGCGCCCGCTGGCCCCTCGAGGGAGGAGCGCGGCTGGTTCCGGGCACGGACGTGGAGCTTCATGCCCGGGAAGCTGAGCTCGTACTCCAGGGAGAACTCCTCGTGGATCAGCCCGGAGAAGTCCGAGCAGAGGACCTTGGAGATCAGCTCCAGCAGCGTCGTCCTGCCCGTCCCATTGCGGCCGAGCACCAGGTTCAGCGACGGGCTGAAGGTGAGCTCGGTGCCGGGCGCGACACCTCGGTACTTGTGGATCTGGAGCTTCGTGAGCTTCATGAGCGCTGAGTCCGAGACCCCCGGAATGGAGTGGAGTATTGCGGCCGTTACGGTACGTCGCCTTCCTTATCGGCCCACTCAAGTGTGCGGCTGATGTCCGCTTGCCAGTGGAGGCCGTCCGGGAGATTCGGCTCAATGATTCCGGCCTTGACGGCTCCTTCGAAGTGGGGCCGCGCACGTTCGTACCCAGGCGTGTGGAGCCGGCTGATCAGCCGGACGACCTCCTCTCGTGAACCCGCGTGGTAGAGCAGGAGTGATAGCAACTGGGTGAGCCCATCAGGCCCGAGGAAGTCCTGCAGGGGGAGGTCGTTCACGAGCATCCTTCTGAGCTGCTGCTCTTCATCCGTATATTGGCAGCCCTGCGGCAACGGACTCGCCGGAGCGTGATGAACGAGCCGCAGCCCCCTGCCCGTTGGGCGACGCTTGCTCGGCTCTCCTCCGGGACTCGGTACGAGCCATTCAACCCACCCGTCTCTGACGCGTTCGATGGGCTGATGGCAGACATCGCACAACCAAGGTCCGGACTCGACCTGCGCAGACTTCCTCGCTCTCTTGAGAAAGGTTGCGGGCGCGGACGGCGGCCCATCTCCAAGCACCGTCAAGATCGGAACGGAAGCATCGAAGAATGCGTCGACAAAATGGGAGAAGCGGTTTGCGGTCAGGCCCCGGGCATCAACCTTCCTAAGACGCCGCGCAAAATCGTGCTGCGCCTGTGAGTCGTACACTTTCCACAGTGGGAACCACAGCGGATTCCGTTCAGGGTCAGCCCGATGAATCGTTCCGTGCCTGGCGTCGAAAACCAGCGGTTGCGTGCTGGCTGAGGTGCGGCGTGCCCCTGCCTGAGTTCCCAATTCAGACAAGAGGGTCGCCAAGCGCTCGCGCCCGTCGATGACGTACGAGTACGATCCTCTCTCATTCTTGACCCCTTCAAGGCGATGTGACGTCCGCCAAACGGTGATTGCCCCGATGGGCCACCCGTCATGAATGGACTCGAAGAGTGCTGTCGCGGCGCCGCCCGTCCACGCCATGTTGCGAACGAGGCGCCTGGCCTGACGTTCATCGGAGACGTCGGCGGTGCCCACGAGGAGCTCGCCTCGCTCCACCTCACGGAGCAACGCGGGCAGATGGTGGACGGAGATTTGCTGCTTGAAGGGCATCAGAGTCGCTCGAAGATAGCGTCGGTAATGGTGCCGGCCTCCTGCTGAAAGCCCTCCTGTTGCACCCACCCAGCAGGAAACTGAAGCTGTGGGTCTCGATAGAGGGGGCCCGCATCGGAGCCGAGGAGCTCTTTCAGCTTCTCGTAGTGCTTCTGTGCGACGGTGAGTTGTTGGAGCTTCTCGGCGGCGGCTCGGCGCTCTTTTCGCTCTTGGGCTTTGTTGCGACCACTCGGCAGCTTGGCCCAATCAAAGACGACGCTAGGGGGGAGATAGTTCTCGATAGCGCGCCGCTCCAGAAGGTGAACATTCACTTTTGCGTTCACCAGCGCTGTGCGCCGCGCCAATGCCTTCGTTGAGGGCTTGTTTTGCGCGCTTGCATCACTGTCGAGCAGTGCCCACGCTCTCAGCACTTCGTTGGGATGATCGGCGAGCGCTTGTGCGTACCCGATGACGTCGTCTCCACCGCCGTGTTCGAATCGCAACCAACCGCGGTTGAGCGCCCGCTCGAAGGCGGCCCGCCGCGGTGCTGGAATGATGTGGCCGACGAACGCACCGTCATTGCGCCTATTCTCTACCACGATCCTGAGAGGGGCCTCTGCCAGCATCAGCGCGTCGTCAAGGTTCAGCCGTGGAATCTGCCTTTCCCAGAAGGATTGAGGGCGATCCTCGACCTCTGCCTCTACCTTGCAGGTAGAACTCGGTAAAGCTGTCATGCTCCGGTTGAGAGCATTAATAAGCCCTTGCCTGAGCAGCACGCGCGCGCTTGTGGGCGGAACTTGTGGGAGTTGCGCTGCTGTGACGAGCGAGTCGAGCCAAGCGTTCACGGGCGCAGAGCCGTTTTGTGAGAAAGCCGGCTTGAGTACGACGAGATGACGTCCTTCTCCTGCATGGCGTAGGAGCGACACGAGTTGGGCGCAGTCGGCGTTTGATGCGAAGAGCGCCTGATCGACGTGAAAAATCATTGCAGAGTCGCCCGTCGGGCTTCAAGGAGCTCCGCCGCCATATCATTCACCTCCGTGTAGACATCCGGAGGCCAATTGCCTTTGAGCCGGCCATCATCGTCCATCCGGACTGGTTCCACGTTGGACCGCCCGCGTTCATCCCGATTCACCCAGTAGACGCGGACGTCATCCGGGCGGAGATCGCCCTTCGCGACGGCGATTTGGAGGCCGAGCAGAAGGTGCTGCGAGTGCGTCTCCAACACGAGGCGGCTCAACGGTTTCGAGCCCACCCACTCCGCGATGTGGGACGCGAGCGCCCGCTGAAGACGAGGGTGGAGATGCGACTCAGGCTCCTCGACAGCGATGAAGGCAGGCGCGTCCTGGGTGTTTCTCGAAACCGCCATGGCTGTAAGCACAGGCAGGATCTTGGCAATGCCCTCGCCAGCGTCGAGCGCATCGACGTCGAAAGCCGCGCCCTTCTCTTGGCGTAGGACGAGCCGAATCTCCTTGGGAGGTGCCTCGATGGTTTGAACGGATAGGCGGAGGTGCTGCACGCACCAAGCGGAGACCTCCTGCCGGGCCGCGTCGTTCGATGCGAGCACGCGGTCGACATCGGAGCCATCGACCAGGAGTCGAGTCAGAGGACCTTCCGGACGGGGCGAGCTGCGAGGCGGCGCACGTCTCGCGCTCAGCCATTGTACGGAGAGGCGCAGGGCTCTCGCTTGGGCAGACAGTCCGAGCGAGAGGCCTCTCTCTTCCTTTAAGTCGATGGGGTGAAGCCCCTGGAAGAGGATTTGCCTTACGCGAGGGCGACGCTGTTGCGATACCTTTACCTCATAGGTGAGTGCGCTCGATTGCCGGTCGGTTTCCCGAAACGTCCATTCGCCGTGCACGAGGTCACGTCCCTTGTAATCGGCGCACCGGAACTCGCGGACGAGCGCGCGTTCGAGTTCCCGTGCCCACCCGATTCGGAACTCAGCCTGGGCGAGATCTTTTCGTCCCGACCAGAACAGTTTCAAGCGTAGATCGGGATCGTCTGTTGGGGTCAGTCCCCTCCAGCGCAAGTCATCGAACGAAGCACCGCGTAGCGCGGCGCTCGTCCAGTCGAGCGGTGTCATCAGGTCTGAGCGGCACGAATCATTCAGAAACGGTAGCAGCCGGACGAGAGCACTCTTGCCGGCGCTGTTGTCTCCGTAGAAGAGCGTCACAGGCGCGAGTTCGATATGCTGCTCGTCGGCGAACGAACGATAATTCGCAATGCTGAAGCTGGTGAGACGCATGCTCACAGTTGTAGCAGACGGGCGCGCCGCAAGCCGCTTTTCGGCTGGGGGGCGAGGAATCCGTGGGCGCCCCGTGTTCACAGCTCAATCAGGAGCTTTGTCAGATCGGCGCGGGCTTCTGGAGAGAGCCGGGAGCCCACCAGCCGCAGCGCGCGCTGGGAGAGTAGGCGGTACACCTCGGCCACCTGGGGAGGCAGCGCCGCCAGGTGGGCCGCGATGACGCTCGCGTCGCCTCGGACGACCGGCCCCGTGAGCCCGCGGACCAGCCCCCGGGCCTCCACCCCTCGCAAGGACGAGCGCGTCAGCGGGAGCAGCGCCTTGAGGGCTTCGTCCTCGGGAATGCCGGCATGGCCGAGCGCCTCCACCGACACGGACAGGAGCGCCACCACTGCGCCGGCACTGAGGACGGCGCCCGCGTGGTAGGCGGCACGGCGGCCCTCGGGCACCTCCAGCACCTGGAGCTTCAGCTCCTTCGCCATGCGCCGCAGCACGGCCTTCAGGACGGGCGAGCGGGTGCTGACTGCCACCGCATGCCCGGCCAGCAAGTCTCGGGGATCCGACACAGCGCAGAGCGGGTGGAACGAGCCGAGCGCCCGGCCCCGGGGAGCGCCCAGGGCTTTCAGGGACAGGGCTCCCGCGCAGTGCACCAGCGCCGCTCCCCGGCCCAGCGTGCGTGCCAGCTCGCGAGCCACCTCGGGCACGGCCTTGTCAGGGACACAGAGCAGGGCCACCTGCGCCTGCGCCAGATCCTTGGGGGTGGCCAGCTTCAAGCCCAGCGCCAGGACGCGGCGGCGGCCCTCCTCGGAGCGGCTGAGGACGCGGACCGGCCAGCGCCGGGCGGAGAGGGCTAGCGCCAGGGCTCCTCCCAGCCGGCCTCCCCCGACCACGAGGACCCTGACGCGGCGCGCGGCCATGGATCGTTCTCCCGCCATGGCGTCAGATTACGCCGCCCCGGAATCGGGAATCGGAAGAAGAGAAGGCGTGGGGATGCAATTCAACGGGGTTCAAGCCTAGTGTGAGCGACACCATGAGCGATCCCACGGAATCCAAGCAGGGCGGTGGCTCGTCCTTCGCTCGCGTGCTGGCCGGAGGCGTGCTGGGCTTCATCCTCGGCGCGTTCGTCATGAGCGTGGTCGGCCACCGGGACGAAGGCAGCCAGAACAAGGCAGCGGTGCCGCTGGCCGACGCGCAGCGGGTCCCGGTGATCGTCGCGGCCATGGATCTCCCCCCGGGGACGGAGGTCACGCTCGCTCACCTCCAGCAGCGCATGGCCCCGCAGGAGCTCGTCACCAGCTCGGTGATCAAGCCGCTCAGCGCAACCTACATCATCAACGCGCGCCTGCTCGTGCCCGTGCAGAAGGGCGACATGCTCCTGTGGAGCCAGTTCGAGACCCGGCCGGACCCGTCCAAGGCCCCGGCGCCCGTCACCGACACCCAGGTCAAGTAGGGCCTCGCGTCAGGCCACCCAGGAACATCGAGCCAGGGGCACAAGCCCCGGCTCAGGCCGTCACGAGCTGGAAGGCGAGCTGGCTCTCCTGCACGGCCACTCGCACCCGGTCGCCCGCCACGAACTCGCCGGAGAGGATGCGCTCCGCCAGGGGGGCCTCCACCAGCCGCTGCACCACCTGGCGCATGGGCCGCGCCCCGAGCTGCGGATCGAACCCGCCGGACTTCAGCAGGAGGCCCACCACGTCCTCGCCGGCCACGTACTCAATGCCGCGCTCCGCCGCGAGCCGCTTGCTGCTCTCGGCCAGCAGCAGCGTGGCGATCCGTGCCACCTCCACCTCTCGCAGGGGACGGAACGGCAGCCGCTCGTCGATGCGGTTCCACAGCTCGGGCGGCAGGGCCTTGCGCGCCGCCGCGCTGGCCATGTCCATGTCGCTCTGGCCCCCCGCGCCCGTATCCGCGCCAAACCCCAGCGCGCGCCCGGTGCGAGAGAACGCCTCCGCGCCCAGGTTCGTCGTCAGCACGATGACCGTGTTCGAGAAGTCGATGTGCCGGCCCTTGCCGTCCGTCAGCCGGCCCTCCTCGAGCACCTGCAGCAGGAGCAGCTGCACCTCGCGGTGCGCCTTCTCGATCTCGTCCAGCACCACCACCGACGAGGGCCGGCGCCGCACCGGCTCCGTCAGCTGGCCACCCTCGCCGTACCCCACGTAGCCCGCCGGCGAGCCGATGAGCCGCGACACGCCGTGCTGCTCGGACATCTCGCTCATGTCCAGCCGCACCAGCGAATCCTTGTTCCCGAAGAGCACCTCCGCCAGCGCCCGCGCCATCTCCGTCTTGCCCACACCCGTAGGCCCCAGGAACAGGAACGAGCCCATGGGCCGCCGCGACGCGAAGCCCGCGTAGTTGCGCCGGATGACCCGGGCAATCCGCGTCACGACGTCCTCGTGCCCGATGACCCGGCGCGCCAGATCCGCCTCCAGGCTCAGCAGCCGCGCCGAGTCGTTCAGCAGCAGCCGCTCCTCGGGCACCCCGGCCAGCTTCGCCACCACCCGCGCCACGTCCGCCGGCTCCACCGAGTCCTTGCCCTCGCGGCGGCAGCGCGAGCCCGCCAGGTCCGCCACCGAGATGGCCTTGTCCGGCATGAACCGGTCCGTCACGTAGCGCGAGGCCAGGGACGCCGCCGCCTCCAGCGCCTCGGGCGCGTACTTCAGCCCGTGGTGCTCCTCGTACCGGCCAATCACGCCCCGGAGGATCTCCACCGTCTCCGGCACGGACGGCTCGTTCACCACCACCGGCGTGAAGCGCCGCTCCAGCGCCGGATCCTGGGTGATGAACTTCCGGAACTCGTCGTGCGTCGTCGCGCCGATGCACGGGAACTCGCCCCGCGCCATCGCCGTCTTCAGCTCGTTGGCCGCGTCCTGCGGGCCCTCGCCCGTGGAGCCCGCGCCCACCAGCGTGTGGATCTCGTCGATGAAGACCACCACGCGCCCATCCGCCCGCCGCACCTCCTCCTTCAGCGCGTTCAGCTTCTCCGAGAACGAGCCCCGCAGCTGCGTGCCCGCCACCAGCGACGCCATGTCCAGCTCGACCAGCACCTTGGCCGCCAGCGTGCCGCGCAGCGCCACCAGCACCTGCGCCACGCCCTCCACCACCGCCGTCTTGCCCACGCCCGCCTCTCCCAGCAGGCACGGGTTGTTCGTGCGGCGCTTGCCGAGGATGTCGATGACCTCCTCGATCTCCTTGGCCCGGCCCACCACCGGATCCAGCTTCCGCTGCTGCGCGAGCAGGCTCAGGTTCCGGCCCAGCGACGTGAGCAGCGGGAACGCCTTGGGATCCAGCGCCAGCGACTCCAGGGCCTTCGGCACCGGGAACGGCACGGGCGTCGGCGCGCGAGGCGCGGCAGGCACGGCAGGCACGGCGTTGACGCGGGACACGGGCGCCGGAGGCAGGGGCTCGGCGGCCGCGGGCGCCTCGTCGTGGCCCTCGTCCTCATCGATCAGATCCCGCGGCGACAGCGCAGGCAGGGAAGGGCGGCTCGGAGTCGCCGGCCGGGGCAGGCTCAGCGCCACGGCGGACTGGGGCAGGGGAGTCGGCGGCGCACCCAGGGGCCTGCCCAAGGGGTAGCGCGTCCCGAGCGCCTGGGCCTGCTGCACCCGGCCCGCCTGGAGCTTCCGAGGCATGCGCCCGCTGGTGAAGTAGGAGAGCGCCGTGGTCCGCAGGCCAATGAGGTCCACGCCGGCCTGCGTCAGCAGCTCGTTCGCCGCGCACCGCACCCGGGCGAACGCGATGAGCAGGTGCAGGCAGTCCGCCTCGCGCGAGTCACACTGCTGGGCGATGACCCGGGCGCGCTGGCACAGCTCGCGCACCAGGGGCTCCTCCTCGGCGGGAGCCTCCGTCATGAGCTCGAGCAGCCCGTCCTCGTCGATGCCCTTCTCCTTCAGGAGGACCTGGGCGGGGTTCTCCACCGTGAAGAGCGCCAGCAGCAGATGGGCCGAGCTGAGCTTCTGTGAGACGCTTTGGGCAATGTCCTTCGCCTCGAGGAGGACCTGCGCGAGATCCGTGCTATCGACCATTGGCGCTCCGGCAAGCGGGCAGCCGAGCAAATACACCCTCCGGATCCCGGCAGCAAAATTTCTGCTACAGGCCGCTACACGGTAGGGGTAACCCCCTGAATCCACGGAATGTGGTAGGTCGCTCGCCTGTTCGGCGGGCGGCCGTCACTTGTTCACGCAATGACAGGGCGGCCATCGACGTAAAGTGCCCGAACCTCTAGACCTTATGACCTCTCTCGCCCAACCTGCCCGCGTCCTGGTCGACCCGCTCGACGGGATGGGGGCTGCCATCGAGGCCCGTCGCTGGGTGTGGCCTCTGCTCTTCCTGTGCCTCTCCGTGTCGCTGTCCGGGACCGCCTTTGCCCTGCGCTGGGACGCGGCTCCGGCCACGATCCAGCGCCTACAGACGTCGGGCGACATCGGCCGCTACTCGGAGAGCGAGCTCGCCGATGAAGTCCAGACCGCCTCCCGCAAGGCGCTGGTGGGGGGCATCGCCAAGGGCGTCTTCCTGATGCCTCTCATGGTGCTGGCGCTGGCGGCGGTGCTGTGGTTCGCCGCCTGGCTCTTGGGCACGCCCGGGGCCTTCGGGAAGATGATGGCGGTGGCCGCCATCGCCATGCTGCCCATCGCCCTGTACCACCTCATCTTCGCCTTCTGTGCCGCGGCGCAGTATTCGATGACCGAGGCGCGGGTGGAGACGCTGGTGCCTTCCAGCCTGGCGGCGCTCGAGGGGCTCTCGCCCAAGGTCCAGAAGTTGCTGAAGGCGGTGGACTTCTTCAACCTGTGGAGCGTGGGGCTGCTGGGGCTGGGCTTCTCCGTCGCCACGGGGATGCGCCGCAGCCGGGCGCTCCTGCTGGCGGGGGTGCTCTACGTCATGTTCGTGGGCGTCTTCTTGATCGGGCTGCCGGCCATGGCCGCCGCCCGCGGTGGTCCGGGTATGCGAGGTGGACGATGAGCCTGCTCCTGATCGCGGCGCTGCTCGCCGCTGCTCCCCAGAGCCCCACGGACGCCAACGCCACCCCGGTCTCCCTGGAGGAGGCTCGGGCCGAGGGCCGGAAGAACGTCCAGGCCCTGCTGGCGCTGCTCGACGTGGAGCGCGCGGAGGAGGACATCCGGCTGTCGCGCGCGCCCTTGCTGCCCCAGGTGGACTTCTCCGTGAGCGCGGGTGGGGCCTACTACGGCCGGCAGCGCATCGTCACCCCCGTGTGCGATCCCACCGGGACCAACTGCGTGCAGCAGGGGGTGGAGGTGCCCGGCTCCAGCCGCGGCAACTACGAAGTCTCGCTCAACCTGTCGCAGGTCCTCTATGACCGGGCGCGCTGGAAGCAGCTCGAGCAGAGCGGTGTGTCGGCGGAGGCCACGCGCGGCCAGTCCGTGGAGCAGGCGGACGCCGCCGAGCTGGAGGCCGTCAACCGCTTCTACAGCGTCTACCGCTCGCAGGCGACCATCCAGGTGCTGGAGGCCACCGTGCGGCGCAGCGAGGAGCAGCTCGAGCGGGCCCGGGCGCTCTTCCAGGCCGGTCGCGTCGGGCGAGGCGAGGAGCTGTCCGCCCTCGTGAACCTGGGCAACGATCGCATCAACCTGGTGCAGCGCCGCGCGCAGCTCGTGCAGGACCAGGGGCAGCTGGCCATCTGGCTGGCCCGCCCCGGGAGCACGGCGCTGGTGGCGAAGGATCCCGGCATCCTCACCGCGGCGCCCGCGCCCGCGCCTGCCCTGGACGCCGCGCTCGGCGAGGCTCGCCAGCGCCGCCCGCTCCTTCATGCGCTCCAGCAGCAGGTGCGGGTGGCACAGCTGGGCGAGGACATCTCCGGGGCCGGCTACTTCCCGCGGCTGGTGGGGCAGGGCTCCTACTCGCGCGGAGGCCCCAACGCGGGTCCTGTCTTCACCGAGCCGCGCCTGCAGAACACGGTGTCCGGCGCGCTGGTGCTGCAGTGGAACCTCTTCAATGGCTTCTCCACGGGGGCCCAGGCGGCCAAGGCCTCGGCGACGCGGCGGACCGCGGAGCTGAACCTGGCGCAGGCCGAGCGCGAGGTGGATGCCACGGTGCGCGCCGCCGTCGAGGTGCTGCAGACGCGGATCGACGCGGCGCGGCTCGCGGCGGAGAACCGGGAGGCCGCCGTCCAGAGCCTGGCGCTGGCCGAGGAGCGCTTCAAGGCTGGCGCGGGGTCGACGCTGGAGGTGCGCGACGCGCAGCTCAAGCTCACCCAGGCGGAGCTGGCCCTGCTGGGAAATCGAGTGGATGTGGAGCTTGCCCGCTTCGCGCTGATGCGGGCCATGGGCACCCTGAGTCCGGGAGAGTCGAAATGAAGTGGTGGAAGGCGGTCATCGCTGGCGTGCTGTTCCTGGGGGCTGCGGCCATTACGGCGGGCGGGCTGAAGGAGCGGCCTCCTCCGACGGTGGAGGTGCAGGTCGCCAAGGTCCGCAAGGGCACCATCACCCGCACCATTACCGGTGCGGGCAAGGTGCAGGCGGCCACCACGGTGAAGATCTCCTCCAACCTGTCCGGCGACCTCGTGGAGCTGGCGGTGAAGGATGGGGAGCGCGTGGCGAAGGGGCAGGTGCTCGGGAAGATCGATCGCCGGCGCTTCGAGGCCACGTTGAACCAGGCGCGCGCGGCGCAGAGCGCGGCGAAGTCGGACATCCAGGTCTCCGAGGTCGAGGCCCAGCGCTCCGCCGCCGATTACGGGCGCGTGGAGGGGCTGGTGGCCAAGGGGCTGGCGTCCGCCGCCGAGCTGGAGCAGTCGCGGGCCGCCAAGGAGACCGCGGAGGCGCGGCTGGCGGGCGCGCGGCAGCGCTATGAGCAGGCCTCCGCCGTGTATGACGAGGCCGCCAACAACCTGTCGAAGACGACGCTCGTGTCTCCCATCGACGGCAACGTCATCGAGCTGTCGCGCGAGGTGGGTGAGCGCGTGCGTGGCTCGGACTTCTCCGAGGACGTGGTGATGACGATCGCCGCGCTCAACGCCATGGAGGTGAAGATCGAGGTGGGCGAGCACGAGGTGGTGCACCTCAAGGCCGGCCAGCCCGCGGAGGTGACGGTGGACGCGCTGGAGGGCGAGTCCTTCCAGGGCTCGGTGGTGGAGATTGCCCAGAAGGCCCTCATCAAGAACGCGGGCACGGAGGCGGAGGTGACGACGTTCCCCGTCACCGTGGCGCTGGACTCGCGGCCTCCGGGCGTGCTGCCGGGCATGAGCGCGGAGGTGCGCATCTCCTCGGAGACGCACAGCGACGCGGTGCTGGTGCCCATCCAGGCGGTGACGGTGCGCTCGGAGAAGCTGCTGCCGGACTACAAGCCGCCCGTGGAGGGCGGGGGGCTTACGGCGAAGCGCAAGACGGAGTCCCTGGCCAAGGTCGTCTTCGTGGTGGACGCGGACAACAAGGCCCAGCTGCGCCGGGTGCGCACGGGCATCGCCTCGGACACGGAGCTGGAGATCGTCGAGGGCCTGCAGGAGGGGGATCGGATCGTCGAGGGCCCCTACCGCACGCTCTCCAAGGAGCTGAACCACGGGGACGCGGTGCGCGAGCCCCAGCCGGGTGGACCGGGCGGGCCGAAGGGTGGGCGCAAGTCGTGACGGCCGAGAACGGTGCTGGCGGCGATGGCCGGCTCATCCAGCTGCAGGACATCACCCGCGTCTTCAGCGTGGGCGGCGAGGAGGTGCGGGCGCTGCGCGGCATCTCCTTCGGCATCGCCCGGGGCGAGTGGGTGGCCATCATCGGCCAGTCCGGCTCGGGGAAGACGACGCTGATGAACCTGCTGGGCTGCCTGGACACGCCCAGCAGCGGCCGCTACTTCCTCAATGGGAAGGACGTCTCGCGCATGAGCGATGACGAGCTGGCGATGATCCGCAACAAGGAGATCGGCTTCATCTTCCAGACCTTCCAGCTGCTGCCCCGGGAGACGGCGCAGGCCAACGTGGAGCTGCCGCTGGTGTACCGGGGGCTGCCGGCTCGCGAGCGCCGGACGCGGGCGAGGGCGGCGCTGGAGAAGGTGGGGCTGGGCAACCGCATGCACCACAAGCCCAACGAGCTGTCCGGCGGCCAGCGCCAGCGCGTGGCCATTGCCCGGGCGCTGGTGGCCGAGCCCTCCATGCTGCTGGCGGACGAGCCCACGGGCAACCTGGACTCGGCCACGGGCGAGGAGATCGTCCGGCTCTTCGAGGAGCTGCACCGGGCGGGGCACACGCTGGTGCTGGTGACGCATGAGCCCAAGCTGGCGGCGCGCTGCCCGCGGGCGGTGCGCCTCAGCGACGGGCAGGTGGTGGCGGACGGGCCCGGCCGCGAGGTGGCGCTCTTCGATCGCGAGCTTCCCGCGGCGCAGGCGGCGGGGGGCGCATGAGCATCTTCCGGGTCGACGTGCTGGAGGGGGCGCGCATCGCGCTCTTCTCGCTGAAAGCCAACCGCATGCGGACGGTGCTCACCACGGTGGGGATTGGCATCGGCGTGGCCACGCTGCTGGCGATCATCGGCATCGTCCAGGGGCTCAACTCCTCCTTCGACAGGCAGCTGGCCACCATCGGGGCCAACACCCTCTATGTCTCCAAGTTCCCGTGGGTGATCCGCGGCGACTGGTGGACGTACCGCAACCGGAAGAACTTCACGCTGCCGATGGTGGAGCAGATCCGCGCCCAGTCCAGCTACGTCACGTCGATCTCCCCGGTGGTGGGGCGCGCGGCGGACGTGGCGCACGGCGAGGAGCAGCTGGCCAACGTGGGCGTCAACGGGGTGATGGGCGAGTACCTCATCGTCTCCGGCTTCGAGGTGCTGCAGGGCCGCTTCATCACCGAGGCGGATGACGAGACGACGCGGCCGGTGGCGGTGATCGGCGCGGACGTGGCGGCGGGGCTCTTCCCCAACATGAGCCCCCTGGGACAGACGATCCGCGTGGACGGCCGGCCCTTCCAGGTGGTGGGCACCCTGTCTCGCAAGGGGAAGATCCTGGACAACAACCAGGATCTTGTCGTGATGATCCCCTTCAAGACGTTCTACGCCATGTTCGGCAAGCAGCGCCCGTTCAGCATCGCCATGGCGGTGACGAGCGCGGAGGTGGTGAAGCAGGCCGAGGATCAGCTGGTGGGCATCATGCGGCGCCTGCGGGGCACGCCGGCCGACCAGCCGGACGACTTCTCCATCAACCGGCCGGAGATGCTGGCCAACACCTACCAGCAGCTCACCGGCGCGCTCTACGGCGTCGCGGTGGGCGTGGGCCTCATCACCCTGCTGGTGGGCGGCATCGGCATCATGAACATCATGCTCGTGTCCGTGCGCGAGCGGACGCGGGAGATCGGCATCCGCCGGGCGCTGGGCGCGCGCAAGCAGACCATCGTGCTCCAGTTCCTCATGGAGGCCTCGGCGGTCTCCGCGGTGGGCGGCACGCTGGGCACCATCGTCGGGCTGGGCCTGGCCAAGGTGGTGTCCCTCATTACGCCGCTGGCGGCGGACGTGCAGCTGCTCACCGTGGTGGCGGGCGTGGGCTTCGCGGCCGTGGTGGGGCTGCTGTTCGGCATCTGGCCGGCGGCGCGCGCGGCGAACCTCGATCCGGTGGAGGCGCTCCGCTACGAGTAGCGGGAGGAGCCATGCAAGCCTTCTTCGACAGCTTCAGAGCCGCCGTGGACAACCTGCGGCTGGCCCTCGGGACGTTCTTCGGCAACCCGCTGCGCTCGCTGCTGACGCTGCTGGGCATCGTCATCGGGGTCACCACGGTGATCACCATGATGGCGCTCATCGAGGGCCTGCGCCTCAAGGTGAACAAGGATCTGTCCCAGCTGGGGGCCAACACCTTCATGGCCTCCAAGTGGCCCTCGGGGTTCGGGCGCATCAACTGGCAGAAGTACGCCCGGCGGCCGGATCTGACGATCGACGACGCGCGCGCCATCCAGGAGGCGTGCCCGTCCGTGGGCGCGGTGGGCTCGTCGGATGACGAGGGCGGCCAGAAGATCGCCACCGCCAGCGAGGAGACGCGGCCCAACGTGCGCGTCGTGGGCGCCACGCCCGAGTACCCGGACACCAGCGGCATCAGCATCGCCTCCGGGCGCTTCTTCACCGACACGGAGGCGGTGGACGGACGCAACGTGGCCGTGGTGGGGGTGGATGTGACGGAGGCGCTGTTCCCGGGGGCGGACCCGCTCAACCACGAGATCCGCATCAAGGGGCGCCCCTTCACCATCATCGGCGTGCTGCAGCGGCGCGGCAGCTTCCTGGGCATGGTGAGCATGGACAACCTGGTCATCATGCCGCTGCGCACCTTCCAGCCGCTCTATGGGAAGAGCCGCTCGCTGGATCTCAACATCCAGGCGCTCTCTCCCGAGCTGGTGGACAAGGCCCAGGACGAGGTGTCCAACCTGCTGCGGCGCCGGCGCGACGTGGGGCCGCAGGAGGAGGACAACTTCGAGGTCGTCACCAACGAGTCGATGACGGAGTCCTTCAACCAGCTCTCGCAGGTGATCTCCATCGCGGGCTTCGGGGTGTGCCTGCTGTCGCTGGTGGTGGGCGGCATCGGCATCCTGAACATCATGCTGGTGTCGGTGACGGAGCGCACCAAGGAGATTGGCATCCGCAAGGCGCTGGGGGCGCGCAAGCGGCGCATCCTGGGGCAGTTCGCCACCGAGGCGGTCATCTTGGCCCTGGTGGGCGGCGTCATCGGCGTGGCGGTGGGCTTCGGGCTGGCCTTCCTGGGGCGGTGGATGCTGGGCTTCCCCACGGTGGTGCCGCCCTGGGCGGTGGCGCTGTCGCTGGGGATGAGCTCCGGCGTGGGGCTCATCTTCGGCATCTACCCGGCGGCCCGGGCGGCCCGGCTGGACCCCGTCGAGGCCATGCGTTCGGAGTAATCGCCTACATTGCGCCGATTCCCATGTGGGAGTTTCCCCGGAAAGGGCTAGAACGGGGCTTTCTCCGGCTGCCGCTCCTTCAGGGCGGTGGCACCGGTCACCGCGCGAGGTAGGACATGTCTGAGCAGGCAGCGAAGGAACTCGTCGACAGGGGCGCAGCTCTCTCGGAGTCGGGCAAGGCGCAGGAGGCCCTGCCGCTCTTCGACGAGGTGCTCCAGAAGTTCGGGAACTCGGGTGACGCAGCGGTCCGCCTGCAGGTGGCGCGGGCATCCACCAACAAGGGCATTGCCCTGCACCGGCTGAACCGGCGCGAGGAGGCCCTGAAGCTCTTCGACGAGGTGATCCAGAAGTCGGGTGGCGGCGACGCGAAGCTGCGCGAGCTGGTGGCTCGGACGCTCCTGCAGAAGGCGAACGTCCTGCGGGATATGGACCAGATGGACCAGGCGCTGGCCATCTGTGACGAGATCCTCAAGAAGTTCGATGGGGCGGGGGACCAGGCGCTGTCCGTGCCGACGGCCGGGGCGCTCTACTCCAAGGCCCAGATGCTGGGGGCCAACCGGCAGGGTGAGTCGCTGGCGATGTACGACGAGATCGTCCGGCGGTTCGGTGGGTCCAACGATCCTGTGCTGGGGCCCCTGGTGGCCGGCGCGCTCTTCAGCAAGTCCATGGTGCTGCGGCTCCAGGGCCGGATGGATGAGACGCTGGCCCTCTACCAGGAGATCATCCAGCGGTACGGCTCGGCGAGCGACCCCACCGTGCGCCAGCTGGCGGCCCTGGCGCAGCAGGGCAAGGACCATGTGGAGGGCGAGCGGAAGGACCTCGAGGCCAGGGCGGCCGAGCGGAAGCCCGCGCAGCAGCCCCAGGAGAAGTAGGACCAGCAGACATGCGGCAGCGGCAGCGCATGAGGAGGATCTGGGGCGTGGGCGTGGCCCTCTGGCTCGGGTGTGTGTCCTCCAAGCCCGCGCCTGCCGTGGAGTCCAGCCAGGCTGCGTCGCCGGAGCAGGCGGCGGAGCCTGGGCCTGCAGCGGAGCCTGGGCCCGCGGCGGAGCCTGGGCCCGCGGCGGGGTGTCCCTCGGAGCCCCCCACGGAGCTGAGCTCGTGCCAGGGCCACGCGCTGCGCTGCACCTATGCCGAGCGGCCGGAGTGTGGCTCCATCTGGGAGTGCTACCTGGGCCAGTGGTTCCTCCGAGTCCAGGGGGACTGCGCCCCCGGGCACCGGGGAGCCTGTCCTCCGAAGGCCGGAGCGGCGCCCGCGGGCGTCTCGAAGGACTCGGGGCTCGTCTGCATCTACCCGGAGGGCGTCTCGTGTGGCTACCGGGTCGAGCACATCGAGCCCCCGTGCAGCGGCGTTCGTTATGAGGTGCCGCCTCGGGCTGCGCCCACCTGGAGCTGCGAGGCTCCCGGGTGGATGGCGTGCGCGGCGCGCCACTTCGAGCAGGGCGAGCCGTGTGAGCCCGAGGGGGTGTTCTGCGGCTCCTCCTGCTGTGGCCTCGGCGCTTTCTGCACCCAGGGCCAGTGGCAGGTCCAGCTGGCGATCTGCCCTCCCTAGCAGGCTCAGTCGGCGGGGCGCTCCAGCGGCACCTCCAGGACGAAGCAGGCCCCCTTCCCGAGGCCCTCGGAGCGGGCGACGAGCGTGCCCCCCATCTCCTGCGCGGCCAGGGCGCACGAGTGCAGCCCGATGCCGTGGCCGTCCTTGCGCGTGGTGAAGCCGAAGAAGAAGAGCTTCTCGAGGTTCTCGGGAGAGATGCCGATCCCGTTGTCCTCCACCTGGATCCGCCAGTGGCCCGGCTCCCCCCAGCCCAGGCTCACGATGAGCCGCCGCCCCGTCTCACGCCCCTCGGCCAGCGCCTTGTGGGCGTTGGCGATGAGGTTCACGAGGATCTGCAGCACCTTGTGCTTCTCCACCTGCACCTCGGGCAGCGGCTCGAAGCGCTTCTCCACCTCCACGGCGTTCCGGACCAGCGCGCCGTGGTTGATCCGCAGCGCCAGCTCGATGAGCTCGGGCAGGGAGGCCTGCTCCACCAGCCGCATCCTGCCGGCATAGGTGTTCTGCACGGCGATGATCTGCTTGATGTGCTCGACGTGCTCGAGCATCTCGCGCTGGTGGGCCACGAGGCTGTCGCGCTGCTTCTCCAGGTCCTGGCCGAGCTCCGTGAGGAACCCGGGGACGATCTTGCCGCGCGGATCCTCCCTCAGCCACCCCGGCTCCTCGCGGTGCTGGGCGATGAGCTCGCCCGTGCGGGTGATGCGGTTGAGGGGCAGCCGCTTGAGGGTCTCCGCGGTGAGGTTGGCGTTGATGTTCAGGCTGTTGAGGACATTGCCCACGTTGTGCAGCACGCTGACGGCCACCTCGGCCCGGCCCGCGAGGTGAGCGGCCTCCACGAGCTGGCGCTGGGCTGCATCCAGCTCGAGGCTCCGGGCGCGGACCCGCTCCTCGAGCTCGGCGTTGAGCTGCTCTCGCTTGCGCAGCTCGTCCGTGAAGGCGAAGCCCAGCAGCAGGAAGCTCCCCAGCAGGATGGCGCCGGTGGCCGCGACGATCAGCACCGCCATCCGCGCCGCCTGCTGGCTGAGCTCGTCGCGCAGGCCGCGGTAGTAGAGGAGCTCGCCCGCGACCAGGCTGTTGATGTCCTCCTTCATGAACTGGGCGACCCGCGCCAGCTCATCCTTCACGGCCACGGCTTCGGGGATGCGGCCCTCCTGGGAGAGCTGGAAGATGCGCTGGCTGTGCTCACCACAGGTGAGCGTCATCCGCCGGAGCGACTTCAGGAGGCGGCTCGCCTCCGGCGCCTGCGCGCCCTTGCCGAAGGTCTCGATCAGCCCTTGGATGGAGGACAGCGTGCTGGCCACCTTGGCCTGGCTCGCGGCGTCCCGCGCCACGATGGCGTCGGCGATGACGCGGAGCAGCTGATCGGTCTCGTCGCTCGCCTCGTGGGCGAGGAGCACCTCTTGCGTGATCAGATCCAGCCGAGCCATGGCCCGGCGGAGGCTGAGGAACGAATAGAGGGCGACCCCGCCCAGCATGAGCAGCAGGGCGAACGCTGTCAGCAGCGTGGCGTTCCGCGAGATCCTCATAAAGCGCAGCGCTCGGTGGGAGACCCGTCTGGCGGGGGGGCCCCAGGAGGCTTCAGGGGAGCTCCCGGCTCCAGAGCTCTCGAGCCATGTCCGCGGCGTTCTCCTGGGTGACGATCTTGAAGGGGGCCTCGACCGAGGGCATGGGCGGCTCGCCACGCAGGATCCGCAGGGCGGCCAGGGCGGCCAGGCGTCCGTGCTCGCTGGGATACTGCGCGAGCGTGGCGGCCACCCAGCCCTCCTTGATGAGCTTCAGCACCTCGAAGTCGGCGTCGATGCCGGTGATGACGATGTCCTTGCGGTCGCGGGCGCGGATGTCCGAGGCGGCCCCGATGAGTGCCGTGCCGAAGGGGGCGAAGATGCCCTTGAGATCCGGGTGCTCGCGCAGCACCTCCTCGACCGCCGCCATGCAGCCTTCCTTGCTGACGCTCCGCTTGGTGGCGACGACCTCCAGCCCGGTGTTCCGGATGGCATCCTGGAAGCCCTCGTGGCGCAGGCGCAGGCGGGTGAGATCCGTGGGGGTGTTGAGCACCATCACCTTGCCCTTGCCGCCGAGCTTCTCCACCAGGATCTTCCCGGCGTCGAAGCCGTTGTCGCGATCACGGCCCAGGATGGTGGTGGTGACGCGCGAGCCCGGCATGGCGGTGACCGCGATGATGGGGATGCCCTGGTCGGCCGCCTTGTTGGTCTCCTGGGTGATGAGCTGATCATCGGTGGGGACGATCACCAGGGCATCGACGCGCCGGGCGATGTGCCGCTCGATGTCCTCGCGCTGCTGCTCGCCCCGGTGCTGGGCGTCCGTGATGACGTAGTCGACCTTGGCGGCCTCGAGCGTCTCCTGGAAGGCCTTGCTCATGAAGACGCCGTAGTCGTCCGTGGTCATGTGGAGGGACAGGCCGATCAGCCAGGGGCTCTTCGCCTCCCCGGCCGGAGGCTGCTCGGCGGGCGGAGCACCCTGCCGGTTCATGAGCGTCAGCCCGAGCGCCACCCCTGCGATGACCAGTGCAACCACCCCGCCTATCAAGGTCTTGAAACGAGTGCTCATGAACGCGCCTTCTGAAGATGGAAACCTTCAACCCTGGTGCACACTGAGTCTAGTCCAAGAGGGTTGCCGGTGAGCCAAGCCCTTGAATTTCAGATACCTGGCATCGCTGGCGGAGAAATTTGAGGGACGTGTCGATCTCGCCGACGCTCGTTCGACGCATAGGTAGAAGGCAGGGCAGAAGTCCCGCCTCGAACCACAGGAGAGACGACGATGCGATTCATGGTGATCATGTACCCGGGCCCCGATGCTGAGAAGGGGGTTCTCCCGGACGCGAAGATCATGGCCGAGATGGGGAAGTTCAACGAGGAGCTGGTCAAGGCGGGCGTGCTGCTCGGCGGCGAGGGACTCAAGCCGAGCTCGCAGGGCGCGCGCATCCGGTTCCCCGCGGGAGGGAAGCCCCAGGTGAGCGACGGCCCCTTCACGGAGGCGAAGGAGATCGTCGGCGGCTTCTGGATGATCCAGGTGAAGTCGAAGGAGGAGGCGGTCGAGTGGATGAAGCGCTGCCCCACCGCGGGAGGCGAGATGATCGAGCTGCGCCCGGTGTTCGAGACGGAGGACTTCGCTCCCAGCGATCCCTCGGGCGAGCTCAGGGCGGCAGAGCACCGCCTGCGCGATCAGTTGGCCGCGAAGAAGTAGCCGTCACGGCAAAGGCCCCTGTAAACACCAGGGCCTCTTCCCGAGAGGTGGCGTCCGCCTCTGGGAAGCAATGGACGCGGTAGTGGAAGGTGGAGGTCGTTGGGCCCACCTGGCCTACTGACAGAGCGTGATGGGCATGTCTGGGTTGCCGGTATTGCGTGGCAGGGCTCCCATGGCCATCCAGCAGATGGCGCGCGATGCTAGAGGCCAGACACCCGTGCGTCCACGGTCCTCGAACGTCAGCTCAGTCTCCCGTCGGCGGGCGGAAGACGTACTGGAAGGTGGGCTCGGCGCGCACGGGCAGGTACTGCGCGTCCTTGAAGGCAAACCAGGCGTGGCCGGTGAGCAGCTCGTCCTTGAGGCTGTCGTGCACCACCGTCACCTGCGTGGCGCGCCCTTCCTCGTCCACCTGGACGCGCACGGTGAGCACGCCCTTGAGCTCCGGCTTCTCCTTCAGCCGCTCCAGGTAGAGGGCCACCAGACCCAGGGACACCCGGCTGTAGATCTTGTCCTCCGGACCCTTCGCGGGAGTGGGGGGCAAGCGGAAGCGCCGGGTGAGCGCCTCGGCCTCCGCTGCCGCCTCCGCCACCGGGTTCTCCGGTGCCGAGAGCGCGGCGCGGTAGACGTCCAGAGAATCTCTCAGGCGCCCCTGCTTCAAGAGCAGTCGCGCCCGGCGCACCAGGATGTCGGAGCGCCTCGGGGCACGCGCCGCGGCCTGCACGAGGAGGGACTCGGTGGCGGCGGGCTCTCCCCGAGCCTCGGCCAGCTCGGCCAGGCGCAGCAGTGGCTCCGGCTCGTGCTGCACGGCCGCGAGCCGCGTGAGCGCCTTCTCCTCAGCGGCGGCGTCGCCCAGGTCCGCGTACAGCCGCGCCAGCCGGGTGAGCTCCGCGGAGTCCGCGCCGCCACGTGCAACGTACCGCTCCAATGACTGTGCGGCCTTCTGCTTCTCGCCGGCGTCCAACCAGAGGCTGGCCTGGAGCCGGTGCGCCTCCTGATCATGAGGCTTGAGGGAGACGAGCCTCTCACCCGCCAAGGCGGCCGCGCGCACATCGTTCGCCTCGCGCGCCAGGCGGGCGAGGACCTGGAGGGGCTCGGGCTGGTCCGGCCAGGCCTCCAGCGCGCGAGAGAGCTCCCGGCGCGCCTCGGCCTCCCTCCCTCGTTGGCGCGCGAGCAGCAGGCCCAGGTCCGCGCGGATCCACGGCTCGTCCCGCTTCATGAGCGCCTCGCGCAGGCGCGCCTCCGCCTCGGATAGCCTCCCCTCTGCTTGGAGAAGCAGCGCCTCGGCCCAGAGCGCTGGCGCGAAGCCCGGAGCCTGCTGGAGCCCTGCGGCGATGGGTTTGCGGGCCTCCTCGAGCATCCCCCAGCGCACGTAGATGATCCCCATCCCGACGTAGGGCCAGGGGTTCTCCGGGTGCAGGGCCGAGAGGGTCTTGAGCTCGTTCCAGCAGGTGTCGGCCGGGAAGGCGAGCCAGGCCTTGTAGACGCGGGCCATCACGTCAGAGCGGCGCTCCATCGCCAGCGTCTCGAGCTGCATCCGCAGCTGGACGAGCGAACCCCGGAGGCGCGCGCTCTCGATCTGCCGCAGCATTCCCATCACCTCCTCCTCGGGAGGGAGCGCGGCCTTCCCGGCCCTGGCGAGGGGTGCGGCCAGCAAGGCGATCAGGAGTGCCAGGGTGCGGAGGCGCACGAAGGGTGGCATGGGGGTGCACGGGAGGCGGGGCCGGCATCCACTTGACCTGCTTCGAAGGAAAACGGCCACTTGTTCCTGGAAAACGCTTTATTCCGGACTGAATCCTACTCGAAGCTCCTCGCGGGATGGGAGCTGGCTCCGAGAGCGCGGAGCGGCACCTTGCACCTCACGCAGGCTGCAGGAAGCGTCCATCAACGAGATGATCAATGACCTCGCGCGCCGAGCCCGGGTCGAGCTTCACCTTCGCTCCCAGCTGCGCCACCGCGCTGGCGACCGTCGTCGGACGCTCGAAGGCGGCGAGGGTGCTCAGGAGGATCTGCCCGTCCTCGCCCTGGTCCAGCGTCGGGTCGGTGAACCTTCGCGGGCTGACTGAAGGTGCGCAGACCAGGCCCGTTCCGTCCACCGACCGCACGACGGTCACCTGCTCCTGCGCCACCTTCGCGGGGACCCGGTGAGGTCCCAACCACTCCCCGAGCTTGAACTGAAGCGTCGAGGGGGCGGTGTTCAGCAGGCGCGTGCGCCCGTTGATCGCGATCCTTCGCCTCGCATCTCTGTGCTTCCACGCGAGGGCATCCACGTGATCCGACGTGCGCTGCACCTCCTCCTCGAGCGCCGCGTCGCGGAAGCGCAGCATCGGCACCGTCACCTCGCCTGGCTCGCGTCGCTCGAAGTACTCGAGGAACTCCGTGAATGTTCGCGCTTCGGTCACCATGTCGAACCGCGCCGGGTGCTCGGTGACGAGCGCGCCGGGCTGCGCTTCGAGCCGCTGGTAGCCCACCACGCAGTCGAGGCTGATCACGCGCTCCACCAGGCGAACCTCCTCTTCGAGCGTGGCGGCGCTGGCGAAGGGGAGGCCCGCGATTCCAGAGACCTCGATGCCCAGGTTCGGATGGCGGCGGCAGCTGTCGATGAGTTCGAGGAGCTCCCGGTCCGAGGCACATGGCTTGAGCAGGCCGCGGCGCATCTGCTCGTGCCGCTGCTGCTCCGAGAAGCAGCCGATGTCGAGCACCATGTAGACCTGCTCGAAGGTTCGGGCCAGGGTGTCGATGAGCGCTATCGGGGCCACCCCCCACAGGAAATACGTGCAGGAGTGGCGTGAGAGATCGACCCCCGCCCAGGTGCTCTGCAGAAACTCCGCCGAGCTTCCCGAGAAGTCGTAGCGCAGCTGCCACGTCCGGTGGGCGATCTCCTGGTGATCGCGGCGCACACTCTCCTCGGAGCGCAGAAACGGCTTCGCGCGTCCGAAGGCCGCCTTCTGGTTGCCACGGGCCCCGCCGCAATAGAGGCAGTTCTCGCCGCACCCCTTGCCGGGCGCGACCCACCCCGAGAAGGCGTGGCGATCCTGGTGGCTCAGGAAGATGTCCTGGAAGTGCGAGTAGTAGACGTCCTCGCTGTTCGTGGCGCCTTGCACGTACGCCAGGGGCAACCGCCGCGGCGTGCCATCCGGAGCCCGGGTGACGCAGTTGGGCGGGGAGGGATCGCCCTGGCAGAGCGCCAGCAGCGGCAGCTCGCCGTCGCCCAGGACGACGTGGTCGATGCAGTCAAATGCCTCCAACTCCCGCCACCAGTACGACGCGGTGTTGCCGCCCACGACGATGCGGATCTCGGGGTCGATCTTGCGCAGCGTCCGAGCCAGGAGCAGCGCGCGGTGGACGTGGTGGAACCATTTGAGGCTGATCCCGACGAGCCGGGGGCGCACGCGGGCCACCAGGGCTTCGAGCGAGCGTGTCACCTCGTCATCGGATTCGTCCCCGTCATAGAGCCGGACGAAGGCCTCGATCCCGCCCCGCCGCAGGTAGCTCGCGAGATAGAGGATCCCGCAGGTGGCCTCGCCGGTTCCGGCGCCGAGAAGGAGGACTGGAGAGAGGACGCGACGGCCATGCATGAGACGAAACCCGATCTTCCGAACCCCGTGAGTATAGACGGTCCTACGCCGACGCGGCAGGTTCGAATTCCGCCGCCTCCAACAGAAGCAACCGAGCGCTTGTCGGCGCGCTCAGAGGTGTACGGGCTGTTCTCCTACCGGGAGCTGCAGCACGAAGGTCGACCCATCCTCGGTGTGGCTCTCCACATCAATCATCCCGCCATGGGACTCGGCGATCTGCCGGGTGAGGAACAGCCCCAGGCCCAGCCCTCCGTACTTGCGGGACGACACCGCCCGCTCGAAGCGCTCGAAGATGCGCTCCACCGCCTCGGGGGCAATGCCAATGCCGTGGTCCCTCACCGCGATGCGCACCCACCCTTGCTCGCTGGAGACGTGGACTTCGATGGGGTGCCCAGCCCCGAACTTGAGCGCGTTCGCCAGAAGGTTGACGAGCGCCTGCTCGATGCGGCCCCGGTCCCACCACGCCGTCAGGTCTGCCTGGACCTCCACCCGCAGCGCGCTGCCGACCCGCGTGGCCTCCTCGGCGAAGGCGCTCACCACCTGCTCCACCAACCCGGCCACGCACACCGCTTCCCGGTGGAGCTCCAGCCGGCCCGTGGTGATGCGGCCCACGTCGAGCAGGCGCTCGACGAGCTGGAGCAGCCGTCCGAGCTGACGTGAGGTCGCGCGGACCTTCTCGCGCGCGGCCTCGGAGGCCCGCTCCGGGCGCAGCAACGCGTCCAGGCGCTGCACGTGCAGCGAGAGCGCGGTCAGCGGCGTGCGCAGCTCGTGGGCGGCGATGGCGATGAACTCGTTGCGCGCCTCGATGGCCTGGTGCGCCTCCTCGTAGAGGCGTGCGCTCTCCAGCGCCATGCTGCACTGGTGGGCCAGATCCTCGGCCAGCGCGAGGTCCACCGCTCCCGCGTGATGGGCCCGCTCATCGCTCATGAGCACGAGCACACCCTGAACGGCCCCCCGGCCCCAGAGCGGAGCCAGCACCCCCATGCCCTCCTGGGTGCTCCAGTGCCTCGGGGTGGCGGGCAGCGGCGGCAGGTGCCCGCGCAGGCGTGCCTCCAGAGCAGGGCTCCACCCCGCCTGCGCCACCCGCTCCAACAGTCCGTTCTCGCCGATCATCCACACGGCGAAGCCCATGCAGGCCCGCGCGGCGACGAGGCGGACCACGCGCGGAAAGCTCTCACGGACGTTCAGCGTCGCCGCGAGCACCTTCCCTGCCTCCACCAGCGCGTGCTGGAGCTCCTCTGCCCGCCACCGCTCGGAGACCACCGCCGCCAGCGTCAGTGCCGTCAGGCCGAGGATCGCCAGGAACGCCTGGAGACTGAAGACCTTCTCCTGCAACGAGGCAGCCAGGGTGCCGAAGGGGCCTCGCCCGAGGGTGGTGTGCCAGACCGAGAGGACTGCCACCACCGCCGAGGTGCTCGCCGCGCCCAGGGGGCCCATCCGCATTGCCCCCCACAAGACGAAGGGAAAGCTGACGTACGCCAGCGAGGCCCAGACCCCTCCGGCCGAGGGGGAGCCGAAGATGAGGTGCGTGCCCAGCGCCGTCAGGACCAGGAGCATCCCCAGCTCCACGAAGCGGCGCAGCCGCTGGGGACGGAAGGCCGTGGGTGTCCACGTCAACAGCAGCGGGGCCACCAGGATCGTCCCCAGCCCGTCACTCAGCCACCAGTTCACCCAATCCTCGATGAAGGAGGACGGTGCGCTCGAAAAGGCATAGCCGAGAGTGCCCAGCGTGGCGCTGGGCAGAGGGCTCACCAGGCCTCCGAAGAGGAGCAGCCCGGCGAACTCCCACCGGCGGGAGAGCCGGACGGTGGTGCCCACGAAGCGCCGCATCAGCCACGCGCCCAACAGCGCGCGCAGGCAGTTGCCCAGGCCCCACAGGCCGGAAGCCCAGTAAGGGATGGGAAAGCCATGGAGGAGCACCAAGGCGATTTCGGACACAAAGACGGCAGCCAGCAGGGCAGGCCAGCTGCGCGGAGGGGAGCGCAACAAGAAGGCGAGCGCGATCCCGCTCGGCAGCCAGAGCACGGCGCTGGGGTGGGGTGGGAAGACGAGCTGGTTGGCGAAGCTCCCCACCACGAAGAACGACACCCCGAGCGTGAGGGCGCGGAGCCACGTCTCGTCCCGGCTGGCTGTCATGGCCTGGTCCATCCTGCCCCCACCCGAAGGCTATACCTCCGGTCTGGGAGCCGCTCCCCTGGAGCACTTCAGGAGAGGGTGAGGCGATCGATCCCTCGCCAGGAGCCTCCTTGAGCGGCAGTTGCCAATCCCCGCCGCGCCCCTGAGGGGAGGGCGGAAGCGAGGGGCAAGCATCAGCGGCGCCGCGCGACGAGAGCCACTCAGGGCGGAGCAGGCTGCCTGTCCCGCCGCTCGTCCTCCGGGCCTGGGCGGCCCGGGCCGCTGGTCACGACGCCCCGGGTGGGGCCTGGCTCTCCCGGCGGGGTCCCTTCCGCGATGATCTGCCGCGCGACGGCCGCCAGGTCGTCCCGGCTCACGCCGAGGCTCTCGTCGAACCCGGTCCTCCCCTCGGGCCCGCGAGTCCTGGCTCCGATGCGCGCCCCCTGGCTCAAGTCGAAGCGGCCGGTCAGGTCGGCCCCGACCGAAGTGCTGCTCGGCCGTTCGTAGATCCGGACATCGGTCCTGCCGGCATCGATGTCCGCGAGATGGTCCCTTGCCCGGGTGACCTGGGCCCTCGCGCTCTCGCCAGTCTCACCGCCGGTCTTGGTCTCCTCGATCTCGAGGACTCGCAGACGGCCATCGGGGGTGCGCTGGACCACGGCGTTGTCGATTTGACCCACGCTCTCGTACACACCATCCGGGCCCTGGCGCATCCGGCCGAGGTTCGCTTGCGGGTTGCGGCCGGCCGCGCGCTCCGCGGCCGCCCACTCGGCAACCGTGCGAAAACCGGGGACACGGCGAGCAAGCTCGAGCGAGGTGATGACTTCCTGTCCCGCGGGCAGGCGCGCGGTGAGCTGGCCGCGGGCGAGCGCCTCGCCAAGCTCGCCAACCACGGTGTCGACCTCGCCAGTCTGCGCGGCACGGCGGAAGCGCGCACTGACCCGGCGCAGGGCACGAGCGAAGTCCATGAGCGTGTTTCGCAGGTCAGCGAGCATCGAGCGCCGGCCGGTCGGGAAGTCCTCCAGGCCTCGGAGCTCGATGAGCCGTGCCCGAGCCAGGCGCGCCTGGGCATCCGCGAGCTCCTGGCGCGCGGCACCGGTCTGCTCCTCGCTGAGCCCCCGCTCCTCGAGCCAGCGGAAGATGTCGGCGCCGCCGCGGGTCCGCGCCTCCAGGGTCGCCAGCGTCCGCGCGTCCGCCTGCGCGGGGTTGCCGCGCGCGCGGGCGGCCTGGGCAGCGCGCTCGTTCGCAAGTCCCCGGCGGGCGGCCTCCGGCAAGAGGTTCGCGAGCTGATCGAGCACCTGGGTGGGGGTCGCCCCGGATCCCGCCGCCGCGCGGGCCTGGGCGAGTGTCTGCACCTCGGGCGCGGTGACCCCGGGGCGCGCGCCGCCGCTGCCCGGTCTGGCCTCGGCGGCTGTCACGTCAGCACGCGCTCGCGCCGTCGCTTCGGTCGCGATGCGTGCGCGCGCGGCCCGCAGCGGCGCGCGTGCCGCGCGTCCCATCCCCCAGAACAGGATCATGAGAAACACGTCGAACCCGACCTGCCCGAGGGTCCGCATGAAGTCATTGCCCGCCGCGCGCAGCTCGGCCTCGGTCCCCGCCGCCGCGCTCGCCTCCTGGAGCCGGAACCAAGCGCGCGCGAAGCCGATGAGGTCGTTCCAGGTGAACAGGGCCAGGAGGACAGCGGTCAGCGCGGCCGCCGCCACCTTGGTGAGGAGTGTCGGATCGGGGGTGAGCCACAGCCCGACGTAGACGCCAATCATCAGCACGGTCTGGACGATGAAGAGCGGGTTCGTGATGGCGTCCATCGCGGCGTCGTAGACGGAGCCGAAGAAGCCTCGATCGGCGAGCGAGAGCGCGAGTCGAAGCCGCATCTCCGGAGAGACGACCGAGGTGGGCGTCCCCCCCGCTTCAGGCGGAAAGCGCTGGAAGTAGAGATCGAGCAGCGGGTCGCGGGGCGGCGGCGCACCTTGAGCCCGAGTGCTGTCCGCCGGGCGGGCCTCATCGCGGGTGACCGTCCCCGTGCGGCGGCCGCCGGAGATCAGCGCCTCCCCCTCGCGTTCAGGCAGGAAGATGTAGATGCCATAGAAGGTATCGCTCGAGGTCCTCCCGCTTCCCGAGACAGCAAAGTAGATGCGCGCCAGCACGCCCGCCGTGGGGTGGCGCAACACGAAGTACGCATAGCCTCCCGGATTGCGGGACTGGTGGGGGATCGCCGTCGCGTCGAGCAGCAGTGGGATGAGCGCCGGGCGGTAGCGGCCGAGGGCCTCGTGCGCCTGCGCCAGGGTGGGCATCGCACGGAAGTCGCCGCTCAGGAGATACCAACCCCAGTCCGGATAATCGAAGGGGTCAATGGGGTCATCGTCCGGCCCCGGACCGGCTGCGGCCTGGGGTGCCGGACCGGTCACGCTCTGCCGTCGAAGAACGGCCGGCAGCCGCTGGCCCGGCGTGCCGGCGGTCAGATGCAAGGGGAGAGCGGGACCGCGCGAACCGCGAGGCGCCAGGGGATCACCTACCTCCGATGCGCGTTGGGCGAAGGCTTCCGCGGGGTCGTGCGTGGTGCCCAGAACGAGCTCACCCGGGCGCGCGACCGCCCCCGGCTGCTCGGCGGAGTGGGTCAGCTCGTGAGCGAGCAGTGCGCGCCCGGCGGGCGTGTGCGGCGCGTAGCGTCCGGCGCCGAAGACCAGGTGGGGGCCGACCGAATAGGCCGCGGCTCCCACCGCCGCGGCCGAGGCGGCGGCACGGGCATCGGTATGCACGCGGATCCTGCTGAAGTCGTGACCGAAATGGGCTTCGAAGGCCCCACGCAAGCCGCGATCGAGGGGACGCCCTATCCCACGCAGCACGTCGTGGACGACCGGAGGCACCTCGCCGGCGCTCCCGGAGGCTGACTGGCCGCGCGGCGCGGCTCGGTTCGATTCGTCCGAGTCCGCCGTGTCCTGCTCGAGGCCGGGCTCCTCAACCACCCCCTCGCCATGCACGAGCGGCGGCGTGGCGGCCCCGGTCCGCGCGGGAGGGCGCCGCTGGAGCGTCGGCGCACCGGGCCTGGCGGTGTCGGAAGTCAACCGCGAGTCGGTCGGGGGCCTACTGGAGAGACGCTCTCTCATTCGGGCCTCGAGCGTGAGTTGCCTCAAGACCTTAACGGTCCGCAGCGTGGGAGTTCAAGCCTCGGGAGCATCGTCTAGGGGAGCTGCTGCTCCAGCCTGGGCCACCGTGCCCGGACCCACTGACGGAGGTACTCGAGCTCCTCCTCGTGGGTGGTGAGGTCGGTGCGGCTGCGCCACCTCCTGAAGTCGCGGTAGGCCCTGCCCCAATGGGCCTCGTCGCGCCGCGCCGCGGGGGCAAGCTCCCGCGCGTACTGTTCGATGAGCCCAAGAACCTCCTCCATGCACAGCTCGCCGCGCAGCAGGGCTCGGTAGCGCTCGCGCAGTGGCTCGGCGATGGAGGGGTCGGCCAGCATCCTCGCGAAGAGGAGATTCCGGTCCGCGAAGTCGGAGAGGACGTCCGGGGGGCTCCGCCAGGTGTTCCACTCCTGGCCGAAGCTGGCATCGAGATCCCAGGGGATGAAGCGCCACGGCCCTCCCGCTCCAGGGGCGCGGTAGTGGTAGGCGTTCTTCGCCACCGAGTCGTTCGTGTGGACCAGCGTCGCGAAGATCCACCAGTCCTCGTAGTCGCGCGTCTCCATCCAGGAGACCTGCTGCGCCCGAAAGGTCTCCGCGTCCGAATGGGCCACGAACTCCGTGAACGCGAGAATGCCCTCGTAGGCCTCGGGCCCGAGCTTGGGGTGGCCTTCCTTCTTCTCGAAGCCGGCCGCCGGAGAGGACTTGAGCGAACCCTCGGGGGTGTGAAGTGAGAAGTTGGCCTCGGGACTGACGGTCTTGAAGAGCTCCCCCTCCGCGTCCAGTCCAAGTGCCGCCAGCAGGTGCCTGTCGATGTGGTCGGCGGCCGTGTAGAGGCCCCAGTACTTCCCGTTCAGGTAGAGGACCGCGCTCCCGGTCTGCACCTGGAGGTGGTCCGGCGACATGCGATTCCACAGCGTGAAGGCGAGCCTCGACCGCAGGTAGGAGTTGTCATTGAAGGGGCTGATGAGCACCAGCTTGTGCCGGCGGGTGAAGCCGCCGCCAAGGAGTGGATCTTCGAACAGCGCGCTGGGCGGGAACGCGAGGGTGTAGCTGTGCTTGGGGAAGGCGAGCGAGGTGTTGCCGCGGACCTTTGCCTCCACCGGGTAGCAGCGGCCCCGGTAGACGAGCCGCGCCTGCCGGTCACCGTCCTCTTCCGGCAAGGAGGGCGCGAGGAAGAGGTGGAAGATCGGCAGCCCGTCCTCCTCCGCGTGGAGGGCGGTGGACGGGAGCGCCTCGCACCCTGGAAGGGTGTCACCCCAGCCAGTCATGGCCTGGCATGCGGAGAGCATCCCGCAAGCCAATCCCGCCAGCAGCCAGCTCGCGATGCGCCGGCCTTCCCGTGCCATGCCACCCCCTGCCCGTGAAACGTAACCACGGGCGGCAGCGGTGGCAGCCACCCACCGGGGAAGCTCTCGCCGCGGGGTGGGCCCGAGGCGTGTGGGTTCTACAGTGCCGTGCCGGTGTACTCCTGGAAGGGGCCGGTGATGACCAGGGTGAGACCATCGCTCTGTAGGTTGGCGAACAGGGCTCGCCCATCTGGGGAGAAGCACACACCCGTGAACTCGCCTCCCGAGCCCAGCGCGTTGCGCGCCAGGTTTCTCACCTCTCCCGAGGGGGTGAGGATGCGCAGGAACTCGTCGGGCCAGCGGGCGCTGTCTCCGTCCTCGGCCATCACCACGTCACCCCAGGGGGCGACGCAGATGTTGTCCGGCATGTCGAGCCGGCCCCGGTCTTCCGACTGAGCCAGCAGCTCCAGCGTACCGCCCTGGAGCCCCGAGGGCTGGTAGCGCCAGAGCTGCCCGCCGGCTTCCGGGCCGCCCGTGGTGGCGCAGAAGAGGATGGCGCCACCGTGGAAGAAGAGGCCCTCGCCCCGGCGAAAGAGGGCGGCTCCGCGCTCGGCGCCCTGCTGCCGGAGGGAGTCGTCCTCCGCGTCCGGCCTCGGAAGGTCCACCCAGTCCGCCAGGAAGGTGTCCCCCCTCTTCACCTGCACGTTCATGTCCCGCCGGGGCGAGGACTCGATGCGCAGGGCCTGCAGCCGCCCGCGCGACTCCAGGCCCAGCCGAGCGCCAGGCGTCTCTGGCACGAAGCGGTAGAAGCAGCTGTCGCCGCGATCCTCGGTGAGGTACGTGACGAAGGTCTCCGGATCCACCACGGCGGCCTCGTGGTTCATCCTGCCGAGAGCGGGGATGGGCACCGGGGCCTGCACGCTGCTGGCGGCCGGGTCGCACAGGAAGACGTAGCCATGGCCCTCCGCGAGAGTCTCCTCACAGGAGAGCCAGCCCCAGGGAGAGCTGCCACCCGCGCAGTTACGCACGCTGCCCGCCAGCACGAGGTTGCTGGAGAGCCGGGTGAAGGTGGAGGCCTCCACGACCACGCGCGTCACGCCTCCCGGGCTGAGGTCCTCCGGGCGGTACGCCAGGGACGGCCGCTGATCCTCGGAGGAGGGGCCCTGCGCGTCCTGCCCCGGCTCCAGCTCGTGGTTGCGCAGCAGCACCAGGGTGTTGCTGCCGGGAGGGCCCGCGAAGCAGCCCATGCCATCCGGTTGCCCTGGGACGCGGAAGCCGTCATCCATCGGGCCGCCCCGGCGCTCGAGGATGCGGTAGCTGAAACCTTCGGGCAGGTCCAGGACACCAGCGGGGTCCGGCCTGAGCCCTTCGGTGGACTCGGGCAGGTTGCAGCGGCCCAGCACGAAGGGGAGGGCGAGGGAGGCGCCTGCGCGCAGCAGCGTGCGGCGGCTCAGGGGGGGGCGTGGGCTCATGGCCCGAGAGGATCGCCCAGAGGAGGCCGCCGAGGAACGAGCAGGCGCTCAGGCGCCTGGGACTCTCTCCTGAAGACGGAGAGAGTTGAGCCTAGATTCTCCGAGGCCCGAGTTACTGGACCGCTGGCCAAGCCACACGGGAGGAACAGGATGAGTGCACCGCGCCTTGTCGTGGTCACGGGGGCAACCGGGCAGCAGGGCGGAGCCGTGACCCGTGCCCTGCTGGCGGGCGGCCGCCGGGTCCGTGCGCTCGTTCGCGCTCCAGACTCGCAGGCCGCCAGGTCCCTCCTGAGCCTGGGCGTGGAGCTCGCTGTCGGGAACCTGGAGGATCCAGGCTCGCTCGACCTGGCGCTCGCGGGTGCCGAGGCCCTGTTCGGAGTAACGACGCCCTTCGAAGGCGTCGCCGCGGAGGCCCACAAGGGCATGGCGCTGGTGGACGCCGCGCGCCGTGCCGGCCTCGCCCACATGGTCTACACCTCCGCCTGCAACGCCGACCGCTCCACCGGGATCCCCAGCTTCGAGGCCAAGCTGCGGGTGGAGCAGCACCTGCGCGCCTCGGGGATCCCCTTCACCATCGTGGCCCCGGTGTACTTCATGGAGAACCTGTTGACGCCCTTCAGCCTCGCCCGGCTCCAGCAGGGGGAGTACCCCCGTTGGATGCCGCTCGAGCGGAAGCTCCAGATGATCGCCGTCGACGACATTGGCCGCTTCTGCGCTCGGGTGTTCGAGCAGCGGGAGTCCTTCCTGGGCCGTCGCATCGACCTGGCCGCGGACGAGCTCGACGCCCCGGGGGCCGCCGCCCACCTCTCCCGTGTGCTGGGGCGGGAGATCCGGCCCGTGGCACTTCCGCTGGAGACCTTCCCGGCGGACGGTGAGCTGGGCCGCAATGTCGCGGCTCTCATCGCCTGGCTGTCGCGGACCGGCTTCAGCGCGGACCTCGAGGCGCTCCGCCGCGAGTTCCCGGAGTTTGGCTGGCGGACCTTCGGTCAGTGGTGCGCTTCACGAGACTGGAGCGCCCTCTCACCGGCATCGGCGGAGGGTCGGTAACGAAGCGCCTGGTCCAGCGCTTCTCAGTTCCCAGTGCTGGCGGAGCCGCCCGGCTGGAGCTCCTCCACCCGCTGCTTCAGGAGCGGATCATCCGCCACCGCCAACCCCAGCGTGACGTAGGAGAGCTGGTGCGCCCGCCCGCCCTTGGGGGCCTTCACCTCCAGCTCCGACTCGAGCTGCCGCAGGCGGCCCTCCAGCTCCATGATGGTGCGGGTGAGCTCGCCGCGCGTCGGCTCGTCTCGGGTGCTGGCCAGCCGCTCGGCTGCCTTCAGGTGGTTGGCCTCCACCACGCGCAGTTGCTCGCGGGCCCGCGACCCCGAGCCCAGGTCCACCGAGGGGCCCGGTCCGTCCACGCTCAGCTCCAACCGGGTGATCTGCCTGCCGAGCTCCCCCGAGGGGAAGACGGCGGCGTGGCTGCCCACCAACTCGCCGATGCCGATGCCCTTGGCGTCGTGGGACTGCACCACGAAGTCCACCGCGTCATTGGCCAGGATGGCCAGCTTCACGGCCTCCTGGTAGGGAATCGCCGCCAGCACCACCACCACGTCCACCTTGCGTGACTGGCGCAGCTTGCGGGCCTCGGCCAGCGCGGCTTCCTTCGGCGGGCGGCCCGTCAGCCCGGGCTCCCCGGCCAGCGTGCCCTCGGGAGACACGCCCACCACGCCCACCTTCAGCCCCCCCGCCTCCACCACCAGGGACGCCGCGAAGGGCGCCTTCCCGGCCTTGTCCACCAGGTTGGCGGACAGCAGCTTCATCTTCTTGCTTCGCGCCCGCGTGGCCTTCTGGAGGTAGGACAGGCCCTGCGACAGATCTCTCGCGCCCACCGCCATGGCCACCGTGCCCTGGGCCTCCATCTGCTCGAGCACCAGCTCTGCCCGCTGTTGCGCCAGGGGCTCCTGCTGGCGTGTGGGCTCGTGGAACAGCGCGTTGCCCGCGTCCATCAACACCATCGGCAGGCCCAGGGCCCGCTCCGCCTCGATGGCTGTCTTCCTCCGGGCCAGCCCGCCCTGGGGCTCCTGCTTGCAGCCACAGGGCGCGATCTCCCCCCGGTTGTCTCCGGTGAAGAGCAGCACCAGTCGCCGGGGCTCGGCCTGGGCCCCCAAGGGCAGCAGCCACAGCACGGCCATCACCAGCAGTGTGAATCGCGTCTTCACTTCTTCTCCTCGCACGGGCACGAGCCTTGGGGCTCACCTCAGTCGGCGCGCATTTCGATGGAACTCAAAGCATTGGTGCGACGAGTCAAGGAATTCATGCTTAAAACATACTAAATGGTTTGCTGATTTTTTCTGACTACTTTAGAAATCGCGCACCCTTCAGTTGCGATCCCCCGGAAGGGAAAGGTGGAGCACATGCGCATCTTCGGAAAGACAGTGGTAGCTGTTGGTGCGGTTGCAGCGATGGTCAGCTGTGGTCCTGTGGACGAGACGGAGCTGCTCGCCCCCGAGGGTGCGGACGCCCAGGGCGTGGCGGACCCCCGCAACTGCGGGAGCCAGGAGTTCTCCGCGGAAGAGGTGGCGCAGATCGAGGCCCGCTTCGAGGCGATCCGGGCCCGGCGGGAGATGTCTGGCGAGGTCAACGCCTTTGCCGTCTCCATCCCCGTGTACTTCCACGTCATCCGCGACTCGAGCGGCAACGGCGGGGTGACCACCACGCAGATCAACAACCAGATCACCGTGCTCAAGAACGCCTACGCGTCGGCCGGTGTGAGCTTCTATCTGGCCGGTACGGACTACACCAACAACTCCACCTATTACACCTGCACCAGCGGCCAGGCGTGTGAGACGTCGATGAAGAACGCCCTGCACAAGGGCACCGCGTCCGCCCTCAACTTCTACACCAACAACATGGGTGGAGGCCTGCTGGGCTGGGCCACCTTCCCCTGGAGCTACGCCAGCGCGCCGCTGAAGGACGGCGTGGTGGTGCTCCAGAGCTCGCTGCCCGGCGGCTCGGCCACCAACTACAACCAGGGCGACACGGGCACCCACGAGGTTGGCCACTGGATGGGCCTGTACCACACCTTCCAGGGCGGCTGCACCAGCCCCGGCGACAGCGTGAGCGACACGGCGTACGAGGCGTCGCCGGCGAACGGCTGCCCCAGCGGCCGCGACACCTGCTCCACCTCCGGCCTGGACCCCATCACCAACTTCATGGACTACACCTACGACTCCTGCATGAACACGTTCAGCGCGGGGCAGAACAGCCGCATGAACAGCATGTGGAACTCGTACCGCTTGGGCAAGTAAGCCCCGGTCCGCGCTTCCCGCCGCTTCCAAGCAGCAAAGCTCCCCGTGGCGCCAGCAAGGTGCCACGGGGTTTCTTTTTCGCCCGCAGCCGCCACCTGAGTGCGCCCGGGGCCTTGCTACCTCCCTACACCCCCAAGGGCTCGCGCCGATAGGCAGCGGGCGTGGTGCCGGTCCAGCGGCGAAAGGCACGGTAGAAGGTGCTGACCTCCGAGAACCCCAGCAGGAAGGCGACCTCGATCACCTTGAGGTCCTTGTTGAGGAGGTGCCGCAGCGCCAGCTCTCGCCGCGCCTGGTCGAGCACCTCCTGGTAGGTGAGTCCGCGCTCGTGGAGCCGCCGTGACAGCGTGCGTGTGCTCATGCCCATCTGGCGCGCGAGCGTCGCCGCGTCCGGCACGGTGCCGCGCAGGGCCTGCCGGATGCGCTGGCTCAGCTCGTCCACGAGGTCCATGGCTCGCGGCAGCGCCTCGAGCCTGTGCTGCGCGAACCGGTCCAGGACCGCGGCGAGGTGGGGATCCGTACCCTGGATGGGCAGGCCGAGCACGGCCCGATCGAGCTGGAGGCACGCGTAGGGCTGACTGAACCGCACGCCCGCGCCGAACACCCTCGTGTGCTCGAGGTCGTCCGGCGGGCGCGGGTAGGTGAGGGCGACGCTGCGCGGCGAGAAGGCCACCCCCGTCAGCTGCTGGCCGATCCTCAAGAGCTTCGCCAGGAGGAAACCGGTCGCGTGGGGTCCATCGTCGACAGCAGTCCGCCCACCGTGACCCTGAACGGCCAGGCGCAGATCGCCCTGGCCTATGGCGCTTCATACGTGGAGGCGGGCGCCTACAGCAGTGACACCTGCGATGGGTCCTTGGACTGGCGCATGACGCGCTCGGGCGGGTTCAGCACCTTCGTACCGGGCAGCTATCCCATCACCTACAGCGTGTCGGACGGGGTCGGCCACGTCACCCAGCGCACCCGCCTGGTGACGGTGCTCCCGCAGAACGGTTGCACGGCTCAGCTCGCCGCGCCGGTGCTCGTGCTCCAGGGTCGCGGTGAGGAGACGCTGGAGTGCGGCCGCGCCACCTGGAGTGAGCCCGGGGCCCTGGCTGCGGATGCGTGTGGCGCGGTGACGGTGCACACCTACAACTCGGGCCAGGATCCGTACGGGCCCGGCCCCAACTCGAGGGCGGAGGGGCGCTACCCGGTGCAGTACCTCGCGTGGAACGGGCAGGGGACGGCGTCCGCGGAGCGCACGGTCGTCGTGCAGGACACCCTCCCGCCGATACTCCGTCTCAACGGCCCCATGCGCATGACGCACACGTGCGGCAGCGCCTGGGTGGACCCGGGCGTCACGGCCATGGACTCCTGCTACGGGGATGTCTCCTACTCCGTGCAGGCCACCGGTTCGGTGAACGGATGGGCGGAGGGCACGTACACGGTGACCTACCAGGCGAGGGATCCCGGCGGCCACCTGTCCAACATCCAGATGCGCGTGGTGGACGTCGTCGACTGCCCCTGGTAGCGCGCACGTCCTGCGCCGTGACTGTGCACCCTGGAAGGACACTACCGCTTCGACCTGGCACCGCGGGCGGCCGCGCGTTTTGCCTTCGGCGCTGCCCTGGCGCCCTTCGTCATCTTCCCTGTTGCCTTGGCCGGCCTCTCCTTTGCTGTGGCCGGCTTCCCGGTTCGTGCCCCGCCGGCCGTGGCTGGTCTGGCCTTGCCCTTTCCCTTGGCGGCATTGAACGCCACGGCGGCGAGGAGAAGCTTCTTCAGCCCGCTCGCGTTCACCTTGTCGCCCTGGAAGATCTTGATGGCGCGCCACTTCGAGCCGCCGAGCTCGGCATTGAAGACGCCGTCCACGTCCCCCAGCTTCGCTCCGTTGATGAAGGTCACCTTCACCATGTCCTTGAAGGCATTGCAGATGCAGAGGATGCCGTTGTGGCTCCACGTGGGCGTGCCCATCCACTTCCATTCCTCCGTCACGTCGGGGACGGTCTCGCGGATGATGCGGCGGATCTCCGCCATCCTCTGTCCCCGCCAGTCGGGGTGATCGGCGATCTCCTTGTCGATGAGCTCAGAAGGGTTCATGTCGTCTCCGTCGTTCAGCGGTGGGTCTGCCGAACCCATTTGGTCCAGTTCAAGGGGACCTCGCGAGCAGGTCGACGAGCTTCCCGCCCATCATCTTCCAGCCGTAGCGCGCGCCACCAAAGTTCTGCTTCTGGTCCGGCTTGAAGCCCGACTGCACGAGGGACAGGCGGGTGCCCGACGCCGTGGGCGTGAGCGCGAACGTCACGACGGTGTCAAGCGCCATGCCGCCGACGACCCACGTGTAGCTGAGCTTCCGATGCGCTTCGATCTCGAGGAGCCGGCAGTTCACGGTGCCGTCCCACCCGGGGTACGGCTGCGTCTTGAACGTGAACGCGGCCCCCGGCTCGAGCTTGAGCTCGACGACGGGCAGGAGCCACTCGGTGAGCAGCACGGGGTCGGTGAGCGCGCGCCACACCTTCTCCGGCGAATGATGCAAATCGAATTCGAATGAAATGGATTCGGTTTGCGATGGGGCGGTCTTGTCGATGAGGTTCATTTGTCCATTTTCTCCAGCAGTTCTTCAAGGCGATCGACGTGCTCCGTCCAGAAGGCGCGGTAGTGCGCGATCCAGTCGATGAGCGGCTTCATCCCGCGCGGCTCCACCCGGTAGTAGACACAGCGCCCTTCGCGCCGGCCGTTCACCAGGCCGGCGTCTTTCAAAGTGGCGAGGTGCTGAGAGACCGCCGGCTGCGAGATGTCGAAGCGCGCCGTGAGGTCCTTCACCGCCGCTTCGCCACGCGTGAGCGACTCGAAGATCGCCCGGCGGCTGGGGTCCGCCAGCGCCTGGAAGATCTTGTTTTCGGCCACGGCCGCGCTCTGCATGCAGAACAAATAAGCCGACGCTTATTGATTGTCAAGCGCGCGGAGCAGGTGAGGAGGAGGCGGCCCTCGAGCCCGAGGCCACGCGGGCAGCGATGCAGCGTAAACTCGCCGACTCCGCGCGGCCCTGCGGACAGCGGGCCCCACCGCACTGACTGGACTCTGGGCTAACATCGCCACTCGCTCCATCAGGCAGCTCACGAGCTCGAACGTGCGGGGGACTGACATGAAGATCATCAACCACCGGCTGTGCAAGGACGACGGTACGCCCTATCCCTTCGTGGAGAGCCCGAACCACGGAGGGAAGCTCACCGCGGAGTTCCTGGTGATGCACTTCACCGCGGGCAGCAGCGCCAAGACGGCGATCGACTGGCTGTCAAACCCGGATGCGCAGGCCTCGGCCCACCTCGTCATCGGGCGGGATGGGAGCATCACCCAGCTCGTGCCCTTTGACACCGTGGCGTGGCATGCGGGCAAGAGCTTCTGGGATGGGCGCCAGGGGCTGAACAGCTTCTCCCTGGGCATCGAGCTGGACAACGCGGGGAAGCTCACCCGGCAGGGCACCCGGTGGGTCACCTGGTTCGGGAAGCAGATCCCGGACGACGAGGTCCTCGAGGCGACCCACAAGAACGAGACCACGCCCGCCGGGTGGCACTCCTACACCGAGGCGCAGCTCCAGGCGGCGCTGGAGGTGAGCACCCTGCTCGCCCGGACGTACCAGCTGAAGGAGGTCGTCGGGCATGAAGACATCGCGCCGGGGAGAAAGAACGATCCGGGGCCGGCCTTCCCGATGATGAACTTCCGGGCGCGGGTGATGGGCCGCTCGGAGGAGCAGCCGGTGGTCCACGAGGTCACGGCGACGCTGAACGTGCGCAGCGGACCCGGGACGGCGAATCCCACGGTCCCCGGGAGCCCGCTGCCGCCCGGGACGAAGGTGGAGATCCTCGCCAAGCAGGGCGAGTGGCGGAGGGTGGATGTGCTGCAGCCGGTGAGCGGGCAGATGGACATCCAGGGCTGGGTGCACCAGCGCTACCTGAAGCGGCTCGGCTGAGCTCAACGGTCCGTCTGCAGCGGTTTGCGCTCCTTCACGCAAGCCTGGATCAGCTCGAGCACGCTCATGCGGGTGCCGCCGACGTCGAACTTCTGCTCCTTGAACTCGGGATACCGGTTCTCCAGGATGCGCCCCTCCGCGATGCACTCGTTGAGCTGCTCGAGCGCCTCGCTCTTGCGCCCCTTGGAGAGGAGAGCCTTCGCCGAGTCGTAGGCCTTCCTCGCGCCTTCGTCGAACCGAAGCTGCACGTCGACCTTCTTCTGGGGCTCCTGCAGCGCCTGGGCCTTCTGGGCGCACTGAGCCATCACCTCCTGGGGCTTGATGGGGAGACCGCCGACGAGCACGTCGACCGCGGCGAGGCCGGCGTTCTCCTTCACCATCCTGGCGCCGTCGTCCTGGCAGGCCTTGAGCTTCTCCATCGCACTCGCGTACAGCGCCTTGCTCTTGCGCAGGTCCGCGGAGGACGCGGCCGCCTCCGACGCCGCGCTGGCGGCGGCCAGGGCCTCGCCGGTCATCCGGCGCAACGCCCGCGCCTGCCGCGCGAACTCGAGCGCCTCCACCAACTTCAGCAGCTCGTTGCGCGCCCGCTCCGCGTACGCTGCGTAGCCTGCGTCCTGCCGCTCCAACTCCGCGCGCGCCTCGAACGTCTGCATGACGTCGTTCACGCTCTTCGAGGCAGCCTCGATGTCGCCGTCGGTCGATGAGACGCGCTTCGCTGCTTCGAGCTTCTCCTTCGCCGTGGTCACCTGCGCAGCGAGCTGAGCGCGGGCGTCCGCCGCGGCCAGCACGATCTTCCGCCGGGTGATGCGATCGCTCAGCTCCGTCATGCGCTCCTTCGTCTCCTTGGCGTACAGCGCGTAGTCGCGATCCTTCTTGACGAAGGGGGCGCCGGCCTCCAGCACCACGCCGATCTGCTTGACCGCATTCTCCGCCTCCTGGAGCTGCGCCTCAGAAGGCTTCTCCTTCTGGATCTGGGTGACCAGGGCCGCCGCGTTCTTCCGCGCTTCGTCGACCTTCGCGCGCTGCTGCTGCAGATCGACTTCGTACCGGCGCCGCTCGATCGTCGCCCGCCCGTCCTTGAGCAGCTGACGCGCGTCGGCGGCGGCTCCGCTGATCGCGGGGTCCTTCGCGCGAACCGTCTCGAGCGTCTTCTGCAGGACGACCAGCGCAGTGTTCGCCTCCTCGAACTGTTCAGCGGTGACAGCCCGCTTCTCGAGATTGCGCAAGGCCTGGATGACGTCGGCGCGGGCTGCATCGAGGCTGCGGACCTGGAGTGCCACCTCCACTTCGACGAGCGTGTTCTTCACCTCGGCGAGGTACTGGCCGATCGCCTGGCTCCGCGCTGCCTGCGGCTCGTACTTCTCCACCAGCTTCCGGACGACGAACGCCGCGGTCTTGGCCTCGGCGAGCTGCTCGGGCGTCGGCTTCCTCGCGCGGAGCGCCTTGGCGGCCGCGACGAGCTCATCCTGGGCAGGCCCCATCTCCGCCTTGACGCGGGAGACCCCCGCCTCCGCCACGAGCTCCTCCATCCGGCGCCTCGCCTGCGTGATCTCGGCTCGGGCCTTCTCCGCCTCCGCGCGATACGCCTTGTCGCGCTCCTCGAGCGGTTTGCCCTCGTCGAGCTGCTTCTGCAACGCCGCCACCGCCGTGTCGGCGGCTCCGAACTTCTCATCCGACCAGGCCTTGCCCAGCTCGGCGAGCGCGGAGGACAGCGCCTTGCGGCGCTCGTCCAGGAGTCCTCGCTGCTTCTGGGCCGACTGCTGCAACCACCGTTCGTCGATCGTCTTCTCGTGACGGGTGATGGTCGCGTCTACCTCCGTCAGGTACGCGGCGAACTTCGGATCCTGCTTCGTCAGGGGCCGGCCCTCCTCCGCCAGCTTCTTGAGCGCGTCCACCGCGGCCCGAGCCTCGTCCATCTCCTTGGGGCCGGGGTCCTTCCCGGTGACCTTCGCCATGCGCTCGTTCAGGGTCGCGAGCGCGCCGTCGATGCGCCGGCGGAACTCGAAGATGTGGACCTTGGCTCGGCGCTCATCGACGTACTCGCGCTGCGTCCGGAGCTCCTTCCGTGCAGCCAGGACGGTCTTGGCGTACTCGAGATCCGCCGTCTCGAAGCTTGCTCCTGCATTGAGCGCGTCTTTCAGCGCTTCCACCGCCGCGAGGGCGGCGTCGAGGTCGGCGTTGCTCGGCGGATCCTTCTCGATCCGCTGAACGGCCGTCGCGAGGGCGGCGCGAGCACTCGCAAGTCGCTTCGATGCCTCCGCAACGGACTTCGCGGCGCCAGCATCTGGCGACCCGGCAGCTGCATCGACGGAGGCGAAGACGAAGAACGCGATGAACACCAGCATTGGAGTACGTACCATTCGGGCCAACTTACTACATTGAGGCTGTGGGAGCCCCGGCATAGTGTCGGCTGAGCCATTCCGTCCAGACACGCAGCTTGCGTGTCCAGCTGCCTGCTCGGCGTGCCCTGTCCCATGCCTCGCCGCTCCCTCACTCCACGGCGGAGCTCCCTTGCTGGAGGCTGCCGCCAGCGGTGGCAAGCCCCCGGCGGTCCGCCGCTCTTCCAGAGCAGCGGGATGGCGCGCCTCTGGCCTGCTGCTTGCCGCGAGGGCGCTCGGAGCCCAAGTGAAGAAGGATGGTTCCCATCTCTCGCCCACCGCTGGAAGGGATGAGGCACCTGCTGAGGGGGGGGCTCCTCCTGGTGGGCGCCGCCCTCACCGTTGGGCTGGTGGTGTTCAGCGCCGTCACCCAGCGCAGCCTCAAGGACGAGGCGGTCCTCCAACAGGGGCTCCACATCGAGACGCTCGCCGCCGAGCTGGAGGCTCACCTCGCGGTGTCGCGCCAGCTCGCCAGCACCGTGGGCGCCGTGGTGGCACCGATGCGGGACCTGCCCGCCATTGAAGGGCTGCTTCGGAGGATGCTCGCCTCCACCACGCCGGACTACATCTATGGCATCGGGGTGTGGTTCCAGCCTTACGCGCTCGACCCGCAGCGGCGCTACGTCGGGCCGTATGTGCACCGCGGCCCCGAGGACCTGGAGGAGCTCGTCCTCACCTACGAGTGGTCCACGCCCTCGTATGACTACCTCCAGCGCCCCTGGTACCAGCAGGGCCTCTCTGCCGGCGGCAAGCCCTACCTGACCGAGCCCTACTTCGACGTGGACTTCGTCTACCGGAGCATCAGCCAGGCCTTCTATGCGCCGGACGGAGCGCTGCTCGGGGTGGTCACTGTGGACACCATCCTCCCTCAGTTCCGCAAGCACGTGCTGCGCGCCAACGTCTCTCCGCGCGAGACCCTCTATATCGTCACGCGCGAGGGCCGGCTCTTCGCCCACCCGGACGAGCAGCAGCTGCTCGAGTGGGCGCGCGCGAAGGGACGGGCGGGACGCGCGGAGCACCTCTCCGACCTGACCCTCACGGACCTGCGCGCCTACGAGCGCGAGAAGGGACTGGACCGCACGCGCTACACCGGCATCTCCCGGCTTGGAAGCTCCGGATGGGCCGTCTACGCCTCCACCGACAAGAAGGCCCTGTTCGCGACCGCCCGGCGCTTCCGCCTCACGGCGTGGCTCGCGGGCGGAGCGCTCTGGAGTGCCCTGCTTGCCGGTCTGGTGGCGGGAGGGCGAACACTCCGCGTACAGGCGCTCACGCGTGAGCTGCTGGCGCAGCGGCGCGCCCAGGAAGTCCTGGAGTACAACGAGCAGCGGCTGCGCGAGGTGCTCGAGACCTCCATGGATGCAGTCATCTCCGTGGACAGGGCCGGGCGGATCGCCAGCTGGAACGCCAGCGCCGAGCGGATGTTCGGCTGGCAGCGGCAGGACATCCTCGGCCGTCCGGCGGTCGAGACGCTGATCCCGCCTCCAGAGCGAGCCCTGCGGGAGGACCAGCTCCAACGCGCTGCCTCGACGGCGCGGTTGACGCTGGCGCTCCAACGCATGGAGGCCATGGTCCTGCGCCGCAACGGGGAGCTGTTCCCGGTGGAGGTGAGCCTGTCTGCGGTGCGCAGCCACGGCTCGCGGGAGATCTTCGCCTTCGTGAGCGACATCAGCGAACGCCGCCACATGGAGGAAGAGCGCCTGCGGATGTTCGCCCAGCAGCGAGAGCTGTTCACGCAGCTGAGGGTGCGCTCAGCCGAGCTCCAGGCCATCATCGACAACATGGTGGAGGGCGTGTTCGTCGCGCATAACGATGGCCGCTTCGCGTTGATCAACCAGTCGGGCAGGCAGCTGGTGGGCGCGAGCACCCTCGAGAAATACCGGCTCAGCCTGGGGGTGCTCCGGGCGTTCTCCATCCGTGCGCGCGACGGCAAGGCCCTCCCGTTGGAGGAGATGCCCCTGTTGCGAGCCCTCCGAGGGGAGGAGGTGGTGGGCGAGGATGTGCTCCTCCCCGACCCGAAGGACGGAGGGGGCGACCTGGTGATCCGCTGCAACGCAGCCCCCATCCGCGATGAGGCAGGGAAGGTGGTGGCGGCCGTGGTGGTCACCCACGACATCACGGAGGCCATGAAGCTGGAGCAGATCAAGGATGAGTTCATCCAAGCGGCAGCTCACGAGCTGAAGACGCCCCTCACGGTGATCAAGTCCTTCGCCCAGTTGTCCCTGCGCACCGAGCTGGGCCGCACGCCCTCCCTCCGCCGGATGCTGGAGGGGATTGACCGGGGGGCCAGCCGCATCGACCACGTGGTGGGCACCCTGCTGGACGCGTCCCAGATGCATCTGGGGCGCATGAGGTGGGAGGAGGAGGAGCTGGAGCTGTGGGAGGTGCTGGAGGGCACGGTGCAGCGGGCCGCCGAGCAGAACCCGAGGCGCGCGGTGAAGTTGAGCGCCAAGAGCAAGGCCCCGGTGCGTGGGAACCGGGCCCGCCTGGAGCAGGCGCTGGCGGCGCTGCTCGACAACGCCCTGCGCTACTCGCCGCCCGGCACGCCGGTGGAGGTCTCGTTGGGAGTGCGCGGTGGGGAAGCGGAGGTGTCCGTGCGAGACCATGGCATCGGCATCCCCGAGGAGAAGCAGCAGCGCCTGTTCGAGCGCTTCTACCGGCCGCACTCCAGT
>Ga0255338_1000581_pt1 | contig 106296 bp, 103 predicted proteins | sample MeOH1_35cm_T4_19_FD_203715 | JGI IMG/M metagenome (GOLD analysis project Ga0255338, IMG submission 203715) | Sandy soil microbial communities from University of British Columbia, Vancouver, Canada - MeOH1_35cm_T4_195 | ecosystem: Engineered > Artificial ecosystem > Sand microcosm >...
CGGAGAAGTTGAAGCCGATGACCTTGCGGCCGGTCACCGAGAGGCTGGTGCCGTAGGTCGGCAGCTCGACCTCGGGAGGCGGCGGCTTGGGGGCGGAGGTCGAGAGAGCGACGTCCGAGTCGACGAGCAGGGCGCCGCCGTCGGGCCCCGTGCGCTCCGCGCCCGGCTCCTCGCCGCGGTCCACCTGCTCGCGCACGCGCTCGAAGCGGGTGGCGTCGTACTGGATCGGCGTCATGCCGGCGCGCACCTCGCCGGGGTCGCGGGGCGTCTTCGCGGGCTCGGTCGACGCGGCGGGGGCGGGCGTCAGGAAGCCTCCGCCGGCGGGACGGTCGAGGAGGCGGAAGTCGTCGGTCGACGCGCCCGGGAGCGCCTCGACGGAGGGTTCCTCGGCGGGGGCGGTCTTGGCCGGCTCGGTCTTCGCGGGGGGCGGAGGAGGGAAATCCGGGTCGTACGGCGCGCTGAATTGGGCGAGCGCGGGGAAAGAGGCGAGGCCCGCGAAGACCGCGAGCGACGCCACGCCGATGATCCGTCGGATGCGCGTGGAGAGCAAGTTGTGGTATTTGATCCCGGGCCCCCTGAAAAAGCGGGACGGCGCATTAAGGTCGGCGTTCCTTAATACGCGCGCGCGAGATGTGGGGCAGTATAGCGGACCCGTGTTACGCCGTCAATACGCGGATGTTATAGGAAAGCAATCGTGCCGCCATGACCCGATGATTAATTTGAAATAATCCTACGATGAGAGAAGACCGGCGAGCCGCCCTCGCGATCGCGGCGTTGGCCGTCGCGGTCTTCGCGCCCACCGTTCTTCTCTGCGGCCTCTACCTTGATGACTATTCGTTCCTGCGGACGCTGGAGGGTGTCTCGTTGCGGGGCCTGTGGGAGGAGTTCCTCCATTATGTTCCGGGGCGCAATCTCCACATCCCCTTCCATTTCGGGTTGATCCGCTTGACCGGTGGGTCGGTCGCGGCGATGCATGCTGTTTCGGTCGTTTTCGAAGCTCTGAACGCCGCCATGGTTTTCCTCTTCATCCGGCGTCTGACGGGATTGCGCTCGATCGCGTGGGCGGCCGCTGTGATCTTCGTCTTGGCACCGAACCACGGTGAAACGCATTTTTGGATCACGCTGATCCCGCAGTGCCAGATCCCGTTCTTCTTGATGCTCTCGTCCATGCTGCTCGCCTCAGGGCCGGGCGGTCCTCGACTCGCGGCCGCGGCGGCCGTGTATGGCGCGGCGTTGTTCACCTACGATCAGGTGTTCTTCCTCTGGCCGCTGATGCTGATCACGGCATGGCGCGGGGATGCCCGTGCCGGGTTGAAGCGCTATGCCGCGGCTGCGGCGCTCTTCCTGGGAATGAACGTGACGCACATCACCTTGCGTTATGTCTCGCCGTCCGCCTCCGGAGGGAGGCCGCTCATTCGTATCGTAGATTTCTTCCATCGATGCCTGGACGCCTTCGTCGCCGTGGCGAAAGGCATTATCCCGCTACAGACGCCGTCGTACGCGCACTGGGGCTGGAGCGTCGCCGCGGCGGCGGGGGCCCTCGCGGCCGGGCTATGGATCCTGTCGGCGGCGGGGAAGGCGGTTCGCGCCGAGAAAGACGAGCTCGCCCGGTGGACCCGCGGCAACGGCTGGATCGCCGCCGTCGCGTTCGGCGCCGCCTGGACGGTGCTCGCCTACGCTCCGAATCTGTTTTGGTTCATCAGTCCTCGACATAACCTCATACCTTCGCTCGGGTGGGCCCTGGCGCTGGCCGCCGTCGCGGCCGCCGCGGCCGGACGAAGCGCCGGGCTTTCGGCCGCGCTGCCTTTCGCGGCGCTTCTCGCCTTCGTCCTCGCGGTGCTTGCGAACGTCCATGAGGGCACGCAGTGGATCGCGGCTCGGCGCCTGCACCGATCCTTCGCGGCCGCGCTCCGGGAACTGGCGCCGCCGGTCGACACCGTGTACCTGATCGGCGCGCCCCGGTATCTCCACAAGGCCCCGGCATTCAATCTTCCCCATGACGTCATGATGGCTGCCGCGCGCGAGCTGGGGCGCGATCTGGTCGGGGACAATCAAGTGGCCCCGACTCGAAGAGGGATCGTCTATTACAACGACCTGTCGATCTCCCCCGCCAGTGAGGCCCGTTGGATCCCGGCGGAGAAGGTCAATCTTTTGTCCTACACAGGCAGCCCCCGTTCGTTCGAATGCGCCTCGGCCTTGAACCTCCGGGAGCCGGGCGGAGGCCGCCGGATGCTGCCTTTGCGCTCGGGTCCCCGGTGCACTGGCACGGCGGATGTCTCGCAGGAAGTCGCCTTGATCGAATCGCGGGCCCTGCCCGCTTCGGCGCCGTCGGCTCGGCCCGACAAAGGGATCGCGCTGTCGCGCGCTGAAGTCAAGACCCGCGGACGCACGACGCTGCTGACGCTCTTTTGGGCGGTGGGCGATCCCCCCATGAAAGTCGTATCGATCATCCCCAGGCTGACGAATCGAAGTGGCGCCCTGATGCTCGACGCGGTCTTCCCGTATCCGAGCAAGCTCGCGGCGCGGAATTTCTTCCGCGAGGCGTTCTTCCGGTCTCACAACCCGGAACGCCCCTATCCCATGCTCTGGCCGCTCGTCGACGACCTGGCTCCGTTCTCCGGCGCGAAACCGGGGCAGACCCTTCGGCAGGTCTTCGAGCTACGAAAAGAGGTCGCCGGGAACGACGCCCAGGGAACGCTGGACGTCGATCTTTTCGAATACGAGGCCAGCGGGGCGGCCGTTAGCTTGGGGCGTTTTTCGGTTCCCGTGACGGTGCGGCCGGATCAGCGGGCGACGATTGCGGAGTAGGCGTCCTGGTACTCGTCCATCATGCGGCGGACGGTGAACTTCTCCATGACCGCGGCGTGCGCCGCCGCTCCGAGGGCGGCGCGGCGCTCGGGGCTCTCGGCGAGGTCCTTCAGGGCCTTGGCCAGGGCGGCGGGGGAGCCGGGGGGGACGAGGACCCCGGTCTTGCCGTTCTCGACGACCTCGGGCACGCCGTCGACCGCGGAGGCGACGACCGGCAGGCCCAGCGCCATGCCCTCGAGCAGGGAGTTCGGCAGCCCCTCCCACAGGGACGGCAGGCAGGCGATGTCGAAGGCGGACAGCCAGGTGACGATGTCGGGGCGCTCGCCGTAAAGCCAGACGTGCTTCTCGAGCTCGTGCTTGCGGATCTGGGCCTCGAGGCGGGGGCGCTCGGGACCTTCGCCGAGGATCACGCAGCGCAGGTCCGTCTTCTTGAGCCGCGACATGGCCTCGACGAGGAACGAGAAGCCTTTCTGCTTGTCGAGGCGGCCGACCGCGCCGACGAGGACGTCGGCGGAGCCCAGCCGCAGCTCCATGCGGCGCTTCTGGCGGTCCACCTTCGAGACAGGCCAGCCGGCGAGGTCCACGCCGTTGCGGATGGTGCGGACCTTGGCGGGGGCATAGCCGAGGCTGCGCACGAGGTAGTCACGGCTCGCGTCGCACTCCGCGATGAGGAGGTCGTCGCGGCCCTTCAGTGCGCGGTCGAGGAGCAAGGTCCAGACCGAGCGGGTGCGGTAATGCACGCGCGGCGAGCTGACGAGCTTGAAGGCGAACGGGACCTTGGGCTTGGCCAGGCGGCACAGCTGGATGGCCTGGTACATGACGGCGTGGACGACGTCCGGGCGCAGGCGGGTGATGACCTCGGCCAGGCGGGCGGCGTCGGCGGGACGGGGCGTGCCCGTGAGCCCCAAAGCCTCGACGTGCAGGCCCTGCTGCTTGAGCTTCCCCGCGTAGGGGCCCTCCGGCTTGACGCTGACCACGCCGACGACCTGGTGGCGCTTCGGGTCGAGCAAGGTGGCCAAGGTGTACAGCGTCTTCTCCGCTCCTCCCACCGTCGTCGACGTGCTGACGAAGAGGATCCGGGCCAAGCTATTTGAAGAAGCGGCGCACCGTTTCGACGACGCGCCCGGCGTCCGCGGCGGACAGCTCCGCGAACATGGGCAGGGACAGGGCCTCGCGCGAGGCGGCCTCGGTCACGGGCAGGGCCCCGGCCTTCACGCCGAGCGAGGCGTAGGCGGGCTGGAGGTGGACCGGGGTCGGGTAGTAGACGCCGCAGCCGATGCCGTGGCGGCGCAGGTCCTCGGCGAGCGCGTCGCGGCGCGGTGTGCGGATGGTGTAGAGGTGAAACACCGGTTTGCTCGATTCGGAGCCGAGAGGCGGTCTTATAAGGGGCAGTCCGGAGAATCCCTCGTCGTAAATCGCGGCGACGCGTCGCCGCGAGGCCGTCCAGGCTTCGAGCCTCAGCAGCTTCACGCGCAGGATCGCCGCCTGGACCTCGTCCAACCGGCAGTTGTGTCCGACGCGGACGTGATCGTAGCCGGCGGCCGCGGAACGGCCGCAGTTCCGGAGCTCGTTGACCGTGTCGCGAAGCTTCGCGTCGTTCGTGGTGACGGCTCCCGCGTCGCCCGCGGCGCCGAGGTTCTTCGTCGGGTAGAAGCTGAAGGCGCCGAGGTCGCCGATGGAGCCGGTCGGGCGGCCCTTGTAGGTCGCCAGATGCGATTGAGCGCAATCTTCGATCACGGCCAGCTTGCGGGACTTGGCCAGGGACATCAACGGGTCCATGTCGCACGGCTGGCCGAAGATATGAACGGCGATAACGGCTTTGGTTCTCGGTGTGCAAGCGCCTTCCACCGACTTCGAATCCAACGTCAACGTCAACGGATCCACATCCGCGAAGATCGGCTTGGCACCCAATACGGAGACCGCGGTCGCCGTCGCGATGAAGGTGAACGACGGCACGATCACCTCGTCGCCGGGGCCGACGCCCGCGGCCTCCAGAGCCAATTCGAGCGCCGAAGTGCCCGAATCCACGCCGAGGCAGTATTTCGCGCCCACGGCCGAGGCGAACTCGGCGTCGAACGCCTTGTTTTCGGGACCCAGGATGAATGTTCCCGAATCAAGCACGCGCGCGACGGCCGCCTTCACTTCGGCGCCGATCTCGGCCTGCTGGCCCTTCAAGGAGATGAGAGGTATGTCGACGGCGATCGCGGTCAATAGGCCCCCTTGCCGAAAAGCATCACGGCAGGCGTTTTGATGATGATCTCGAGGTCGAGGCCCAGGGACCAGTGCTCGATGTAGAAGAGGTCGAGGGCGAAGCGCTGCTCGCTCGACACGTCGGAACGGCCCGAGACCTGCCACAGTCCGGTGATGCCCGGGAGGATGTTCATGCGCTTCTTGGCCGTCGCCCCGAAGTCGCGCTCGAGGGCCTCGACCTCGCCCGTGGTGAGCGCGAGCGGGCGCGGGCCGACGACGCTCATGTCGCCGAGCAGGGCGTTGAGGAACTGCGGGAACTCGTCGAGGGAGAAGCGGCGCAGCCACTTGCCGACGCGGGTCACGCGCGGGTCGCTCTTCGACTTGAAGAAGGCGCCCTTCTGGTCGTTGAGGTCCTTCACCGAGCCGATCTTCTGCTCGGCGTCGACGACCATGGTGCGGAACTTGAACGCGTCGAACACCTGGCGTTTGAACCCGTAGCGCTTCTGGGTGAAGAGGATCGGGCCCGGGGAGTCGAGCTTGATGAGGACGCAGATGACGAGCCACAGGGGGGCGGTGGCGGCGAGAAGGACGGCGGAGAAGAGGACGTCGAAGACCCGCTTGGCCAGGAAGTTGGCGCGGGTCAGCGACGCGTGCTTGATGCGGTAGGCCGGGATGCCGAGGTGGTGGTCCATCTGGACCTCACCCATGCGGATCTCGAGCAGGTCGGGCACGAGGGCGAAGCGGATGCCGCGCGTGTCGCAGGCCTCGGCCGCGGCGAGGATGCGCTCGTGCGCGTCGCGCGTGCGCAGGACGATGACCTCGTACCAGTTCTTCTCGTCGAGGAGCCGCTCTAACTCGTCTTGCTCGGCCAATGTGGGGGTCTCCCGTACCTCCGCCCCGGGATGGCGTGCGAGGATGCGCTCCTTGAGCACGGTCGCCACCGGGCCGCCGCCGACGAGCAGGACTGGGCGGGCGACCTCGAGGCTGGCGAGCCATTCGTCGAACCACAAGGCCATGGTCTGGGAGAGGCTGAGCAGGACGATGCCGATGGGGAAGACGATGGCGAGCATGACGCGCGAGTACGCGAGGCGCTCGTAGAGGAAAGCGGCCGCCAAGGTGGTCAGGGTGCCGAGCGCCGCGGCTTTGACGAGCTGGATGAAGCGGTCCGCCGCGCTCATGTAGGACGCGGAGTAGACCCGGTTCGAGCGCAGGAGCAGCAGCCAGATCGGCACCGCGGCGTAGAGCAGGCCCTGGTATTTATCCCAGCCGACGGCCGCGCCGGAGAACGGGATGCGGGACACGAGCCAGGGCCATTCGAAGCGCGCCCAGAACGCGAGGCGGTAGGCCGCGCCCACCGCGAGCGCGTCGAAGAGGAGGTGTCCGGCGGTGCGCAGGCCGTGCCGGAGCCAGGGAGGTAGGCCCAAGGCCGGGGTGGGTCGGGGCGCCGGGGCTTGCGTTTCGCGCGTGCGATTCTGGAGGGCCATGCTGGAGGGATTGTATCAATTCCTCCAAGACGGAGGAATCAGCCTTTGCGGGCGACGAGATCCAGATCGTCGCCCCGGCCCTGGTCCGCGAGGATCCGGCACTCGGGCAGCAGGGCGAAGACCTCCTCCCCGGCCGGGAGGGCCGCGGCCTGCTCCGGCGCGAAGGCGCGCATGATGTAGAGGAGGACCTCCGGCGTGGGCGGGGTGACGAGCGAGACGATGTCGAAGCCGCTCGCCTCCAGATGGCGTCTCAGGCTGCCGGGGTTGAAGTAGAAGAGGTGGCGGGGAGCCTCCACCGCTCGGGGAAAGCGGCCGTAGGTCGCCCCGTCGTAGTTCGGCACCGAGACGACGAGCAGCCCGCCGGGCTTGAGCAGGTCGCGGGCGCGGGCGAGGTAGGCCGCGGGGTCATGCGCATGCTCCAAGGAATGGTTGAATCGCACGACATCGTACGCTCCGCGAGGCAGTTCCGCGCCGAGCAGGTCCCCGTGCGTGACGTTCAGCCCCGCGGCGCGGGCTTCGGCGACGGCCCGCGCGTCGGGTTCGACGCCTTCGGCCGAGACGCCCCGGCGCGACATCCAGAGCAGCGAGTACCGGCGCCCGAACGGGTGCAGCGTCGTCCCTGAGCCGCAGCCGACGTCGAGGAGCCTCATCCCGGGCTCGGGGACGAAGGCGGGGGGGCGGTAGTCGCGTACGGCGTTGAGCCAGCCGAGACGGCGGGCGACCGGGCGCAGCGGGGAGAGCGCGGCGGCCAGCAACGGGGAGCCTCCCGGCGTGAAGGCGGCGCCGAGAACGGATTTAAAGGAGTCCTTGACGGCTTCCAGGCGGCCCGTCCGGTAGAAGCTGTACGAGGAAGGGTAATAACGCCCGATCGCCGCGGGCGTCGGGCGTTCGCGGATGAACATCAGGCCGCAGCCGCGGCAACGCGAGTGCGGGAAGGACTCGTCGGTGGTGCGGTAGACGAAGTCGGTCTGCGAGAAGAGGTCCTCGATGTCGCGGCTTCCGCAGAGGGCGCAGGACTCCACCCGCTCCCGCTCGGAGGTTCCAGGGGTCACAAGACACTATAACAATTCCTTCCGGCGACGAAGGAATCGGCGTTCAACGGAGACCGGAACGGTCGTCGAGGAGAGCCGCGGCGAGCGCGAGCCGCCCACCGTCTATGGGTCCGATCATCCGCCGTACAGGCGGGACAGCGCCGAGATCATCCGCTCTCGGGAGAATTCGCGCCGGACGCGTTCCCGGCCGGCTGCGCCGAGCTTGAGGCGGAGGGGCTTTTCGTCGATGAGCTGCTGACAGCGCTCGAGCAGCTCCATCTCGCTCTTCACGATGAAACCGGTGACCCCGTCTTCGACGGCGTCGCGGTTCCCGGAGTTGTCCGAGGCGACGACGGGAAGGCCGGCGGCCATCGCCTCGAGGACGGCGTTGGGCAACGCGTCCCAGCGGGAGTAGTGGACGAAGACGTCGAGCGCGCGCAGGCGCTCGCGGGCTTCCTCGGCGGGCCTCCAGCCCGTGATCTCGGCGCGGCCCGCCAGGTTCATGTTCTCGAGCAGGACGCGCGCCCGGGTCTCGTCCTCGCCGCCGCCGATCCATACGCACCTGAGGCCGTTGCGCGAGTCGGTCAGGCGCTGGGCGAGCAGGATCCAAGCGTCGGGGTCGCGCGCGTAGGTCAGGCGCCCGCAGGCGCCGACGACCAATCCGTCGTGAGGCAGCGGCTCGAGGAAATCGCCGAGATAGGCGTCGCAGACCGTGTGCACCGGGCCGCCGCCGAGGGCGCGGGCGGCGGCGGCCTCGCCGGGAGCGCAGGCGATCGTCGAGCCGAAGCGCGCGGCGGCCTTTTCGATGGTCTTGTACAGGAGACGCGAGGCGGCGGAGCGGTCCTTCTGGAGGAACCCGTAGCCGTGGGGCGTGTAGAACACGGTCTTGATCCCGGCGGCTCTGGCCGCGGCGCGGGCGAGCACGCCCGCCTTCGAGGAATGCGCGTGGACGACGTCGGGTCGGTGCTCGGCGAAGAGCGCGCGGAGCTTGCGCAGGGCCTCGAGGTCGGAGGCCAAGGAGATCTCGCGCGTCATCTCGGGCACGAAGTGAGCCGCCTTGGCCCCGGCGCACTTGGCGCGGTAAGCGTCCGGCGAGCCTCCCCGGACGGCGTAGACCAAGGACACTTCGAAGATCGCGGGATCGAGGCCGTTGCAGATCGCGGCGACCTGCTCCCCCGTCCCGCCGGGTCCGCCGCACTCGACGACTTGAAACACCTTGATCATGCGGGCTCCAGGCCGAGCAGGCGCAGGGCCTCCTCGGCGGCGAAAGGGAATATCATCGGAAGGTAGAGCAGCTTGTGGCGCCCGGCGCTGCCCAGGTCGAACTCGAGCAAAGCGGAGCCGGCGGTCATCGCCGCGAAGAACGCGATCAGGGCGAGGCGCGCCGGGGTCTTGCGGCCGCGGGCGAACCCCGCCAGGGCGAGGCACGCGGCGAGGAGGAGCGCGGTGTTCTCCGCGGCCGCGGCCCAGCGGGCGGGCTTGCCGTCCATCGGATAAAGGCCGGGAAGGGGCATGAACAGCACGGTCAGCGCGCCTTTCGGCACGTAGAGCGCGACGTCGAGCCAGGTCTTGAAGATCTCGCCGGGGTATATCTGCGTGCCGATCGTCCTGCCCGCGGCGGTCGCCGCCCAATGCCGGTCCGCCGCCTGGCGGACGTCCCGGAAGCGGCTGATCCCCTCCGGGGAGGTCGGGCGGTGGGTGGTGTACGCGTCGGTCGTGTCGATCGTGACCGGGATCAAACGGGGCGCTAACCGGTCTTCGTCCGCGGGGCCGAGTTCCTCGGAATGGAAAGCGGCGAGAAGAGTCCGCGCACCGTACGGGTAGAACGCGAGGGCCGCCAGGAGGATGCCTGCGGTCAGCAAGGCGTTGGCTCGCGGGGGGCGGCGCGCGGCGTAGGCTAGGGCGAGGAGCAAAGCCGCTCCCAGGCCGACCGGGAGATACGACCGAAGGAAGCCGGAGGCGAGCAAGGCGAGGCCGGCGCCGGCGGCGAGGATGGCCGTCCGGGGCTTCGTCGCGCCAGAGGCGAAACCCGCGGCGAACGCGGCGCCGAGCGCGGCGTAAACCAGCAAGGCGATGGGAGCCTCCTTCAAGTTCTGCGACGTGAAGAAGACATGGGACGGCCACGCGGCCAGGGCGAGCCCGGCGATCAGCGCCGGCTGGAGGGAGAAGGCGAGGGACAGCGCCCAGGCGAATGCCGCGACGGCTAGCGCGCCCAGGAGGGCGTTCAGCAGTTTGAGCAGGAAAGGGCGGACCCCGAAGGTCCTGTAGACGCCGAGGGAGATCGACGTCTGCAGGCGCTCACCGAGCGAGCCGTTGAAGCGCGGCGAGCGGCCTGCCCGGATGTCTTCGAGCGCGGCGACGGCGTGTTCGTGGGCCAGCGTCGCGTCCGTGTAGTAGTAGGCGGGGAAGAGCGGCCGGACCTCGGTCGCGGCCGCGCAGGCGACGCGCAGTGCGAAAGCGAGCGCGGCCAGCGCCGTCAGCGGGCGGCGTCTAATCCAGGACACGATAGCGCAGGAGGCAGACCAGGTAGGAGAAGCCGTCCTTCCAGGTGATCTTCTTGCCCTCTTCGTAGGTGCGGCCGGAGTAGGAGATGGGGACCTCGTAGATGCGCAGGTGCCGCTTGCAGATCTTCGCCGTGATCTCCGCCTCGATGCCGAAGCGCTCGCTGCGCAGGGGGATGACCTTGATCTTCTCCGTCAGGAAGACCTTGTAGCAGGTCCCCATGTCCGTGAGGTTGATGTTGTACAGGACGTTCGTGATCAAGGTGAAGACCATGTTCCCGAAGTAATGCCAGAAGAAGAGGACGCGGTGCGGCCCGCCGAGGAAGCGCGACCCGTACACGGCGTCGGCGCGGCCGTCGAGTATGGGGACGAGGAGGCCGGGGTAGTCCGCGGGGTCGTACTCGAGGTCGGCGTCCTGGATGATCGCGATCTCGCCGGTCGCGTGAGCCAGGGCGGTGCGCAGGGCCGCGCCCTTGCCCCGGTTGCGTTCGTGCAGGACGACCTTGGCCCGGGCGCCCAGGTCCTTCAGGAGCTCGCGGGTGCCGTCGGTCGAGCCGTCGTCGACGATGACGATCTGCTTGGCGACGGAGAGCGGGACCGCCTCCACCCTCCTTAGGAGCTCGAGCACGGTGGCCTTCTCATTGAAGACCGGGATCAGGACCGACAGCGTTCGGGGCATTACCGACATTATAGGTTTTCACCGCGCGCCCGCAGGGGAGTCGTGCCCCAGGCCCATAGGAATAGGACGAGAGTCGTCACCTGTTCGTTTTGGAACGCGACCTCGGTAAGGTTCATGACGAGAAAAGCGGCGAGGGCCGAGGCGGCCCATAACGAGCGCGCGCCGGTCCCAAGGCGGGCGCCGCGCCAGGCTCCGAAGGCGAGGGTGCCGAGCGCCGCGATGAGCCCGGCCGCGCCGATGAGGCCCCTCTCGGCAAGCTGATGAAAAAAGAGATTGTGCGCGGAGCTCCAGACGCTCTCGTTGTCGAGCGCCCCTTGGAAATACTGCGTGAACAGAGTCCCGTAATGCCCCGGGCCGACTCCGGTCAGCGGGTGGTCGCGGAACATCCCCAATGCGACCGACCATAAGACGTAGCGCGCGTTCTGCGAATCGCGAGGGTTGAAGTCGACGAGCAGCCTGAACAATGACCGGCGATCTCCCGTCGGGAGGAATTCCCAGGTCGCCGCCACGCACAAGAGGGTCACGCCCATCCATACCACGCGCTTTCGGGAAGTCGGCTCAAGTGAGAAGATCACCGCGCAACCGCCGGCGAGAGCGAAGACGGTGCTGCGGGTCTGATTGAAAACGAGGATCGCCGTGGTCAGAGCCATGAGAGCCGCGCCAAGACGCCGGGCCGGGACCTTCGAGAGAATCTCAGCGGGACGGAGAAGCGCGCAAAGTCCGCCGAGCAGGCACAGCGCCAATTGTTCGCCGTACACGACTGGATGGACGAAAGCGTGCGGGCGGGGAAACGGGAATCCCGGCTGGTGGCGAAACGCCGAAATCGCGGTTTGGCCGAGTCCGATCGCGGCGATCGTCGCGAATCCGCAGGCCAAGGCCGTCCAGACGGCCCGCGGAGATTCCTCGGAGAAGGCGCTGATGAGGATGAGAAGTACCCAAAGCTTGTGAAAGTCCTTCGCATTATCGTGAAGGCTGCGCGCGGGGTCGATGCCGAAGATAGTCGCCGCCAGGCCCGTGAGGCAGTAGAGCAGGATTCCCCAGACGGCGGGGGTGCGCCGCCATGTCTCGAGCGCGCGCGCCGTTCCGCCATTTCCGGAGCGCGTGAGCAGCACTGCCGTCAGGAGGGCGAGCGCAATGTTCGTCGCCGCGATGGATACGGGAAGCGAGGCGGCGACCAGCAGCAGCACGACGGCGAGGGGCGTCAGGGAACGCATGACGGAGAGTTTACCAGATGAGCCGGAGGACGGACGCCGAGACTCCGGGGGCCAGCGCGACCCGTGCCGCGGGCTGCGTCTTCAGTCGTCTCGATGCGGTCATTTCTTGGATTCCCTTGTTAGCCCGGTTCAGGAAGGCGGGCAGCTCGGACTCGGGCACGCCTTCCACGAACACGATGGTGTCGCAGGACTTTTCCTTGAGGCGGATCAGCGCGGCTTCGGCGGAGGCCTGCGCGTAGCCGAGGCTGACGAACCTCAGGTCGAGCCCGCGCATCGCGGCGAGAGAGGAGAGGTTGTTCGCGTTGAGACGCGGGTCCTCGAGGGCGACGGCCGCGACCTTCCCTCCGGCGGCGGCGACGGCGTCGACCAAAGCGCCGCGGTCCCAGCCCGGGTCGGCGCTGGGCGCGGAGGTCCGGAAGGTCCGGTCGGCGCAGACGGAGAGCCCCGCGCCCAGCAGCAGGGCGGCCGCGGCCGCGCGGGCCGCGGCGCCGGGGAAGGAGACCGCGGCGCGCCCCGCGAGGAGGGCGGCGACGGGCAGCAGAGGCGCGATCAGGCGCGGCTCGCGGTTGACGCCGGCGGCGTAGACGAGCAGGGGGGCCAGGCCCCACAGCGCCGCGCGCAGCCCCGCGCCCGCCTTCTCGCGCGCGGAGAAGGCCGCCGCCGCGCCGACGGCGGCCATCGCCCCGGCGAGGGGCCACGACAGGGCGTCGCGGAGGATGGCGACGGCCCAGTCGAGCCGCGCGCCGAGGCCGCCGCCCCCGGCGTAGTCGCCCGCGACGCGGCCGAAGCCCGCGCTCCAGGCGAAGCCCAGCACGTACGGGAGGTTCGCCGCGTACCAGGTCGCCGCGAGCGGGACGGCGACGAGCAGGGCGAGCTTCGCGTGGGGCCTCAGGCGCTCGCGCGCGGGCCAGGCGAAGCCGGCCGCGAGCAGCGGGAAGGTGACCTTGGCCAGGAGGCCGAGACCGAGGAGGACGCCGAGGCGCCAGCCCTCGCGGCGGTCGTCCGGCTTCGCGGCGGCGCAGCGCCAGGCCCACAGCCCGAGGAGGGCGGTCAGCAGGGTCTCGACGAGGAAGACGCGCGAGAGACCGTAGGCCAGCGGGGTCAGCGCGCACAACGCGCCGCCGAGCGCGGCCGCCTCCCGCGCGCGGGGATGGCCGCGCCACCATTCGGCCGCGGCGCGCGACCAGGCCCACGCCGCGAGCGCGGCGAGCGGGAGGTTGACCCAGACGGCGACGCGCTCGCCGGGACCGAGGACGGCGTACAGAGGCAGCGGGACGAGGGAGATCAGCGGCGCCTTGATGCGGAACGCCTCGGCGTAGGCGTGCGCGAAGCTCGCCGGCCCGGCCTTGAGCGCGGAGAACAGACGGAAGCTCGTCTCCAGGTACCAGGCGTCGTCGAAGGCGGGGGGCGCGGCGTTGCGCGCGATGTGCCAGGCCGTGGCCGCGAGGGCGGCCGCCGCCGCCGCCGCGGAGAAGCGTCTCACGCGCGCCGCCTCTCCCAGAGGGCGATGAGCCCGTAGAGCACGAGGCCTCCCGTGAACGAGAGGGTCAGCGCCAGCGCCGCCCCGAGCACGCCGAGAGTCGGCACGAGCAGGGAGGTCAGCGCCAGGTTGCCGAGCCCCGCGGCGAGCGCTCCGGCGACCGATAGGCGCAGCCCCGAGAAGTCGCGCGCCGCGTACAGCGCCGAGATCGTCCCGTGGAGCAGGATCAGCGACGCGGCTCCCGCGAACGCCGCGGCCCAGCCGAGATCGAGGTTGTAGCGGCGGCCGAACAAGGCGATGCCGCCGATCGCGGTGAGGCCGAAGAAGGCCCAGGCCGCGAGCAAAGCGGGCCCGGCCGCGCGCCGGAACAGCGCCCAGATGTCGCGCTGCCCCTCGGGGCCGCTCGCCAACGGCACCAGCACGGCCTGCAGCATGTACAGGAACGCGAGCGCGACCTGGACGGTCGCCGTGAAATAGGCGCTGAACAGGCCGACCTCGGTGGCGCTGGCATGGCGGTTCAGGAACAGGCGCGCGGGCGCCAGGACGCAGGCGGTCGAGAGCAAGGTCGGGGCCGCCGTCGCGGCGTAGCGGCCGACGGCCTTCACGAAGCCCCACTCGAACGCCGGGCGCAGGTAATGCCTCAGGACCCAGAGCGCGTAGGCGGAGCTGGCGAGGAGGCTGCCGATGAACGCCAGGATCATCGCGCGATGGTCGGCTCCGAACAAGACGACGAGCCCGGTGAGGAGGACAGGCGCGGCGATGCCGTAGACCGTCTCGACGAGCCCGCGGTGGGCGAAGCGCTTGAGGCCCAGCAGCGGGCTCGAGAGGACCTGGCTCAGCGCGGTCGCCGTCGCCAGGAGGGCCGACAGCGCGAACAGCTCCGCGGGCAGGTTCATCGCGCGTTCGAGCCAGAGGTGGGCGGCGGCCATCAGCGGCAGGCACAGCACCCCCCAGGCGAGGAAGGAGGCGAGCGCGGTGGAGACCAGGCGGGCGCGCCGCCCCTCGTCGGCCTCGTCGGCGATCAGCTTGCTCGTCGCGAGGGGGAAGCCCAACATCGGGATGATCTGCAGGTAGGCCGCCGCCGCGATGACGAGGTTCGCGCGGCCGTACTCGACCGGCCCGAGCAGGCGCCCCGCCAGCAGCTGCATGAGGAAGGTCGAGACCCGCGCCGTGCCGTACAGCACGCCGATCCAGCCGAGCCCAGAGAGCAGCGCCCGGTGGCGGGGGAGCGCGGACGGGGCGGGCGCGGCGGGGGCGGCCTTGCGGGCGGCCGTGACGAGGTCGGCCAGGCGGGCGAAGACGGTCTCCTCCGCGTGCGCGCGCGCCGCCGCGACGCGCGCGTCGCGGGCGCCGTCCTCGTCGAGGGCCCGGGCCGCGGCGACCCATTCGCCCGGGGTCCGGCAGATGGTGAGGACCTTCGACAGCCCTTTGAGGGCGGGCAGCGGGCTGGCGAGGACGGGGCGGCCCGTCGCCAGGCACTCGAAGGTCTTAGCCGGGATCACGCCGCGGTTGTACTCGTCGTCCACGTACGGCAGGAGCAGGGCGTCGTGGTCGGCCAGCATCGCCGGCAGCTCCTCGTGCGGGAAGATGCCGCGGAAGGTCACCGACGGCGGCAGCGGCGGCGGCGCCTCCTTGACCGGGCCGACCATCTCGACCTGGAAGCCGGCCTCGGCCAGCGCGCGGATCGGCGCGTAGTCGAGCGCGCGCCACACCGTCCCGAAGTAGCACAGCCGGCGGCGCGGCCGGTCGGGCGGCGGGGGAAGGAAGAACCCGCGGCTCACGCCGTGGTGCAGCTCGACGACGTTGGGATGCAGCGCCTTCTTGTCGTCGTACAAAGTGCTCGAGGTGGTCAGCACCAGTCCCGCGCGCGCCATCAGCGCGGCCTCGGTCTCGGCGAGGTTCGGCGGCGGCGAGGGCAGGCCGTAGAAGTTGTCCACGCAGTCGTACACCACGAGCGAGGGCGAGAGGCGGTCGAGGATGGCCAAGGTCGTCGCCGTCGGCAGGTACGCGAAGACCACGGGGCCGCGGCGCAAGCCGCGGTCGTGGAGGATGTCGGCCAACCGCGGCGCGAGCAAGGCCGCGTTGGCCTCGCGGAACAGCCTGCGGGTGGGCGGCAGGACCAGCGGGCTGACGACGGAGATGCCCTTGGGGACGCGCGAGTGCCTCGCGCCGCTCCCGCGCCAGGCGCGGCGCAGGCGCCCCGTCACCCGTCCGAGGTCGCGCAGGCCGGGCTCGCGGAAGCCGGTGTTCTCGACGAAGAAGACGCGGTGGCCGGCCTTCGCCCACTGCTCGGCGAAGGCGTGATGGCGCTGACGGGTCGCGTCCCACTCCACGCTGGAGAGGATGACGACGTCGAAGGGACGCTCGCTCATCGGGACGCGGGGTCGCCCTGGCGCAGGGAGAACCAGTCCCAGGCCCCGGAGGCCTTGCCTTCAAAGTCGCGCTCGTCGTCGAAGCCCGTGACCTCCACGCGCTTGAGAAGCAGGGGCTCTCGGCCGGCCGGGTTGAGGCCGTACAGCGAGCAGGCGGCGCGTGAAAAACCGGCCGAGCGCGCGGCCGCGGCGGAGCGGCGAGACGCCGCTCCGTGCGGCCAGGTCATTACGGTGACGGGCCGGCCGAGGGCGTCCTCGAGGCGGCGGCGGGACTCGGAGAGCTCCCGGGACAGCGCGGCGTCGCCGAGCCCGTCGAGGCGGGCGTGCGTGAGGCCGTGAGCGCCGATCTCGCAGCCCGGGACGAGGGAAAGCTCCTTGAGCTCGGGCCAGGAGAGGTGCGGCCGTCCGGCGTCGAGCAGCCCCGGCGTGACGCAGACCGAGAACGGGAGGGACAGGCGCGTGAGGACCGGCGCGGCGGCGGTCAGCGTGTCTTGGTAGCCGTCGTCGAAGGTCACGGCGAGCTCGGAGCTCCCGTCGAGCCGCGCGCCGCCGAGGGAGACGGGACGGCCGAAGCGTCCCGACGCGACCGCCTCCATCTGCCGCGCGAACGCCTCGGGGGAGACGCTCAGCCCGTAGGGGTCTCCCGGGATGACGGTTCCGACGGCGTGATAGCCGAGGACGCGCAGCCCGGGGCGGGCGGAGGGGCGTCCCGCGGCGCGGGCGACCGTCCGCCACAGCGAGTGCGTCCAGCTCACGCGCCCTTCCCCAGCTTCAAGGCGATCAGCGCTCCCGCCGGGCGGCGCAGGACGGCGGGCGAGGCGTAGTCCCACTCGCCGAGCGTCTCCACGAGGCGCGCGCCGAGGCCCTTCTTGAAATCAGCCACGCCGGGCGCGGCCGCGGGGTCGGCGCCGCCGAGGTCGTAGGTCTTGGCGCCCAGGCGGCGCGACTCCAGCACCAGCGACCACAGGCAGGCGTAGGAGGCGTAGACCTTGCGGGCCTCCTCTGTCGCGGCGGCGAGGAGGTCCACCGCCGAGGCCCCGAACACCGCGCAGGCGCGCAGCGCGACGGTCCGTCCGTCGACGACCGCGCGGCGCAGGACCATGGACCCGCCGAGCGCGCGCACCATCGAGCCGAGCTCGCCGGCGCGGTGCTGGGGCGGGAGGCCCTTCAGGGATTCCATGGCCTTGTACACCTTCTCCATCTCGGCCGGGTCGGGCGCGGGCCACGCGGACGCCTCGGCCCGGGCCATGCCTCGCTTGAGGTTGTGGCGCCAGTTCGTGGAGAGACCGGCGAGCAGAGCGTCGGGCTCGGGGGAGAGGTCGAGCAGGTAGGTCATGTTGCGGTCGAGCGGCGTCGCGGGCCGCTCCCAGCCCGCGGCGGCGAGGGCGCGGACGGACGCGGCGTCGGCCTCGCGGTAGGAGCAGACGCGTCCGTAGACGAACGCTCCGCCGGCGGCCGCGGCCAAGGTCTCGCGCAGGGCCGGCGTCCAGAGCGCGGGGTCGCCGACCGGACCGCCGCGGGCCCACAGGAGGCGTCCTCCGCCGGGAAGATCCTTGGACAGCGCCTGCGCCGCGGCTCCGTCGGCCAGGGCGCGCGCGGGCCGCCAGCCGGACTCGGCCTTGTGCCGTGCCCAGGCGGAGGACTGGAAGGCGTTGGCTCCGGGCAGCGCCGCGAGGGCGGCGTCCCAGTCCGCGTCGGAGCCCGAGAACACCCGCCAGGTCACCATAGGAAATGGACCAAGGCGACGGTGCGGTCGGCCTCCGGCGCTGAGCCCGCCACCGCCTCGGGCAGGTCGGGCCAGGGCAAGGTGGTCAGCCCCTCGGCGGCGAAAACGGCGCGCGCGGCCGGGAGGTCCTTCGTGCGGAAGGCATAGCCGTACGGCACGACGCCGTCGGGCAGGGAGGGGAAGACCGGCGCGAGGCCGGCGCGGCGCGCGAGGCCGTCGCACAGCGACCAGAGGGCGCGGCGGCGCGACGCTTCGATGGCGGGGTCGGCGCAGACGAGAGGGCGTCCCAGCTCCAGGCAGGGCGCCGCGGGCTCGGGCAGGACCCGCTCCGAGTCCGGGTCGGGGGCGACGTGGCCGCTGGCGTCGCCGCGCAAGGACCGCATCGCGGTCAGGCCCATGTGCGCGCCGACGGCGCCGGCGAGCGCGAGCAGAGGGCGGGCCGCGGCCTTGAGCGCGGGGCGCCGTCCGGGGAGCGCCTCGAACGGGACCTGCGCGGGCAGGCGCGCCGCCAGGTCCGGGTCGGAGGCGACGAGCGCCCCGCCGTTGGGCAGCGGCAGGGACTTGCGCAGGCTGAGCAGGCCGAGCGGCGCGCGGGTCCCGAGCAGGCGGCCTTGGGCGTCGCGGGAGAACAGGGCGTGCGCGGCGTCCTCGACGACGACCGCGCCGCAGCGCCGCGCGTAGGCCTCGAACGGCGCGAGGTCCTGGGGCCAGCCGAAATAATCCACGGCGATCACGGCCTTCGCGTCCGGCCAGCGCGACTGGTCCTCGTCGGGCGACAGGTCGGGGCGCACGCCGTAGAACGCGGGCTCGGCCCCCGCCGCGGCGACGGCCGAGAGCAGGTCGCGGCAGACGAACGAGGGCAGCAGGACGCGGCCGCCCGCCGCGCCGGCGAGCCGCAGGGCCGAAACGAGGGCGTTGCGGCCGTGGCCGTGGAAGCGCACGGCGGCCGGAGCGAACAGGTCCTCGACGCGCCAAGGGGCCTTGGCGCGGGGCGGGCAGTACACCGTGGAGGCGAGGTCCATCCTAGGCCCCCAGGCGCTTGAGCGCCCACAGCGCCAAGGTCGCGGGGTTCTTCCAGTCCCACGGGGACTCGGCCACCGCGCGGCGCGCGTAGCCGCCCGCCGTCGCCAGGTCTCCCTGCGCCATCAGCAGGCGCGCGGCCGAGCGGCACATGACCCCGAGGCGGCGGCGCTTGCGGCCTTCCGCGTCCGGGATGCCCTTGAAGTGGTCGCGCAGGAGGTGCTCGAGGTTGGTGTTGTGGTAGACGATCTTGTTCGAGGCGCCGCGCTCGACGAGCTGGTACTCGCCCAGGACCTCGTCGAGGAAGCGCATGCGGCAGACCTTGGCCAGGCGCATCCACAGGTCGTAGTCCTCGACCGTGTTGAACTCGGGGTCCTCGCGGAACAGGCCGGCCTCGAACAGCTTCGCCTTCCTGACCGTGACGGCCGACGGCGACAGCGCGTTCCCGTCGAACAGGAGGCTCTCGTACATGTCCTCGACCCACGGGCCGTTGCGCGTGACGTGCAGGAACTTCCCGTCCTTGACCACGTTCTCCTGATGGCAGACGAGGTCCGTCTCCGGATGGAGCTCGAACTGCGCGACGCACCTCGACAGCTTCTCCGGGAACCACAGGTCGTCGTGGTCGAGGAAGGCGATGAGGTCGGCCTCGGCGGCGCGGATCCCCGTGTTGCGAGCGCCAGCGATCTTCTTGTTCTCCTGCCGGATGCAGCGTCCCCGCAGCTTGAGCTTCTCGAGGCAGCGCTCGACGGTCTCCTGGGTCGCGTCGGTCGAGCCGTCGTCGACGACGATGACCTCGGCGTCGGGGAACGTCTGGGCCGCGACGGTGGAGAGCGTCTTCTCGATGAAGGAAGCGGCGTTCCAGGCGGGGATGACGACCGAGACGCGCGGCGCGGCCATTACGGCCTCGCGGCCATCGCGGCGAGGCCTTCGCGCAAGGTCATCGGGGCCACGCCGAGCTCGCGCGCCATGCGCTCGACGACGAAGGTGGTGTCGGGGGGGCGGCGGACGATGCCCGGGAAGGCGTCGCTCGTCACTGGCTTGAGAAGGGAGGCGTCGAGGCCGAAGGCCTCGGCGACCGCCAGGCCGAACTGGTAGCGGTCGACGCGGTCGGCGCCGGCGAGATGGAAGATCCCCTCGGGGCGCTTGTCGAGGACGGCCCACAGCGCCCGGCCGCACTGGATGTTGAAGAGCGGGTTCTCGTGCACGTCGGTGACGAGGGAGACAGGCTCCTTCTTGGACAGCTTCTCGCGGATCCAGGTCGCGGGGTTGGGGCGCGTCTCCGAGTGGTTCCACCCGTACATCAGGATCGGGCGGACGATGGTCCAGTGCTTGAGCGTCTCCTGGACGAGGCGCTCGCACTCGACCTTCAGGCGTCCGTACTTGTTGACCGGGCTGACCGGGTCGCTCTCCCGGTAGGGGGCCTTGGTGCCGTCGAAGACGGCGTTCGTCGAGACGTAGACGAGATGGATGTCGGCGCGGCGGCATGCGGCGGTGACGTTGAGCGTCGAGACGATGTTGGACTCGAGGCTCTCGGCGTAGTTCTTCTCGACGAAGTCGACGCTCGCGATGCCGGCGGCGTGAACGACCGCGTCGAATCTGCGCTCGGCGAACAGAGCGTCGACGGCGCGCTTGTCGCGCAGGTCGAGAACGATCTGCGCCGCCCGGGAGCCCGGGATCCGATAGTCGCGTTGGTGCACGCTGACCAGTTCGACCCCTTCAGGCGCGGTCTCCTCCATGCCCTTGCCGAGAAGGCCGGTGCCGCCGGTGACGAGGATGGTCTTGGTTGTGGTCACGGGAGCCTACAGCCCGCGGGCGCGGAGATCGTGGACCTGGATCAGGCCCACCGCGCGGCCGTGCCCGTCGATCACCGGCAGGACGTTGAAGGGGGTGGTCCGGTCCGACATGAGCTCGACGGCCTCGATCGCGAGGCGGTCGGCGCGGATGGTGCTCGGACGCTTGTTCATGATGTCGGCGATCGAGAGGTCGATCAGGCGCCGGCCGTCCTCCAGCACCCGTCGGATGTCGTAGTCGGTGACGAGCCCCGCGAGGCGGCCCTTGCCGTCGACGACGGAGACCGCTCCGGCGTGCTTGCGCGTCATCTCCTTGAGCATGGCCGCGGTCGTCGCGGTGATCTTGACGACGGGATTTTCCGCGCCGGTGCGCATGACGTCGCTGACGCGCAAGGTCAGGCGCCGGCCGAGCTGGCCTCCGGGATGGAGCAGGGCGAAATGCTCCTTGCGGAAGCGCTTGCGCTCCATGAGGGCGACGGCCAGGGCGTCGCCCACCGCGAGAGCGACGGCGGTGCTGGTGGTCGGCGCGAGGTTGAGGGGGCAGGCCTCGGAGCGGATCGGCGTGTTCAGGACGATCGCGGCGCTCTTGCCCAAGGTGGAGCGGGGGTTGGCCGTGATGGCGATGATCCGGCAGCCGATCCTTTTGATCGAGGGCAGAAGGGCGTTGAGCTCGTGGCTCTCTCCCGACTTGCCGATGGCGAGGATGAGGTCGCGCTTCTCCACGGACCCGAGGTCGCCGTGCATGCCCTCGGCGGGGTGCAGATAAAGGGCCGGCGTGCCGGTCGACGACAAGGTGGCCGCGATCTTCTGGGCGATCAGGCCGGACTTGCCGATGCCCGTGACGATGACCTTGCCCCGACAGCGGGCCATGAGCTCGACCGCGTCGACGTAGGCTCCGTCGACGGCGGCATGGAGCTCCCGAAGGGCGGCGGCCTCCAGGCCGATGACCTTGCGGATGGAGCCGAGGACTTCGCGGCGGTTTCTCGTGTTCTTCAGAGACCCCATTCTAGCAAGTCCCCCGTATGGCGGACAGCCAGAGTTCCTTGTCCACGGGGGAGAACAGGCCCTCCAGGGCCTTCAGCGCCGGGGCGCCGGGGAGCTTCGGCCGGGCCCGAAGCTCGGCCAGCCTCGCCGGCAGGCTCCACTCGTCGGCCGTGGGCAGGTCGTCGTCGCCCAGCATGTCGCAGGGATCGACGTCGAGCTGGGCTTCGGCGCGGAAGCGGATCGCCGGGTGGCCGGCCAGCCAAGCCTCGATGCCCGAGGTGGTGCCAGTGAAGACGACGGGCCCGCAGCGCGCCAGGACGGCGTCGAGCGGGCCGTCGGCCAACTCCGCCTCGAATCCGAGGTCCTCGTTCTTGAGGCTCATCGCGGGATGGGACTTGATCACGATGGTGTTCCCTTTGTCGCGCGAAAGCCGCCCCATCGCCCCCAGCAAAGTGCGGGTCGTCGCCGGGTCGAGGGGCAGCAGCGCCAGCACCCCGTCTCCAGCGGGGGCCCGGCGCGGGGCGGCGGCCGTCGGATAGCGGCGGCTTCCGCCGAGCAGGAGGCGTCCGGCGGGGATGCCCTCGTTGCGGAGCTTCTCTAACGGATACGGGCCGCAGGCGAGCAGGCGGTCGGGCAGCGGTGCCCGCTCCGTCTCGCCGCGGCCGGGGAAAAAGTGCAGCATGAACTCGGGCAAAGTCGTGTGCTGGCAGCCGACCGTGCGCACGCCGGCGCGCCGGGCCGCGAGGACGAGCATGCGCTCCTGGGGTTGGTTCTCCCAAGGATAGACGCAGGCCTCGAAGCGGGCGGCCTTGAAGAGCCCCTCCAGCGCGCTTTCGAGGAGGACCACGGCGCAGCGGCCCGCGCGTGAGAAGTCGTGCCACCATTCGCGGCGCAGCAGCAGGTCGATCGAGACGCCGTCGAGCGCGGCCGGCCGCGCGGGAGGCGGGACGGCGAGGAACGCGCGTAGGAACGCGGCGGGCGAGGCGAGCAGGATCAGCGGCACGATCGTGTCGGCGCGCTGCGCCACCTCCGCCTCGAAGCCGGTGACGTCGGTGTCCGCGACCCGCAGGACCTTGTACCCCGCGGCGGTCAATTCCTCGTCGAGGCCGGTCAGATAGTGGTCCGTCCACTTCCCGACGAGGCTCCTCGGCATCAGATGGCTGTAGAGCAGGACTTGGCGCGGAGCCGTCAGTTCCGGCCCGCGGCCTCCCGAGTGCAGGTCTTGGCGCAGGCGGCTGAGGACCATGCGCCCGAGCCACTTCACGCGCCGGGCCAAGCCCAGGGCCGCCGCGGCGAGCCGCGCGGCGGCGAGGCCTTCTTCGCCGCGGAACGCGACCCCGTGGGCTCCTTGGAGATCGCGCCGGAGCTGGCCCAGCAGCCACGGGTCCTCGACGGCCACGGCCAAAGGCTTCCTCTCCTTCGCCAGCTGCAGGCACAGCGCCTGATAGCAGCACAACAAGAACAGGTCCGAGGCGGCGGGGTCCTTCCATGCCAAGGTGCCGGCCCACCAGGCGGCCTGATCCGTCTCGCCGCGGCCGAGCTCCGCGACCAGGTCCAGGAAGGGGCGCCGCAGTCGTCGGGCCTGATCATGGAGCCGCGAGCCGAGGGGCGAGGGCGGGCGGCCGAAGGCGGCGGTCAGCGCGTCGCGGCGGTCTTTTTTCCCGAGGTAGAGCCAGCCCGCGGCGGCGTCCTGCGGCGTCAGATCGTCGGGGCCGCCGAAGACGACCGGGTCAGACGTTGTAGACATCCGTCTTGTACTCGGAGGCGTGGCTGCGGATGTACTCGACCATGCGCGACAGCCCGTCCTCTAGGGAAACGCGCGGCTTCCAGCCCAGCAGCCTGCGGGCCTTTCCGTTGCCGCAGATGAGCTTCAAGACCTCGCTCTTGGCCGGCCGCAGGCGGCGCTTATCCTCGACGAGGCGGGCCTTGCTGCCGGTCAGGCGCAGGATGAGTTCGGCGGCCTGGCCGATCGTGATGCCCCGGCCCGAGCCGATGTTGATGACCTCGCCCACCGAGCGGGGGTCGGCGCCGACGGCGAGGAAGCCGGCGACGGTGTCGGCGACGTAGTTGAAATCGCGCACCGGCTTGAGGGAGCCGATGGCGATCTCCGGGCGTCCGCTCAGAGCCTGGCTGACGAGGGTCGGCAGCACCGCGCGGGCCGATTGGCGGGGGCCGTAGGTGTTGAAAGGGCGGGCGACGGCGACGGGAAGGCCGAACGAGCGATAGAAGGACTCGGCCAGATGGTCGGCCCCGATCTTCGATGCGGAATACGGCGACTGCCCCTGAAGCGGGTGGGCCTCGTCGATGGGCGTGTAGCGCGCGGTGCCGTACACCTCGGAGGTGGAGGTGTGGATGAGCTTCTTGACGCCGCGGCGGCGGCAAGCCTCGAGGACGTTCAGCGTGCCCTGGACGTTGGCGCTGACGAAGCTCTGCGGCGCGGCGTACGAATAGGGGATGGCGATGAGGGCGGCGAGGTGGAAGACGACCTCCTGGCCGCGGACGAGCTCGGAGACGAAATGGGAGTCGCAGACGTCGCCGGCCACGGCCTCGATGCGGCGGGAGGCGGGCGGAGCCAGTCCCTCGAGGAAGCCGTGGGAGCCGCGCGAGTTGTAGTGCGTCAGGGCCGTGACGCGGGCGCCCTGCTTCGCCAGCTCCTCGGCGAGGTGGCTGCCGATGAAGCCGCCGGCTCCCGTGACGAGGACCTTCGTTCCTTTCCAAGAGTTCTTCATGTCAGCTCACCCTGAAGTCGATGTTGTTGAAGTCCACCAGGCTCAGGCAGCGCGCCGCCCGGCCCTTCGGCGGCGCCTCGAGCGTCGCGGTCATGATCAGCTCGGCGTCGGCGGGGACGGACTCGAAATTCTGGTGGTAGGAGAAGCGCGCCTTGGGCATATCCAGCTCGCCGACGGTCTCCTTGAGCAGGTCTAAAAGCTCGTCGGTGGCCACGAGATGGAAGTCGCGCCTGCCGTCGTCGTACTCGCGGCGCATGACGGTGTTGATGTTGTCCTGGATCTGGCGGAACAGCCGGATGGTATAGAGGGTCTGCCGGTACATCTTGTTCGTCTTCTCCATCGCGCCCTTGAGCGTCAGGAGGTACTGGGTCCGCTTCCAGTCCAGCTGGGTGATCTTGATGAGCCCCTTGCGCGCCAGGCGCTGGATGAGCAGGTTGGTCGTGCCCAGCGAAAGCCCGATGCTCTGGGACAGGCTGCGCTGGGTGTGGGTGTCGCGCTTGGCGATCTCCTGGATGAGGATGAACTCTTTCTCGGCGAGGTTATCGGAGGACATGGGAGGTTGTTCGAACTTTGAACATACTATCATATTCCGGCCGCGAGGAGCCCTTCCAGGCCGGTCAGGTCGGGGAGGACCGCGACGCCCGGCGGGAAGGGCTCGGGCGCTCCCGGCGCCGCGACGCCGACGAAAGCGGCGCCCACGGCGCGCGCGGCGTCGTAGTCGTTTCCGGCGTCGCCGATCATGAGCAGGTCCGACGGCGCGCAGGCCAGCTCGGCGGCGACCTTGCGCAGGATGACGTCCTTCTTGTCGGGGGTGCCGTAGACCCCGCGGAAGAAGCCGCTCAGCCCGCGGCGCTCCACGATGCGGCGCAGCTCGACCTGCGGCGTGCCCGAGGCGACGAAGAGGGGGAGCCGCGCGTGGTGCTTCTCCAGGAATTCCCGGGCGCCGGGCACCCAAGGGCAGACCGAGACGGCCTGCTCGACAAGGGCGTTGAAGCGGTCGCCGAGGGCCTTCTCCTCCTCGGCGGACAGCGGGCGGCGGAGGACCTCCCGGTAGGCGTGGCGGAATTTCTCGAAGCGCGAGATGCCGCCGTTGGCGAGGTGATGGGCGACGATGCGGGCGACGGCCTCGGGGGCTTCGCCGGCGAAGAGCGCCCCGAAGGCCTTGGTCTTGATGTCGACGGACTGGAGGATGACGCCGTCGAAATCGAAGACGAGCGCCTTAGGTTTTCGGGATGTGCTCGTGGTCGACATCCTACGGCTTAATTTTCAGGGATCTCAAGACGAACGCTTTGAGAAGCGCATCCTTTTCTTCGGGAGTGATGGTTCCGGCGGACCACTTCTTGGCCAATTGGCGCATTTTCTTGGCGTCAGGGGGCAGGGCCGATTCGATCAGAGGCCCCGGGTCCTTCGTCTCGCCTCCCTTACCCCAGAAAATGTATTTCTGACCGTTAATCACGCCCACGGAGTGGACATTAAAGTGCCCAGTTTTGAGAGTCTCTTGGAGACGGCCTAAATCAGCCTCGTCCGGCACCGAATATCGCGATAAGTCCGCGGAGTTCGCATTGCCGCAAAGCGCGAGAATCATGCTGATCGCGAATATATTCATAAATCCTCTCATGGTAAATTCATTAGTCGCAATTTGCAGTCCATCGTTCCCGCCGTCACGGTAAGGGTGACGGACGAGAAGTTCGACGACCCGCCGTACTGACCTTCGCCGTCGAATCGGACGCCGACCGATGACGCGGTAGAATGTTCGGTGGTCGCTATTGTGCGCACTCTTTTCGGGTACCCCTCGGGCATGAGAAAGGTGATTTTGCCGAATGCGGAATCATCCGCCAGAACTGAGTCCACGGTTGATGTTATCGGAATTTCCGTACCGGAGAAGCTGTTGATATGGTCTTGTGCACCGTTGTAATCATTCCACTGGTTCCAAACCCACTTATAACTGGCAGTGGGGTCTGAATTAAACCGGATGTGGTACTTCCCATTGGCACTTCGCTGGGTGCAAGACCATATGAGTTCGTACGTCGTAGAGGACGCTAGATTGCTGAACGTATAAGATGTGGAGTAAAAACAGCGGTGGATTGAACAATCCAGCCCGTTCCACTGGCCCCGGCTCCGCTTGCTGCCGAAGTTGTGCTGGTCGTACCGTCGGGCCAGGTGATTCCTCCAGCCAGAATATGAATGCCGCTGGATGTGGTCAAGGAATAGATATTGGATCCGGAAGCCGAGAAAGTAGCGCTGGAACCTGTGAGCGAAGCAGCGCCATCCAGTGTTAGATTCCCGGTAGCTGTGAAAGTCGACTTCGTTGCACCAGAGCCGAATTGTGCGTCACCATTGATATCGAGCGCGGTTGTTGGAGTCGAGGTTCGAACACCAACAAATCCAGCATTGACATAGACAGTTGATCCGTCGATCGTAAAAGGTGTCGCGGTTGATCGTCCGGTTAGGGCCAATAAAAATGAGGCGGCCAAAATCAGGATTGGGGGAATGTTGCGATGCATATATCTCCAGAACGTGGTTAGCGACCTAGGACGATCCCGAGGGTGCTTTTAATAAGTTGATCCTTCTCTTCATTTGAGATTGTGCCTGCTTCCCATTTGTCGTAGAGCTCGCGTAGCGCAGTCATCTTCTTCTCGCGAACTTCGCGGGCGTCGACGTAAACATATTTGCGAACCTCCGGCATCGGATCTTTTTTTTCGGAATCCGGCATCGTGATCTTGCACCGGGTCGTTGAGCATTCGATATAACTAACTTTGAATCCGGCGGCAATCAGTTGTGCCTGAAGGGCTCCGGCATCGACTCTCTTGTCGAATTTTACTTCACGAGCAAATGTGGTCTGGGAAAACAGGATGATTGAGATCGCGGCAAGAAGCTGGTTCGCTGTTTTTTTCATTTTAGGTCCTCAACGGGCGGGGTCGGCTCTGAGGAAGAGTTGATCTCAATTTTCACTTTAGCTCCTTCACATAGAAAATGTTGGCGTGCGTTGAATCGTTGAAAAGCGTGATATCGCCACCGGCTTCTTTCGACATCGTAAAGCAATACTGGTGCTGCCCGACTGTGGGTGCCGGGAGGAGATAGTTGAACCCCCCCTGAGCGCCGAAAGCCCCGTCGATGTTGAATGTGATGCCGGCGTCAATGCCCTGGTCGCCAACGAATTGGCCGTCTTGCAGAAATGTTGCCTTAAAAAGCGTATTCCCGAGCGTCCCGGTGAAGGATACTTCCACTCTGCCGCCATTGGTCGTTATTGCGATGGTTGATCCGGCGACGCACGGCCCAAGGTTTTGGCTCGTGGTTGTAACTTGAGGAATCAGCGTATGTGAAGAATTGTGGAGCTCAGGGTAAAATTGGAGTATCCCGGAGTCGTCGATCGAAAAATTGCTGGATAGAGAACTGGTCGAGAGAGTAATCGCTCTTCCCTGACTGCGAACCGTAAAGCTCGAGCCAAAAGTGTTCGCTCCGCTGAACGTCTGTGTCGCATAGAGTATTGAGTTCGATATTCCAGTGAGATGGCCGCCGTCTCCAAAGAATGCGGACGCTGAGACGCTCGAGGCGGTATTGATAAATCCGGCAGCGCCCTGCAGCGTTGCTTTACGATCGGTAGCCACCGACACGTACGAAGAAAATGCAATCCCGTCCGCGGCTACAGAAGCGCCAATCGTGCTGACACGGACTTCGTCAGCAGTGATGCTCGCGGCACCTGCGGCGCTCGTAATTGCCAATGTAATCGCGGCTAAGATATGCATGTGAATGGCTATTTGATCTCTTTGACGTAGAAAAGATTCCGGCTATTGTCCCCGCTCAAAATAGTGCCCCCTTGAATTGTAAGGCAATAAGAATGGGAGCCAGTCGAAGGTGCATCAACCAAATAATTCAAGCGAAAGGGCATGTAGGATGCGTATGAATATGAAGTTCCGTTGGCTACGAAACCCTTCGTGGCGGAAAGATCTCTTACAAAGCTACCGTCCTGCAAAAAATTGATAGCAATGTCTCCTGGTGACCCGCTGGTGCTTGATGTTCCGAGAGCGCCGGTAAACGTCACCTCAACCCTCCCTCCGGAAGTAACGATGCTGATGGTCGACCCAGCAATGCAGGGACCAAACGAACCGGTGCTTGTCGCTTCTGGGACCACAGTTGACGAAGAGTTGTGAAGCTCCGGGAAAAATGACAGGGCACCACCGCTGCTGATTTCGACCCTTGCGCCTGCGATGCTTGTCGATAAAACGATCGGTCGTCCATAGCTTTGAATTGTGAAGCTGGAAGTGAACATGTTGGCGCCGCTGAAAATATTGTCTCCAGATAAACTCGCAACCTGTCCGAGACGACCTCCATCGCCAAAGAACGATGAAGCCGTTATGCTGGATTCCGCCACAAGATACCCTTTGGATCCTTGCAAGGTCAGCGAACTTCCTGAGACCAAAATAATTCCTGACGAGAAAAAGATTCCGTCTGATTGTGCCGCAATCGTGCTGACATAGAGGTTCCCAGATTCAGCTGTAGAGGCGGCCGCTGAAGTCGCTAAGGCTAGGCAGAGCGAGTGAAGAAAAATTAGGATCATGTGCCTACTTGATTTCTTTTACGAAGAAAATGTTCCTACAAACGGCAGAATCGTTGACGATCGTAATGCCATCTCCTCCATCCGGTGCAGCAACGGTGAGGCAATATGAGTGTTCCCCTGGCGGGGGAGCGTCAAAAAGATAATTGATAGGATAGCCGGCTGAATTCTGTGCATTGCCGGATCCGAAACGGCCATATAGTATCGGCTTCGTCGCGCTTAGATTACGCACAAACTGGCCGTCTTGTAGAATCCCGACTAAAGTGGCTGAGGATCCGGCTGGCTGCGCCAATCTGATAAGGCCAGAAAATTCTGCCTCGACTCTTCCCCCCGAAGTCTGGATCGTTAGGGTAGACCCCGTCACGCAGGTTCCGAGTTGGGTCGTCGTTATGGTTGTGTTCGGAATGGAGGTCGATGAAGAATTGTGAAGGTTCGGATAAAAAGAAAGTGCGCCAGTCGAACTTATGGCGATATTGTTGACGGTGGACGACGTGGAGAGGATGATCTGGCGTCCATGACTTTGAATTGTGAAGCTGGAGGTGAACGTCACCGCACCGTTGAAAGTCTGGGTGGACGTCAGAACTATCGGAGAAATCCCCGTGAGATGGCTGCCATCGCCGAAAAATCCAGACGTCGTAACGCTGGATGCCGTTGTTATATTCCCGGTGGCGCCGCTTAGCGTGAGGCTGCTGCCTGAAGTGAAAAAAACATTGGAGGAAATTCGGATGCCGCCTAGTTGGCCGACAACCGTGCTGACATAAAGGGTGTCAACGCTGATTTCGCTGGCTTGAAGTTCCGTCGGGACTAGGGACACAATCGCAATGACGTGTAGCCCTAAGAGGAATCGCTGCCATCGATTAGATGGGTCGGTTATCATGTATAAGTGAGGCTAATTGATCCCGATCCTTAACCTAAACGCCGCCTTAAATTCAGCGCATGACTCTTTACCGAAGGCTCTTCAGATCCAAGTTCCAATGCCTTCTCGAATGCTTTCAATGCCTTGCGGTAGTCGCCTCGGCGACCATACAGCGATCCTAGCACAGAATAGTTGCCAGCATCGAGCGGGTCGAGAGCCACCGCCTCATTTGCCTGCCGCAGCGCTTCGTCAGAGTATCCTGAATTTGCGAGAACGACCGCAAACTGCCTGTGTGAATATGAAAGATTCGGGTCTATGGCGATTGCTCGACGAAGCCACTGATTGGCTGCAGTTGAATTCCCGGAGATAAATTCGAGCACGCCGACATCTGCTGTCAGGCGCGCAGGCTGAAGGCTTTGGCCGATGTAACTTCGGATTCGGCTAAGTGTGGGTTCCGGGACGCCTGAATCGATCGCGGCTGCGGCCTGGGCCTGCATTTTCGCCTCCTGCTTGAGTCGCCCGAGTAAGTCTCGAACCTCGGCTTCTGGTGGCCCTACCCCCAGGGACAAGGGATTGAATACTTGCGGATCATACCAGACGTGGTAAAAGGGCTGAATTCTCGGCGCGTCCTGCCCTCCTTGCGCGCGTAGCTTATATACCCTGAATGTGGGATTTTGATAGACGAGATCAAATCGAGTGAGACTATTTGGAAAGAAATGAAACTTCGTCGCTGTCGAATTTGGAGGAACAGTGAGATGGTTTGCCTGGAAGCGGTACGAATCATCCGTTGTCTTGAACATTAAGTCGACCTGATAAACGACATACTTCGCCCCATGCTGTACCGCGAATCGATGAAAGTCGTCTTCGCTTCCGTAAAGGCACTCAAGGAAACGCTCAAACCTCCGTCTCAAAGTTGCGCTTTCGAATTTGGGATGCAGAATAATCGGCCGCCGCGTCCATGTCAAAATGAGAGGTGAGGTCTGGTATGCCGCTAAAATCGGATCATCCTCGTTTGTCGAGAGCTTGATCCATCTTGCCAGGCTTAACTCATCAGCGAAGTTGATGAGCGGAAGGCCGGGTTTCATCGCAAGTAATCGGCGGATAACCGCAGCGTTTGGCGACGAGCTGTCCCAACTGTAGGCCTTCGCCCCCTCTATGCCGAGGAGGACAATCACGATTGAAAGGGCGATCGTGCGATTCCGCGAGTAGAGTGTTTTTAGTCCCGTGCCCAAGAGCACGGCGAGAAAGAACGCAAAGACGATCGACAGGCGCTCGATTGTAAAATAGAGCCCGAGTGAGAATATCCCCATCAGACAGGTGAACTGAAGGCCCAGCGCCTGCGGTTCATGCCGGTCGTTCGTGATGCGGATGCGGCGCCAATACACAAAGAGCAGCAAGGGCGTGATCGCGATCGCGGGAATGCAGAACCAGGCAATTTCCCCCACCATTGGGGATTTCAGTGACTCGATCCATAATGTTCGGGCTTCGAATGGAAGCAGGGCCGGATTCGACGGCTTTATGAAGAAAAACTTCAGCTTGCTGACGAGAAGGCTTGAAACATGACTGTACATCTCAGGTCTTGGATTCAACCAATGGCAAAATCCGATCATTGCGGCCACGGCGAAAATATATACGGCCAGGCCCCGCCAGCCATTTGATTTTCCCGGCGCCAACCGTTTGATTGAGGCATAGAGCCAATATCCGTAGATCGCGGCTGCCAGCCACGAGAATGGCAGCATCTTTTCGCGGAGATCAGGGACCGCGATGAAGGCAGCCGCCAGCGAAAAACCAACGGCCAGCAGGGGATACTCCTTGATGCTGGAGGGAGTATCCGGCCTGCTGCCAAGGTAAATCATGTGCGCGGAAAGAATGAACAGCAACCCGAAAACAAGAAACGCAGCGAAATGCCAAGAGACAATTGCCGTTAGTAATGAGAAGGTCGCCAGGATAGTCCAGGCGGGGGTGTGAGATGGCTTGTCGTTCGTCGTGCCGTATGTCGCCTCATAAAGTGCCGCGACTCCAACGAAGAAGATCGGCAACGCAAAGTTCTCATATTCGAAAGTGCCGATTGCGCGAGAATACGAGGAAGGATTTAGCGCGTAATAGGCGGCCGCGATCGCTGAAAACGCGTTTGATTTCGTGAGAGATCGGACAAGAAAAAAGACCGGGAATATCGTGACCGACGATGCCGCGGCCACGAACCATACGACGAAGAGGTGGAACGGGATTCGAGACGCAAACACGACCCTGTATAGCCAGCCGCACAGCGGTTCCATAAACAACGTCATGTCTCGCTTGAGCAGAAGTCCGTCGGGGTGTTCTGCCCTTTTGTCGAGTTCAGGAAGACTCTTCCCTTGAGCGACGAACTTGGCGTAGCGATACTGAAACGCTCCTTCGCTCCAATAATAACCAGTGTCGTCCTGGCGATTAAACGGGGGATGTGAAATGGAGTCCGTTACGGCTTCGTGAACTCTAAACGCGACGGAGCAGAAAAAAATTACAAGAAGGGGAACCAAGAAAAACCAGGAAGGCATGCCGAACCGCGGCGCGACCGACGCGGAACCCTTGTCTCCGATGCGTTTCATCGGGCGATCGGCCTACGCCCGCTTCCTCTTGTCCGTCAGCCGCTTCTCCCCGCCCACGAGCAGCAGCAGCGTGGAAATAACGCCGGAAAGGGTCAGCAAAACGGCGAGCGCGAGTCTCATCACCACTGTATTCTAGACAATTTCAGCCGACGACCGAAGTGGCGGATTTCCGGTTTTGAGGTGAAAAGCGACGTGGCGTCAGGGACACGCTGTTGGTAGCCGATGCCGCAGAACCGGCGCCACGCGATCGAATCGGAGACATCAGCGAGGCGAGTTTCGTAGCCGAGGTCGTAGCGGTAACTTGAGGTACATCGGCCGCAGGTATGTCAAGATCGGGGAGGGGTGGTTGCGTCTGGTTGAAGACACTGAAGGAGCGGCTCCATTAGGCGCTCGTATTGGAGTAGGACACAAGGGCGAGTTCTTCGGGGAGATGCCGTCCCACAGGTCCAGGGTCTCGGGCTTGAGCATAGAGAGAATTTGCGACGGAGAAGTCCCGGACTGCGAATCAATCCTTGTTGAGAAAATTAGCTGCTCCCGTTGAGAACGGGCTCGGATTTCAGAACGAATTTTTCAGGAGCAACTAACTATTGATTCAAGCGCCGGGCCTTGCGCGCTTTCGGCGCCGGCGCCTGCTTCCGCGTCTCGCCCGCCGAGATCTCCGCGATGCAGTCGAGAAGGCCCTGGCCCATGTCGGTATACAGGGTGCTCACGAGCTTCTTGGCGAGCTTCGGATGGTAGCTGTAGGGCGTGATGTTGTAGTGGCCGCTGACCGACTCGTTGTCGAACTCGAGCTTGACCTTGCCGCCCAGCATCTCGCGGACCATCTCCATGACGTCGCGCACGCGCATCGGGTGGTGCCCCGTGAGGGTCACCGGCATGTTCTTGTACTCGGGCCCGAGGATCTCGACCGTCAGGCGGGCCGCGTCGTCGACGTGGATGTACTCGCGCAGCTCCTCGCCGGTGCCGGCGTAGCGCACCCGGCCTTCCGTCAGAGCGGAGTGGAGCATGCGGTAGATGCCGTTGCGCTCGTCGGCGCGGCGGCCGTAGAGCGAGCCGTAGCGCACGATGGTGTAGTCCAGGCCGAACTCCTCCTGGAAGGTCTCGGTGTACTGCTCGGCGGCCTGCTTGGTCGCCCGGTAGAAGGCCCCGGAGCGGCTGTAGACGTAGAGGCTCGACGCCAAGATGAAGCGCTCGGCCTTGGCCCGGCGCGCCGCCTCGAGGGCGTGGGCGTTGCCGACCACGTTGATCTTGAGCGCGTCGAGCGGGCGCTTGCGCGACTCGTCGATGTCGGCGATGGCGGCGAAGTTGTAGACGGCGGAGCAGCCGCGGGCGGCCTTGCACAGGGCGTCGAGGTCGAGCATGTCGCCGACGATCATCTCCTGGCCGTCGAGGAGGTGCGCGGAAGGGAGGCGGTCGTAGATGCGCACGGCGTGGCCGGCCTCGGTGAGGGCGTCGGTCACGTGGCTGCCCAGGAAGCCGGTTCCGCCGCAGACGAGAATCTTGTTCATAGGACCCCCTGGGCGCGCAGCCCGGCGATGAGATTGTCCGCCGCCTCGCGTTCCATGCGCGAGCGGCATTCCTCGGCGGCCGAGCCCATGTGCGGCGTGAGCACGACCTGCGGCAAGTCCTTGAGCGGACCCTTGTAAGGCTCGTCCTCGAAGGTGTCGAGCCCGGCGCCGGACAGGCGCTTGTCCTTGAGGGCCTGGAGCAGCGCCGCCTCGTCGACGAGGCCGCCGCGGGAGGCGTTGATCAGGACGGCGCCGGGCTTCATCGCGGCGATGCGGCTCGCGTCGAGCAGGTTGCGGTTCTCCGGGCACATCGGCACGTGCAGGGTGACGATGTCGGAGCCCTGGAGGACCTCCTCGAGCGTCGCCCGCCTCGTTCCCTCGGGGACGGCGGCGTCGGCGCGGGGCTCGTAGGCGAGGACCGGGCAGCCGAAGGCGGAGGCGAGCTTGGCCACGCGCGCGCCGATGCGGCCGAGGCCGACGACGCCCACGGTGCGCGAGCCGAGCAGGCGTCCCATCATGGGCTTCCAGTCGCCGCGGCGGACGGCCGCGTCGCCCTCGGCGATGCGGCGCAGGACCGCGAGCATCAGGCCGACGGCCAGCTCGGCGACGGCCTGGGACGGGGCGTCGGGCGTGTTGAAGACCTTGATGCCCAGGCGGCCGGCCGCGTCCAGGTCGACCGTGTCGAGGCCGATGCCGCAGCGGGAGATGACCTTGAGGTGCGACGCCGAGGCCTTCAGGACCTTCTCGGTCAGCGGCTCGACGCCGGCGAACAGCCCGACGGGCTTGTGCTCGGCGAGGAGGCTCATGACCTCGGTCTCGGTGAGCTTCCGCTTGTGTGGGTTCTCGCGGATCTGGAGTCCCGCCTGCGTCAGGGCGGTCCGGGGAGCCGGGTCCTGGGCGGAGAAGGACGAAGTCGTCGTCAGCACCGTCGGCGTGTCGTTCATTTTCTCGCTCGCAGGAGATAGGAGACGGTCCCGGCGTGGGACGGGAAGCGTTCCGCGGGAACGTAAGGGCGCACCACGCCGGCGCGGACGTCCGTCATGCCGGACTTGCGGGCGTAGTAGCCGTAGTCGTGATTGTAAGCCATGTTGCCCATCCAGCGGCTGCCCGAAAGCTCGAGAGGGGAGCCGCCGGTCTCGCTGGCCGGCTCGGCGAGATGGATCTCGGCGTCGGGGAGGGCGGCCAGGCGGTCGAAGAGAGCCTGCAGATGCTCGGGCTGGACGTACTGAAGGCTGCCCGAGGAGAAGACGAAGACCGGCTTCGCGCCGTGTCTTCCCGCCAGGTCCGCCGCGTCCTTCGCGGAATGGACGGAGAAGGCCAGGTTGGTCCCGGCGTGGCGCTTCGCCGCGTAATCGACGACTTCCTTGTAGATGTCGATGCCGAGGAAGCGGTGGCCGGGATGGCGCGAGGCGAGCCAGGCGAGCTCGCGCCCGGAGGAGCTGCCGACCTGAAGGATCAGCGCTTCCGCCGCGACGCTCCGCAGGCGCTCGTCGAGGTCGGTCAGCACCGGGCAGACGACGCGCATGGTCAGCGCGCCGACCGGGGCGTCGAAGTCGAGCGGCCGCTCGTCGTAGTGCGCCGCCCAGCGCGCGCCGGCCTCGCTCCCCATGACGGAATCCTTCAGCATCTCGCGCCGGTCGGGATCGGCCTCGGCGAGATACTCGTGCTCCTGCCAGAAGCGGAACACCGGGGAGAAGATCAGGCGGTCGAGGCCGCCGCGGCCCTGCGGGTCGGTCCAGGTCGACAGCAGCCGCGCCTTGTAGGCGCGCAGCGGCGGCAGGCCGCAGACCAGGCCCCCGATCACGGTCCCCGCCGCCTGCTTGACCGCGGCCATCATTCTCCTCCCGTGACGGAGATGGTCTGGCCCGTGATGAAATCCCCGTCGGCGGCCAGATGGAGGACCATGGAGGCGACGTCCTCGGGGCGGCCCATGCGCTTGAGGGGGATCATGGCGACGCGCTTGGCCATGTCCTTGCGGAACTTGCCGTGGAGGGGGGTGTCGATGACGCCGGCGCGGATCGCGTTGACGAGGATGCCCAGGGGGGCGCCCTCGCGGGCGAAGCCGCGGGTCATCGCCTCGAGCGCGGCCTTGGAGGCGCCGTAGTGGATCGAGCGCGCCGAGCCGCCGAACTGAGCGGCGACCGAGCTGATGTTGACGACGCGGCTCCCGTTCTTCATGACGCGGAAAGCTTCGCGCGTCAGGAAGAACGGCGCCTCGGCGTTGAGCCGCAAGGTCCGGGTCCAATCCTTCTCGGACAGGTCCAGGAAGTGGTCCCCGCCCAGGATCGCGCCGGCGTTGTTGACGAGGATGTCGAGGCGCCCGAATCTCTTGACGCACGCCGCGACGAGCGCCTTCGGCGCGCCCGCGGCCAGGAGGTCGGCCTTGAAGAGCTCCGCCCGCCCGCCCATGGCGACGATCCTCGCGGCGACGGCCTTGGCGGAGGCCGCGCCGGAGGAATAGTGCACCGCGACGGCGCAGCCTTGTCCGGCGAGGGCCTTGGCGATGGCCGAGCCGATGCCGCCCGAGGCGCCGGTCACCAGCGCGGCTTTCCCCTCGAGCTTGCCCATCAGCTCTTCTCCGCGGGCTTGACGCCGTGCTTGAGCAGCCAATACTCGACGCCCGGCATCTGCCATTCGTAGTCCACGTCGCAGCCGCCCCACTGCTTGAGCGGGTGGATGTTCCGGCCCATCCAGCGCTGGGGAAGGAGGCCGTCCTGCATGGCGTCGAAGCAGCGGGGCCTCACGATGGACAGGCCCATGTCGGCGTACCAGACGTCTCCCTGCGAGTCGCGGTCGCAGTTGAGGGTCTTGGGGTCGCCGAAGGTCTCGAAGGGGACGAAGGGGTCGAGGAAGCCGTCCTTGTTCTCCTTGCGGGCGCGCAGCGGGCTCCACATGTTGTAGCGGGAGACGCTGACGGCGGAATCGGCTTCAGGTCTTGCGCGGAGCGCTGAGATCCCCTCGTCGATGAGCTCGGCGCTGACGGTGGCGGCGTTGCAGAAGAGCAGGACGAGCAGCTCCAGCTCCTTTCCCTCCTTCTTGACCTCGTCGCGGATGAGGCGGAAGCCGTGGGCGAACGCGTCCTCGCCCAGGGCCTGAGGCGTGCACAGCTCGGCGGGCCGGTCGATGACGCGCGCGCCGAACTCGAGGGCGACCTTCTTGATGCCGGGGGAATCGGTGGACACGTAGGAGCGCTCGACGTGCTTCGACGCCTGGGCGGCCAGCAGCGGGTAGGCCATCAGCGGCCGGCCGAGCACGGGCGTCGTGTTCTTGCCGGGGAAGCCGCGGCTCCCGTCGCGGCCGAGCATGAGCGCGCAGATCATATGACGGTGCACCTCGAGCACGGCGAGCGGGACGAGCGCCTCTTGGCCAGATGATCCTCGCGCAGCTTCTCGTAAGCCGGCGAGCGCCACAGGTCGCCGAGGGAGCTCTCCTTGGCGTCGCCCACGCTGAGGTCGGACTTGAAGTCGACGTCGCAGGGGTTCGCGCAGCCGTCCCACCAGACGAACATGCGCCGCCACAGGTCGGAGCAGGGCGTCTCGAGCCCGTTGAGCGGGGCCTCGTACGCGTTCTCCCAGGGATTGTAGTTGACGAAGGCGACCTGGTCGACGAAGCGGCCCCAGAAGCCCTCCATCTCGTCGAGCCCGCTCGAGCCGGGCACCTTCACGCCGGAGACGCGCGTGATCATGCGGGACTGCGGGTAATGCCTGGCGCGGATGGAGGAGAACAGCTCCACGTTGGCCAGGACCTTCTTCAAGTCGCCGCCCACGCGGAGCTTGCCGTAGGAGCTCTCCTCGGCGGCGTCGGCGGAGAAGACCAAGGTCTGCACGCCCGCGGAGAAGATGGCGTGGATCTTCCGCTCGTCGAGCAGGGACGCGTTGGTGTTCATCTTGAGGGCGAGGAACTTGCCGGCCGCGTAGGACAGCATCTTCTCGATGTCGGGGCAGAGGAGGGGCTCGCCGCGCGAGGCCAAGGTCACGGCCTCGATGGAGCCTTGGGCCTGGTCGATCACGCGCTTGAAGAGGTCGAGCGTCATGTAGCCCATGAAGCCGTTGCTCTTGCGGGTGAACGCCTTGTCGGTCTGATAGCAGAAGACGCAGCGGAAGTTGCAGGCCGAGGCCGGCTCGATCTGCAGCAGCGGCGGAGCGGCGTCGAGGAGCTTGCGGTCGGGGAAGGCCTCGTAGCGGAACCGGTAGTGAAGGTAGCGCGGCAACTCCGCGTCCGTCAGGCGGGACAGCTCCTCGAGGACGTTCGCGTGGAGGGAGAAGGGGGCGTGGCCGGCCGGCGCCGGGGTCTTCCCGAGGGCCTCGGCGCAGGCGAGGCGCACGATGTCGGCGCGGCCTTTCGGCAGGCCCATGTCCCCGAGGTCGGCGAGCAGGGGCGCCAGGCGCGCCCGGCCGTCCGCCAAAGGCTTCTTTTGGCGGATCTCGACGAAACTGTTGTGTTTTTTGTACGTCTTCGGGGGGGTGGGCATCGCGATTTAATTATTATACATCCTCGTGAAGAGGGCCATCACGGGTAGTTGATCTCCGCCGCCGCGAGGAGGGGAAACGCCAGGTCCCGGGGCGCCAAACGGGGCGCGGCGACGGGCCAGGCGATGCCGATAGCCGGGTCGTCCCAGCGTATCCCGCGCTCGCGCTCCGGAGCGTAATAACGGCTCTGTCGGTACTCGACGTCGGCGCCGTCGCTCACGACGCAGAACCCGTGGGCGAAGCCCGGCGGGATGTAGAGGAGGCGGCGGTTGCTCTCGGACAGCGTCCGGCCGACCCAGCGCCCGAAGGTCGGGGAAGAACGCCGGAGGTCGACGGCGACGTCGAAGATCTCGCCGCGGGCGCAGCGCACGAGCTTGCCTTGCGCCTCGGGGTCGAGCTGGTAATGCAGGCCGCGCAGGATGCCCGCCCCCGAACGCGACAGGCTCCACTGCACGAACGGCCCGGGGACGCCGCCGGCCTCGTAGAGGTCCTGGCGGTAGTGCATCGCGAAGAAGCCGCGCTCGTCGCCGATCTGGTCGTGTTGGATCTCGACCACTCCGGGCAATTCCAGGGGAGTGAAGGCGAGGCCGAGGGGCCCTTTCAGCATACCTGGAGGTCGTGGAACTTGCGGTAGAGGCCCGAGCCGGCGACCAGCTCGGCGTGGGTTCCGGACTCCGCGACGCGCCCCTTGTCCAGCACGATGATCTGGTCGGCGTGCCGGATGGTGGTGAAGCGGTGCGCGATGACGAGCAAGGTGCGCTCCTTGGCCAGGGCGTTGAGGGCGTCCTGGATCAGCTTCTCGGTGACGGCGTCCATGGCGCTCGTCGCCTCGTCGAGGATGAGGATCGGCGAGTCCCGCAGGAACGCGCGCGCGATCGAGATCCGCTGCCGCTGGCCGCCGGAGAGCTTGACGCCGCGCTCGCCGAGGCGGGTCTTCTCCTTCTCCGGCATCGCCTCGATGAACTCCTCGGCGTTGGCCAGCCGGACGGCCTGGCGGAACTCGGCCTCGGTGCAGGAGTCCACGCCGTACTTGATGTTGTTCTCGACGGTGTCGTCGAAGATGAAGGTGTCCTGGCTGACGATGCTGATCAGACGCGTCCAGTCCTTGCGGCTGATCTCCTCGGCCGGGATCCCGTCGACGGTGATGCGGCCTCGGGAGGGCTCGAAGAGGCGGAGCAGCAGCCGCGCCAGCGTCGATTTGCCGGAGCCGGACTCGCCGACCAGCGCGAGCGTCTCCCGCTTCTTGAGGCGCAGGTCGAGCCCGTCGAGCGACGGCAGGTCGACCCCCGGGTAGGAGAACGAGACCCCCTCGAAGCGGATGCAGTCCTCGAGGCTCGGTTTCGGGCGCGCGCCCCACCGGACGCGGGGCAGGCCCACGCCGAAGAGCAGCTCGGGCAGCAGCTTGACGCGCGAGAGGTACTCCCCGATCTGGATGCGGCCGGCGTTGACCGCGGTGATCTTCGGGATGATGCGCGAGTTGACGAACAGGAAGGAGAGCAGGGCCGCCACCGGAAGATGCAGCAGCGAAACGGCGATGAAGACCAGCAGGCAGAGCAGGCTGTCCCCGAGCAGGCCCTCGACCAGGCTGCTCTCGGCGTTGACGCGAGAGCCCGCGACGGCGTTGGCCGAGATCCCGGCGCTGAGGTCGTGGAACCGGGACTTCTCGCGCTCCTCGGTCCCGCAGGATTTGACGACGTCGATGCCTTGGTGGATGCCGATCAGGTAGCCCTTGATGCGCGTGCGCAGCTCCCCGTATTCCGAGCCGATCGCGTTGATGCGGCGGATGAAGAGCCCGGAGACCATGTAGCGGGTCAGGCCGAGGGCGGCGACGATCAAGGTGAGGCGCCAGGAGACGAAGCACAGCAGCACGACGTACAGGGCGATCGAGACCGCGTGGGTCAGGCTCAGCACGAGGAGGTTGAAGGACTGCGCGAGGTAGTCGGGCTCGGCCTCGAGCGTGTTGATCAGGGCTCCGCTGGAGTTCGAGTAGAAATAGAAAAGATGCGAGTCGAGGATCTCGCGGAAGCCGTCCTCGCGCAGGTTCTGGGCCAGCGGGTTGAAGATCCAGGCCGAGCACATCCACAGCGCGAACCTCAGCACGAGCGAGACGGCGATCACCGTGAAGATCAGGGCCATGAAGACGCCGATCGACGGCGTCAGTCCGAGGGCGCCGAGGACCTGGACGAGGGCGGCGGAGGAGGCCCCGCGGGCCAGGTAGGCGTCTCCCATCTGGATGTACTCGATCAGGGGGTAGAGCAGGCCGACGCCCAGGCCCTCGGTGGCCGTGGTCAGGAGGACCAGGACGGCGAGCGCGGCCAGCCGCAGCCGGTAGGGCGCGAAGTAGCCCCGGAACGGGAGCAGCGCGGCGGCCGGGGAGGAAGAGCTCACTTGAGCATCGACCGCGACAGCACGGTGTCGGCCTCGAGGTCGCGTCGCAGCCGGCGCCCCAGCAGGGACGCGAGCTTCCCGGGCGCGATGCCCGTGCCGGGGCGCTTGAAGGCGACCATGGCTCGCGTCAGGCGGGCTCCGGCCCGGGCGGGGCGCGCCAGCACGATGCTGCGGCGGGCGACCCTCCGGGTCTCCTCTTCCTTGGGGCGGGGCGCCTTCACGCCGTCTCCGAGCGCGACCGAGACGTTGCGGATCGACGCCACCATCTCCGCGAGCTCGCCGGGTTCGAGCGACATCCGGTGGTCGGGGCCGGGAAGGTCCCGGTCCAAGGTGAAGTGCTTCTCGATGACGGCGGCGCCGAGCGCGGCCGCGGCCAGGGCGATCTCGATGCCCGGAGTGTGGTCCGAGTAGCCGACCGGGAGCTTCAGCGCGCGGGCCATCGTCGCCATCGCCCGCAGGTTCACGTCGGCGGGCTCGGCCGGGTAGCACGACACGCAATGGAGCAAAGTCAGCGGGGGATCGCCGTTCCTGCGCACGAGGGCGACGGCCTCGCGCACCTCCTTGAGCGTGCTCATGCCGGTGGACAGTATGACGGGCTTGCCCTTGCGGGCCACGCGCGCCAGCAGCGACGGGTTGGTCAGCTCCCCGGACGGCACCTTGAAGATGCGCATGCCGAGGCGGTCGAGGAAGTCGGCGCTGTCCTCGTCGAAGGGCGTCGACATGAACAGGATGCCCTTCTCGGCGCAGCGGCGGAACACCTTCCGGTGCTCGGCGGGCCCGAGCTCGAGGCGCTTGAGCATCGTGAGCTGGCTCTCGGAGGGGGGCGTGCCGGTCTTCTGGTAAAGGGCCTTCGGCGCGTCGACGGTCGCGAGCTTGTCGGCCTTGAAGGTCTGGAACTTGACCGCGTCGGCCCCGGCCCGCGCCGCCGCGTCGACGAGGCGCAGCGCGAGGTCGAGCCGGCCGTTGTGGTTGACGCCGGCCTCGGCGATGATGAACGGGCGTCCGGGAGCGTCGGGTCTCTTAGTCATGTTCGGGCCAGTCCGCGTACAGCGAGGACCACGAGTCGTCGCGGGAGAGCACGACGCCGTAGAAGCCCTCGAAATCGTGCCCCGCCCACAGCGCCTTGGTGGCGCGCAGGGGGGAGCGGACGGGATATTGGAGGTAGATCCGCTCGTTCTCGACGCGCCAGCCGGTGTGCGCGAAGAGAAGGCGCAGGTCCTCGGGGCAGAGCTCCAGCAGATGCACGCGTTCGGCCGTCATCTTCTTCCGGATGCCGAGGCGGATGTGATGAAGGCCGAGCCGGCTCCTGCGCACGTAAGGGACGGTCAGCACGAGGCGCCGGCAGAGGCTCTTCGAGGCGAGGGCGTGCAGGAAGTTGAACGGGTCGGAGAGGTGCTCGAGGGTCTCGAACAGAAGGAAGACCTCCGCGGTGACGCCCTTCTTCAGGACGTCCTCGGCGCGGGCGTGCATCGCCTTGAGGCCCTTCCCCTGGATCTTGGCCACGGCGTGCTCGTCGAGGTTCACGGATAGGAATTCGGCCTTGCAGCCGGGGTGGAGCGCCTTCAGGTACTGGGTGTGGGCTCCGGAGGAGTCCCCGATGTCGACGACGACGCCGTCGCCCTTGGGCAGGGCGGGGCCGGCGAGGGCGACCTGGAAGGCGTGCTGGGTCAGCACCTTGAGACGAAGATACTCCGAATCCATCCTCATCGTCGTGTACTGGTCGCTCACGTCCCCAGCCGAAGCGAGACGCTCGACGAGGGGCGCGAGGCCCTGTTCGGCGGCGGCGGCGCGCAGGGAACGGGTCAGGAGATGCTCGCGGGCGGATGAGAGCTTGGCGAGCATCGACGCGGGAAGCAGGCCCTTAATTCGAGCGTTCAATACTTGAACATCCTATCGGTTCCTGGCGGGGTTGTCAATGATTGCGAAGGCTCCGACGGAAGGATTATACTAGCGCCAGTGACCAAGAAGCCCCGGCCGGACGCCCCGATCTTTCTCGCGATCATCGCCGCCCGCGCCGGCTCCAAGGGCGTACGGAACAAGAACCTGCGTCCGCTCGGCGGCAAGCCCCTCGTCGCGTGGTCGGTCGGCGCGGCGCTCAAGGCGCGCGAGGTCACGCACGTCGTCGTCAGCTCGGACAGTCCTAAGATCCTCGCGGCCGCCGCGATCTCGCCGCGGGTACGGTGCCTGCGGCGCCCGGCGGCGCTCAGCGGCGACCGCGCGGCGATCCTGGACGTCTACCGGCACGCGGTCCTCGAGTTCGAGAAGGCCGAGGGGCGCCGCGTGGATTACGTGATCGGCCTTCAGCCCCCGACCCCGTTCCGCCGGGCCTCCGACATCGACGCCTGCGTCCGGAAGGCGCTGCGCCAGGACGCCGACGTCGTCGTCACCGTCCGGGAGGCGACCGAGAACCCGTACTTCCTGCAGGTCGAACCCCATCCCCGCGACCCGCGTTGGTTCGTCCAGGTCAAGAAGAGCCGGGCGGTGCGGCGGCAGGACGCTCCCCCGGTGTTCGTTCTCAATGGGGCCGTCTACGTCTGGAAGCGCAAGGCGCTTTTCGGATCCCGGCGGGTCTACGATTCCAAGCGCCTCGGCGTCCTCGAGATGCCGCAGGAGCGGAGCCTGGACTTCGACACCGAGGACGACTTCCTGCTCGCCGACTTCCTGCTCGCCAAAGGCGCGGTCAGCCTGGGCGGCTGAGCCGGTCCGCGACGATCTCCCACAGCGGCTTCTCGGGGGTGCCGTCCTTCTTGAGATAGAGTTCACGGTACGCGGCGTACGCGGCCGCGTCGACGCCGAGCTGTGCGCCCCAGTCGGGCTCACCCGGATGGTCGAGGTCGAGCGGCGTTTTCCCGAGGGTCGCGGCCATGTGGTCGATGATAGGCCCTTCCGGGCTCGCGCGCAGGTCGTCGGTCGTCGTGAACAGCACCGGCTTGCCGAACAGGACGGCGAGGCCGATGGAGGTGCTCGCGTGAGCGATCACGCAGCGGGCTTCGCGCAGCAGCGCCGCGGTCCGGCCGTGCTCGATGCGGCGCCCGCCGAAGACCCCGGCGTCCTCGTAGCGCGCGCGCGGGTGCGCCGCGACGACGACCGAGAGCCCGTTCGCCTTTTCGAGGCGGTCGAAGAAGGCGTTGAGGGCGGGATAATAGCGCTCCGGGGGCGAGTAGGGGGCGACGCCGAGCCGGACGTAGTCGGGATGGAACGGCACCCACTCGTCGAGGAACACCGCGGTCCTGCCGTCTCCGCGCGGGCCGTCCTTCTCCGCCAGGAAAACGTCGTAGTCGAGGCTGTGAGCCCAGAGCGCCTCGGTCTTGGGCGTCAACGGAGGGCGGACGCGGCGGGAGCGCTCGCCGCCGAAGATCGCGAAGTCCGGCGGACGGACGCCGAGCCAGGAGACCGGCGCGCGCATGAAGGCGGCCCGGGCCAGGCGCGCCGGGCTGCGCGGCGGCGACTTCGCGGGAGGGTGCGGGATCGCGGTCGCGGCCAGCACGCAGTAGCCGGCCTTCGAGCGCGAGAGGGCGCGGTAAGCGTCCCAGGAGCCGGGCTCATAGCCGACGACGCACACGGCGAAGTCGTCGGCGCCGAGGGCGCCGAGCGCGCGGAGGGCTTCTCCTCGATCCCGGAAAACGGAGAGGCCCGGCCAGGAGATCGGATCGGGCGGCGCGGCGCCCGCGGCGACGAGCGGATGGAGCGCCGCGGTCAGGTCCCAGACCTCGACGGCGAAGCCTCGTGACTCGAGCACGGCGACGCCGAAGCGGGCGTGGTCGCGCCGGTTGTAGGGCGACTCGACGAGGTAGACGACCCTAGCGGGACGCCGCATTCACCTCGGCGCGGGCGGCGTGGATCTTGACGAGCGCCCCGGCGACCTTGCGCGCCGTCTCCTCGGGCATGTGGGAGTAGAGGGGCAGGCTCAGGGTGTTGGAGGAGACGCGCTCCGCGACGGGCAGGACCCTGCGGGCGCCGGGCATGTCCTTGTAGGCCTTCTGCCAGTGCACGGGGGGGTAGAAGTATTTCTTGACGACGATGTTCTCCGCGGCCAAGGCTTCGCAGAGGCGGTCGCGCGTGATGCCGAAGACCGTCGGGTCGATGACGATGGCGAAGTCCTTGTAGGAGCTGCGGCTGCCGGCGGGGACCTTCTGGAACTCGATCCCGGGCACTCCGGACAGCGCCTTCTTGTAGACCTCGGCCAGGCGGTTGCGCCGCTCGGCGTTTGCCTCGAGGTACTTCAGCGACTCGACGCCGAGCAGGGCGTGGAACTCGCTCATGCGGGCGTTGAAGCCGGCGAACGCGCAGTCGTAGTCGCCGGAGTCGCCGTAGTTGCGGCCGACGCGGATCGTCTGCGCGAGCGCGTCGTCGTTGGTCGAGACGATCCCGCCCTCGCCGGCCGTCAGCAGCTTGGTCGGGCTGAGGCTGAAGGACTCGGCGTCGCCGAAGCCGCCGACGCTCTTGCCCTTGTAGCGCGAGCCCGCGCCGTGCGCGGCGTCGAAGATGAGCTTGAGGCCGCGCCGCTTGGCGATGTCCTCCAGGGCGGCGATGTCGCAGGGCAGACCGAACAGGTGCACCGCGAGGATGGCGGAGGTCCGGGGCGTGATGGCCTTCTCGACCTCCTTCGGGTCGGCGGTATAGGTCCCCGGCGCGGAGTCGACGAAGACGGGCGCGAGGCCGTTCCAGACGGCGGCGTGGGCCGTCGCGTGGAAGGTGAGTCCCGGGATGATGATCTCGCCCTTGAGGCCGAACGACTTCATGACGAGCATCAAGCCGGCGGTGCAGCTGTTCACCGCGACGGCGTGCTTGACGCCGAGATACGCGGCCATCTTGGCCTCGAACTCCCGCACGTTGGAGGCGTTGGTGAGCATGCCCGATTTGAGGACCTCATCGTAGCGGCGCTTGAGGCCGGCGGAAGGCGGCAAGGTGGGCATCGTGATCGGCAGCATGGCGTCGAAGGCGGGCTTGCCTCCGGCGACGGCGGGCAGGGCGCGGCGGGGGGCGGCGGCGGAAGTCTTGGTCATTGGTCTATCTCCACGTTGTAGTAGCGCCGGTCGTCCGGGTCGGGGATCTCTCCCGAGGTCAGCGCCTTGCGGATCCGGTCCACGCTGTCGGCCAGCCCCTGACGCGCGGTGAAGCCGAGCGTCCGGCGGATCTTGTCGAAGGAAACGATGTAGTTGCGCGCGTCCGGGCCGTCACCCTGCATGACGAGCTCCGAGCCGGGCACGCGGCTCTGCACGATGCGCGCGATGTCGATGATCTGGTAGTTCTGCTCGCGGGAGCCGACGTTGAAGACCCGCCCTTTGATCTTGGAGATCGGCGCCTCGAGGCACCGGACGTAGGCCTCGGCCGCGTCGTCGACGTGGAGCAGCGGGCGCCACTGCTTGCCGCCGCCGTGCACGATGATCTTCTTCTCGGTGACGGCGTTCTTCGTCATCGTGTTGACGACGAGGTCGAAGCGCATCCGGGGCGACCAGCCGTAGAGCGTGCCCATCCGCAGGATCGTCGGGGCGAAATTCTCGTCGACGAGGCTCAGGATGCCTTCCTCGGACTGGATCTTCGAGCGGGCATAGAGCGAGACCGGGTTGAGCGGCGACTCCTCGCTGAGGCTCTTCTCCCCGTCCATCGCGCCGTAGACGCTGCAGGTCGACGCGTAGACGAAGCGGTTGATCTGGTGGAAGCGGCACGCCTCGGCGAGCACCTTGTTGGCGAGGTAGTTGGTCTCGATGGCGATCTCGGGCCGCGTCTTGCAGGCCGGATCTCCGACGATCGCCGCCAGATTGATCACGGCGTCCACATCCAGCAGCGCCTGCATCAAAGTCGAGATGTTGCGCATGTCGCCTTCGAGCAGCTGGAAGCCCGGGTGGGCGGCCAGCTCGCTGATCGGTCCGCGGCCGAAGGACACGCTGTCGAGGACGCGCACCTTGAAGCCGCGCGCCAGGAGCTTGCGGGACAGGATCGAGCCGAGGTAGCCGGCGCCGCCGACGACGAGGACGTTCTTGCCGCTGCCGCGGTTCTCGATGGTGAGCTTGCGGCCGGCCAGGAGGTCGGCGCAGGCCACGAGCTTCGCCGGGCGGCCCTGGGCGTCGAGAAGGAGGATGAAGCGGCTGTCCGGCATCAGGGAGAGCAGCTTGCGCGCCACGCGCGCGGAGGCGGCGGGGTTGCCGGAATCCTTGTGCGTCAGCACGACGGGCTTCGGGTTGAGTATGCCGTGGACCGAGTCGCGGATGTCGCGGCCTTTGAGGATGGCCTTGCGCAGCTCGCTGTCGCTGACGGCACCGATGAGGCGGCCGCCCTTGTCCACCACATAGGCGAGGCGGAAGCCCGACCGGTCGATGGTCCGCATGACCTGCTTGATGGTCATGCTCTCCTTGGCCAGCACGCCTTTGAGCGAGTTCCTCATTCGGGCCTCTTGACGGGTCTGGCGGGGACCCCGACGACGGTCGTCCCGTCGGCGACGTCGGCGAGGACGGCCGCTCCCGCGCCGATCACCGCGTCCTTCCCCACCGTGATGCCCGGGATGACCGAGGCCCCGGTGCCGATGTAGGCGGCCTCGCCGACCCTCACGGTCCCGGCGAGGTGGGCGCCCGGCCAGACCTGGCAGAAGCGCTCGAGGCGGCAGTCATGGTCGACGGTCGCCCCGGTGTTGACGACGGCGCCTTCGCCGATCGTCGCGTCGGGGTTGACGACGGCGCCCGCCATGATCGCCGCGCCCCGGGCCACGGTCGCCAGGCGCGAGACGGCGGCGCGGGGATGCACGGCCGAAACGACCTCGATCCCCGCGGCCGTCGCCCGGTCGAAGATCTTGCGCCGGATCTTGTTGTCTCCGATGCCGAGGGCGAGGCTCAGCGAGCCCGTCTTGCCCTCCAGGAAGGAGAAGCCGCCGAGCACCTTGTACCCGCAGACGACCGCGCCGGCCTTCCTGGGGTCGTCGTCGAGGAAGCCCGCGACCTCGGCCCCGGACTCCAAGAGGATGTCGAGGATGACCTTGCCGTGCCCGCCGGCGCCGAAGATCGCGACCTTCTTGCCGGCCATGGCTACGCGGCCCCCCGCTTCAGCAGGATCTGCTCGTTGAGCCAGAAATCGAACTCGTCGTCGATCTCCATGTTCTGCTCCTTGCTCGTCTCCACCTGCCCCATCTTGGGGCCGTGCATCGAGCCCTTCCGGATGAGCTCGGCCTTGACCACGTAGACGCTGCCGTCGTCGTGGAAGAAGCCGTCGAGCTCCTGGCGCCGCTGGTGATAGGCGCCGTAAGCCATCAGGTGGCTGACGAAGCCCGTGCCCAGGTTGTCGAAGCCGCCGGCCTCGAAGCGCTCGATGCAGAGATCGATGAGCCCTTCGTCTCGGACGGGGGACGTCGGCTGCAGGAGGACGATGTTCTCGGCGTCGATCTTGGTCAGGAGATGCTGCAGGGCGGAGAGCGTCGTCGCCTCGTCGGTGGCCAGCTCGGCGGGGCGCTCGAGCACCTCCGCTCCGAAGCGGCGCGAGACCGCGGCGATCTCCTCGTCCTCGGTCGAGACCACGAACCGGTCGAGCCGCTTGGCGGCCTTGGCCGCCTCGATCGACCACGCGATGAGGGGCTTGCCCGCGATGAGCTTGATGTTCTTGCGCGGGATGCCCTTGCTGCCGCCCCGGGCCGGGATGACGCCGAGGTAGCGGAGCTTCGCCATCAGACGGCGGCGGCTTGACCGGCCGCGTCCTTGACCGCCGCGACGACCTGGGCGATCCGCTCCTCCGTCATGTTCACCATGATCGGCAGGGCGACGGCGCGGCGCAGGAAGCCGGTCGAGCGGCTCCAGACCTTCTCGAGGTCCTTGCCCCCGTACTCGGGATCGTCCCGGAAGACGTGCGCCCAGGTGCCGGCGTAGTGCCAGTCGATCGCGTCAGGCAGGTTCTTGGTCCCGACGCCGAGCGCGGCCATGCGTTTGGCCATCGCGGAGGCGCGCTCGCGCGACTCGACGAAGAAGATCAAGGTGTCGCCGGCGTCGCCGTCGGCGTTGGGGATCTCCCGGAACTCGAGGCCGGGGAGCGAGGCCAGCTGATCCTTGATGCGGCGCTTGTGCGTCTTCTGCTTCTCGAGGATGAAATCCATCTTGCCGAGCTGGGCGAGGCCGACCGCGCCCTGGAGCTCGGTCGCCTTGTAGTTGAAGCCCCAGCGCGTGCGCGTGTCCTCGCCGCGGGGCTTGGCCGGGTTCTGCTCGTGGCCGTGGTCGGAGTACTCGCGGGCCTTGAGGTAGACGCCCTCGTCGTTGGTGATCACGAGGCCGCCTTCGCCCGTGGTGATGATCTTGCCGATGTCGGTGCTGTAGATGCCGGCCAGGCCGAGGGTGCCCAGCGCCCGGCCCTTGTACGTCGCTCCCAGCGCCTGGGCGCTGTCCTCGATGACGGCGATCTTTCGCCGCGCCGCGATGGCCATGATCTCGTCCATCTTGGCGGCGACGCCGCCCATATGCACGGGGACGATGGCCTTGGTCTTGGGCGTGATCAGCCGCTCGAGGTCGAGCGGGTCCATGTTGAGGGAGCGGTCGATCTCGCAGATCACCGGCCGCGCGCCGAGCTCGAGGATGGCCTCGACGGTGGCGATGAAGGTGAAGCTCTGCGTGATGACCTCGTCGCCCGCGCGCACGCCCGCCGCCCAGAGGCAGAGCTTCAGCGCGGCGGTGCCGTTGCAGACCATCAGCGCGTGCTTCGCCCCGACCTTGGCCGCGACCTTCTTTTCGAACTCGTCGACGCGGAAGATGTTCTGGCGCTTGTCGTTGAGGCCGTAGCGGTAGAGGACGCCGCCTTTGTCGAAGACGTCGACGACGGCCTGCTTCTCTTCCTCTCCGATCAGTTCGTAGCCGGGCATAGCGTCTCCTTAAGCGAGGGTCTCCATCATCCGCCGGACGTCGTCCTTGGTGATCTCGATCGGATTCTGGTCGATGCCGGCTTTCAGGACGTCGTACTGGTCGATCATGAAGCGGATGTCCTGGGCGCCGAGCTTGTAGTGGCTGAGGCTCTTGGGTACGCCGAGCTTGTCCATGAGCCCTTGGATCGCGTCGGCGAAGCGGCGGTTCTTCTCCGTCGCGGGGAGGGACTTGTCCGCGCCCTCGATGAGGTCGTAGAGCGGGGCGTAGTCGTAGCCCTTCTCGACGTTGTGGCGGGTGATCGAGGGCAGGAACGCCGCGCCCGCGTAGCCGTGCGGGACGTGGTAGACGGCGCCGAGAGGATAGGAGAACGCTCCGGAGGGGCCGGAGCCCGAGTTCATCAGGGCCGTTCCCGCCTGATAGGCGCCCAGCGCCAGGTCCGCGCGCACCGAGACGTTCTTGGGGTCGTCCAGGACCTTGCCCAGCGCGTTGAAGAGAAGGCGGAAGGCCTCCATCGACAGCGCGCGGGAGACGGGGGTGTGGTTCTTGTGGACGTAGCTTTCCAGCGTGTGGACCAGCGCGTCGGCGCCCGAGGACACCGTCACCGATCTCGGGCAGTCGACGGTCAGCAGCGGGTCGATGATGGCGCAGACCGGGAAGTTCAGTATGGAGTTGATGCCGAGCTTCTTCTTCTGCGCGGCGTCGGTGAACACGGCGTTGAAGGTCACCTCGCTGCCGGTGCCGGCCGTCGTGGGGACCGCGATCATGGGCAGGGGACGGTTCTTGAGCTTCGGGAAGCCCCGGAACGACAGCGCGGGCCCCTCGTTGGTCAGCAGCACGGCGAGGCCCTTGGCGAGGTCCATCACGCTGCCGCCGCCGATGCCGATGATGCAGTCGTGGCCTCCTCCGGCCAAGCGGGATTTGAAGGCTTCGAGGTAGTCGTAGGTGGGCTCGGCCTCGTTGCTCTCGTGGGTCTGCAGCGTCAGGCCGGCCGCGGCGACGGAGGCCAGGGCCTCCAGGACCTTGGGATGGCGCGCGACGCCGGAGTCGACGACGGCCGCCGGCTTGGCGAAGCCCAGCTCCTTGAGCTCTTCGCCGAGCTTCGCCGCTTCTCCGGGGCCGAAGCGGAGGTTCGTGGACACGCGATAACGGAACGATTTGGGAGCTGACATTTTGACCGGTCTCCTGGGAGGAACGGACGTATTTTAGCTTTTTATCGGGTTTTTAGGAACGCATCCGGCCATGACCTTCGCTATGCAGGAGCGCCGCGCGTGGCGCTCGTCCAGGAATTCGCCTTCCGCGCAGCCGGCCCGGGCGGCGTCGTGCCGGTCGCAGAAAACGGCGCCGGTCGCGGCGGCGGCGGAGGACAGAGCGCCGAGATAGGCGCTGATGAGGCCGGGATGCCGGCGTTCGAGCGCTTCCAGGGCGGCGGGATGGTAGGGGGGCGCTACGAGGGTCACCGAGTCGGCGCTCCGGCGCGCGCTCGACACGACGCCGACTAGGAGCTTCATGGAAAAATCATCGATCGCGTATCCGCCGAGGTCGGTGCCTTCGAGCCCGCGGTCGTAGGCGGCCCGTGCCTCGTCGCGCAGAGTGGATGCGGCCTTGGCGGCGAGGTGGCGCGCCGGATACACGAGGGCGCCGTCCGGCCGCCTGCCGTACTCGTGCGCGGCGAGCGACGACTCCGGCACCAGGCGGAAATCGCGGGCCCCCAGCGTTGCGCGGCGGCGCATCTCGGCCCAGGAGGCCTGAAGAACGGAGGAGGTGATCAGCATGAGGGTTCGGTCCAGGGGAAGCATGACGACCTGCTTGAGGACTTTCCGCAGGGCGTCCGCCCCGAGTTGCGAGACGATGAAGCGCGACAGCGCCGCCGTATCGCAGTTCCAGGATATCCGGGCATGTTTCGGGCTCGCCAGCGCCTCGGGATCGATGAAGAGGATGAGCCGTTCCGGCGTCTTCCGGGCATCCAGGGTCTTCTGCCACAGCGCGGCGTAGTCCGACATCGCGATCCCCGACATCCAGGCGTTGAGGAAGAGCCCGTCCGGGGCCATCCTTGAATCCACCAGCGCCGCGCGAGAGCCGCCCAGCACGAGGACGCGCGGTCCGGCCTCCAGGGCGGCCACGCGGCGCGCCTGAAAGCCCCGCTCGTCGAAATCGGGCGGCGTGACGAGCACCTGCCCCTCGGACCAGGGCGCCAGCGGAGGCAGCGCCGGGCCCCTCCACAAGCCGCCCGGGTTGGCCCAGAGATTGAACCCCGCCGCGGCGAGGAGCACCGACGATAGACCGGCGGCGAAAGTTCTCATCAGAATTGGAAGTAGAGGAACCGGGAGGTGCCGTCCATCATGATGATGCCGAAACCAAGGGCCGCTCCGAGCGCCGCCCGGGCCGCTAAGGGGAGCTCGTCCCAACGACGGAACGAGGAGGCGTTGGGCGCGAACAGGACGGCGAGCAGCGCCGCGGCGCAGAGCGCGAGCAGCGGCGCTGGAGGCCCGCTTGCCGACTCGGAGTAGCCGAAGAGCCGGGAGAACCACAAAGCCGCGTGACCGAAATCGGGCGAACGGAACAAGACCCAGCCGAGCGTGACCGCCGTGAACGTGCCGGCGCGGCGCAGGGCCGGCGGCAGGCTCGACCACGGCTCCTGCCAGCGGTGCGTGAGCGTCAAAAGCAGCCCGTGATAGAGCCCCCAGGCCGCGAAAGTCCAGTTGGCGCCGTGCCAGAGGCCGCCCAGGACCATGGTGATGATCAGATTCACCCGGCGTCTTCCTTCACCCAGGCGATTGCCTCCGAGCGGGATGTAGAGATAATCGCGCAGCCAGGAGCTCAAGGTCATGTGCCAGCGCCGCCAGAAGTCGATCGGATCGAGGGCCTGGTAAGGGCTGTTGAAGTTCTGCGGCAGCTCGATGCCGAAGAGGCGCCCGAGCCCGATGGCCATGTCGGAATAGCCGCTGAAGTCGAAATAGATCTGCAGCGAGTAGCCGAGCAAGGCCAGCCAGGCCTGCGCCGCGCCGGCCGTCGCGATGGAGTCGATGATCGGGTCGCTGAAGGCGGCGATCCGGTCGGCGATCAGCACCTTTTTGCATAGGCCGATCGAGAAGAGCATGAGCCCGGCTTCCCAGCGCGGCCGGACCCCCTCTTCGGAGATTCTGGTGAGGGGGGGGATGAGCTGATGGTGCCGGGTCAGCGGGCCGGCCACCAGGTGAGGGAAGAAGGAGACGAAGCCCGCGAATTTCCAGAAATTCCGCTCGGCGGGGCAGTCCCCACGGTAGACGTCGATCACGTACGACAGCGTCTGGAACGTATAGAACGATATCCCGGCCGGGAGGATCACGCCCAGGCCGGGCGAGAAGAGGTTCGCGTATTTGAACCAGAACAGCAGGCCCAGGTTGCCGCACAGAGAGACGCCGAGCCAAGCTCGCCGCGCCGGCCGGGAGGAAGCCGCGGCGATCTTCGGCGCCACGAGGAAATCGAGGACCGTGGTCACCAGCATCGGGATCAGGAACCAGGATCGACCCGCGTAGGCATAGAAGAAGAAGCTGGCTAAGGTCAGGAACCGGAGCAGGGCTTTGCCCTTGAGGCGCATGGAGACCGCCAGGATCAGCGGGAGAAAGAAGAAGATGAAGCGGATCGAGTTGAAGAGCATCTAACGGAGGCAGGCCAAGAGCCGCTCGCGAACGGCCCGGTGGGCGGGACGCTTCGGATCGAAATTCATCAGATAGCGGCGGGTCTCGACGGTGAGCCGTTCGAACTCGCCCTGGTCCATGGCCAGAAGACGGTCGAGCTTGCCCTCGAACAGCGGGAAATCAGGCGACTCCATGGACCAGAATCCCGGCTTCGGGCAGTCCCGCGCCGGCGTGCCGGTGAAGTTGCAGAAGAAGACCTTCTTGCCCCAGCCGACGGCTTCGTAGGCGGCCGCGGAGGACAGCGACACGACGACCTTGGCCCGGTCCATCGCGACGTAGGTGGACAGGCCTTCGCGGTCGAAGGGGATGAGCGGGACATCCTTGCCGAAGACCCGCTCGAAATAGGCGCGTTCGGCCGGTAGGATGGAGCACAGGGCGATCGCGAAGCGCAGCGGGCGCTTCTTAAGCGCGCGCCCGAGAAAATCATGGAGGACATCGAGGCCCGTCTTCAAGTAAGGGAAGGTCTCGCCGGCCATGATCAGGGCCCGCCATTGCGAGACGAGCAGGACGTCGTGGTCGATGCTCCCGGAGCCGCCGGAGACCTCGCTCTTATAGTAGCCGCCGACGAGCGAGCCGACGGGGTGGAAGCGGTCCACCTCGTGGCCGTAGCGCTTGTAGATCTCCTCCTCGTAAAGGCCGAAGCAAAAGAGCTCCGGCATCGAGATCCTGCTTCCGAGGGCCGGCGGCTCGGGCAGCCAGCCCAGGGGATGGCGCGAGGGACTCGTCATGCACTCCGGGGTCTTGACCCCGTTCTGCACGGCGATGAACGCGGCGCGGGGATATGCGCGGGACAGGCTGTGGAAGAACGGGTCGTTGTCGGTGTAGGTCACGACGGCCTTCGGGCGCATGTGCTCGAGGCAGCTGAGGAGGTATATCTTGAACAGCTGGCTGAAGCTCAAGCTCTCGAGCCGCGTCGCGTTCTTGAGCATGCGCGCCAGGATCGGCGGGGAGAGGTGGAAGCGCTCGCGCCGCGTCGGCAGGACCACGAAGTCGAGACCTTTGAGCGCCGTCATGATCAGGCGGTCGCTGCCTTCCCGGTCGTAGACGACCAGGTCGCCGCGCGGGGGGCTGCGGAAGCTCAGCCCCTTGAGGACCAGGACGGCGGCCTCCTTCAGCTTCATCCGGCCTTGGCGGTCAGGAAGCGCCGGACCGCTTCCAAATCCGCAAGATTGTCCGCACCTGGCTCATTCAAGGAGGCGGCTTTGATCTGAGTCAGTGCCTTGAGGCGTCGGCCAATCGCGCGCAAGATTCGGAAACGCGCCGGCTTCTTGGCTGCCAACGCCGCGGCCAGAGAGGGGGCGGCGTAATTCTGGTAGCCGCGAATGACGGCCGATCGTGCCTCCTCGTAAGAGCCGCCGTCACGGGCCACGATTGCGCGCGCGATCGCGTCGGCGAAGCCGTTGAAATCCTTCGGCCAGGTCGGCAGCAGCGTCCGGTCGTGGCAGTCGCCTTTCTTCAGTTCCGCCGCCGCCACGGATTCCGGGGTGTTGCGCTGGCGGACGAGAAAAAGTTCGGGGATCTTTTTAATGGGACCTGCGGCGGCCGTCAGGAAGGCCGTCCACAGCTCGGCCAGGAAGATGTCAGCCGGCTCCGCCGCGTGGAGGGACGCGTAGGACTCCCGCAGGATAGCCGTACGATGGACGTCGTAGTGGGATATCTGATAATTGGCGAAGAGTGCGTCAACGCGTCGTTGCGCGGAATCTTGATCGAGATCTTTTAGCGATCCACGGGAAGACATCGTCATCTTGTCGCTGTAAATCCGGTCCTCCGACTCGATGTTTATCTCGGCCATCCGCCCCGAGCAGGCGGCATACCCGGAATGGGCTTCGAGGAATGTCGTCGCCCGGTCGAGACCGTGAGAAATGGGGAAATCATCGTTGTCGGCGAGGGCGGCGAAAGGCGTCGACACTTTTGACAGTACTGACGCCATCTTCGCGTAGTAGTCGGAGAAGGCCCGGTCAAACGGGTAGCGTGTATACTCGAGATCGAGATTCGAGAAGCGGTCTTTGTCGGTCAGGAGATCGTGGACGAAAGCTGCGTCCTTGTCGTCGCTGCCGTCCGCTACGACGACTTTGAAGGGAAGCCCCGCCGCCTGCGCGTAGTCGAGCCAGCGCCGCGTGAAGAGCGGCCGGCCCCGCAGGGCCAACACGATGGTCAGCCGCGCGTCAGCGGCCATGTCCGGCGACCGCCGACAGCAGGCCTATCGTATCGGCCACGCCGCGCGCGATGTCGCCCGCGGGGCGGAAGCCTTGCGCGCGGAAGCGGGCGTCGAGGACGTCGTAGGACAGCTGGTTCATGATCTTCGTGTCCACGAACTCGACCTTGAGGCCGGGGACATGGCGGCGGATCTCGTCGACGATGTTCCGCACGGTCAGGTTGGCGGTGAGCACGTTGTACAGGACGCCGTCGAACAGGTCCTTGTCGAGAACGAGCTTGAAGGCGCGCATCGCGTCCTCGATGTCGAGATAGGGCCGCTTCTGCTCGTAGGCCGTGCGCCAGACCGTGATCGGCTGGCCGACGCAGGCCTGCCAGCAGAACTTGTTGACCGCGGTGTGGAATCGCATGCCCGGCGAGATCCCGAAGATGGTGCCGAAGCGGAAGGAGACGGCGCGCAGCCCCTGCTTGGTCAGCTCGGCCACCAGGCGCTCTTCCTTCAGCTTCGTCTCGGCGTACGGGCTCTGGGGCTTGAGCTCGTCCTCGGAGCAGTCCTCGTCGACCTGCGCGGCGGCGGTCCCGTACACGCTCGTCGAGGAGAGATAGACCAGAGCGGCGCCGGCGGCCAGGCACGCGCGCGCGACCTTGTCGGTGGCCTGGAAGTTGTTGCGCTCGAGCTCCTGCGCGATCTCGAAGCTCCCGGCCGCGTTGGTGAGCGCGGCGAGGTGGAAGACGACGTCGGCGCCGGCGAGCACGGGGGCCAGGTCCATCTTGGTCACGTCGCCCTCGATGAAGCGGTAGTCCGCCCCTTCGGGGAGGTCGAAGAGCGAGCAGTAGCGCTGGGCGGACATGTTGTCCACCATGACGATCTCGGCGCCGGGGCGCCAGGCCGGAAGCTCCCGGATCAGGCGCGAGCCGATGTGGCCCAGGGCGCCGGCGACGACGATCTTCATCGGCGGCCTCCTTGCGCCGGCGCGCGGAAGGCCGTGAACGCGCCGTAGTCGCGGATGTAGTCGGCCTCGGTGAACGGCTGGTCGGACAAGACCAGCAGGATGGTCGCCGCCAGATCGTAGCGCTGCTCGGCCCAAAGGGTCGGCGGGATCAGAAGTCCGCGGTCGGGGCGGTCGAGAACGAAAGTCTTCTTCGCGAGCCCGTCATCGACGGTTACTTTGATCGTTCCGCGTACGCAGATCAGGGCTTGGGCGGCTTCGCGGTGGGCGTGCTGGCCGCGGACGTCGCCGGGATGGACGCCGTAGACGTAGAACAGCCGCTTGATCTCGAAAGGGACATGCCGCGAGCCCTCGATGACCGACAGCGTGCCGTTGGGATCGGCGATGGTCTGCGTGTCGAAGAAGGCGGCGTCGGTGCAGCTTTTCATCGGGCCTCCTTGCGGAAAAGTGCCTGCCAGTAGAAGCTCCAGGGGCGCGCCCAGCCGTGGCCGGCGACGGTCCATCCCTTCGGCCGGTACGCGGAGAGGAACCGGCCGGTCTCGGCGGCCACGGCGGCCTGGTCGTGCACGTCGATGACGCGGCGCAGGAGCCCCATGCGCCGGGCGACCCTGTGCGCCGCGGGCTGGGGCGCCGATTCGAGGGAAGGGTCGCTGTACTTCCCGACGGGATTCTTGGCGTAGAACCAGGCGCAGGAGCGGCGGATGAAGCCGAGGTAGACGCGGACGGTGGCCGGGTCCATCTCCGCGAAGGAGTCGATGTTGAGCGCGAGGTCGTAGCGGCGTTTGGACCAGGAGGCGGAATCCTCCGCCCGCTTGAAGCGCAGGCGGGAGAAGCGGCGGCGGTCCAGCACCCGGCTCAGGTAGCGGCGGGACAGGTCGAGGCAGTTGTCCAGATCGATGATCGTGTAGCTGCGGGCGTCGTGGTTGGAGAGGATCGTGTGCGCGGTCCGTCCGTAGCCGGCGCCGACCTCGACGATGTCGGCGCCCGCGAGGGGGGCGCCGTGCTTCTCAAGGAAGCCCGTTTCGAGCGCGGCCTGAAGGTAGTCGAGGCAGATGTCCTGGCCGGCGACGCGCACGGTCAGCGGGCGCCCGAATGAGCGGTTTCGCGTGCGGCGCAGGCGCTCGAGATCGGCCGGTCCCAGGTCGGCGGCGAGGTTGTAGATGAGGAACTTCAGATAGCGCATGCCGTTCGTCGCCGGGTTCCAGAGCGCGATCTTGAAGTTCGCCTTGTCGGATTTGAACGAGGAGAGATCGCCGAGGGATTCCCGGGACAGGTTCGTCTCGTTGATGCGCTTCCAGAGATCGCTCGGCCCGGTCTTCATCCTTTCGCTCCCACGGCGGCGTCGCGCGCGTAATCGATGAGGCGGTCGAGGCCCTCCTCGAGGTCGACGAGGGGCTTCCAACCGGCGGTCTGGACGAAGGCCGAGGGGTCGGCGATGAAGCGGCGTTTTTCGATCGCCGACATCCCCGCGGGCTCGGGAACCGATGACACGGGTACGCGTCGTCCGGTCTTGGCCGCGACGCGCTCGGAGACCAGGCGGAAGGCGTCCGCCAGGGTCGTCCCCAGGCCGCTGCCCAGGACGAAATGGCGCCCGTCCAGTCCGGGGCGGCCCGTCCCGGCGGCCAGGAAGGCCTCGGCCGTGTCGTCGATGAACAGGTAATCGCGCACGGCGTCCCCCGTCCCGTAGATCGTCAGAGGCTCGCCGCGCAGGGCGCGCAGGACCATCGCGTTCAATACGCCGCGGTCGGCGCTGCCGGACTTCGGCCCCGGTCCGTAGATGTTGGGCAGGCGCAAGGTCACGCCGCGGGCAAGCCCCTGGCGGCAGTAGCCTTCGAGCGCCCGTTCGGCCAGGAGCTTATGGAGGTCGTACATCGTGACGGGCTCGTCCGGAAAGGATTCGTCGACAGGCAGGCGCGCGGGCAGGCCGCACTGCGTGACGGAGCCGGCGAAGACGACGAACGGACGGCGCTCGAGCGGGCGGCAGGCCTCGAGCAGGCGGCGCATCGGTTCGACGTTCGCGGCGAAATCGGCGTCGGGATCCTTGGCCGCGGTGTAGACGCTGGTCTGCGCGGCGAGATGGAACACCGCGTCGGCCCCTGGAACGGCCTCGTTCCAGAGTTTGGCGTCGCGGAGGTCTCCGATCATGTCGGAGCACGCGGCCCTCCCGGTCCACGCGGGAAGCGGCGCGCGGCTGATCCGGACCACGCTCGCGGCACAGCCGCCGAGGCGCGCGAGCAGGGCCGAGGCCACGTAGCCCGAGGCTCCGCTGACGACCACGCGCCGTCCGCGGTAGGAGTCGAGGGACGGCGTCAGGCCTTGCGTCGTAAGTAACCCTCCGGGTTGCAGGTGAACAGGAATTTGTCCTGGAAGCGGCGGTCCCGCTCGAAATTCTTCCCGTCCGGGGACTTGAGGAAGTCCTCGAGCGCCGTGCGCGGGTTGTTCCCCTTGCCCCACGGCCGCGGACGGTCCGACTCGGGCATGTCCTCGACGATGGTGTCGCCGCAGATGAGATAACATCCCGGGCCGACGAGCGGCGCGAACAACTCGAGCTCCTTGCGGACGTGCGCGTGGGTGTGGTTCGAGTCGAGGTGGACCATGATCTCTCGCGCTCCGCCGGTCGCCTTGCGCACCTGCTCAAGGGTCGTGGCTTCGATGGACGATCCCTGGATCAGGTTGATGCGGTCGGAGACGCGGCCGTGGGACATCACGCGCTCGCGCAGGTCGTCGGGGATGTAGATGTCGACGCCGATGACACGGCCTTCGCCGAGGGACTCGAGCAAGGTCGCGTAGAACAGCATGGAGCCGGCCCAAGCGACGCCGACCTCGACGATGAATTTCGGACGCGTCTGGTAGATGATCTCCTGCAGCGCGAAGAGGTCCTGCGGCAGCTGGAGGCAGGGCTCGCCCATCCAGTTGGCCTGGTGGATCCAGTAGTGCTTATCGGCGCGTACGAGCAGATCGAGGGCGTCGCGGCGCAAGGTCGTGTCGGCCGCCATCTTCGCGGCCTCGGTCGTGCGCAGAACTTCGAATTCCTGTCGTGTATACATGGTCGCCTCGCCTTTCAGTCTATAAATTCGCGCCCGCGCCGGCCTTGAAGGCCAGGATCGCCTCCGCCGAGCGGCGCGCGTCGGCTTCCGGAAGCTCGGGGAACATGGGCAAAGACAGCACCTCGCGCGCCGCGCGCTCGGTGACCATCATCGGGCCCCGCGCCGGCACGCGGCCGAGGTAGGCGGGCTGCAGATGGATCGGCATCGGGTAGTGGATCATCGTGCCCACGCCGCGTTCCTGCAGGAAGGCCTTCAGCGCGTCGCGCTCGGGATGCGTCACGACGAAGAGGTGGTAGACCGGCTCGGCCTGCGGGCGCTCGGCGGGAAGCCCCGTGAAGCCCTTCAAGGCGCCGCGGTAGACGGCGGCCAGGGCGCGGCGCTTGGCGTTGTCGGCGTCGAGGGCTCTCAGCTTGACGCGCAGGATCCCCGCCTGCAGCTCGTCGAGGCGGCTGTTTAAGCCAGGAATCGAGCTTACATAACGCTCCGCCCATCCGTACTCGCGGATGAGGCGCGCCTTGTCCGCCGAGGGCTTGTCCTTGAAGAAGACGGCTCCTCCGTCGCCGATGGCGCCGAGATTCTTGGTCGGATAGAAGCTGAAGGCGGCGGCGTCGCCGAAGGTCCCGGCGCGGCGCCCGTTCCAGCGCGCGCCGTGCGATTGGGCGCAGTCCTCGACGAGCTTCAGGCCCTTTCGGCGGCACAGCGCGGTCAGAGCGTCGAGATCGGCGGGCTGGCCGTAGAGGTGGACGGCGACCACGGCCTTGGTCTTGGGCGAGAGGGCCGCCTCGACGAGCTTCGTGTCGATCGTGAAGGTCCCGGGCTCGACGTCGACGAGCACCGGGGTGGCGCCGGCGAGCTCGATCGCGGCGACGGTCGCCACCGCCGTGTGGGAGACGGTGATCACCTCGTCGCCGGGCCCGATCCCGAGCGAGGCCAGGGCCAGATGGACGGCCTCGGTGCCGCTGCCGACGCCGACGCAATGCCCCCCGCCGAGATAGTCGGCGAACTCCGTCTCGAAGGCCGCGACCTCGGCGCCGAGGACGTACCGGCCGCCGTCGAGGACGCGCCGCATGGCCGCGTCGATCCCGGCCTTATGGGAGAGGTACTGGGCCTTGGGATCGGCGCAGGGGATCACGCGACGCGCACCGTCGGGACGTAGAGGATCCATTTTCCGCCCGCGGCGCGGAACGCCGCCTCCTTGGCGGCGATCTCCTCGTAGTGGTTCCAGCCGAAGAGCAGCGCGTACTCGGGATACTTGGACTTGAAGTCCTCGTACGGCTTGACCGGGATGTGGACGCCGGGGCTGAACTTGCCCTGCTTGATCGGCGTCGTGTCGGAGATGAACTCGACGAGGTCGGGGCCGATGCCGCAGTAGTTGGTGATGGTCGTGCTCTTGGAGGTCGCCGCGTAGCCGACCACGCGCTTGCCCTCCTGCTTGACCTTCTTCAGCAGGCTGACCAGAGCGTCGCGCGAGGCCTCGCAGTTCTTGCGGAAGCGCTCGAAGGTCTCGGGCTTGGTCAGGCCCTGGGCGGCTTCCTTCGCCGCCAGCGCGGCGACGTTCGGGGAGACCTTCCGCGCGCCCTTATGCGAGAGCACGTAGCGCATCGAGCCGCCGTGCGTGGTCTGGGGCTCGACGTCGACGACCTCTAAGCCGTGCAGGCCGAAGGCGTAGGAGACGGAGGCGAGCGAGAAGACGAAGACGTGCTCGTCGTAGATCTGGTCGTAGGAGGTCTTCTCGATCACGTCGCCGAGATAAGGGTCCTCGAACATCATCACGCCCTGGGGCTTGAGCAGGATCTTCACGCCGGCGGCGATCGAGTGGATGTACGGGATGTGGCAGGTGACGTTGGCCGCGAGGAAGGCGTCGGCCTGGCCGTTCTCGGCGACGATCGAGCGGGCGAGCTCCTCGTCGAAGAACTTCGAGACCGTCTTGATGCCGCGGTCCTGGGCGACCTTCGCGACGTTGGCCGAGGGCTCGACGCCGAGGTGGCGGATGCCGCGCTCGGCGAAGTTCTTGAGCATGATGCCGTCGTTGCTGCCCATCTCCACGACGAAGGGGTCTTTCTCGGGCAGGTAGTCCTTGATGACGTGCTCGGCGAAGGCCTTGAAGTGGCGGGCCATGTAGGCGGATGTTCCCGAGAAGAAGGCGTAGTTCTCGTTGAACATCTGCTCGCGCTTGGGCTGGTCGGTGAGCTGCACCATGCCGCACTTCGCGCAGAACGCGGTGGCGAGCTCGAAAAAGTACTCCTTGGCGTAGTCGGCCGGCTTGAGGAAGCCGTTGGCGATGGGCATCTTCCCGTAGGAGATGAAGGCTTCGATGGGCGACTCGCAGACAAGACATTTTTTCATGATTTATCCGATGTTCAATCTTTGAACAGTATACCCTTTCGGGGGAAATCGAGTCAACGAAGGCCGTCCTGGAGCGCGTCCGTCAGGGCGGCGACGCAGCGCCGCTGGTCGGCGGGGGCGAGGCTCGAGCTCGAGGGGAGGCTGACGGCGCGCTCATAGAGCCGCGTCGAGTGCTCGAGGTCGTAGCGGAGGGCGCCCCGGAAGGCCGGCAGGCCGTGGAGCGGGTGCCAGAGCGGCCGGGCCTCGACGCCGCGGGCGCGCAGGCCGGCGATGACGGCCTTGCGCCGGGCGAGGGTGCAGCCGGGCTCGAGGAGGATCGTGTACAGCCAGAAGTTCGGCTCGGTGAACGGCGCGCGCGGCATGATCGTGACGCCGGGGATCCTCCGCAGCGCGGCGTCGTAAGCCTCGGCGATGGCGCGCTTCCTGGCGATGAAACCCGTCAGCTGCTCGAGCTGGGCCAGACCCAGGGCCGCGAGCACGTTGGTCAGCCGGTAGTTGAAGCCGACCTCGTTGTGGATGTACTCCAGGCCGTCGTCCTTGGCCTGCGTGGACAGGTAGCGCGCCCGGTCGGCGATCCGGCGGTCGCCGGTGACCACCATGCCGCCGCCGCCGCTGGTCATGACCTTGTTGCCGTTGAAACTGAAGCAGCCCGCGTCGCCGAAGGTGCCGACCGGCCGGCCGCGGTGACGGACGCCCGCGGCCTCGGCGCAATCCTCGATCAGCGCCAGGCGGTAGCGGCGCGCCAGACGGGAGAACGCCCTCATGTCGCAGGCCAGGCCCAGCAGGTGCACGGGAAGCAAGGCGCGAACGCGCCGGCCGGTGCGCCTGTGCCGGCAGACGCCGCCGACCATGCGGCATTCCTCGGCCAGGAAGCGCGCCGTCTTGGCGGCGTCCATCTGCCAGGTGGCGGGGTCGGCGTCCATGAAGACCGGCTTCGCCCCGCAGTAGGCGACGGCGAAGGCGGGGGCGGCGAACGTCAGGTCGGGGAGGACGACGAGCTCCCCCGGCTCGAGGCCGACCGCGCGCAAGGCCAGATGCAGCGCGGCCGTCCCGTTGACGGCGGCCACGGCGTGCCGCGCCTTCGACCGGGCGGCGAAGGCCGCCTCGAAGCGGTCGACGAACGGGCCCACCGACGAGACCCAGTTCGTGTCGAGGCATTCCTTGACGTAACGCCACTCGTTGCCGGCCAGCTCCGGCACCGACAGGGGAATCGAGCGCGGGCGGCTCATGAGGTTTTCGTCCAGGAGGCGGCTTTCTTCTGCGCCTTGGCGAAATCCTTGGGCTGGCCGATGTCGAGCCAATACTCGTGGATCGGGAAGCTGGCGACGGGCCGGCGGGCCTTCGTCAGCCGCTCGATGAGCTGCGTCATGTCGCAGCGCTGGCCGCGGCGGATGTGCTTGAACGCCGCGGGCTCTATGAGATAGATGCCCGCGGAGACGAAGAACTGGAGCGTGGGCTTCTCGGTGACGCCCTTGACCCAGTGGCCGTCCGATTCCACGACGCCGTACGGCACCTTGAGGTCGTACCGGCTGACCGCGACGGTGAGGTCGGCCTTGAGCTCGCGGTGATAGGCCATCATCGCGCGGAAATCGACCTGGGTCAGCACGTCGCCGTTGATGACGAGCAAGGTCTCGGTGGGACGCTTGAGGAGGCCGAGGGCGCCGGCCGTGCCGAGGGGCTTGGTCTCGTCGACGTAGGACAGGTCCACGCCGAACGCGCGGCCGTCGCCGAAGTGCGAGGAGATGCGGTCACGGAGGAAGTGCGTGCTGACCTGCACCTGCTTGATGCCCGCGTCGCGCAGCTGGTCGATGATGATCTCCATCACCGGCTTGCCGCCGACGCGCAGCATCGGCTTGGGCGTGTCCTTCGTCAGCGGGAAAAGGCGGCTGCCTTTTCCGCCGGCCATCACGACGGCGCGGTAGGCCAGCGGCTCGGCCGCGAACTCGCTCATCAGGACCAGGTCCGCGACGCGGCCCTTCGCGTCGAGCAGGGGAAGGTGCAGGACGCGGTGCTTCTTGAGGATCGCCAGGTATTTCTCGCGCGGCGCCCCGGCCCGGGCCGTGATCGGACGGCGGAAGACGCCGCTCTTCCGGGCGAGGATCGCGGTCACGGGAAGCTCGAGGCTCATGCGGGCCAGGACGCAGCGGCGGATGTCGCCGTCGGTGATCGTGCCGACGAGCCTGCGCGAGCGGTCCACGACGAGTATGATGCCGCGGCGCAGCCGGTCCATGCGGCCCAGCGCCTGGCGGATCGTGCTCCCGCGGTCGATGCACATCGCGGAGACGCCCGGCGCGACCTTGCCCGCCTTCAAGCGCGCCCCCGCGGGCGGGCCGGCACCCCGACGACGAGAGTCTTGGCTGCGACGTCGGAGACGACCACCGCTCCCGCGCCGACCACCGCCTTCTCTCCGATCCTCACGCCTTGGAGCACGCGCGCTCCGAGACCGACGAAGGCTCCGTCGCCGAGCGTCACGCCTCCGCCGAGGACGGCGCCGGGCCCGACGAAGGAATCGTCCCCGAGCCGGCAGTCGTGCTCGACGATCGCCCCGGTGTTGACGACGACGCCCGCGCCGAGGACGGAGCCGGCGTTGATCAGCGCGCCCGCCATCACCTGGGATCCGGCGCCGACGCTCGCCTTCGGCGAGACCGAGGCGGACGGGTGGACCAGCGCCGGAAGCTCGAAGCCGAGCGCCTCGAGGCGGCGGCGGACGGCGGCGCGCGCGGCGGTGTCGCGGATGGAGCCCAGCCCGACGGCGGCGCAGCGTATCCCCTTCTTCAGAAGTCCGGGAAGCGCGTCATCATCCCCCAGGATCCTCAAGCCGGAGCCGAGCGCCGCGCGGCCGCGGGGAAGCGGGTCCACGGCGCCGGCGACGTCCCAGCGTCCCGACCGCTCGAGAAGGTCGGCGATCACCTTGGCGTGCCCGCCCGCGCCGGCCAGCAGGATCTTTTTCTTATTCACCGCGGCCCTCATGGAAGCTCTTTTTCAGCAGGCTGTCGCCGGAGCGCAGCTTCTTGAGCGCGGCGACGATGCGCCGGCTCGGACTCGGGCCGGAGGCGGCCAGAGGACGGCGCCGGCGGCGCAGCGCCGCCTTCAGCGCGCGTCCGACCGAAGCGGCGGTCGGCCTGGGCACGTCGATGACGGTGTGAGGGCGCAGCCGGCCTTTTTGGCGGTCGCCGATGTTGACCGCGGGCAGCCCGAAGAAAGGCGCCTCGAGCAGGCCGCTCGAGGAGTTGCCCGCCATGAAGTCGGCGTGGCGCAGGAGGCTGAAGAAGCGGTTCTGCCCGAGCGAGGCGAACGCGGCGCGGCGCCCGGGAGCGGCGGCGACGAAGGCTCGGATCTTCTCGAGCACGATCTTGCCCCCGGCGTCGGCGTTGGGGTAGGTGAATATCAGGGTCCCCTTGAAGCCCTTCAAAGCGCCCAGCAGCGCGTTCAATTCGGCGAGGCCGCGGTCGGCGGACAGCGTCGCCGGGTGGTAGGTCACGACGCCGAGAGGGCCCGCGAGCGGCAGCCCGAGCTCGCGCGCCAGCTCGGCGCGGCTCATATGGGGGGCGGCGCGCAGACGGTCGAGGCCGGGCGAGCCGAAGCAGTGGATTCGCGCCGGGTCCTCGCCCAGCCGGCGCAGCCGCCGGGCATAGGCCGGCGCGGCGGGAAAATGGACGTGGCTCAGCTTGGTGACCGCGTGCCGCACCGACTCGTCCCAGGCGCCCTCGCTGGCCTCTCCGCCGTGGATGTGGGCCACCGGCAGCCGGAACGGGAGAGCGGCCGCGGCGGCGGCGAGGATCTCGTAGCGGTCGCCCAGCACCACGACGACGTCCGGCTTCAGGCGCTTGAAGGCCGCGGCGAAGCCCCTGATCCCTCGAGCCATGGCTTCGGCGATGTCCTCGGGGCCGTCGCCGGAAAGGCCGAGCGGGATCTTGGCCGCGGGCCGGAAGCCGTCGCCTTCGATCTCGCGAACGGTGCGGCCGAAGCGGTCGTTGAGATGCGCGCCCGTGACGATCAGCTGCAGGCGCAGCGACTTGTCGGCTTCGATCAGGCGCAGGATCGGGACGAGGAGGCCGTACTCGGCGCGCGTCCCGGTGACGACGGCGATCTTCCTCATGCGAGCATCTCCCGGTAGCAGGTCTCGGTCCTCTTGAGATGCGCCTCGATCGGCAGCAGCCGGGGGTCGGAGCCCCCGAGGAACGCCAGGACCTGCGCGCGCAGCCCGGGCTTGAAGCGCTTGTCGTCGTCGCCGGCGAGGGTCTCCGGCTCGAGCGCGAGCGAGCCGTGGCGCTGGACCAGCAGCTCCTCGAGCGGACGCAGGACGAGCCGCCGACGCCGCGTCATCAGCTCGACGCCCCAGCGTCCGGGCGCGCCCCAATCGGCGTTGTAGGTGAAAAGCGCTCCGGAGGCGGCGACGCCGGAGCCGGCGAAGACAGACGCGCGGGGATGCCAGGCCAGCGCCCCCTTGCCGGCGGTGACGGCGCTCAGCCTCGCGGGCTCGCCGCCGAGGTGGAACGCCAGGTCGATGACGTGCGTCGAGTTCGCGAGGAGCCAGGCCTCCTTGACCCTCGGGGCCTTGGGCAGCTTCTCGATGACGGCGCTCCACTCCGTGAATTCGAAGTGGAACGAGGTCGCTCCGCCGTCCTCGGAGATGATCTCCCGCGCCCGCGCGGCGGAGGCGTAGAACCGGCGGTTGTAGGCGACGAAGACCTCGGCGGCGGCGTCTTTCGCGGCCGCCGCGACGCTCCGTATCTCGGCCTCGTCGAGGCCCGCGGGCTTTTCCACGAGGATGCGCGTCACGCCGCGGCCGAGGAGGAGCAGGACGGCTTCCGCGAGACCCTCGACGCCGACGGCGACGATCGCCGTGCGGGGGAGGCCGCCGGCCGCGCGCGCCGCGAGTCCGCCTTCCGTCACCGGACGGCCCGTGGCCTCCGTGAAGGCCCTCGCCGAGGCCGCGCCGCGGCCGACGACCTCGAACTCCCGCCCCTCGGCGGCCAGCACCTTGGCGTACGCCGCGGCCATCGGTCCCGCGCCGACCAGGAGGATGCTCATGTGAGCGGGCAGCTGTCGCCTCGGGACTTGCCGGCGCGCGCCAGATGCGGCAGGAACACCCCGAGCAAGGTCCGGTGCAGACGAGCCGACTCGTCGAACGGGGTGAGTCCGCAGTCGCCTCCGTCCAGGAGGGCCTCGGCGACCTCGTGCGTCAGACGGCTCTGCATCGTGCGGGGGAAGGGGAGCTCCCTCCAGGCCCAGCCGGTCGCCGCCTCGGAGCACCAGGCCTTGCCCTCGAGCTCGTTGATGTTGATGCGCATCCGGTCGGTGGCGAGCTGCAGCAGGCAGGACAGCTCCTCGCCGGGATGGACCGTCATGACCACGTGCCCCTTGTGGGTGGAGGTCCCGCAAAGGGTTCCGCCGATCTCGACGAACCCCGGCCTCTTGGCGGCCGGGATCTCGGGATCGAGCAGCTCGCCGGAGAGCTTGAAGTCGGTCGGGCCGCCCAAGAATGCGAGCAGGTCCAGGAAATGGATGGCGTTGGAGCCGAGGCCCCATTGCGTGCCGGTGACGCTCAGGTCCAGCCACCGAAAGCCCGCGAGCCGGGCCTTGAGGTCGATGTATTCCGGCCAGAGGCGGCGCGGGCAATTGACCCAGGCCTTGACTCCGGTGCGTTCCAGCAGCGCGGCGACGCGCTCGAAGGAGGAGGGCGACTGGAACAACAGCTTCTCGAGGACCAGATAGCTCACGCGCTTGGCGGCCAACAGCTCGGTGACGACCTTCTCCCGGATGTCCGAGTGGGTGGCGACGATGACGAGGTCGAGGTCGGAGGAGAGCTGAGAGAGATCGGAGTGGTACCGGACGCTGCGCGGGAAAGGGCCGGCGGGTATCTCGGCCAGGCGCGCCTTGGCCGTCTCGAGGGACGCCGCGTTGGGGTCGACGACCTCGAGGCTCACCGGGCGGTCGAGCAGGGCGAGAGCCTGGAGATGCCGGCTCCCGAGCTGGCCCGCGCCGATGACGGCGAGGCGGGCCGTCGCCGACGGCGCCGCGGGAGAGGGTTTGGCGGAGGACATATCGCTTCTCATCTTAGAACATTTGGGTCAGCGTTCAATATATGAACATCATACCTGATTTCGTTCCGTCAAAGTCCGGCGGCCGCCTCCCGATCCACCAGCCAGACCGCCGGCGTCCTGGTCCGCAGCCTCTGGACCGGATACCCCTCGTCGGAGCCGCGGGCGGCCGCGGCGACGACCTTCGCCTTCGCCGCGCCGCAGGCGAGGACCAGCAGGCCGCCGCCGAGCTCGAGATACGGCAAAGTCATCGTCACGCGCGGGCCCAGCGGGCCCGCGACGGCCGCGGCCCAGGCGTCTTTTTCCTCGAGCGCCGCGGCGCCCGGGAAAAGCGAGGCCGTGTGCCCGTCGTCTCCGACGCCGAGAAGGACGACGTCGCACCCGCGGCCGAGGCGCCGCAGCCGGGCCTCGTAATCGCGCGCAGCCCGCGCCGGCTCCAGTTCTCCGTGGATCCGGTGTATGTTCGCCTCGGCGACCGGGACCTTCGACAGGAGGCTGTCCCTTGCCATCCCGTAGTTGCTGTCCGGATGCTGCGGCGGCACGCAACGCTCGTCGGTCCAGAAGACCTCCACCTCCGGCCAGGGGACGCGCGGCGAGAATTCGGGGGAAGCCAGGAGCTCGTAGAGGCCCCGCGGCGTGACGCCGCCCGAGAGGGCGAGGGCCACGGGCGCGCGGCGGGCGGCATGGGCCCGGCCGAGGAGCTCGACGACCAGGAGCGCGGCCGCGCGATCGAGCGACGCCTTGTCGGGATGGACCCGTATGATCGGTCTCATGGCGGGCCTAGCTTATCAATTTCGACCATGGACCGAAGTTAAGGTAGAATCGGCCTGTGGAAACGAGGGATTTCGTCATCGTCGGAGGAGGCGTCGTGGGGCTTTCGATCGCCCGCGAGCTCAAGCGCCGGCGGCCGGAGGCTTCGGTCGCCCTGCTGGACAAGGAGGACGGCCCCGCTCGGCATTCCAGCGGTCGCAACAGCGGCGTGCTCCACGCGGGTTTCTACTACACGGCGGACTCCCTGAAGGCGCGCTTCACGCGCGCGGGCAACCTCGCCTGGACGGCGTACTGCCGCGAGAGGGGGCTGCCCCTGCGCGCGTGCGGCAAGCTCGTCGTCGCGACCCGCCCCGAAGAGCTGCCGGTGCTCGAGGAGCTTCATCGCCGGGGGCTCGCGAACGGCGTGCCGGTGGAGCTCGTCGACGTGAAGCGGGCGCGGGAGATCGAGCCGCGCGCCAAGACGCTCGAGCGCGCCCTGTTCTCCCCGTCGACGGCGGTCGTCGACCCGGCGGCGTGCCTCGCGGCGCTCGCCGCCGACGCGGGGCGAGAGGGGATCGACCTGCGCTGGAGCACGGCTTACCGGGGGCGCGAGGGCCGCGTCGTGCTCACCGACGCCGGGCCGATCGAGGCGGGCTTCGTCGTCAACGCGGCCGGGCTGTACGCGGACCGGGTCGCGCGCGACTTCGGCTTCTCGGAGCGCTACCGGATCCTGCCGTTCAAGGGGCTCTACCTCTACTCGGACGAGCCCGAGGGCGCCTTCCGCGCCCACGTCTATCCCGTGCCCGACATCCGGAACCCCTTCTTGGGGGTCCACTTCACGGTGACCGTCGACGGCCATGTCAAGATCGGCCCGACCGCGATCCCGGCGCTGTGGCGCGAGAACTACGGCGGGCTGTCCGGGTTCGACGCGTCCGAGCTGGCGGAGATCGTCGTCCGGCAGGCGGGGCTCTTCCTCGGCGCGGGTTTCGACTTCCGGCGCCTCGCTTGGGAGGAGATCCAAAAGAACTCCAAGAGCGTGATGGTGGGACTGGCCGGCCGGCTGGCCGACGGCGTGAAGGCGTCGGATTACCGCCGGTGGGGAAAGCCCGGCATCCGCGCCCAGCTGGTCGATGTGGAGAGGAAAACCCTCGTCATGGATTTCCTCCTCGAGGGCGACAAGCGTTCCATGCATGTGCTCAACGCGGTGTCCCCGGGGTTCACGTGCGCGATGCCTTTCTCCGCGCACGTCTGCGACCGGATCGAAGAGCTGCGCCGCTGATCAGCGTCCCGGCGGCCGGCCGGCCAGCGCGGAAACGCGGCCGAATTCCTTCGCGTCGAAGGAGAGCATGGTCCGGTCGTAGCCCGAGGAGGTCTCCGCGGGCGGCGCGGCTCGCAGTCTCAGGACTTCGTCGAGCTCGGCGCGGGCCTCCGGCGCGCGGCCGAGCCGGACCAAGGCCTCCGCGCGCAGCAGGCGCGCGCCGACGAAGCCCGGCTCGAGCTCGACGGCGCGCGCCGCCAGGGGCTCCGCGCGCTCCCAATGCCCGACGGCGCCGGCGATCTGCGCCCGGCGCCAGGGGTGGATCGCGTTGAAGGGCTCGAGGTTTTGCGCGGCGGCCCAATGGGCGTCGGCCGCGGCGGCGTCTTCCCTCGCCATGGCGGCGTAGGCGAGGTCCTCGCGGGGGCCGGGCTCGGCCGGGAAGACCGCCGCGGCGCGCGCCGGCGAAACGGCCGCGAGCGTCCTCGGGATCCAGGAGACGAGGGCCAGCGCCGCGCCGGCGAGGATCGCGGCCGCGGGCCAGCGCCGGGGCCCCGGCGGAGCGCCCGCCAGCGCCAGGGCGGTCAGCCACAGGGCGGCCAAGGCGGGGATCTGAAGCATGTTGTCGATCGCGATCTGGGCCGTCATCGCGGCCGCGGCGGCCGCGGCGGCCTCGCGCACGGGATCGTCGTCGGCGCGGCGCAGCAGCGCGCGCAGCGCGGCGCCCGCGCCGAGCAGCCACAGCGCGAGGCCGGCCCAGCCGGTCTCGGCGGCCGTCTGCAGCGGTTCGCTGTGCGCGTAGTCCGTGCTCATCGACCAGCGCGAGGCGCCGTTCTCGAGCGGGACGGGCCGGCGGCGGAAGCCGGCGGCGAAGCTCCCGGGGCCCGTGCCGAGCCAGGGGAGCTCCGACGCGACGCCGGCGGCGGCGCGCCACAGCCCAGGACGCACCTCGGCGTGCAGGCGGTATTTCTTGAATAGGAGGGCGTCGACGGGCTCCGGCAGGAAGCCGCCTGCGAGCGCGCCGGCGAACAGCGTCGTGGCGACGGCGACGGCGGCGGCGGCTCGGGCGCCGAAGCGGCGGACGGACCAGACGGCCGCGGCCGAGCACACGCCGAGCGCCGCCCCTCGCGAACGCGAGAGGAGGATGCAGACGAGCGCGAGCGCGCACAGCGCCGCCGCGGCCTTCGCCTCGGCGCCGCGCGCTCCGCGCGGATGAAGGACCCACGCGGCGGCGGCGGCCGCCGCCGCCGACAGGGCGAAGGCCGTGTAGTTGTAGTAGGGCGGCATCAGCCCCGTCATCTCGTTGCGCCAGTCGTGCCGGGCGCCGGTGACGAGCGCCGCCGCCGCCAGCGCCGCGGCGACGACGAGGAAGGAGCGCAGCCAGTCCTCGCGTTCGCGCGCGGTCCAGGCGGCCGCGAGCGAGGCGCAGGCCAGGACCGCGGACCAGCGCGCGAGCACGGGCAGGCCCGCGAGCGGCTGCGCCGAGAGGAGGGTCGAGAGGGCGGCCCAGCCGAGCCACGGGAGCCAGGCGGCCGCGGGGCCGAGGGCCGGGCGCTGGAGCCAGACGGCGGCCCAGGCGGCGGCGCCGGCCAACGCGAACAGGCGCGGGTCGCGCAGGCCCCCGAGCGCGAGGCTGAAGGCGACGAGCCGGGGGACCAAAGTCATCTAACGCCGGTCGGGCTTCGGCGCGGGGGCGAGCTTGGGCTTGGGCTCGGGGCGCGGCGAGTCGCGCACGCCCTGCTTCTTGAGCCAGTACTCCATCTTCGGCACCTGCCAGCTGTAGTCCACCGGGCCGCCGCCGGCCTGCTTGAGCGGGAGGATCTTCTCCCCGAGCCACGACAGCTCGGCGGCGTCGGGCGTCAGGGCGTCGAGGACGCGCGGCCGCAGGACGGCGGCGCCCCAGTCGGGGAACCACGGCGTGCCGGCCTCCGGAAGGCACTCGGCGTAAGGGATGAGCCGGCCGTCGGGGGACTCGCGGAACGCGCGCCGCGGGTTCCAGCGGTCGTAGGGCGAGACCGTCGCCGCGGAGTCCAGCGTGGGGTCGTCGAGGAGGGTCTGCACGCCCGTGTCGATCAAGGCGGTGTTGACCGCTCCGGTGTTCGCGAACAGGAGCACGAGCAGCTCGAGCTCGCCTTTCTCCGCCTTCAGGTCGTCGACGATCTGCCGGTAGCCGGAGAGCACCCGCGCCGTCTCGGTCGGGCGCGGGGCGTTCTCGGGGTGAGGGGGCGGGTCGATGATGATCGCGCCCAGCTGCACGGCGATGCGGCGCACCGGGTCGGAGGCGGTCTGCGCGTACAGGCGGCGGGCGTGCTCGGAGCCTTTCGCGGCGAGCAGGGGGTACGCCGCGAGGGGGCGGCCGAGGACCTCGGCTTCGTTGCCGGGGAAGTCGATGCTGTCGTCGGGGTCGACCAGGAGCGCGCAGATCACGAGGTCCTCACCCCCAGCGTCTCGACGGCGTCGAGCGCGGCGGCGACGGTGGCGTCCCACGAGTGGCGCTCGACGGTGCGCACGCCCTCGGCGATCAGGCGCAGGGACAGCCCGGGCGTCGTGTTCAGAGTGATGATGTGCTCGGCCAGGGCCGCGGCGTCGCCGGGCGGGAAGAGCAGGCCGTTCTCGCCGTCGCGGATGAACTCGGGCAGGGCGCCCGCGCGCACGCCGAGCACCGGGCAGCCCTCGGACAGCGCGTGCAGCGCGAGCGAAGGGAAGCCTTGCCGGCCGGTGGGCTCCACGAACGCCTTCGCGGAGCGGAAGTACTCCATCTTCTTCGGATGGGGGAGCTCGCCGAGGAAGGTGACGCGGTCGCCGAGCATCAGCGCCTGGGCCTTCTCCTTCAGCGCGGGCAGGGCCGGGCCGTCGCCGATCACGGTCACGTGGACGTCCATGCGCAGCCGCGCGACGCCGGAGAGCACCGTCTCGAAGCCGGGCAGGGACGACTGGTCGATGACGCCCGCGGTGACCACGGTGAAGCCGCGCGCGCGCGAGGAGCGCACGGTCACGAGCGCGATCTGCTGGGCGAAGATCTGGTCGTACGCGTAGGGGATGACGCGCATGCGGCTCGGGGGCACGCCCCAGCTCGCGACGACGCCGGCCATGTGCCGGCTCGGCAGCAGCAGCAGGCTCGCGGCCGCCGCCAGGCGCTTGACCTCGGCGAGGGAATCCGGAGACGCGCCGGCGTAGGACTCGATGAGGCGCAGGACGGTCGGCTTGGACGCGGCCTTCGCGGCGATCAGCGCCGCGGGCTGGAGGCTGTTGATGATGACGGCGTCGCTGTCTCGCGCGAAGCCCTGCGCGGCGAGCAGCTCGGCGGCCGCCACGGGCGGGCCGTTCGGGACCATCTGCATCACGGCGGTATGGCCGCGCGCGGGCGCGCGCTTGACGATCTCGCGGCAGAAGGCGTCCTCGCCGTTGGGGGAGGTCGGGTCGGGGATCAGGAGGAGCCGCACCCGTCAGCTCCGCGCGGCCGCGGCCGGGGAGGCGCGCAGGATGGTCGGGGGCAGCTGGCCCATCGAGTGCTCGAAGCGCTGGGCCGGGCGTCCCGCGTTGAACGGGATGTGGAGCGCCTTGCGCACGTCGCGCTCGACCTGGTCGCGCAAGGTCACGAGCTTGGCCGCGCTCAGGTGGTCGGTGTACACGTACGCCTTGTAGCCGCCGTCGGGGTCGCCCTTGTAGTAGTCGGCGACCTGAGTGTAGTCCACCTCGTAGCCGTACAGGCGGTCGCCGGTCTCGGGATAGGTGTAGACCCAGACGTTCTTCATCGTCGGATGCTGGACGGCGCGGTCGTAATAGGGCGTGCCGGGGTAGGTGGTGATGATGGTGACGTCGAAATCGTCGGGCTTGGCCTCGAGCAGCCAGTCGCGCGTCTCGAGTATGGTCTGCTCGGACTCGCCGGGATGGCCGATCGACATCAGCGCCTTCACCTTCAGGCCGTGGCGCTTGGCGATCTCCACGCAGCGCGTGTTCTCCTCGCGGGTCGCGCGCTTGTTGATGTTCTGCAGGATGCGCGGCGAGCCGGACTCGAAGCCGGTCAGGATCCAGCGGAAGCCGGCGCGGTACATCGCCTCGGCCTGCTCGTCGTTGAAGAGCTGGGATTTGATGAAGCCCCGCAGGCGCCACTCGACCCCCCGCCGCTTCTGCTCGGCGGCGATCGCGTTCATCAGCTCGACCATCTTCGGGTTGACGTTGAGCTCGTCGTCGTACAGCATGAAGCCCTTCGTCCCGTAGGTGTCGGCGAGATGCGCGATCTCCTTGACCACGTTCTCGGTGCTGCGCGTGCGCACGCGGCGCAGCATCGGCGACTCCCGGCCGCCGCAGAAGCCGCAGGCGAACGGGCAGCCGAGCTGGGCGATCAGGCTCATCGCGGGCACGTTGTCGATGGAGTAATGGTAGCTGCTCGCGTCCACGAGGTGCCGCGCGGGGAACGGGAGCTCGTTGAGCATCTGGTTGGTGAGGAAGAGCGGGGACTTCGGGTCGTCGCCGTCGACGATCTTCGGCGCGTCCTTCTTGATCGCCTCGAAGACGGCCTCCTCGCCGTCCCCGGGGACCAGGACGTCGTAGGTCGCGAGCATCTTCTCCATCGCCTTCGCGGCGCGGCCGGGAGCCTTGCGGGCCAGCTCTCCTTTATAAGCCGCGTTGATGAGCGTGATGTGCGGTCCGCCGAGGATGATCTTGGCCCCCGGCAGGGCGGCGCGCAGGGCCTGGGTGACCCGGAAGGCGGCCGGCATCTGCGGCGTCGTGGAGGTCAGGCCGAAGACCTCGGCCTTGCTCGTCTTGGCGTGGAGGCGGATGACCTCCTCGTAGTTCTCGATGCCCGACAGGTCGAGCATCTCGACCTCGTGGCCCGCCTGCTCCAGGGCCGCGGCCACCCGGAGTATCCCCAAAGTCATGAACACCCGCTCGTCGAGCAGGAAGATGGAGGGGGGGGTGATCAGGCAGATGCGCATCGGACTCATTGTAACAGGGGTGTCCTGGGGCGTCAATGTCGGTCCGGTTACGGCTGGGGGGTCATTCCCCGAAGTGCTTTTTGGCGCATTCCGGGCACACGCCGTGGGAGAACTGGGCGGTCGTCTTGTCCGACACGAAGTCCTCGAGGTTCTGATAGGCGCCGCGCTCGTCTCGGATGCGGCGGCAGTAGGCGCACATGGGCAGGATGCCTTCGAGGGTCCGCACGCGCTCCGTCAGCTGGACGATGCGCTCGGCGACGCGTAGCCGTATGCGCAGGGCGTCGACGTCGAGGGGCTTCGTCAGGAAGTCGTCGACCCCCTCCTCCATCGCCTTGGCGTAGTGGCCCGCGCCGAGCATCTTGCCCGTGAGAAGGATGAAATACACGTAGGGCGCGTCCTTGCGCGAGCGCACGCGGCGGCACAGCTCCAGGCCGTCGATGTCGGGCATGACCCAGTCGCTGACGACGATGCGCGCGCCGGTCCGGCCGAGGGCGTCCCAGGCCGAGGCGCCGTTGACCGTCTCGATGACCTCGTAGCCGAGCTTCGTCAGGGAGCCCTGGAGCAGGGCCCGGTTGGTGCGGTCGTCTTCCGCGATGAGGACCTTCATGGCTTTGATTTTAGCAAAAGCAGGAACTCGTGGTTGCCCTTCGGCCCGATCACCGGGGACTCGAGCATCCCCGCCTCGACGAGCCCGAGCTCCCGGGCCGCCGCGCGGATCTTGTCCACGGCCTGGAGGCGGACGGCGGGGTCGCGCACGACGCCCTGGGGGGCGAGCTTCGGGCCGACCTCGAACTGGGGCTTCACGAGGACGACGAGCTCGAAGGGGGCGGAGAGGCAGGGGAGCACGAAAGGGAGGACTTGGGCCGAGGAGATGAAGGACACGTCCATCACGGCGAGGTCGGGCTTCGGATCGAACCACTCGGGCCGGAGGAGCTTGGCGTGGGTCTGCTCGCGGCTCACCACCCGGGGATCCTTCTTCAGACGGCTGTCGAGCTGGGCGGTGCCGACGTCGATCGCGTACACCTTCGAGGCTCCGGCCTGGAGGAGGCAATCGGTGAAGCCGCCCGTGGAGGCGCCCACGTCCAAACAGACGCGGCCTTCGGCCGCGATGGAGAACTCGTTGAGGGCGGCCTTGAGCTTGAGGCCGCCACGCGACACGTAAGGGCACGGATCGGCCTTCAAGGTCAGAACGGCGTCCGGGCCGATCATTTCGCCGGCTTTGCCGGCGTTTTTACCGTCGACGAGGACCAGACCGGCCATTACCGCGGCCTGAGCCTTATTTCGCGACTCGAACAGGCCCCTTTCGACGAGCACGACGTCTAATCTCTCACGTTTGGCCATGACTTGTTCTCGTATGATAGTATAAGCCCCCGATGAAGCGCTTCCTCGTGCTTGCCGCGGCCCTGGCGTGCCTCGCGATCCGTTCCGCCGCCGCGGGGCCGGTGTTCACCGGCGATTGGGCGACCACCTACGGCGACATGACCTTGACCGAGTCGTCATCCGCCGTCGCCGGCACCTACATCATGGAAGGCGGGGTGTGCGCGCTGGACGGCAAGCGCGGCAAGGACGGGGTCCTGGCCTTCACCTACCGCGAGCCCGAGTCCTCCGGCGAAGGGCGCTTCCGGCTGTCCGCCGACGGCCGGTCGTTCGAGGGCGAGTGGCGCGCGCAGGGCTCCGAGAGATTCATCCCCTGGCTCGGCCGCCGGCGCCAGCCTCCCGAGGCCGGCTCCGGGTTCGGCGGCCTGTGGGAGACCAACTTCGGCCGCTTGAGGCTGACGGTCTCCGGCGGCGCGGTCTCGGGCTACTACTCCTTTTCCGACGGCACGGTCGCCGGGCGCGTCGAGGGCGACCTGCTCAAGTTCCGCTACAAGGACCAGAAGGAAGGCGACGGAGAGTTCCGCCTCGCCCAGGACGGCCGCGCCCTGCGCGGGCGCTGGCGCGCCGACGGCGACAAGGACTGGCGCGACTGGACCGGACTGCGCGTCGACCCCGTCGCCGGCCGCAAATGGCTCGTCGTCCTCGAGTCGCGCTGGGAGTCGAGCCTCGCCGAGCCCGAGTACACCTACGGCGAGATGCTCAAGATCTTCTTCGCGCGCACGCCGAGCGTCCAGGTCCGCCAGCGCTTCTACACAGACCGCTCGAGCCTGCTCAAGTGGATGCGCGAGGCGTCCTTGCTGGCCGAGCCCGTCGTTCTCTACTTCTCCGGCCACGGCACGGCCGAGGGCCTCGAGACGGAGACCGGCCCCGCGACGGCGGCGGTCCTGGCCGACCCGCTCAAGGCCGGCGGCAACATCTCCCTCGTGCATTTCGGCTCCTGCGACGTGATGAAGGGCAAGGTCCCTTCCGAGCTCCAGCGCCTGGCCGGCGCCGGGTCGCGCTTCCCTGTCTCGGGCTTCGCCCAGCCGGTGGACTGGGCCGCGAGCGCGGTCACCGACTTCATGTACCTCGACCTGATCCTGTCCCGCGACCTGACGCCCGCGAAGGCCGCCGCCGAGCTCAAGCGCCTGATGCCGTTCACCGCGCGCGAGAGCTCCGCGACCGCGTACGACGGCGTCAGCTTCCGCCTCCTGCCCGCGCCGGGAGCCTCCCTTTGACGACCCGCTACCTCGACTGCCGCGGCACGGCCGCCCGCTACTTCGACTGGGTCGAGCGCGAGGTGGCGGCCATGCGCAAGAAGCCCCATCTGGCCACCGTCCTGTTCCGCCCGAAGCAGAACCCGGCGTCGCTGCAGTACCGCGACCTGATGCTGCGCGACGCCGCTCGCCTCGGCATCCCCGTCGACGGCCACGAGGCCGAGGACGAGGAGTCCCTTCTGGCCCTCGTGCGCCGCCTCAACGCCGACCGGACCGCCTCCGGGCTGATGCTCCTGTACCCGCTGCGCTGCGCGCTGAAGGACGAGGACGTGATGGACCTCGTCTCGCCGGCCAAGGACATCGAGGGCCTCAACTCCACGAACCTCGGCTACCTGATCAAGTACAAGCGCTTCCTCGACGAGGCGCGCGGCATCAAGTGCGTGGTGCCCGCGACCGCCAAGGCCGTCGTGAAGATCCTCCTCGCCTACCCCGAGATCGCCGTCGAGGGCGCCTTCGCCGTCGTGGTCAACAACTCCATGCGCGTGGGCAAGCCGCTGGGCCTGATGCTCGAGAACCTGGGGGCCACCGTGGTGAAGTGCTACGACAAGACCCCGCGCGCCCTGCTCGAGGAGCAGGTGCGCCGCGCCGACATCCTCGTCACCGCCGTGCCGGACCCGTCCTTCAAGCTCGACCCGTCGTGGGTCAAGCCGGGCGCCGCCGTCGTCGACGTCTCCTACCAGGGCAACGTCGACGCGAAGGCGCTCGACGGCGTCGCCTCCTTCCTCACCGCCCCCGACAACCGCATCGGCGCGATGACCCGCGCGATGACCTTCGTCAACCTCGTCTACTGCGCCAAGAACACCCCGGCGCGCGGCTCCCGTGTCCCCTCTCTGGGCTGACCTCGGCCTCGTCTACTGCGCCGCCGTCTGGGGCGCGACGTTCTACATGGTCAAGGACGCCCTGTCGGGCGTCGATCCCGTGGCCATGGTCGCTCATCGGTTTTTATTGTCCGCGCTACTTCTAGCTCCGTGGGCGCTCGTCCGCCCCGCGCGCAGTCGTCATTTGAAAGAGTCCCTGATCCTCGCCGTTTTATTATTTCTTCTGTATACGACGCAGACCATAGGCCTTGGATTTACGTCTGCGTCGAATTCGGGGTTCATCACGGGTCTATTCGTTATTTTCGTTCCGTTATTCCTGTTGATGTTCTTCCGCAAGTCCCCAACCGTCGTTCAGTGGATATCGTCGGCGTTAGCTCTGTTGGGGTTGTGGATGCTGACGGGCGGAATCTCTTCCGTTAACTTCGGAGACGTTATTACGTTGATCGCCGCGGCCACCTACGCCGGCCACCTCCTCGCCACCGACCAATACGTCCGCGCCGACGCCGACGCGGTCGTCCTCGCCTTCCATCAGTTCTGGATGACCGGCCTGATGGCTCTTCTCTATTGTCTGGTCTCGGGCCGTTCCCTCGCGGTGCGCGGCGACAGCGCCGCCGGCACCATCGCCTTCCTCGCCGTCGTGCCGACCCTGTCCGCCTTCTTCATCCAGATGTGGGCGCAGAAGGTCACCGCGCCCATCAAGGTGAGCCTCATCTTCTCGCTCGAGCCCGTGTTCGGTGCCGTCTTCGCCTGGACGCTCGGCGGCGAGGCCTTCGTCCCCGCGCGCGCGGCCGGCGGCGGCCTCATCGTCGCGGCGATGATCGCCGGGGAGCTCTCCAAGCTCGACCTGCTCAAGGGACGCAAGAAGGAGATCCTGCCGACCTGAGCTCGCGCCGCCGCGAGCCCAGGCCGGCAGGCCCGTTCACTTCACTCGGCCGGGCCCCCGTTCCTTGGGCCCGCGGTCGCCGGGCCCGCGGCCCGCGCCGCGCTCCCCGCTCATCCCGCGTCCCCCCTTCGGCTCCGCGCCCTTGCCGGCGCGGTCCGGTCCGAGCTTGACGCCCTCCTTCTTGGCGATCTCGCCCCAGCCCAGCCCGCTCTCCCGCATCTTGACGATGTCGGCGACGGGCTTGCCGGTCTTCTGTGAGAGGGAGAGCGCGTGGCGCACCTCGCCCCAGCCCATCCCCTTGTCGCGCAGCGCGGACACCTCCTCCGCCTTGACGCCGAACTCGGCGGCGAGCTTGTCGGCCTGCTTCTGCTGGCCGTCCGGCTTTGCCGTCCGGTCCTTGGTCTCCTCCGCCTTGGGCGGATCCCCGGCCTTGGGCGGGTCCTCCGCTCGCGCTCCCGCGGCGGCGAACGCCGTCAAGACCGCCAGGCACAGCATGCTTTTCTTCATGGTCCCTCCCGCTAAAGCCGGCAATACACGCTGAGCGAGCCGTAGACGGCGTCGGAGCCGCCCTGCTCGAGCGTCACGGCGGGCGTCACCCAGACGCGCGTCCCCACGGGGATCCTCAGGCTCAGCGTCTCGCTGACGATGGCGTCCCCGCCCGACGGCGCGTCGACGCCGAGGCGCAGGCCCACCACGCCGAGGTCCAGGCGCTTGCGTCCGTAGGCCGCGAGCGAGTTGACGGCGAAGGAGTCCAGCTCGTCGGCGGTCCCGCGGCGGCCGCGCGAGCGCGAATTGCCCCGGTTCTCCAGCGCGGGAGTCCCCCGCGAGCCCGACAAGGTGCCGTAGGTCAGGCGCCACTCCGCGCCGAGGGTCGCAGCGTCGAGGTCCTTCTCCGCGCCGAGCTCGGCGATCAGCGAACTGACGTCCTGTCCGCTGTCATAGCGTCCGCCGGCGAAGCCGAGCCCGGCCTTGCCCCGCTCGGCGTCGGTCCAGTTGTTCCAGGCGCCGCCGCCGAGGGCGAACTGCCGCAGGTCCCGCGAGAAAGAGGTCTCGACCCAGGCGTACGGCTCGACCTTCCTGCCGGTCCAGTCCGCGTCGGCGAACAGCGCCAGGCGCCGGTAGCCTCCGGAGCCCGCCGTCCCCGAGGCGCCCGCCCCGGCCTCCATGGCTCCCGCCTCGGCGGCCGCCAGGCATCCCAGCGCGACCGCGAGTCCCGCGGCGAGTGTTCTCATCGTCCCAGTTTAACCCGGGCCGGCGCGGGAAGCGAGTCAAATAAAAATCAGATTTCCGGCACGCGCCGGGAAGATCAGGGTTTCGGCGGCCCGAAGGCGTTCAGGAAGAAGGTGAACTTCTCGAGGTCGTAGCTCCGGCCGGACTCGAGCTCGGCCGTGTTCTGGGACTGGATCAAGGTCCCGTTCTCGTCGAGGACGTACAGGTGGGGGAACCCGGCGGGAGCGGGGTAGGCCGCGAGGGCGGCGGGCACCGGGCCGCCGGATTCCACGCTGACCTTGACCGTGACGAAGTTCTTGTCGCGCAGCGCGGCGAGCTCGGCGTGGTCGTCGAAGAAGCGGTCCATGATCTTGCACCAGGAGCACCAGTTCCCGCCGGCCTCGATGAGCACGCGCTTGTGGCCGGCCCGGGCCTGCGCGAGGGCGTTCTTGACGTCGGCGGCGGCGTCGCGGGAGGCGTCGTAGCCGCCCTTGCCCCCGGCGTTCCCGCACGCGGCGAGCGCCAGCGCGGCGATCAGAGCGATGCGTTTCATAGTCCCAATGCCCCCAGTCGTTTCTTCAGGTCCTTCGCGCCGCGGTAGCGGATGGCGTGCAGGCCGGCCTTGCGGGCGCCGGCGCAGTTCTCCTCGAGGTCGTCGATGAAGACGGTCTCCTCCGGCGCGGTGCCCGAGAGCCTGAGCGCGGCCTCGTATATCTCGAGCTGGGGCTTGCGCAGCTTGAGCTCGTGCGAGAGGATGGCCCCTTTGACGATCGCGGGGAACGCGTAGCGCGCGCGGATGTGCTCGATGTGCAGGGCGTTGGTGTTGGAGAGCAGGTAGGTCGGCAGCTTCACGGACAGGCTCTTGAGCACCGCGAAGGAGCCGCGGTCGAGCGTGAAGTGGTCGCACCACAGGGTCTTGAACCGGGCGTAGTCGCCCTTGTAGCCGAGCTCGCTGACGAAGAGGGCGTGGATCTCCTCGCCGGTGACCTCGCCGCGCTCGATGCGGTCGACGATGCGCCCCTTCCAGACGAGTCGCGCGACCTTGACCGGGTGGCGGCCGACGGCCCACGCGAACTTGCGCAGGATGCGCTTGTTGGAGAAGCGCAGGAGCACGTTGCCGATATCGAAGAAGACGGCCTTGATCGCCATGGGTCCGAGATTATAGCGCTTCGCGCTCAGTGCTTCCCTTTTATGAAGGGCATGACGACCTCGATGCCGATGAGGATGATGACGATCCACTCGAGGAACTCGAGGCGCGCCGAGGAGAGCGCGGACTCCATCTTGTCGTAGATGCTCTCCAGGGTCTTGAGCTTGCGCTGGATGCTCTTGTCCCAGGCGTTGAGGTGGTAGCGGCGGGCGGCCTGCTGGTACAGGCGGGCGAGGTACTGGTCGCCGAGCAGCTTGATGGCGTTGTTGATGTTCTCGAAGAGGACGGCGCTCTCCACCTGGAGCTGGCCGATCTCGCGCAGCTTGTCGTCGGCCTTCGTGAACAGGCTGAAGGGGCCCTTCGGGCTGTGGGTCAGCGCGTCGTAGTAGCTCTCGAGCGCGGTGTCGAGCTGGTGGTCGAGGTGGCGCAGCTCGAGGAGCTGCACCGTCGCGAACTCGAGCACCGCCCGCGTGTCGTCGGCGGTCGTGGCGAAGACGATCGCCGCGACCCAGTCCACGAGGGTCAGGTCCTCCGAGCCGTAGGAGACCTGGACGGAGAGGGCATCGACGACCTCCTGCTCGGAGCGCAGGTCGACGTCGGCGCGCAGGACCTGCGCGACCGTGGTCGGGGCCTCCGCGAGCAGGCGCGCGTGCGCGCCGTGGTCGTCGAAGGCGCGGATCTGGAAGACGACGTAGTCCTCGTAGAACGCGGAGATCTGCGGGCGGTTCACGGAGGGGTGGATGGTCTTGATCAGCTCCTCGACGAGGCGCCGGCTGTCCTTGAGCAGCGGCTCGTTGTCGTAGAGCAGCTCGGAGAGGCGGGCCAGGTCGGAGAAGGGCCCGGAGAGGGGGATCTGGTAGGTCACGCTGACGGCGCCGAAGTCGAAGACCACGGTCTCGACGGCCGGCAAGGTCCGCCACTCGCCGATCTCCTGTATGCCGGTCGTCTGCGTCACGCGCAGGGGGTAGGGCTGGAACTCGAAGTACTTCGGGGCGCGGCGCTGGTGGCGGATGGGCGCGCGCTCGGTGGAGGCGGTGACGCTCTTCTCGGCGGCGTCGAGGCCGATGGAAAGCCCCACGTCGTAGGCGAACTGGACGTAGGCGACGCCGTCCTTGATCAGGGGGTTGTAGCCTTTGTGGGCGGCTTTCATGAGGGCCTCAGGGGGAAGTCGGCGGGGACGGGCGCCTCGAAGGAGAGCGGGCGGCCGTCGCCGGGATGCTTGAACGACAGGCGCCAGGCGTGCAGGAGCTGGCGGTCGGCGCCGAGCGCGTCGAGGTCGGCGCGGGAGACCTCCTTGCGCACCGCCTTCATGTAGACCTCGCCGTCGCCGCAGTACAGCTTGTCGCCGACGAGCGGATGATCGATGTGGGCCAGATGCGCCCGGATCTGATGGAGGCGTCCGGTGCGCGGCAGAGCCGAGACGAGCGACAGCCGCCCGTCCGTTTTGATCCGTCGAAACTCGGTGACCGCGCTCTGGCCGTTGGCGCCGCCGACGGCCCGCCGCACGCGTATCCCCCTGCCTTCCTCGCCCAGCGGCGCGTCGACGATCCTGTGGTCCCACTCGACCGCGCCGAACACGACCGCGAGATACTCCTTCTGGACGCCGCGTCCGACGAATTGCTCGTAGAGGCTCCGCGCCGCCTCCACGTCGAGGGCCAGGACCATCGCGCCGCTCGTCTCCCGGTCGAGCCGGTGGGCGAGATACACTTTTCGTTCAAGCTGTTTGCTCAGAAGGTGCGTCACCGTGTTGTGGAGGACCTTGTCCGTCGGATGGCTGAGCGTCCCGCCGGGCTTGGAGATCACCGCGATCCGGTCGTCCTGATAGAGGATGGGCATGGTCTCGTGCGGGACCGGGGGCTCGGCCACGCGCCGGTAGCGGATGAGGACGGTCTCGCCCTCGCCGACGCGGGCCGACGCCTTGACCGGCCGCGACGCGCGGGTGACGAGGCCGTCGTCGATGAGCTTCTGCACGGCGACGCGCGAGTATTTCTTGCCCAGGCGCGCGGCCAGGAAGGTGTCCAGTCGCAGACCCTCGTGCTCCTTGAGGGCGCGGAAAGGAACCTCGATCCAGTCGGCGGCCGGGGTGGTCGCGTCGGGCATGTGACCCTCAGTATAACACCTGGCCCGGAGCCCGACAAGGCGAGAAAACGTATGCTCTATATGCGTTTTTTGTATACTGCCCGGGATGAAATGCTCGAATTGCGGCGTCGAGTCGGCGGCCGGCGCGACGGACTGCGCCGCCTGCGGGGTCATCTTCGCCAAGTTCAAGAAGAAGCTCGAGAGCCTGACCTTGCCGCCGCCCACGAAGTTCAATCCCTGGATCGGGCGGGGGATCGCGGCCGCGATCGTGGTGCTCTGGATGATCGCCTTCGGCGTCTACTACCGGCGCGCCGTCTCCGAGATGCCGGTGCGCAACCCCGCCGGGCCCTTTCGCCGCCGGTGATCGGCCTCGGGGATCTTACGGCTGAGGTTTGGGATGCGACAGGGCGTCGCCCAGACGCGTCGCCGCTTTCTCGGCGAGGCGGTCGAGTTGTGCCGCATCGTCTCCGCGCTCCGTCACGCCGCCCACGACTTCGCCCGTTTCCACCTTGACCAGGCGCATGGCGACGATGGGCGAGCCGCCCAGGACCGAGAAGCTCCCGAGGGCGATCACGTTGGCGCCCAGCATGCCGCCGATCCGGACGGCGGTCTTCTGGTCCACCGGGCCTACGTCGCCCAATTGAAGCTCCTTGAATATGTCCTCGATCCGTTGGCGTTCGACCAGCTTGAAGTGCCGGTCGGGGGCCAACCGCGCCGCGATCACATCCGCGAGGGCGACGCCCCTCGAATCCAGGGCCTTATCCGAGCCGTTGTGCTGGAGCGGAAGGATGCTGAGGACGATGGGGGATTGATGAGGCTCGGGGGCCTCGATGGTCGAGACCTCGATCTTCCCGCCGGGGAAGGCATCGCGCTTGAGGAGGGGTTTCTCGGGGACCTTCGACGCGTGACAGGCGGTCATCGCGAGAACGGCGGCGGCGAGGAAGATTCGTTTCGGCATGCTAGAAATAGACCGCGACCGTCGGCTCGAACGACAGCCGGTTCAATTCGAGGACGCCGGACCCCGGGAGCGTCCGGTCGATCCCCTTCGTATTGAGAAAGTCATAATTCACGAACAAGCCGAGGCCGAGCCGCGGCTGCGGCTTGTACTCGACGCCGCCTCGGATCGAGGGGACGACGGCGGCCTTGAACTCGAGGTTGTTCGACGAGATCTGATAGCTGCTGAGGCCCGCTCCGACCATGCCCCGGACGGAGCCGCGGATGGGAAGGACGCGGTTGATCGTCGCTCGAATCTGGATGACATTGCCGCTCTGGAGTTCTCCGGAGAAAGCGGCGGCGTTGCTGGTCGAAGCGAATCTCGCGCCGCCGGCGAGCGCCGAGACGCTCGCGTCGATCAGCCAACGTGAAGTAGGACTGTAGCGAACACCTCCGCCGATCATGCCCATCGAGAATGCCTGCGGCGCGATCGAAACCGGACAGGCGCCGGGCGTCACGCAGCCGACCGATTGCTGGTGCGACTGGCTGGGGAGGCGGTTCGCGTTGCGCCGGTAGTTGTAAAGGAGGTAGAACCCGATCGCCTGGCGTTCGGGGACCAGGGCCAGATACGGCTTGGCTTCCTCTTCGAAGAGTCTCGCGGGGAGCTCCTCATAGCCGGTGCTCAGGACCCGGCCCGTTTCGGTTTCAACGATGCGGGCGTTCACGGAGTACTTCCCGCCTACTTTTTCGACGCTTCCCAGGACGAGGAGGCGCGCGCCGATGAGCTTTCCGACTTTGACCGCGCTGTCGGGGTCGATCGCCGCTGCCGTCTGCAGCCGCTGTTCGGTCAGGATGCGTTCGAGCTCGGTCCTTTCGACGACGGTGAAGGCGGGAACGGTCACGAGTTGATGAGTCAGGAGTTCCGCGACGGCGAAGCCCGTGCGCTCTTTCGCCAGTCTGTCGTTGGTGTTGAAGCGGAATACCGCGAGGGATTCCCGGCCTCCCGTCCCCGTCTTTTGATAGCCCGAGACGAGGCTTTGCGCCAGCTTCTCCAATTTATCGGAGATCTCGGAGGGGCCCGCTTGAACGGGTCCGGGAATGCCCAAGGAGAAGGCGCAGAGGAATGCCAACGCCGATCGTCTCGATTTCATGAGCTGATAGTATAAAATTCGATTCCCGGTAAATGCGGGGCGGGCCACGGCGGCGAAGTGGTACAATCTCCGTCGAGGATCCCGCTTCCCTCCCCATGCGCACGAAAACCCTCAAGAAGAACAAGGTCCACGTCGTCACGCTCGGCTGCTCGAAGAACCTCTACGATTCCGAGGTGCTGATGGGCCAGCTGCGCGCGAGCAAGTTCGAGGTCGAGCACGAGACCGACTGCGACGACGCCTCGATCGTCGTGATCAACACCTGCGGCTTCATCGACAACGCCAAGCAGGAATCTATCGATACTATCCTTGATTATGCCGCGGCCAAGAAGAAAGGCAAACTTGATAAGTTGTTTGTCACCGGGTGCCTCTCGGAGCGCTATAAAGAGGACCTGGAGAAGGACATCCCCGAGGTGGACGCGTACTTCGGGACGCGGGACCTGCCGAGGCTCCTGAAGGCGCTCAACGCCGACTACAAGCACGAGCTCGTGGGCGAGCGGATGATCACGACGCCCCGCCACTACGCTTACTTCAAGATCTCCGAGGGCTGCGACCGGCCGTGCTCGTTCTGCGCCATCCCTTTGATGAGAGGAAAGCACGTCTCGACGCCGATAGAAGAACTGGTAAATGAGGCAAAGCGGCTCGCGGCCGCGGGCACGAGAGAGCTTTTACTCATCGCTCAGGACTCAACGTATTATGGATTGGATCTTTACGGCAAACGGCGTCTGGCGGACCTCTTGCGAGCCCTTTCCGACGTCCCCGGCATAGGCTGGATCCGGCTGCATTACGCCTTCCCCGCGGGGTTCCCGATGGACGTGTTGGACGTCATGCGGGAACGGCCGAACATCTGTAAATATCTCGACATGCCTTTGCAGCACATCACGGACAAGATGCTGACCTCGATGCGCCGCGGCACGACGAAGGCCAAGACCGAGGAGCTGGTGGCGACGATCCGCGAGAAGGTCCCGGGCATCGCCTTGCGCACGACCTTGATCGCGGGCTACCCGGGCGAGACGATCGACGATCACGAAGAGACCTTGGTCTGGGTCCAGAAGACGAAATTCGACCGCCTCGGCGTGTTCCAGTACTCCCACGAGGAGAACACGCACGCCTACTCCCTTTCCGACGACCTCCCCGCGAGCGAGAAGAAGCGCCGCGCCGAGGCCATCATGGCCGTCCAGCAGCCGATCTCGCTGGCCATCAACGCCTCGCGCATCGGCAAGGTCGTGAAGGTCCTGGTGGACCGCAAGGAAGGCAAGCACTTCGTCGGGCGCACCGAGCAGGACTCGCCCGAGGTGGATAACGAGGTGCTCATTGACGCTTCGCGTCATTTTCTTCGAAGCGGGGACTTCGCCGACATCAAGATCACGGGCGCCGAGGAGTACGACCTCACCGGCGAGCCCGTCTAGGCTCGTTGCGCGCGATCCTCGCTGACGCGCGCCGGCGCCTCCTCGCGGGCGCGGCCCGCGTCGCGGCGGCCCTCGGCACGGTCCTCCTCGCCGTCGTCTACTGGCTCGTCCTCGGCCCCGTCGCGCTGACGCTCCGCGTCCTCGGGGTGGACCTGCTCGGCGTCCGCGGCGCGCCCGCCACGGCCTGGACCCCGGCCGAGAACCCCGATCCGAAGTCGCGCCTCGAGGGGGCCGGTTGAACATACTCGGCCTCAGCTTCGACTATCACGACGCCGCGGCGGCGCTCGTCGTGGGCGGCGTCCCCGTCGCCGCGGCGCCGGAGGAGCGGTTCTCCCGCCTCAAGCACGACCGCCGCCTGCCCGCGCGCTCGATCGAGTTCTGCCTGAAGCGAGCCGGCCTGTCGGCCGGCGACCTCGACGCGGTGGTGTTCTACGAGAAGCCGTTCCGGAAATTGTCGCGGATTCTCGCCGGCGCCGTCTCGACCTTCCCGTCCTCGGGGGCGCTGTTCCGGCGGGCGATGGGGGCCTGGATCGACGAGCGCCTGTGGGTGGGGCCCCGGATCGAGGCGGCCCTCGGCGTGGCGCCGGAGAAGATCCTGTACTGCGAGCACCACCTGTCCCACGCGGCCAGCGCCTTCCTGTGCTCGCCGTACGACGACGCCGCGACCTTGACCGTGGACGGAGTCGGCGAGTGGGCCACCGCGGCGATCGGCCGCGGGAGCCGGGCGCCGTTCCGGCTCTCGCTGGACGCCGAGATGCGCTACCCGCACTCGCTCGGGCTCCTGTACTCGGCCTTCACCGCCTACCTCGGCTTCGAGGTCAACGAGGGGGAATACAAGGTCATGGGCCTGGCCCCGTACGGGACGCCGCGGTTCGCCGACGCGGTCCGCGGCATGATCCGGCCGTTCGCCGACGGCTCCTTCCGCCTCGACCTCGACTGGTTCGAGTTCCACCGCGACCCGGCTCGCGCCTTCTCCCGGAAGTTCGAGGACGCCTTCGGCCCCGCGCGCGCGCCTGAATCCGGCGATCCCGCCGGCGACAAGCGCCTGTGCGACGTCGCGGCGAGCGTCCAGCTCGTCTGCGAGGAGATGATGCTCGGCCTGGCGCGCGAGGCGCGCCGCCGCACGGGCTCGCCGAACCTGTGCCTCGCGGGAGGCGTCGCCCTCAACGCGGTGTCGAACGCGCGGCTCCTGCGCGAGGCGGGGTTCGACTCGGTCTGGATCCAGCCCGCCGGCGGCGACGCGGGCGGCGCGCTCGGCGCGGCGTTGTACGCGGCCCACGCCCTCGGCAAGAGCCCCGCGCGCTACGAGATGAGGAGCGCGGCGCTGGGCCCGGAGCATACGGCCGCCGAGGCGGCCGGGGCCTTGACGGCCGCGGGGCTGCCCTTCGTCGAGACCCGCGGAGAGGACGACCTGTGCGAGCGGGTCTCCGGCCTGCTCGCCGGCGGCAAGGTCGTCGGCTGGCACCAGGGCCGCTCGGAGTGGGGGCCGCGCGCGCTCGGCCAGCGCTCCATCCTCGCCGACCCGCGTCCCGCGGCGATGAAGGACACGGTCAACGCCAAGATCAAGTTCCGCGAGCTGTACCGCCCGTTCGCGCCGTCGGTCTGCGCCGGAGCCGCGGCCGAGTGGTTCGACCTGCCCCGCGACCCGGCGCCGGACCCGTACCGCTTCATGCTCGCGACGGCGAACACGCGCCCGGACCGGCGCGAGCGCCTGGCCGCGGTCACGCACGTGGACGGCAGCTCGCGCGTGCAGGCCATCGATCCCGCCCAGAGCCCGCTGTTCCACCGCCTCGCCGAGAGCATGGGCCGCGTCACCGGCGTGCCCGCGGCGCTCAATACTTCCTTTAATCTGAAGGGAGAGCCGATCGTGGAATCGCCGGCCGACGCCGTGTCGACCTTCCTGGCGAGCGGCATGGACGCGCTCGCCTTGGGGCCTTTCCTGACCACGGGGCGCCCGGAGAATCCGCAGCCAAGGAGGCAGACATGGGACTCGTCAAGGACGCCGCCCGACGCGCTGGGGTGGTGAGCGGCCTGTTCGCCTTCCTGTGGCGGAAGAGGCTGTGGTGGATGATCCCGATATTCCTGGCCGTCCTGATCGTCGGCCTCATCGTCGCCCTCGCGGCGCATCCCGCCGCCGCGCCCTTCGTCTACACGCTCTTTTAGGGGCCGGGCTTGACATCATCGCCTCCTGACCGTATAATACTGTTAGTCACGGAGTGACCAACAGTCATGGCGATACTCGAACGGAAGGAAAGAGAGTTCAAGCGGCGGGAGGAGGACATCCTCGCCGCCGCCTTGTCTTTGTTCACGCGGGACGACTGGCAGGCGGTCACGATCGACCAGATCGCCGCCAAGGCCGAGATCGGCAAGGGCACGATCTACAAGCACTTCGCGAGCAAGGACGAGATCTACGCCCGCCTCGTCACCGAGTTCTTCGGGGACATGCTCGCCAAGATGAAAGCGGTCGACGCCTCCGGCCCGGTCCTCGAGGTCCTGGCCGCCGTGATGCGGATCTTCTGGGACAGCTTCCAGGGAAGGCCGGATTACCGGCGCCTGGAGAGCTATTGCCGTCGGGAGGATTTCCGCCATCAGGTCGGCGACAAGATGGGCGCGGAGCTCGACGCCCTGGACGAGAGGTTCATGGCGGTCCTCGATCCGCTGGTTCGGCGCGGCCTGGCGGACGGGACCTTGGAGCCGCGCCCCGTCGAGGCCATCCATTTCGCGCTGCACGCGGCGATGATCGGCCTGCTCGAGGTGTCGGGCAACCAGTGCGCCGCCAAGGGCCTGCCTCCGGAGGAGGCGTTCCGGATCGTGCGCGATTTCACGCTGCGCGGCATATCGAAACGGTGATGGAGACAGCATGATTTTTTTTCAAATCGTCGTGACCGCCGGTCATATTCTCAGCGCGTCGGCGGCCGCCGCTCCGCTGACGGTGACGGACTACCTCGCGCAGGTCTCCTCGCGCCATGACGGCGTGAAGGCCGCGGTCCGCGCCGAGGAAGGCGCCCGGGGCCGGGCGGAGGAAGGGGGTCTCCCGCTCTCTCCGACCTTGTTCGTGGAGGGAGAGAGGTCCCTCGACGCCTCCCCGAAGAACTTCCCTGCGGCCGAAGGCCAGCGCGTCGAGCGCGGCTGGGTGAAGGCCGGCGTCTCGAAGACGACGTCCTACGGCGCGACGGGAAAGGTCTATTACGCGTTCTCGCGCAGCGACCTCAACGGCGCCGATCCGGCCTTCGTCAGGCCTCCCTCCTATTATCAGGCCAGCCCGGTGGCCGAGGTGAGCGTGGACCTGTGGCGCAACGCCTTCGGCCGCGAGGTCCGGGCGGGGGTCGCCGCCGCGCGCGAGGGCGCGCTCGCCCGCGCGGTCGGCGAGCGCATCGCCCGCCGCCGGATCCTCGCGGAAGCGGAGCAGGCTTACTGGAGCCTCGCCGCCGCGCGGCGCGTGGAGGAGATCGCCGGCCAGAGCCTGACGCGCGCCGAGAAGCTGCGCGACTGGGCGGCCCGGCGGGTTTCGAGCTCGCTCGCGGACCGCTCCGAGCTGCTCGAAGCGGAATCGGCGGCGCGCCTGCGGGCTCTCGAGCTGCGCGCGGCCCAGGACGACCGCCGCGCCGCGGAGAGGCTCTTCGACGCGGAGCGGGGCGGCGCCGGGAGCGCCCCCGAGGAGCTCGCCGCCCTCGACGACGACGGCGCCGCGCCCGTCCGCGCGCCCCGTCCCGACGAGGTCCTCGCGGCGACGCACGAGGCCCGGGCGGCGGTCGGGTCCGCGATGGCCGGAGCGGAGGCCGCGCGGCCCAAGGTCGAGGCGTACGCGGCCGGCGCGCTGAGCGGCCGGCGCGCGGGCGCGAGCGACGCGGTGTCGGACTCGGTGGGACCTGAAGGCCCGCGCTGGGCGGCGGGCGCCCGCGTGTCCGTCCCGCTCGACCTGCCCCTGCTGCGCTCGATCGGCGGCGGGCACCGCGCCGAGGCCGAGGCGGCCGGCGCTCGCGTCCAGCGCGCGGCCTACGAGTCGGCCGCGAACTGGAAGGACCTCTCGGACCGCCTCGAGGACGCCCGCCGCCGCGTCGCTCTCACGCGCGAGATCGAGAAGGCCCAGCTCGAGCGCGTCGAGACCGAGCGCCGGCGCCACGGCGAGGGCCGGACGACCACCTTCTTCGTGCTCCAGGCGGAGCAGGACTGGGCGGCGGCGCGGCGCTCCGTCGTCGGCGAGGAGCTCCAGGTCCGCCTCGCGGCGGCGCGGATGAAGCCGTACTCCCAGGAATAAAATGGATCTCCCCGAACTGTCGATCAAGCAGCCCGTCTTCGTGACCAGCGCCGTCATCCTCATGCTCACCGCGGGCGGCCTGCTGATGACGCGCATGGGCGTGGACTTGTACCCCGACGTCACCTTCCCGGTGATCAGCGCGACGGTGGTCTACCCCGGCGCGGGCCCCGACGAGGTCGAGACCCAGATCCTCAAGCCCATGGAGGACGAGGTGGCGACCATCGCCGGCCTCAAGAAGCTGCGCGCGACCGCCAAGGAGGGCGTGGGCACCATCGTCGCCGAGTTCACGCTCGAGACCGACGCGAAGCACGCCGAGCAGCAGGTCCGCGACCGCGTGGCCCTGGCCAAGCGCAAGCTCCCCGACGACGCGAAGGAGCCCGTCATCCGCCGCTTCGACCCGAGCGACATGCCCCAGCTCGCCATCGCGGTGTCGGCGGACCTGTCGCCCGGCGACCTGTTCGACCTCGCCGACGACGTGATCCGGCCCGCGCTGCAGCAGGTGGCCCAGGTCGGCCTCGTCGAGGTCGTCGGCGGCCGCAAGCGCGAGATCCGCGTGGCGCTCGACCGCGCGGAGCTGGCCCGGCGGGAGCTGTCGGCGGGCGCCGTCTCCGACGCGCTGCGCATCGCCGGCGTCAACGTCCCCGCCGGCCGCGTCACGCGCGGCGCGGGGGACCGCCTGTTCCGCACCGTCGGCGAGTTCTCCGACCCCGAGGAGATCGGCAAGGTCGTCGTCGCCTTCCGCGGCAACGAGACGCCGATCCGAGTGCGCGACCTGGGGACCGTCGGCGAAGGCCTCGTTGACGAAAGGACTCGGGCCTTTTATAGCGGCAAGCCCGCGGTGTACCTCCAGGTGTACCGCCAGTCCGGCTCCAACACCTTGGCCGTCGTCGGCGCCGTGCGCGAGCGCCTCAAGCGGCTCCAGGAAGACATCAGCCGCCATCCCGGAGCCCCGAAGCTCGAGGTGGTGATGGACCACTCGACCGAGATCCGGGACAACGTCAACGACGTCAAGGACACCATCTTCCTCGGCATCCTGCTGACCTTCGTCGTCGTGTTCCTGTTCCTCGGCAGCCTGCGCTCGACCTTGATCACGGGACTGGCGATCCCGACCTCTTTGCTCGGCGCCTTCATCCTGATGTACGCGTTCGGCTTCACGATCAACATCATGTCTCTGCTCGCGATGAGCCTCGCCGTCGGCCTGCTCATCGACGACGCCATCGTCGTGCGCGAGAACATCTTCAAGCGGCAGGAGGCCGGCGAGCCGTCGGAGCAGGCGGCCGTCAACGGCGCGCGCGAGGTGGCGCTGGCCGTCGTCGCGACCACGGCGACCGTGATCGCGGTGTTCCTGCCGATCGCCTTCCTGAAGGGCATCGTCGGGCAGTTCTTCAAGCAGTTCGGCCTGACGGTCGTCTTCGCGATGGCGATCTCGCTCTTCGACGCGCTGACGATCGCCCCGATGCTGTCCGCGTACTTCGCCGCGAAGGGCGGCGGCCACGGCGGCGAGGGCACGGGGCCGCTCTCCCGGCTTCTCAAGGCGCTCGACCGCGCCCAGGGCCGCCTCGAGGACTGGTACGGGGAGGCCCTGCGCCGCTCTCACGCCCGTCCCGGCCTCGTGCTCGGCGGCGCGGCGGGGCTGTTCCTCCTGAGCTTGGGCTTCGCGGCGCTGGTGCCGAAGACCTTCCTGCCGCCCCAGGACAACGGCATCTTCTCGGTCACCTTCGAGCTCGAGCCCGGCGCCAGCCTGGAGGCGACGGCGAAGGCCGCCGCGACGATCGACGGGCTCATCCGGGCCCACAAGGAGATCAAGCTCACCAAGCTCACGGTCGGCAACGCCGACAACGAGTCGCACAAGGCCGACTTCTACGTGGAGATGGTGCCGCGCCGCGAGCGGAGCATGAACACCACCGACTTCAAGACCTTGCTGCGCGGGGAGCTCAAGCCGTACGAGAGCTGGAAGACCGCGGTGAAGGACTACGACGAGATGAGCAACGGAGAGCGCCCGTTCAACGTCGTCTTCCTCGGGCAGGACGCCGAGCAGCTGCGGGCCTACGCGGCCAAGGTCTACCCGCATTTCCAGAAGCATCCGGCGCTGCTGGAGCCGGAGCTCAGCGAGAAGCCGGGCAAGCCCGAGGTCCGCGCCGTCCTCGACGCCGAGAAGGCCAAGCGCCTGGGGCTGTCGACGACGATGGTGGGTCGCGAGCTGCGCGCCCAGATCGAGGGCGAGACGCCGGTCGTCTACCGCAAGAGCGGCCGCGAGTACGACGTCCGCGTGCGCCTGAAGGACGAGCAGCGCGACCTGCAGGCCGATTTCGGCGAGATCCGCGTCCCCAACCTCAACGGGCGGCTCGTGCGCCTGGCCGACGCGGCGAGCGCGGTGGCCGGCCGCTCTCCGGCCGCGATCAACCGCTCGGACCGCGCGCGCTCGGTGCGCCTCGGCGCCGACGTGGCGCCCCACGGGCCCGGCCTCGGCGGGGCCATGGCCGATTTCCGCAAGCTGCTCGGCGGCGAGCTCGCGCCGCCTCCCGGCGTCGCCTACCGCTTCGAGGGCATGGCCGAGAGCTTCGAGGAGCTGGTGGTGAACATGGCGCTCGCGGCTTTGCTCGGCACCTTCTTCATCTACCTCGTGCTCGCGAGCCTGTACCAGTCGTTCGTGACGCCGCTGACCATCATGCTCGTCCTGCCGCTGGCGGCGAGCGGCGGCTTCTTCGCCCTGTGGCTGACGGGAGGCTCGCTCGAGATCTTCTCGATGATCGGCATGATCCTCCTGCTCGGCATCGCCACGAAGAACTCGATCCTGCTCGTGGACCGGACCAAGCAGCTGACCGCGCGCGGCATGAGCGAGGCGGACGCGACCATCCAGGCGGGGCGCGACCGCCTGCGGCCGATCCTGATGACCTCCTTCGCGCTCGTCGCGGGCATGATCCCGGTGGCGGTCGGCCTCAACGAGGCCTCGGCCCAGCGCACGGGCATGGGCATCACCGCCATCGGCGGCATCATCAGCTCGACCTTGCTGACCTTGTTCGTGGTGCCCGCGGCCTACGCCTTCATCGAGCGCTTCCGCGTGTGGTCGCTGCGCCACGCGCGCCGCATCGGCGGGCTTCCGTCCGCCTAGTCTTCGGCGGCGAAGGGCTTCTTGACGAGCTTCCCGCCTTCCTTCGACAGGGCCTCGACCTTCGTCTTCGCGTCCTCGAGGCGCTTGGACAGGTCCTTGGCCAGCAGGACGCCCTTCTCGAACAGCGCCAGGGACTCGTCGAGCCCCTTGTCGCCGGCCTCGAGCTCGCGGACGAGCTCCTCGAGCGACTCCAGCGACTTCTCGAACGACTCCGCCTTCGGTTCTTTGGCCACTAGGACACCTCGCAATCGATCTCGCCTTCGGACAGGCGCACGGTCACCGGATCGCCCTTCCTCACCTGCTTCGGGCTCGTCAAAACCTTCCCCTTGCTCGTCGCGATCGCGTAGCCGCGGGCGAGCACGGCCAGCGGGCTGATCGCGTCGAGGCGCCCCGCGGCCGCGCCGAGGCGAAGGCCGATCGTTTCGAGCCGCCGCTTGAGCGCTTCGGGCAAACGCATCGCGAGCTCGTCCACGCGCTGGACGCGCTGCTCCCATAGGCGGCGGGGGTCGGAGAGCAACGGGTGAGCGGCGGCGTATTGGAGCCTCCTGCCGAGATTCTCGATCAGGTCCCGCAGGGTCTGCGTCGACGCGTCGGTCAGCTCCGCCACGCGATCGAGCACGGCAGACTTTTCCTGCACGGCCATCTCGGCGGCGGCCGACGGGGTCGGCGCGCGCAGGTCGGCGACGAAGTCGGCGATGGTGGTGTCCGTCTCGTGGCCGACGCAGGAGATGACGGGGATGGACGACGCCGCGATCGCGCGCGCGACGGGCTCCTCGTTGAACGCCCACAGGTCCTCGATGGAGCCGCCGCCGCGGCCGACGAGCAGGACGTCCGTGTCCGGGGCCAGCTCGTTGAAGCCTTCGATGGCGCCGGCGATCTCGGCCGCGGCGCCGGGGCCCTGCACCTTCACCGGCCAGACGCGGATGGCGATCCCGGGCCAGCGGCGGGAAAGGACATGGATGATGTCGCGCACGGCCGCGCCCTGGCCGGACGTCACGACTCCGACGGCCTTCGGGAAGGGGGGCAGGGGCTTCTTGCGGGCTTCGTCGAAGAGGCCCTCGGCCTGGAGCTTGGCCTTGAGCTGCTCGAGCGCCAGCTGAAGGGCTCCTTTCTCGCGCGGCTCGGCGGCGGAGATGATGAACTGCAGGTCGCCGCGAGGCTCGTAGGAGGTGACGCGTCCGCGGGCGAGTATCTTGAGGCCGTCCGCGAACTTGAACTTCACGCCGAAGGACGAGCCTTTGAACAGCACGGCCTTGATCTGCGCCTTGTCGTCCTTGAGGCTCAGGTAGGTGTGGCCCGACGGGTAGGCCTTGCAGTTGGAGATCTCGCCCTCGACCCACAGCTCGGGGAAGGAGGCCTCGAGGAGCTGATGCACCTGGGCGTTGAGCTCGGAGATCGTGAAGACGCGGCGGGTCGGCTCCACCGCTACTCCGCGCGCGGGTGCAGGTAGACGGCGAGCGCCGTCGAGGCGATGAGCCAGCCGGCGAAGTAGGCGATCAGGCTCTGCTTCGGGAGGGGGGCGGCGGGGCCGCCCAGCCAGGCGATCGCGGCGGCCGTCATGAGGGCCGCGACCTTCTCCACGATGGAGCGGGCGCCGAGCTGGAGCAGGAGGAAGGTCGCCAGGCCGCCGGCGAGCAGGCACGCGGGCGTGCTGCGGTCGGAGAACACGGCGAGGGTGAACCCGGCGATCAAGGTCCCGACGAGCGCGCGCTTCATGCGGCGATTATAACACTTCGCGGAAACGGAAGACCCCTTGCGAAATGCCGCCCGAAAGCTACACTTATGACGAAATGAGCGAATGGCGGGAGGAGAGGGCGCAATCCGTCCCCTGGGATTGGGACGGGATCAAGCTGAAGGCGCTGATCGGCTTCGGCTGCGTCGCGGCCGTCGTGGCGTGGATGATGTTCGCCAGCCCGGGCGAGGAGGCCGCCTCCTCGCGCGGCTTCGACATGGGCGCCGTGGGCGGCGCGCCCGCCGGGGCGCCCGGCCGCCCGTTCGAATCGAGGCCCAAGACGAGCCTCGAGATGGTCAGCGCCAAGATCGGCGACGGCCCCGCCGGCGTGACCTCGAGCCTCTACCGCCAGACGCCTCCGTCCGACGCGTCCGTCGCCCCCGCACCCGCTCCCGCGGCGAACCCGGCCCCGACCGCGGCTCCAGCACCCGCACCAGCGGCTCCTCCCGTCTCCGCGGTCGACGAGACGAAAGAGCTCTCTTCCGCGGGCATCCCCACCGACGCCAAGGGCCTGAGCAACCTCGGCGCGAAGGAGGGCATGCTCTCGTCTTTGGCCGCGAAGATGCTCGACCATCCGAAGATCCTCGCGGCGGTCTTCAACAACAAGATGGTCGTGGACGCCTTCATGAGCCGCGGCCGCGTCCGGGAGAACTGCGAGAACGGCGGCGCGCTCAAGAACTACCTCTCCGACCCGAAGAGCGGCGGCATGACCAAGGTCTTCCCGGTCATCGAGCAGGCCCTCTCCCGGCCCGACAACGCGTCGTCGCTGGTGTCGGCGCTCGCGGGCACGGAGATGGTCAAGCGCCTGAGCGACTGCCCGTCCCTGAAGCAGGTCGGCAACGACTCGAGCGCCATCGTGAGCATCGCGATGGCCAACCCGAAGGCGCTCGGCCTCGTGATGGACCCGCGCGGCGCGGCCGCGCTCGCCTCGAACCCCCAGGCCGCCGCGGCCCTCGCCGGGGTGACGTCGAAGCTCGGCGGCGCGAAATAGCGTCTCGGGCGCTCGGGCTGAAAGACCTAAAATGACAAGGCCTTAAGCCCCTTGGAGGGGCCGGCGGGCCTCCTTATAATAGAGTCATGCTTCGAGCCTTGCTGGCGGCGCTGGTCCTCGCCTCGCCGCTGAACGCCCAGGTCGTCTCGCTCAAGACCTCCGTTCCATCCCTCACGGGCGCTCCCGGCGTCGTCTCCTTCTCGGCGCCGGCGCTCTCCGCCGGCCTGTCCGCTCCCGCGCTCGCCCCGGGGCTGGCGCCTTCGCTCGCTCCGTCCTTGGTCCCCGTGCTCGCCGCGCCGGCCGTTCCCGTCCCCGTCGCCGTCCGGCCGGCGGCCGTCCCCGTCCAGGGCGCGCGGGCGATGGCGCCGCTGCGCTCCGCGGTGCGGACCTTCGGCGAGGGCCTGCGCGCGATCCCGTCCGCCCTGACCGGCCTGTTCGACGGCGCCGCCGCCGTCGGCGAGGCGCCGGCCGGCCCCGCCGCCTCCGCCGCGTCCCCGGTCCGTTCCCTCGAGTCTATCAAGGAACTCAAGATGGGCTCGTACAACGTGCTCAACCTCTTCGAGAACGTCGGCAAGCACGTCCCCGACCCGGAGAACCCGGGCAAGCTCAAGAAGATCTCGGACTCTCGTCCCAAGGAGGACCGTTCCCTGCGCGAGCAGGGCAAGGTCATCCTCGAGAACGACCTCGACATCGTGACCCTCGAGGAGGTCGAGAACATCGCGGCCCTGCGCGACTTCAACGAGCGCTTCCTCGATGGGAGATACGACGTCCGTCTGATCGAAGGCAACGACGAGCGCGGCATCGACGTGGCCTTCCTCGTCAAGAAGGACCTCCCTTTCCTGCTCGAGCACCGCTCGCACAAGGACGAGACCTGGATCGACCCCGTGCTCGGCGGCGGGCCGCGGACCCTGTTCTCCCGCGACCTGACCTCGCTCGTCGTGCGCGTCCCGGGCAAGGCGCAGCCGTTGTTCGTCCTGTTCGGCACGCACTACAAGTCCAAGCGCGACCGCGACGGCGGCGACCCCGGCTCCAACATCCTGCGCGGCGCCCAGGTCCGGCGCTCGGCGGAGATCATCGCGCGCTACCGCGCCGAGTTCGGCGCCGACACCCCGATCATGCTCGCCGGCGACTTCAACGGCGAGGTAAGCAAGGACGCGGAGTTCCGCCCGCTGTTCGAGGCGGCGGGCCTCGTCGACAGCTTCGACGCGTCCCCGAACCCGCCGTCGGAGAAGGACCGGATCACCCACACCTTCCATCCCAAGGACGCTCCCGCGCACTTCGGCCAGATGGACGCGGTCCTCGTCTCCAAGGCCCTGCGCGGCGCGGTCAAAAAGGCCGAGGCGTACCGCTACAAGAACGACGACGGGAGCGTGCGCGCCATCCCCGCGACCTACGAGGAGCGCTCGCGCAACCCCTCCGACCATTTCCCCGTGATCGTGACGCTGGATTTCACGGCGCTGCGCGGCCCCGCGTCCTTCGCCGAGATCCCGGAGTTCGACGAGCGCTACACCGGGCCGGAGAGCCGCGCGCGCACCGTGACGGTCCTCGGCAGCTCGAAGTCGGTCGACCCCATCAAGGAGCAGGTCGCCCTGTCGGCCGAGGCCTCCGGCGAGCTGGTCCGCCGCGGCTACAACGTCCTCACCGGGGCCGGCAACGCCGGCGTCATGGGCGCCGCGTACGCCGCCGCCGCCGCGAACGCGAACGCCGCGCCTCGCCGCGGCGAGAACCTGGTCCTCGCCGTCCGCCCGGGCTGGGGAGACGAGAACCTCTCCGACGCGCGGGCCATCGGCATCGCCGACTCCGAGCCCCGGCGCGTGGAGGCTTTCGCGAAGGTCTCCGACAACTTCCTGATCTTCCCCGGCAGCGCCGGCAGCATCCAAGAAGCCGCCATCCTGGTGGCCATGAACGCCTACCGCGGCAAGGCCCCGCTCAAGCGCATCATCCTCGTCGGCCGGGATTTCTTCGGAGGCATCTCGCAGCAGTACCGGCGCCTGTTCGCCGACGGCCTGCTCAAGGAGGCGCCCGAGGCCCTGTTCCGCGTCGTCGACTCCCTCGACGAGATCCTGTCGGGCTTCAGCCCGCTCGTGCCCGTCGGGGAGCCGGCCGCGCCGGCCGCGCCGCCCGGCAGCGCCCGGGTCTTCGCGGACTCCGCCCGCCGCTGGCTCGCCTCCTCCGGCGCCGCTTTCGACGCGAAGAACGCGGAGTGGACGGCGTGGACGGAGAACCCGGGCCCCGTGACCGCCCACACGAAGGGGAACCTGCGCGCCATCCGCTCGTTGATCGACCGCCTCCAGGTCGCCAAGCTCGCCTTCGCCCGCGAGGCCGCGGCGCTGCCGGCGACCGGGGAGCTGACGCCCGAGCAGGTGCGGGGCCTCTACGACGCCTGGGACCGCCTGCGCGACGCCGGCAACGCGACCATGATCATCGTCGCGGACTCCCTGGAGCGCGATCCCGCGAAGCGCGGCCTGGTCTCGAACGTCGACCAGAACACGGGCCGGACCCCCGGCGGCCTGGAGCTGTTCCTCGCGCCCGGCATGGCCGTGGACTGGGACGCCGCCCGCGCCCTCAACGAAGCCCTGCGCTAGGGCTTGAACGCGGCCAGCACGGCCGCGGCGGCGTCCTTGCCCCACTGGACGCCGATGGGAGCGAGCGCCCCGCCGTAATGCGTGCCGTCGCCTCCCGTCGCGGGATAGCGCAGGCCGGGGAAGGCGCGGCTGTCGACCAGGCGGCAGGAATCGGTGCGCGACGCCTCGAAGGTCGCCGCGGGCGTGACCCCGTTCTCGGCCAAGGTCTCGTAGACGGCGTCCATCTCCTTCTGCGAGGGATTGCGCATGTTCGGCGGCCCGATCCACACGCAGGCGCTGCCGGCGTCATGGATGAGCTTGAGCGTCCGGCGCACGCTCGCGCCCGAGGTGGGGACGTTCGAGCCGAGCGCCACGACCGTCACGGTGGGGGCGTGGTCGTCGAGGAGCTGCGCCAGCGCGGGCGTCTTCACGAACTCGACCTCGCGCGTGCCGCCCTTCCCGTCGGGCCGGGTCTTGCGGTAGACGCGCCCGCCGAGCCATTTCGCGGGCGCCTTCTTGGTGAAGTCCTGGAATCGCCGGCCGCAGCCGTGCTCCGTCTCGTCGAAATAGGATTGGGGTCGCGCCGAGCAGACCCCGTAGGTCGCCACGCGGTTGCCGGGCGCGGCGCGAAGCGCGTCGTCGAGCGCCCCGCCGAAGGCGCCGGCCGTGTGGGAATCGCCGACGACGAGGATGGTGTCGGCCGCTCGGACGGTCCCGGCGAGCGCGAGGGCGAGGGGCAGAAGGAGGAGGCGCCTCATGCGCCTAGGATAGCCCCGGAAAGGCCTTTCGTCCAGGGATGGGCTCGCACCGGTGCGAGTCGCACTGTTTCCGGAAACAGTCGGCGGCGTCAGCCGCGGAGGGACTTCAGGCGCTCGGCGATGCGCTTCTCGTCGCCCTGGTCGGTCGGCTCGTAGAAACGCACCGGGTTCGGCATGTACTCCTGCGCCGTCCAATGGCCGGGGAAATCGTGGGGGTATTTGTAGCCCTGCCCGTGGCCGCGCTCCTTGGCGTCCATGTTCGCGTCGCGCAGGGGGAGGGGGACCTCGCGGGAAGGTCCTTTGCGGACCTCGGCGGAGGCTTTGTCGATGGCGAGATACGCGGCGTTCGACTTGGGCGCGGACGCGACGAAGGTCACCGCTTGCGCGAGCGTTATCCTCGCCTCGGGCATGCCTAAGACTTCGACCGCCCGGAACGCCGCTTCCGCCACGAGCAACGCGCGGAAGTCGGCGTTTCCGACGTCCTCCGACGCGGCGATGAGGATCCTCCGCGCGATGAACCGGGGCTCCTCCCCCGCCTCGAGCATCTTCGCCATCCAGTAAAGAGCCGCGTCGGGATCCGTCCCGCGGATGGACTTGATGAACGCGGAGATGTGATCGTAGTGGTCGTCCGATTTCTTGTCGTACCGTATCTGCCGTTTCTGGATCGATTCCTCGGCGACCGCGAGGGTGACCCGCCGCTCTCCGTTGCCGTCAGCCGCCGTCGTCAGCGCGGCGATCTCCAGTGCGTTCAATAGCCGCCGCGCGTCCCCGCCAGACTGGCGAACGAGATGAGCCTTCGCCTCGGGCGTCATAATGACCCGTAGTGATGAGACGCCCCTGTCGTTGTCGTTGATGGCGTTGTCGAGTATCTTTTCTAATTCGGATTCCGGCACCGGCATGAACTCGAACGCCGTCACGCGGGACCGGAGCGCCGCGTTGACGTAGAACCCCGGGTTCTCCGTCGTCATGCCTATGAGGAGGACATCCCCGCGTTCGACCGACGGCAGCAGCGCGTCCTGCTGCGTCTTGTTGAAGTGGTGTATCTCGTCGACGAGCAGGAGCGTCTTCCGCCCGAGCGTCGCCGAATACTTCGCCTGCTCGACGGCCTTCCTGATGTCCGCCACGCCCGCCGTGACCGCATTGAGCTCCACGACCTCCGCGTTCGACTGCCCCGCGATGTACCGCGCCAAGGCCGTCTTGCCGCAGCCGGGAGGCCCGAAGAAGATCGCCGAGGTGAACCGCTTGCTCTCCACGAGACGCCGGAGCAGCTTGCCCGGCCCGAGGAGCGCGTTCTGCCCCGCGAACTCGTCCAGGCTCCGCGGCGCCATCCTCGCCGCCAGCGGCAAGGACCCGGCGCCCGCGGCGAAGAGCTCGCTCATCCGTTCGTGTCGGAGCCGGCCTGGAGCGACTCGCGCAGGGACTGCGAGAGCGACTCGGCCTTGTTCTCGAGCAGGCGCCGCGTCAGGTCGTGCGCCTGGCGCTCCTTGTCGAGCTCGGCCGCGAAGGACAGGGCGACGAGCAGGGCGATCTTCGAGGTGTCCGCCACGTTGCTGTTGTGGCTCTGCATCTGGACCACGCGCTCGGAGACCTTCTGCGCCAGCGCGTTGATCTCGATGGGCGTCCAGCCCTCCATCTCGACGACGAGACGCCGCGTGCCGATCTGGACCTCGACTTTCTCGTTCATCCGATCCTCGCGAGCTTGTCGGTCAGCCGCGTCAGGCGGACCTTCAGGCGCTCGTGCCGGGCCAAGGTCAGCCGCGCCTCGCGGAGCTCGTCCTTGAGGGCCTTGTTCTCCGTCTCCAGGCGGCGGAGGACGTCCTTGAACTGGCGGTTCTCGGAGCCGAGCTTCTGGAGGGACTCGGAGGCCTGCTTGACCAGGACCTCGAGCTGCTTGAGACTCTGGAGAGGCCCCTGCACGGTCAGCCTCGCAGGCTCGCGCCGAGCTCCTTGGCGAGCGCGGCGACGATCGTCTCGACGGCCTTGGCGACCTCGGGGTCGGTCAAGGTCCGGTCGAAGCGCCCGAAGGTCAGGCGGATCGCGAGGCTGACCTTCCCTTCGGGAAGGTTTTTCCCTTCATACACGTCGAAGAGCAGCACGCTCTGGAGGTCGGGGACGCGGCAATCCCGGATGACGGCCTCGAGGCGGGCGTACGGCACCGACTTGTCGAGGACGAGGGCCAGGTCGCGGCGCGAGTGCGGGAGGGCGGAGAAATCCTCGAAGCGCTGCTGGGCGGGCTCGCGCCCGGCGAGCCAGTCCAGGTTCGCGTCGAAGATCACGGCGCCCTCGCGCTCGAGGTCGTGGGCGCGCGCCACGCGCGGGTGCAGCCAGCCGACGGTGGCGACGGGAGTGCCGTTGATGGTCGCGCGCAGCGTGTTGGTCGGATGGAAAAGCGGGTCCGACGGCGTCTTGCCCGCCGCCGGCTCGCTCAGCTTGGCCCAGGCGATCGGCCCGGCGCCCTCCAGAAGATCCTCGACGACCGCCTTCCCGTCGTAAAAGGACGCGCGGGGCGCCCGCGCCGTCTGCCAGCGCGCGTCCAGCACCGGCCCCAGCAGGATCCCGGCGACCCGCCAGGTCTCGTCGACCTCCTTGCCGCGGATCGCGTAGGACTTGCCCACCTCGAAGAAGCGCACGGCGTCGGCGCCGCGGCTGAGGTTGTGCTGGGCGTTCTTGAGGAGGCCGGGCAGGAGCGAGGACCGCATCACGGCCCAGTCCTCGGACAGAGGCTCGGCGACGCGCGGCTGTCCCTCCGCCGTCAGGCGGCAAGCCAAAAGCGTTTTCTCGGACACGAGGTCGTAATTGTACGCCTCCCACAGTCCGAGGGCCGCCGACCGCGTCCGCACGCGGCGCGATTCCGTCTCGACCGGCGTGAGCCGCGCCGCGCGCGCGGCCATAGGGGCCATGCGGTAAGGGATATTGTCGTAACCCAAGAATCGCCCGACCTCTTCAGCGAGGTCGTTCGCCGTCAAAAGGTCATGGCGCCAGGAAGGTGCGGTATAAGTGAACTCCACGCCGTTGCCGTTGACGTCGCCGATCGACCGCAGCGCCTGCATGACTGCGAGATCGGCAAAATCCGCCCCCAACACCGCATTGATCTTCCCCACGCTCGCCTGAATGGGCTGACGCGCGCGCCGTGGAGCCGCCACCTCGAAGGGCTTCGCCGCGGAACCTCCCGCGATCTGGAGGATCAGCGCCGCCGCCCGATCCGCCGCCGCGCGCGGCGCTTCCGGGTCGGTCCCGCGCTCGAAGCGGTACGACGAGTCGGAGCGCAGCCGCGTCTTCTGTGAGGACTTCCTCGCTTCGGCCGGGTTGAAGAACGCGCCTTCCAGGATGATCCGCTTCGTCGCGGTCGTGACCGCGGAATCCTCCCCGCCCATGACCCCGGCCAGCGCGACCGGCTTCTCGCCGTCGGCGATCACGAGCAGCCCTTCCGGGAGGTCGTAGGTCTTGTGATCGAGCGCCAGGAGCTTCTCGCCTTTCTTCGAGCGCCTGACGACGATCTTGGATCCGGTCAGCTTATCGGCGTCGAACGCGTGCAGCGGCTGCCCGATGTCGTGCAAAACGTAGTTGGTCACGTCCACGACGCTGTTGATCGGCCGCAGGCCGATCGCCTCGAGCTTTGACTTGAGCCACGCGGGGGATTCTCCGACGGTCACGCCCTCGATGAGCCGTCCGCCGTAGAACGGGCACGCCTCGCCGTCCTCGACGGTGACGGGGAACGAGAGCTTCGAGCTCTCGACCATGCCCCCGCCCAGAGGCTTCAATTCCTTGTGGAAGTAGGCGGCCAGCTCGCGCGCCAGGCCGCGATGAGACAGGCAGTCGGGCCGGTTCGTGGTGACCTCGACCTCTAAAACGTCGTCCGCCGGGCCCAGAAGAGAGCCCACGTCGGAGCCGAGCGCCGGGCCCTCGCCCATGATCCAGATCCCGTCCACGTCCTTGGGCAGCCCCAGCTCGGCGCGGGAGCAGATCATGCCCTGGCTCTCGACGCCGCGCAGCTTGCGGCCCTCGATCTTGAAGCCGCCGGGCAGGACGGCGCCGGGGCGCGCGTAGGCCACGGTCTGGCCGGCGTCCACGTTCGGCGCGCCGCAGACCACGGTCCGCTTCGTCGCCCCGTCGTCGACGACGCACACGGAGAGCTTGTCCGCGTTCGGGTGCTTGTCTTTGGAGACGACCTTGCCCACGACGACGCCGGTGAAGGTCGGCCCCAGGCGCTCGTGGCCCGCGACCTCGAAGCCGATCTTGAGCAGATGCGCCGAGAGCTCCGTCGCGGAGAGCTCGAGCGGCAGATGCTCCTTCAGCCAGTTATAGGAGACTATCATCGAATTGCTTGAGGAAGCGCAGGTCGTTGGTGTAGAAGTGGCGAAGGTCCCGCACCCCGTGCAGGAGCATCGCCACGCGCTCGACGCCGATGCCGAACGCGAAGCCCGACCACTTCTTCTCGTCGTAGCCGACGGCCTTGAGCACGGCGGGGTTCACGACGCCCGCGCCGAGGATCTCGATCCAGCCGGTGTGCTTGCACGCCGGGCAGCCGCTGCCGGGGCAGAAGAAGCATTTGACGTCCACCTCGGTCGACGGCTCGGTGAACGGGAAGTACGAGGGCCGGAAGCGGGTCTTGGTGGAGGCGCCGAGCAGCTTCTGCAGGAAGGCCTGCAGGTGCCCCTTCAGGTCCGCGAGGCCGATGCCCTCGTCGATGACGAGGCCCTCCACCTGGCCGAACACGGCCGAGTGGGTGGCGTCGAGCTGCTCGTGGCGGAAGACCCGTCCCGGGCAGACCACGCGCAGCGGCGGGCGCTGGCTCTCCATCGTGCGCACCTGCACCGGCGAGGTGTGCGTGCGCAGCAGCAGGGGCAGGTCCTGGAGGTAGAAGGTGTCCTGGCTGTCGCGCGCGGGGTGGTTCTCCGGTATGTTCAGCGCGGTGAAGTTGTGGCGCTCGTCCTCGACGTGCGGCCCCTCCGCCCAGGAGTAGCCCATGAGCTGGAAGATGCGCGCGATCTCGTGGAGGGTCGTCGTCAGCGGGTGCAGGCGCCCCTTCGCCGGACGGATCGACGGCAGGGTCAGGTCGATCGCGTCCTTCTCGAGGGCGGCCGCGTCTCCTTGATCCTCGAGCGCCGCCTTGCGCGCGTCGATCAGGGCGTCGAAGGAGGCCTTGAGACCCTGCGCCTTGGGCCCGAGCTCGCGCTTGTCCTCGATGGACAGGTCCTTCAGGGATTTGAGCAGCTCGGTGAGCGCGCCCTTCCTCCCCATAAATCGAACGCGGACCTCCTCGAGCTTGAGGAGGTCCGCGCTCTCGACTCCGGCGTCGCGCAAGGCCGACTCGGCTGAGACGTAGGATTTCTCCCAGTCGGCGCGAGTCATGGCCGGAGTTTTACGCGCCCTTGGTGAGGGCGATGATCTTGCCGAACGACGCGCCGTCGCGGATGGCCATTTCGGAGAGCATCTTGCGGTTGAGCGTGATGCCGGCCTTCTTCAGTCCGCTGATGAAGCGGCTGTAGGTCGTGTCGTGCTGGCGGCAGGCGGCGTTGATGCGCTCGATCCAGAGGGAGCGGAAGTCGCCCTTCTTGTCCTTGCGGCCGATGTACGACTCGGCGAGGGACGCCTCGACCTGCTGCTTGACCATCCGCCAGCGCGAGCGCTTGGCGGAGTAGTTGCCTTTGGCGAGCTTGAAATACTTCTTCTTGTGGGCGCGGGTGGTGACGCCGGATTTGATTCTCATGGTGGTCTATGCCTCAGCCGTACGGGAGGAACCGGCGCATCGTCTTCGCGTCGGTCGAGTTAAGGGTGGAAGACCCCTGCAGGAAGCGGCGGCGCTTGCCGCCGAGGGGGGCCATCAGGTGACGCTGTCCGGGATGCTCGTGCTTGAACTTCCCCGAGGCGTTGGTGCGGAAGCGCTTCTTCGCGCCGGAATGAGACTTCAACTTGGGCATACGAACCTCTACTTTTATTTGAGCGGCTTGGTAAGTCAGTGCGGCTTCGGAATCAGCGTCATCACGAGGCGGTTTCGGTCAGGCATCGGAGCCTGCTCGACGGCCGCCTTGTCGACCAGCTTTTCCTGGATCGACATCAAAAGCTTGAACCCGAGGTCCCGGTGCTGCATCTCGCGCCCGCGGAAGACCACCGTGATGCGCACCTTGTCGTGCGCGTCGATGAACTCCTCGATCTGCCGGACCTTCACGTCGAGGTCGTGCTGACCGATGTTCGGGCGGAACCTCAGTTCCTTCAGGAGGCCGGCCTTCTGCTTCTTCCGGGACTCCCTTTCCTTCTT
>Ga0255338_1000582_pt1 | contig 106292 bp, 91 predicted proteins | sample MeOH1_35cm_T4_19_FD_203715 | JGI IMG/M metagenome (GOLD analysis project Ga0255338, IMG submission 203715) | Sandy soil microbial communities from University of British Columbia, Vancouver, Canada - MeOH1_35cm_T4_195 | ecosystem: Engineered > Artificial ecosystem > Sand microcosm > Unclassified...
GGAAGCTGAGCGCCAGCACCTTCACGGTGGGATGCATCTCGACGAAGCGGCTGACGCTACCCGACGCGAACAGCATGATGACCACCGCGATCACCACCGCCGCGATCATCACCGACAGGTGCTCGGCCATGCCGACCGCGGTAATCACCGAGTCGAGCGAGAACACGATGTCGAGCAGCATGATCTGGCCGATCACCGCGGCGACCGACGGCGCGACGCGCGCGGTCACCTGGCCCTCTTCGCCTTCGAGCCCCTCGTGAATTTCGCGGGTCGACTTGAAGATCAGGAACAGGCCGCCGATGCCGAGGATCAAGTCGCGGCCCGAGAAGGGATGGCCGAGGACCGTGAAGAACGGCGCGGTCAGCCGCGTGATCCACGCAATCGACAGCAACAGCAGGATGCGCATCACCATCGCCGCCATCAAGCCGATCTTGCGGGCGCGTTCCTGGTCGGCCGGCGGGAGCTTCCCCGCCAGGATCGAGATGAAGATGATGTTATCGATGCCGAGGACGACCTCGAGCACCGTCAGCGTGACGAGCGCGATCAGGCCGTCGGCGGTGAGAAACGGTTCCATCATTGTTCGGGCATGCGGAGCCGCTCGACCGGCCGGCCGCCGATCAGGTGCTCGTCGACGATCTCGTTGACGTCAGCTTCGGTCACGCCGCCGTACCAGACATTCTCGGGATAGACGACGACGGTCGGGCCCTTCTCGCATTGATCGAGACAGCCGGACTTGTTGGCGCGCATCCGCCGATTGAGGCCGCGCTCCGCCAGTGCCTTCTTGAAGGCTTTCTGCAGCGCCTCGGTGCCCGCGGGATCGCAACAGCCGCGAACATGACCGGGTTCGCGGCGATTGCAGCAGATGAAGAGGTGTTTATCGAACGGAGCCATCCACCTATTCGAGGGCGAGCTCGGGACGGCCCTTGAGGCCGCTCCACGTTTCCGGATCCTGCCAGAGCAAGGCCCAGAAATAGCGCGCCACGTCGGCCTTCGCATACTTCGCCGACAGTTCCTTGACGGCCTTGTCGAGCGTCGCCGCATCCGGCGCCTTCGGCTCCTCGTCCTTGATCAGCCCGTCCTCGTGCGCGATGCCGAGCAGATCGAGGAACGCGCCCATCATCGGCCGCTGGTGTTCGAGGTGATACGCGATCATCAATCGCGCCGCGAGCAGGTCCGAGACCTGCGACAGGCCGGCGAGGTGCCGCGCCTTCTTGTCGTGGTTCAGCGAGATGACGCTCTTCGGACGGAACTTGATCTGGCGCGCGATCAACGCGACCGCCTCGGCTTGTTCGAGGGCGGCCTGTTCGTCGGCCCAGAACGCCTTGGCGGCCGAGGTGCGGAGGTCGATCGGCATCTGGCGCCACACGCGCGCCGGGCGGACTTCTTCAGACGATGTCATACGGGGTCAAGTGTACCGCAGAAGGGCTACTCGGCGTTCTTCCTCGGCCGCATGTTGGCCTGCAGCACCCGCTTGCGCAAGCGGATGTTGTGCGGCGTCACTTCCACCAGCTCGTCGTCGTTGATGAACTCGATCGCCTGCTCGAGCCCCATGATGTGCGGCGGCACCAGGCGGATCGCTTCATCGGCCGACGACGCGCGCATGTTGGTCTGCTTCTTTTCGCGGCAGACGTTGACGTCGAGATCGTTGTCGCGGGAATTCTCGCCGACCAGCATGCCTTCGTAGACCGGCGTGGCCGGCTCGACGTGGATGACGCCGCGCTCCTGGATGTTGGCCAGCGCATACGCCGTCGTCACGCCGGTGCGGTCGGAGACAAGCGCGCCCGTTTCACGCGACGGAATCGGTCCGTGCCACGGCTCCCAGCCGGCGAACAGGTGGTTCATGATGCCGGTGCCCTTCGTCTCCGTCAGGAACTGCGAGCGGAAGCCGATCAGGCCGCGCGCGGGAATGCGGAATTCCATGCGGACGCGGCCGCTGCCGTGGTTGACGAGATTGGTCATGGTGCCGCGGCGCATGCCGCAGCCCGAGATGACGACGCCCTGGTAATCCTCGGCCACGTCGATCACCAGATCCTCGACCGGTTCGCTGCGGACGCCGTTGATTTCCTTGACGACGATTTCCGGGCGCGACACCTGCAACTCGAAGCCTTCGCGGCGCATCATTTCGATCAGGATGGCGAGCTGCAATTCGCCGCGTCCCAGCACCTTGAACTGTTCCGGCGTATCGGTGGGTTCGACGCGCAGCGAGACGTTGCCGAGCAGTTCCTTGTCGAGACGTTCCTTCAGGTGACGCGAGGTCACATACTGGCCGTCCTTGCCGGCCAGCGGCGAGGTGTTGATGCCGAAGATCATCGACACCGTCGGCTCGTCGACGTCGGTATACGGGATCGGCATCCGGTGTTCGGGATCGGCGACCGTTTCACCGATGGTGATGTCCTCGATGCCCGCCAGGCAGATGATGTCGCCGGCGGCCGCTTCTTCGACCTCGATGCGCTTCAATCCGTCAAAGGTGAACAGCTTGGTGACGCGGGTTTCCTTCGCCTGGCCATCCAGCTTGCAGACCACGACCTGGTCGTTGACGTGCACCTTGCCGTTGAAGATGCGGCCGATGGCAATGCGGCCGAGATAGTCGCTGGCGTCGAGGTTCGACACCAGCATCTGCAGCGGCGCGTTCGGATCGCCCTTGGGCGGCGGCACGTTCTTGATGATCGCGTCGAACAACGGACGCAGGTCCTCGCCGGGCACTTCGAGCGACGTGCTGGCCGTGCCGGCGCGTCCGCTGGTGTAGAGCACCGGGAACTCGATCTGCTCTTCGGTGGCATCGAGGTCGATGAAGAGATCGAAAACCTCGTTCAGCACTTCCTTCGAGCGCGCGTCGGAGCGGTCGATCTTGTTGATGACGACAATCGGCGGGAGCTTGCGTTCGAACGCCTTGCGCAGCACGAAGCGGGTCTGCGGCAGCGGCCCCTCCGCGGCGTCGACCAGCAGCACGACGCCGTCGGCCATCGACAACACGCGTTCGACTTCACCGCCGAAATCGGCGTGGCCCGGCGTGTCCATGATGTTGATCAGGGTGTCGCCGTAGTGCACGGCGGTGTTCTTCGCCAGGATGGTGATGCCGCGCTCACGTTCCAGCTCGTTGCTGTCCATGGCGCGTTCGGCGACGCGCTCGTTGGCGCGAAACACGCCGCCCTGGCGGAACATGGCGTCAACGAGGGTGGTTTTACCGTGATCGACGTGCGCGATGATGGCGACGTTGCGGCGTAACGGATTAGCTACTGGAGCGGACTTTCCTTGCAAAGACATCTCACCAGTATAACAGTCGTTCGGACAAGCGTTCGGACAGACGTCCAGGCGGCCGTTCGGGCGTATCATGGGCCAATGCCGCTGTATGAATATCAGTGCCGCGCCTGTCACCATCATTTTGAGTTGCTGGTCCGCGAATCCACGGCGCTCGAATGCCCCAAATGCACCGGGAAAGAGCTCGACAAGCAGTTGTCGGTGTTCGCGGTGAGCGCGCCGTCGGCGGGCCCGTCGCGGATGGCCGGGCCGGCTCCGTGCGGCGCCTGCGGCGATCCCCGCGGCGCCGGTAGCTGTTCGAACTAAGGCCATGTCCCGCGCCAGCCTCAGCTTCGTTTGGAGAGCGCCGGCTGTAGCCGTCGCTCTCACCCTCGTTCTCTCTGTCACCGTCACTGTCGCCAAAGGGACAGCGACGGCTAAAGCCATCGCTCTCCAACCGAACTTCGCACTCGCACCGCAACCGGTCACCACGCCCGCGGCGGCTAATTCGGCGCAGCCGCAACTCTCCGTCTCGAAGCGCGGCGTGCTGGCCAGCTGGATCGAACGCACCGGCGACCTCGCGACGCTGAAATTTTCAGAGCGCACCGCCACCGGCTGGACGGCCGCGAAGACCATCGCCTCGGGCCGTGACTGGTTTGTGAACTGGGCCGACGTGCCCTCCGCGCTCCGGCTGCCCTCGGGCGCCCTCGTCGCGCACTGGCTGCAGAAGAGCGCGAACTCCACCTACGCCTACGACGTGCGCCTGTCGTATTCGACCGACGATGGCAACACCTGGTCGCCATCGTTCATGCCCCATCACGACGGCACGCCGACCGAACACGGCTTCGCGTCGTTGTTTCCGATCGCTGACGGCTTCGGTGCCGTGTGGCTCGACGGGCGCAATATGCCTGCCTCGCCGAAGCCTGGCGAAGGCGGGAAAGGCGGCGAACACGCCGAGCATGGCGATGGCGGCGCGATGAGCGTGCGGTTCGCGCGCTTCGACAAGTCGTTCAAGCAAGTCGAGGAATCCCTCGTCGATGGCAGGGTCTGCGAGTGCTGCCCGACGACGGCCGCGGTCACGAGTGAAGGCGTCATCACCGCCTATCGCAATCGCAGCGACGACGAGATTCGCGACAACTACCTCGCGCGATGGGTCAACGGCAAGTGGTCTACGCCGCAAGCGGTGTTCAACGATGGCTGGAAGATCGCCGCGTGCCCGGTCAACGGTCCGTCCCTCTCCGCCAACGGCAACAACGTCGTCATGTCGTGGTTCACGGTCAAGGGTGAACAGGGCCAGGCGTATGCGGCGTTCTCGCAGGATGCGGGCAAGACGTTCGCCGCCCCCATCCGCGTCGATGATGGCGGCACGCTGGGTCGCGTGGACATCGAATTGCTCGCGGATGGATCGGCGTTGGCGACCTGGATTGAATTCTCGGACCAACGCGCCCAGTTTCGCGCGCGCCGGATCGCGAAGAACGGTGTCCGCTCGGCGCCGGTGACCATCGCCGGCATTGCCGGCAGCCGATCGAGCGGTTACCCGCGCGCCGCCGTGGCCAACGGCGAAGTGGTCTTCGCGTGGACCGAGTCGGCTGATGGCGGCGGCCTGCGTGTGCGCACCGCCGCGGCGCGTCTTCCGCAATGAAACCATTCGCGCGGCTCCTGGCGTGGCTCGGGTTCGTGGTGATGGTGGCGGGCGCGGGCACGATGTTGTTCATGCAAGGGCGTGGCGTCAGCGCCCGCCCCATGCCGTCGGCGATCGAAGCGCGGGCGGCCGGCTGGATGCGCAGCTGGATGACGCCGTCCACCTACAAAGGCCTCAAGAATCCGGTCACCGCGACGGAACAGAACTTCGTCTCGGCCCGCGACCACTTCGCGGATCACTGCGCCACGTGCCACGCGAACGACGGCAGCGGCAACACCGAGATGGGCCGCGGTTTATATCCGAAGGCGCCGGACATGCGGCTGCCGCGGACGCAACAGCTGAGTGACGGCGAGCTCTTCTACTTCATCGAAAACGGCATCAGGCTCACCGGCATGCCGGCGTGGAGCACAGGCACACCGGAAGGCGAAAAGGCCAGCTGGGAACTGGTGCACTTCATCCGACGGATGCCGAAGTTGACCGAGGACGATCTCGCCGAGATGGTGAAATCAAATCCCACCTCGCGCGCACAGATTGAAGAAGAGAAGAAGGTTGAAGACTTCCTGAACGGCGGTGATCCTCCCCCGCCGCCGCCGACAGCGGACTTGTCCCGCCGAAGCACCGACGGTGCGAAGGCGGATCCTCATGCGGGCCACAAGCAGCCGTAACTCTTACGGCTCGATCACATGCAACAGGTCCGCGGTGTCACCCAGGACCGCCTTCACCGGAATGGTCCGATCGAAGGTTGCCAGGCGGCCGCCCATCTTCTTGGCGAGGCCGAGTAAGTAAACATCGGCGATCTGCTGGTGGCCGCGAATGAACTGCGGCGCAAAGAGATCCGTGTCAGTCAGGGATATCACGTCAGTCCAGAGTCGATGCCGCTTGTCTTCACGGAACTTTTCGAGACTGGCGATCACATCGGCCGGACGCACCAGCACATCGTCCGATGGCTGCTGACAGGCGACGCGAATGAAGCCGTTTTCGGTGAGGGGACAGGTGGCCCAGCCCTCGTGCTGATGATCGGCGAACCAGTCATGAGCGAGGTCGTGATGCACGTGGTCGGGGAAGAACAGCGCGACGAGCACGTTGACGTCGAGCAATGACACCCGCGTGGCGGCCATGACGCGCTACTCGTCTCGCAGTTGATTGACGGCGGCCATCGTCAGCGGCGGAGATCCGGCCCGGCGCATGATCAACGGCACACCGTTGCGAACCCGTGCTGACCGTGGTGAGGCCAGCGCCTTCCGAACCAGCTCCGACACGACCTGGCCGGCCGAGAGCCCCCGCGAGGCGCCGATTTCCTTGACCGCCTGCAGGACGTCCAAATCGAGGTCCAAGGTCGTTCGCATGCATCAAGCATCACACATCACGCATCAGTGGTCAAGACAGCATGGGCGCGCTCACGAGGGATGTTGCAACATGAGAAGGATGATGCATGTCTGACTCGGAACTCGGGCTTCGTCTCCGGAACGCGAACTCCGCGCCGATTCACGACGATCGCGACTACGTCCTGTATTGGATGATTGCGGCGCGGCGTCCAGCGTGGAACTTCGCGCTCGATCGCGCGATCGCGCACGCGCGGGCCCTCGGCAAGCCGCTGCTGGTCTTTGAACCGCTGGAAGTGGACTACCCGTGGGCGTCGGATCGCCTGCATCGCTTCGTCATCGACGGCATGCGCGATAACGCGGCCGCATTCGCGAAAGCGCCGGTCACATATTTCCCCTACGTCGAACCCCGGCCCGGCGACGGCCGCGGATTACTGGAAACGCTCGCACGCCGCGCCTCTGTCATCGTCACCGATGAATTCCCCTGCTTCTTTCTGCCGCGAATCGTAACGGCAGCGGCCGCGCGTGTTGATGTGGCGATGGAAGTCGTCGACAGTAATGGGTTGATTCCGCTGGCGTCGACCGATCGGGTGTTCACGGCCGCGGCGTTCTACCGGCGATTCATGCAGCAGACGCTGCTCTCGCATCTCGGCACGATACCCGAATCGGCGCCGCTCTCCGCGCTCACGCTGCCGCGATTGCCGCAATTGCCGGACGCGGTTCGCTCGCGATGGGCGCCGGTAACGGCAGCGCTGCTCTCGGGCAGCGCATCGGAGCTGGCGGCATTGCCGATCGATCACGAAGTGACCGCGGTATCAATGCGTGGCGGTTCGCAGCAGGGCGAGGACACGCTCAGCACGTTCATCACCACTAAGCTGCCGCGCTACGGCGAGCTGCACAGTGCGCCCGAGGCGGATGGGACCAGCCGGCTCTCACCGTACCTGCACTTCGGTCATGTCGGCGCACACCAGGTGTTCGCGGCCGTCATGGGACACGAAGGCTGGACCACGCGGACCATCGCCGACAAACGCGTGACCGGAGCGCGCGAAGGATGGTGGGGCGTCAGCCCCTCGGCGGAGCGCTTTCTCGATCAACTGACGGTGTGGCGGGAACTGGGCTTCAATATGTCGTCGAAACGGCCTGACGATTACGATCGCTACGAATCGTTGCCCGACTGGGCGCGCCAGACGCTCGAGAAGCACCACACCGATCGGCGCGATCTGTATGACCGCACCACGCTCGAACGCGGCGCGACGCGTGATCCGCTCTGGAACGCCGCGCAGGGACAGCTCCGTCGAGAAGGCTGGTTCCACAATTACATGCGGATGCTGTGGGGCAAGAAGATCCTCGAGTGGTCGCCCACTCCGCAGGACGCGCTCGCCACGATGATCGCCATCATGAATCGTTGGTCGCTTGACGGCCGCGACCCGAATGCCTACAGCGGCTACTTCTGGACACTCGGACGCTACGATCGCCCCTGGCCCGAGCGTCCGGTCTACGGCACGGTGCGATGCATGACGTCGGCGAGCACCGCCCGGAAATTTTCGGTCAAGAACTACATCGCCGAGTACGCGCCACCGGTCACGGTCGGCGACACGAGCCCGCCGCTGCCGCTCGGCTAAACGGCGCCTTCGACAATACGGTCGCGGCCGAGGCGCTTCGCCTCGAACAACCGCGCGTCGGCGACCCCGATCAGGTCGTCCTCGTGCTCGCCGTCCTGCGGAAACCCGGCCACCCCGCCGCTGATCGTGACGTTGACGGTCTTCCCGTCCTTGGCGTGAATCGGGGTCGACGCGATCAGCTGCCTGAACGCTTCGAGCTTGCGGCCTCCGGCTGCGGCATTCGTGTCGGGCATGGCAATCACGAATTCCTCGCCTCCATGGCGGCCGACGATGTCGGTCTTGCGGAATGAATTCCCCAACGCCTCGGCAATCACCCGCAGGACCTGGTCTCCGGCCGCATGACCGTAGGTGTCGTTGAACGACTTGAACCGGTCGACGTCGATCATCGCGATGGTCAGCGGTTGCGCGTTACGCCGGGCCCGGCTCACTTCGGCGGTAACACGCTCCTGGAAGTAGCCCCGATTGAACAGGCCGGTGAGCGGATCCCGCGTCGACAGTCGCAGCAATTCCTGCGTTCGAAAGACGACCACCGCGCTCAGGAGCGAGGCGGTCAGCATCAGGATCATTCTCGAGATCTGCGAACTCCAGCTGAATGCGCCGTAGATGAACGGCGAGTATCGATCGACGGAATTGAGAACCCACAGCGAGTCGGCGACGATCGAGATGCCAAGGTATTGCACGACCGCGAGCACACCCGCCGTAATGCAGATCCGCGGGTCGTAGCGCAGACAGGTGGCGCCGATCGCCAGGAAGTAGCCCTCGAACACCACGCGGCTGTTGACGGCGGTGTGCGGCTGATCGAGGACCAGATACGTGGCGAGGGCCCCGCTCACGAGCGTGACGTCAAGACAGCTGGTCGCCATCCCGAACCACGGCCGCGCCAGGTCGCGACGCGCCAGCTGGTAGATGACCAGCGACATGGCAAACCCGGCGAGCGTGATCGAAAGCCCCATGACGCGCTCGAACAACGTCAGGGTCGAAAACAGGTTCGAGAGCGGAATCAGCAGCAGGACCGACGCCAGCCCCAGCCGGGTCTTGGCGACCAGCAGCTCGCCGCGTTCACTCGCGATCCCGAGGAGATGGTCGCGCGGGACCATTACGGCCGGCAACTCACCCCGGCCGGTGCGCCAGTCGGCGCGCCCATCACTTCTGCAGGCGAGGCGAGCTTTCTAAACTCCAGATGTTGCATCGTCGGCGGCTGCGTCGGCGCCATGGTGAAGAACGCGCCGACGGTGCCCTGCTCGCATTGCATCTCGAACTGTCCGCGCAACCAGTTCTCCGGCTCCATCGGCCCCGCGGTGGTGCACGCGCCGACTTCAGCCTTGAGTGCCTGGATCTCCGCCTGCCGCTGCGCGGCCGGCTTGTCGAGGAAGAAGTTTACGGAGACGATCGGCTTCGCTTCCGCGTCGTCCCATTTCTTCCAGAGGTTGAAGACATGCTCGCGCATTTCGGCCTGGCGCGTCGTCGGCGGCAGCTCTCGCTTGCGCAGGCCGCCGGTCTTCAGCATCACGTCCCACGCCGCGCTGATCGGCGCTGAAGGACCTGAATACGTGAGCGTCGCCATGGCGAACATGCCCACGCCGTATTCGGGCAGCCACTGCATATACGAACCAAAGCCGGGCAAGCCGCCGCCGTGCGACACGATGTGTTCGAAGCGGCAATCACTGGCAACGCGCAGGCCGAATCCATAACCGGATTCCGACGCCTGCATGGCGCCATTCACGAGGCGCGCGTTGAGATTCGACGGCGTCCACAAGTGCGCCATCTCGCGGACCGACGCGCGATTCACCGGCCCCGCCTCCGCATCGTCTCGCGCCGGCCACGCCGACAGATGAAAGGCCACGTACTTGCCCATGTCGGTGGCCGTCGTCAGCAACCCGCCCATCGCGCCGAACACGCCTTGTGGCAGCGGCGGTTCTTCCGCGTAGGTGCCATCTGGCTTCAATCGATAGCCGATCGCGCGACGCGCGGCGGGGACTTCCGAGAACTGCAGCGTCGATCCCGTCATGCCCAGTGGCTTGAGGATTTGATCTTTGAGATAGCGCTCGTACTCCATGCCGGATGCTTTCGTGACGATGCGGCCGAGCAAACCAAATGCGTAGTTGGAGTACTCGTAGCGGGTGCCGGGCGGCGTCGAGAACGGAATACCTGCGCGCAACCACGCATCAAGCATCGCGTCAGTGGCGCTCAACTGCTGATCGCCCCACGGATTGTCTTCGGGGAAGCCGGCACTGTGACTCAGGATCTGGCGGATGCGCAACGGCGGCGTGTCGCGCGTCGGCAATTCCATCTTCGCGAACTCGGGAATCCACTTCGACACCGGATCTTCGAGCGACAACTTCCCTTCATCACGGAGCTTGAGGATCGCCAGCGATGTGAAGCTCTTCGTCATCGAGGCGATGCGGAACGCCGTGTCGTTGGTGATCTTGTCGCCGGAGGCGCGTTCGCGTACACCGGTCGAGGCGACATGTGCGAGGCGCCCGTCGATCACGACGCCCCAGATCATGCCGGGAATTTTTTCAGCGGTCGCGTAGGCCGTGAAGATCTGATCGATCTCCGGCATCACCGATTCCAGCTTCTTGACGCGATCCGGATCGGTGAAGCGCGGCGGCGGATAGGCGTCGCTGGCGGCGAGGGTGACGCTGATCAGCGTCGCGGCGAGAGTCAGAAATCGCATGCGCGGAAGCATGCCACAGATTTCTTAGCGGAAGTTCTCCACCAGCATCAGGTCGGCGCCGGAGTAATCCAGCTTCGAGAACAACAGGTAGCGGCCATCCGGTGAAACCCCCAACCCAAGGTCGGGCGGGCGATCGAGCGTGAACAGATCGCTCGTCCGCCGGGTCGCCAGATCGATCTTCTTGATCACGGCCATCCGCGTCTTCTCAGGCTGCGTGATGAAATAGATCGCCGAGGCCGTGACCGCGAAACTATAGCGATAAAGATTGTCGGCGACTCGCGTTTCCGGTCCCCCGCCCACGGGCATGCGCCACAACGCGGCTGAGCCATCGTCTTTGGCGTAATAGACGGTCGCACCATCCGGCGAGATGGCCGGACCGTTGCCGCCGTTCTTCGTGACCTGTTCCGCCGGACCTCCCGCGACGGGCTGCCGCCAGACCTCCGTGCGTCCGCTCCGGCTGGAGGTGAAGTAGAGGCTCGTTCCGTCCGGCGAATACACGCCGGTAAAGCTATCGACGGTCTCCGGCGTCAAGGGATGCGCCGGGCCGCCGCCCGGATCGATCTCATATACGCGGTAGTGCCCGCCGGCACTCGAATCGAACACGATTCGGCGCCCGTCCGGCGACCATCGCGGCGAGCCGGTCGTGGCCGTCGGATCCAGGTTCGTCAGTTGCGACGGCGCGGTGCCGTCAGCATTGGCGGTCCAGATCTGGATCGAGCCGCCGCGATTCGAGTAGAACACCAGGCGCTTGCCGTCAGGCGAATACTGCGCGAAGACATCCCTGAATGACGACCCGGCGATCTGATCGACCGACGGCGTGCCACGCTCGGCGCTGTCGATCGCCAGCCGCCAGATGTTGGCGTCGCGGACGATGCGCGAGAACGCCATTCGCTTCTTGACCGCTGACATCGTCGCCCCGCTGGCGTCGGCGCCGACCCAGGGCATCGCCACCGGCGCGCCATCCGGCAGCCTGACCCGATAGAGCGGCAGCGGCACGTTGACACCGATGCGGTAGACCAACTCGCGCGAATCCGGCGTCCACGCCAGCGTCTGCACATCCGTCGGAATGGGTGCGGCCGTGGGCGCGCCGGCAATCTCCCAGCTCGGCGTCATGTGGAACAGCTGCGTGCCTTTGCCATCGGTCGGGAAATTGAGGAACGCGGCCAGGGTGTGGCCGTCCGGAGACAACGCCAACGGACTGTAGCCTTCCTTGCCGGCCGGCGCCTTGATCAACGTGGTGATTTCTCCCGTGTCGATCGCAATGCGATGGATGTCGGCGGCGTCTCCCGGGCTGCGCCCGCCGCTGGCGATGATGTAATTGCCGTCCGGCGTCCACAACAGATCGGCCAGCGGATTGTCGAACTGCAAACGCACGGAGAATTCCGCAACCTTTCGCTCGACGCCACCGAGGGTCGGCACCATCATCAATGCCACGCGATCGTGATCAATCCTGCGGAAGAACGCGAGGAATCGACCGTCCGGAGACCACGCCTCCGGGCCATCGTCCGCCGGATCGGTGGTGAGACGCAGCGGCGCGCCGGCCCCGATCAGCTGGACGTAGATGTCGAAGTTGTCGAGGTGCTCGCCGTTCCATGAGAACGCGACGGAATTGCCGTCTGGCGAGAGCGCCGGAAATCGTTCGCGACCGGGATAGGTCGTCAGCGGCAGCGGCTCCAGGGGCGCATCGTCGGTGGCCGCCGATCGCTTCGGCATGCCGATCAGGAACACGGCGCTGACCGCAACCGCGGCGAGCGCCGCGCCGGCCACCGCCGACGGCCACGACCATCGCGACACGGCTCGCGCCGCCGCCGGGGCGACGGCCGTCCTGCCGGAATCGATCTCGTCCCTGAGCTCGTCGAACGCGACCTTGAGATCCGCCATCGACTGCACGCGTCGCGCCGGATCCTTGCGCAGGCAGCGCATCACCAGGCGCGCCAACTCGGAGGGCAGGTCGTCGCGTAGATCTCGCAACGGACGCGGCTCTTCGCGCAACACGTCGGCCAGCACCGAGGCGTTCGAATCGCCCTGGAACGCGCGGCGGCCGCTGCACATTTCGTAGAGGACCGCGCCGAACGAGAAGATGTCCGACCGCGCATCGAGCGGCCTGGCCTCCGCCTGTTCGGGCGACATGTAGGCGGCGGTGCCGACGACGATCCCGGCGGCGGTCTGCGTGACCATTCCCGGCTGTGGCGCACTCTCCTGTAATAATTTCGCGAGCCCGAAATCCAGCACCTTGACCCGGCCATTGGGTTGCACCATCACGTTGGCCGGCTTCAGGTCGCGATGCACGATGCGCGCCGCGTGCGCCTCCGCAAAGGCGTCCGCCACTTGCGACGCGATCCGCAGCACCTCGGAGATGCGCATGCCGCGCGGCGTGATCAACTGATCGAGCGACTGCCCCTCGATCAGCTCCATCACCATGTAGGCCATGCCGTCGTGCACGCCCATGTCGTGGACGGTGACGATGTTCGGATGATTCAGGGCGGAGACCGACTTGGCTTCCTGGATGAAGCGGGCCTGGCGATCGGCATCGCCGGCCCCGTCCTGCCGAAGGACCTTTAGCGCGACGATGCGATCGAGGCGGGGGTCACGGGCACGATAAACCGTGCCCATGCCGCCCTCGCCGAGCAGGCCGAGGATCTCGTAGGGGCCGATCTGTTTCGGGGGTTCAGCCACGGGCGCTGGACGCGATTATAGATGGTTATTCGCTCGAGCCCTGTCCGAGAAACGCCGACGCGTAATCGGCCATCGCCGCGTTCACCACCTTGACGGCGTGATCGCGGTTGTAGACCTTGCGAATGCGCGCCACCGGCCGCTGTCCGGGAATCAGCTTGTAGGTCAGGAAGTAATGCTGGAGTCGCTCGACCAGCACCGGCGGCACGTCGGTGATATCGCGCGCCGTGCCCCACATGTTGTCGTTCTCCAGCACCGCGATGATCTTGTCGTCGGCCTCGCCGCGATCGATCATCTGCAGGCCGCCGATCACGTTGCAGCGCACGATGATTTCATTGCGCGTGATGGCGCGTTCGCTCAGCACGCAGATGTCGAGCGGGTCGCCGTCGCCGCGCTTCGAACCGGGCGCGAGCTTGCGGACGCGCTCGGCGCAGTAGGTGCGCGGCACGAAGCCATACAACGCGGGATGCTGCGCCGAGAATCGCTGCGGCCGATCGACGTGCAAGTACCCGGACACCTTGTCGACCTCGTACTTCATCAGGTCGAACGGCGTGATCTCAATGAAGGCATTCAGGTTGACCGGCGGTTCCGGGCCAACTTCGAGGCCGTGCCAGGGGTGCGGGCGGAACTGGAACACGGGGGTCGGGGATTTCTTCTTGCTCATGTCCGTCTAGCGTAGCCCATCCACCTTCGCGCAACGCGCTACGGTGGACAAGTGCTACCGTGACGCCCAATGGCGGCCGCAAGCAAATCGGTCTAGAATCGCCGGTACCTCAGGGAGGCCTTGATGAGCGGTTTGCTTCGATACTCTGCCGTCGCCGCCGTCGCACTGTTCGTGGGGGCGCTCACGGCCCCGACGCCACTCGGCGCGCAAGCACCCGCCGCGATCGCCAAGCCGAAACCCAAGTGGGTCCTGCCGCGAACCCCTGACGGCAAGCCTGATCTCCAGGGCAACTGGACCAACGAAACACAGACACCGCTCGAGCGCATGACCGGCGGCGGCAGCACGCTTACCGACACCCAGGCGGCGGCGATCGAAAAGCGCGCGCTGCAGGTCGAGGAGTACCGCGACAAGCAGAGCGATCCGAACCGTCCCGCCCCCAAGGCGGGGGGCGAGGCCAATAACCTGGCGCTGCCTGGCGACCGCTCGTTCATCGAGCAGATTTCCGAAGCCGCCGGCGGCGCGGTCGGCGGCTACAACGGCTTCTGGCTCGACCCGGGCTTGAAGGTGATTCGCATCGACGGCGTGGCGCGCAGCTCGATCATCATCGACCCTCCGAATGGCCGGCTGCCCGGGTTGACCGATGCCGGCAAGAAGCACCTGGCGGAGATCGCGGCACGGGCGCGGAAGTTCGGCGAGTTCGATCATCCCGAGATGCGGCCGCTCGCCGATCGCTGCCTGCTGTCGTTCGGCTCGAACGCGGGGCCGCCGATGCTGCCGAACTACTTTTACAACAACAACTACACCATCGTGCAGACCAAGGATCACGTCATGATCCTCAGCGAGATGGTGCACGACGTGCGGATGATCCGCCTCAACGACACCAGGCATCCGCCGGCGCGCATCAAGTCGTGGATGGGTGATTCGATCGGCCGATGGGAAGGCGACACGCTGGTCGTTGAAACCACCAACATCAATCCGATGCAGCTCGACCAGACCAGCATCTTGTGGCCCTATCGCGGCGCGTCGGAGAACCTGAAGGTGATCGAACGCTTCACGCGCACCGGCCCCGACACGATTGTCTACCGCTTCACCATGGACGATCCGGAGACCTTCACCGCGCCGTTCACCGGCGAACTGCCCTTCACCAAGATCGACGAGATGATTTACGAGTACGCCTGCCACGAAGGCAACTACGCCATGACCAATATCCTGTCGGGCGAGCGCGCGAAGGAGCGCGAGGCGGCGAAGAAACCGAATCAGTAGAACCAGAAGCTATACTGGAGTCGTGAAGCGGTTCGCAGTCCTGATGGTCGCGCTGCTCGTCGGCGCCACGGCGCCAGCCCGGGCGTGGTGCGAGGCCAGCTGCGTCGCGCCTGCGCACCACGCGGGCGAGTCGGCCATGCCGCACTGCCCGGCTCACGATGCGACGTCGGGCACCAAGATCACCGCCGCCACTAACGCCGACTGCCCCGTCGTCGAAGCGGCGCGGCCCACGCAGTTGCGGCTGGAGACCCAGCACGTTCGCATCGTCGCACCCTCGCTCCCACGCACCTCTGCACCGTCGGACCTCCGCACCCCCTCGCCCTCGCACTTTCGCGCGCTCGCACCGCCGCGACTTATAACGCCACTTCGGATCTGATCCCTTCCGCCTCGGTACTGGCGCCACGACGCCATTCGAAGTGGAGGGGACATGTCGGTTTCACGTCGTACGTTTGTCAAAGGGCTCGCTGCCGGCGGCGCGCTGGCCGGGCTCGGCGGCTGGGATGCGCGAGCACTCGCGCAAGGCCCATCGCGCAACCCGCAGCAGGTGTTGCGCGGCACGTCGTTCGATCTAGCGATCGGCGAAACGCCGATGAATTTCACCGGGCATCCGAGAATCGCCCTGGCGATCAACGGCTCGCTGCCGGGGCCGGTGTTGCGCTGGCGCGAAGGCGACACGGTGACGATGCGCGTCGCCAACCGGCTCGACGAGGACACGTCCATCCATTGGCATGGCATCCTCGTGCCCGCGGCGATGGACGGCGTGCCCGGTCTCAGCTTTCACGGCATCCGCCCAGGTGAGACGTTCACCTATCGATTCGAAGTCCGACAGGCGGGGACGTTCTGGTACCACAGTCATTCCGGCTTCCAGGAGCAGCGCGGCGTCTACGGACCGCTGGTGATCGAGCCGCGGGGACCCGATCCGATCGCGTCGGATCGCGAGCACGTCATCCTGCTCTCGGACTGGACCGACGAAAAACCGGAGCGCGTCTTTGCGAAGCTGAAAAAGCAGGCGCCGTACTACAACTTCCACAAGCGCACCGCCGGAGATTTCTGGCGGGACGTGCGGCAGCAGGGCCTGGGCGCGACGCTCGCCGATCGCCGGATGTGGGGGGAGATGCGGATGAATCCCACCGACCTCGCCGATGTCGGCGGCGCCACTTACACGCACTTGATGAACGGGGTCACGCCCAACGGCAACTGGACCGGCCTCTTCAAGTCCGGCGAACGCGTCAGGTTGCGCATCATCAACGGCTCGGCGATGACCTACTTCGACGTCCGGATACCGGGGTTGAAGATGACGGTGGTCGCGGCCGACGGCCTCCCGGTGCATCCGGTCACCGTCGACGAGTTCCGCATCGCGACCGCCGAAACCTTCGACGTGATCGTCGAGCCCTCGGGCCAGGAGGCCTTTACGATCTTCGCGCAGGCCATGGATCGCACGGCGTACGCCGCCGGCACGCTGGCGGTGCGCGACGGCCTGCGCGCGCCGGTGCCGGCACTCGATCCGCGGCCGATCCTGTCGATGGGCGACATGGGTCACGACGCCGGCGCGCATGCCGGTCACAACATGGCCGGCATGAGCGCGCCGAATCATCCGACGTCCGAGAAGGGCAATCCGCTCGTCGACATGCAGGCGACGATGCCGATGTCGAAGCTCGATGACCCGGGCATCGGCCTGCGCGGCAATGGCCGGCGTGTCCTCGATTACTCCGACCTCGGCAGCACGTTCCCGGATCCGGATGGTCGCGAACCCGGCCGGACGATTGAGCTGCACCTCACCGGCCACATGGAGAAATTCGCGTGGTCGTTCGACGGCATCAAGTTCTCGGACGCGGCGCCGCTGCGGTTCAACTACGGCGAGCGCCTGCGCATCGTGCTGGTCAACGACACGATGATGACGCATCCGATTCACCTGCACGGCATGTGGAGCGATCTCGAGAACGACGCGGGCAACTTCATGGTGCGCAAGCACACCATCGACATGCCGCCCGGCACGCGGCGCACCTATCGCGTCACCGCGGACGCACTCGGGCGCTGGGCCTATCACTGCCACCTGCTGTTCCACATGGAAGCGGGCATGTTCCGCGAAGTGGTGGTGTCGAAATGACTCGCCTCCCTCTTGTGGCAGTACTGATCGGTTGCCTGTCGACGGCGGCGTTCGCGCAGGACGCGGATCACGGCGGCCACACGGTCCACGATCGCGCGATCAACTTCCAGGTGCTGTTCGATCAACTCGAGGCGCAGTTCGTCCACGGCAAACCGGGGTCGCGCTGGGACAGCACGTCCTGGTTCGGCGGTGATCGCAACCGGATCTGGATCCGCACCGAAGGGGATGCGCTCGACGGCGTCCTCGATAACGCCGAAGCGCAGGTGCTGTTCGGCCGGTCGGTCAGCCGCTGGTGGGACGTGGTCGCCGGCGTGCGCTACGATCCCCGCCCGGCGCCGGACCATACCTGGTTCGCGATCGGCCTCCAGGGCCTGGCGCCGCAGTTCATCGACGTGCAGGCGACCGCCTTCATCGGTCAATCCGGGCACCTGGCGGCGCGCCTTGAATTCGAGCACGACTTGCTGCTGTCGCAGCGCCTCGTCTTGCAGCCGCTGATCGAGCTCAGCCTGTCCGGGCGCGACGATCCCGACCGCCGCATCGGCCGCGGCCTCAGCACCGGCGAAGTCGGCTTCCGCGTGCGCTATGAAATCCGGCGTGAGCTCGCGCCCTACGCGGGTGTGGTGTGGCACCGCAAACTGTTCGGCACCGGCGACGCGACGCGGGCGGCCGGCGGCGATGCCGGCGGCTGGCACCTCGTCAGCGGCCTGCGGTTCTGGTTCTGAGGTTGACAGATAGGGGGTGGGGGTATACGATAGCCAGGTAGGGTATACACAATGAGCCACACTGAGAAGACGTTCACCATTTCCGGCATGTCCTGCGGCGGCTGCGTCAACAGCCTGACCCGCGTCCTCAAGACCGTTCCCGGCATCGAGCCGCTCCAGATCGAAGTCGGCAAGGCGCACCTGCGCCTCGACGCCGACCAGGTCACATCACAGACCGTCAGGGACGCCGTCGCCAGGGCGGGATTCACCGTCACGAGCGAGGCCTAGCCATGTCCCCGCTCGACTGGATCATCGCGGTCTCCGCCGTGGCGCTGATCGCATTCGTCAACTGGTTCTTCCTGGGCCGCAGGAGCGCGCCGGTCAGCGCGGCGCCGGCCGCCAACGGCGTGGTCGATGTCACCATTCGCATCGAGGGGGGCTATACCCCGTCGACGATCGAGGTGCCGGCGGGTTCGCGCGTCCGCATGACGCTCGATCGGCAGGAAGACAATCCGTGCTCGGAAGAGATCGTCATTCCTGACTTCGGCATCCGCCAACCGGTTCCGGCGTTTGCCAAGACCGTCCTGGAATTTACGGCGCCGGCCGGTCGTCATGAGTTCTCGTGCGGCATGGGCATGCTGCACGGCGCGGTCATCGGAAAGTAGGCGCGTCATGAACACACCCGCCTTGAAGATCACCTTGCCGGTTGAGGGCATGACCTGTGCCGCGTGCCAGGCCAACGTGCAGCGCGCCCTCACCGCCACGCCCGGCGTCACCAAAGCCGCTGTCAACCTGATGATGAACGAGGCGACGGTGCATTACGATCCGGCCGCCACCGAACCGGCCAAGCTGGTCGCCGCGATCAACGACACCGGCTACGCCTCGAAGCTGCCGGACGCGCATCCTGCGGCCGCGTCGGCGGATGAGGAGCGCGAAGGCGAGCAGGCGCGCGAGTACGCGGCGCTGCGGACGAAATCGGTCACCAGCCTGGCACTCGGCGCGGCGGCGATGATCGTCTCGATGCCGCTGATGAGCGCCTCCGCGCACCACGCCAGCGATCCGTTGATCGCCTGGTCGATGCGCGTTCTCGATCCGCTGATGAGGGCCGCGCTGCCGTGGCTCTACACGGTGAACCCGGTCGCGCTCTCGAACCTGCTGCTCGCCGCCACGGTGTTCGTGATGACCTGGGCGGGCCGGCACTTCTACAGCCGCGCCTGGAAGGGCCTGCGGCATCGCACCGCGGACATGAACACGCTGATCGCCATCGGCACCGGCGCGGCGTTCATCTATTCACTGGCCGGCGCCGGCCCCGACGTCTACTACGAGGCGATCATCATCATCATCTCGCTGGTGCTGCTCGGCAACGCGATGGAAGCGAGGGCGAAACGCAATACCACCCGCGCGCTGCGTCAGCTCGCCAGGCTGCAGCCCTCGACCGCGCGCCTGCTGCGGGATGGCCAGGCCATCGACGTCCCGATCGCGGAGGTGCGTCTGGGCGATCGCGTGCTGGTCCGTCCCGGCGAGCGCATTCCCGTGGACGGCGTGATCGTCCAGGGCAGCAGCGCCGTCGATGAGTCGATGCTGACCGGCGAATCGCTGCCGGTCGAGAAGACGCTCGGCGCGCGGGTCATCGGCGCCACCATCAACACCTCGGGCTCGCTCGAAATCGAGGCGGCGGGCATCGGCGATGCCAGCGTGCTCGCGCGCATTGTCACGCTGATGAAAGAAGCGCAAGGATCGCAGGCGCCGATTCAACGCCTCGCCGATCGCATCTCCGCGGTGTTTGTCCCGGTCGTGCTGTCGATCGCGATCGCGACGTTCGCCTTGTGGATGATCGTGCCGGCGGCCCCCGAAATCGGGCCGGCGCTGACCGCCGCCGTGGCCGTGTTGATCATCGCGTGCCCCTGCGCCATGGGACTCGCCGTCCCCACCGCGGTGATGGTGGCCACGGGTCGCGGCGCCGCCGCCGGCGTGCTGATCAAGGGCGGCGAACCGCTCGAGCGCCTCGCCGGCGTCGAGACGATCGTGTTCGACAAGACCGGCACGCTCACCGAAGGCAGGCCAACGGTCGTGGATTCGCTCGTCATCGGTGACCGCGAGGCCACGCTGGCGCTGATCGCCGCGGTCGAGGCGCAGTCCGAGCATCCGCTCGCCAAGGCCGTGGTCGCCTTTGCGTCGGCCCAACACCGGGTCAGTGACAACGTGACCGGTTTCGCCGCGGTGGCCGGCAAAGGCGTGCGCGCATCGGTGAACGGGCGCGCGGTGATCGTCGGCACGCAGGCCCTCCTGGACGAATCGGGGGTCGAGACGTCGCCAATCGGAGACACGGCCGCCAGGTGGGCCGAACAGGCACGAACGGTGGTCCTCGCCGCGGTCGACGGCAAAGCCATTGCGGCCTTTGCCATTGCCGACACGCTGCGGCCAAATGCGCGAACCATTGTCGCGTCGCTCAGGCGGCGAGGCCTCTCCGTGGTGATGCTGAGTGGCGATCGCCAGGAGACGGCGCACAAGATCGCGAGTGAGGTCGGCATCGACCAGGTGATCGCGGGAGTGCTGCCCGACGGCAAGGTCGAGGCGATCAAGGCCCTGCAGCGCGACGGTCATCGAGTGGCGATGATCGGCGATGGCTTGAACGACGCGCCGGCACTCGCGCAGGCGGACATCGGCATGGCCATGGCGTCCGGCACCGACATCGCCGCCGAAGCCGCTGCCGTGACCCTGATGCGGAGCGACCTCGAGGGCGTCGAACAGGCGATCGTCCTCGCCCGCAAGACCATGGCGACGATGCGGCAGAACCTGTTCTGGGCGTTCGTCTACAACGTCATTGGCATTCCGGTGGCCGCCGGCGTGCTCTACCCGGCGTTCGGCATCTTGCTGAGTCCCATCCTCGCCAGCGCGGCGATGGCCTTCAGCTCGGTGAGCGTCGTGTCCAACAGCCTGCGTCTGAGAGGAGCGCGCCTCTCGTGAAGCACACCCATGAACACGCCGAAGCGGTCGATCCGGAGATCAAGGCGGCCAATCTGAAACGGCTGCGCCGCATCGAAGGACAAGTCCGCGGGCTGCAGAAGATGGTCGAAGAGGATCGCTACTGCCCCGACATCGTCACGCAGATCGCGTCGGTGCAGGAAGCGCTGCGCGGGGTGGGACGGCAGTTGCTGCGCAATCACCTGAAGCACTGCGCGACCACCGCGATCAAGAAAGGTCCGGCCGAGGCCGACCGGACCTATGACGAACTGCTGGAGCTGATCACTTCGATCAGTCGATAGGCGGGTCTAAAGACCCGCCTCTACTTGAGCAGGTCGATCGCCGTGACAAACCGCGGCTCGATGTCGGTCGGGACGGCCGTGAGCTTGTCGAGCACGGCCTTGGCCTGCGGCCGCAGCACACCGAGCGTATCGAGCATCGCCTTGGCCTTGGCGTAGCTGCCTTCCGCCTGCAGCGTCATGATGTCGCGCGTCAGCGCGCTCACGCCGTCGCGAATCTTCGCGGCATCGACCGCGAATGTGCCGTCCGCGTTGGCCTTGAATGCGCCCTGGTCCATCAGGTAATTGAGCTGGATCGCCTGGCCGCGGCCATGCGCTTCGTTGACGCCGAAACGCAGTGATCGAAAGGCCGACGCGAGGAACGTCGTGTACATCGTCTGCTCGAACTTCTTGTCGAGCTGTCCCTTGTCGACCAGGAACTGCAACGCGAACAGCCCGGAGATGTCGGCCTTGGCTTCTTCGATCGTGCTGTAGGTTTCCTTCAACTCCTGGCGCACCGTGGTGGCGCGGCCGCCGACGGTGATGTTGTGCGGGCCCAGGCCGTGCATCAATTCGTGCATCAGGATGTGCGTGAAGAACGCATCGAACGCGACGTGGCCCTGGTCGGCGGCGACCAGCGCCACTTTCGAGATCGGCACCAGCACCTTGTCGAACTTGGCCTGCTGGTTGTTCTTCAGCATGACGCGCTTGCTGCCCTTCGCCGCCACGACGCGCTCGTCATTGGGCAGGTTGAACGCCGCGGTCTGCACGCCGCGATTGCCGTCGCCAGCCGAGAACACGGTGTTGACCACCACGATCGGCGCGAGCGCGCCCAGCTTCGGATTGCGATACTTCGGATCGATCGGCAGGTTGTTCTCGATCTCCTGCAGCGATCCGGCGAAGTGCTGCAGCTTGTCGGATTCGGCGCGATCCTTGACGGTGATGAACGCTTCAAAGGCCGCCTTGTAGTTGAACCACTCGTCTTCGTAGACCTCGTAGGGCCCGATCGTCGGCTCGATGCTCGCATCGAGCTCCATCCACTTCACGTCGCTGTCGTAGTAATCGTTCGACACGAACGCGGCGGCGCGCGATTCGAGGAACGCCTTCAGCGTCGGTTGGGCGGTGGCCGCGGCGGCGGCACGCAGATGTTGCGCGGCGATGGCGAGCTCGCCCTGGTATTCCGTGCTGTACGGGACCGCGATGAACTTGCCGTTCGGGGCGCGGCGGATCGTCGTGAAGAACCCCGTGGCCGCGGTCTTCTCGGCCCCGCTCAGCGACTCGATCCACTTCTCCACGTCGGCCTTGGTGGCGCCCTCCGGATAGAAGTTCGCCGACGGCAGCTTGTCGGGCGCGCCGGGAATGAACACGGCATTGTGATCGAGACGTCCCCACGGCCCCTTGTTAATCAGGAACTCGTGCAGCTTCGCCTTCCCGGCCGGCGTTTCGTCCTTGATCAGGCTGTAGAGCATCGACTCGTTGCCGGCCCACACCTGCTCGAGGAACAGCGCGTCCATCACCTGCGCCGCGCGCACCATGTGCGCCAGCGCTTCACGCTCGTTCGGCGGCAGCGCGCTGATGTCCGCCGTCAGATCGGTCGGCGCAAAACGCGCCGACTTCGAGAGCAGCTCCGAAACGTTTTTGTCGACGGCCGGCGCAGGAGCCGCCGGCGGTGTCGACGGCGCCTGCGCCTTGCAAGCGGCCAGGGTGGCAATAAGGGTTGACGCAGCGACGGCCATGACGACTCTTTTCATAAAGGCTGACTTCCTGTTGGCCTGTTGGCCCGACTAATGAATGCCCGACGAACCGTGCAACATGGAGGGTTCCGCTCCAAGGCGGCGAATCGCCGCTTCCCACATCGCCTCTGGCGGTGTGTCGAAAATCAAATCCGAATCGACCGGCGCGAGCAGCCACGATCCTTGCGCGAGCTCGACGTCGAGCTGCCCCCCGCCCCACCCGGCATAGCCCACCACCATGCGCACCCCCTTGTCGGGCGCGGACTCGAGCGTCTTCCTGACCAGCGCCGGCGACGCCGACAGGTACACACCGGCCATGACCTCGAGCGCTTCGGGATCGAGCTCTTCGCGCCGGGTCAGGATCCAGGCGCGCGTCGGCTCCACGGGGCCGCCGGTGTAGAGATGCATGTTCGGGTGAATCTCGAGCGGCTCGTCGGCCGTCACGATCGACATCGCCGGCTCGTCCATCCGGCGGTTGAGGACCAGGCCGAACGCGCCGTGCGCCCCGTATTCGGCCAGCAGCACCACGGTCTTCGAGAAGTTGGGATCGATCATCTGCGGCATCGAGACCAGCAGGACCGGGGCGAGAGAGGCGTTCGCCATGAGATCGATATTACAGCCTTCGGCCATCGGCCTTCAGCCTTCGGCCAAGGCAGCTATGCTATCGGGCATGACTCGCCGCCTGCTTGCCTTGGTGATCGCCATTTCGTCTGTCCTGGGCTGCCAGGCCGCGCCACAGTTGCCGGCGCCTGGACCGGCCGCCTCAATGGACGGTGACCTCCTCGAGGTCACGGTGCCGAAGCTCCACCAGCTCTACGCCGACAAGAAATACACCGTCACGCAGGTCGTGCAGTGGCACCTGGATCGGATCGATCGCTACAACGGCGTTTACGGCGCGATCGAGGAAGTGTTCCGCGACGAAGCGTTGGCCGACGCGAAGCGGCAGGATGCGGATGCAACGGGCACGCACGGCGCGTTATGGGGCGTGCCGATCGTCATCAAGGCCAACACCAGCATCAAGGGCCACATCACCTCTGCAGGCTGGGAAGGATTCACCCGCAAAGGCCACCAACTGGTTGCCCCTCAAGATGCGCTGATCGTCACCAGGCTCAAGGCCGCCGGCGCCATCATCGTCGGGCACACTAACATGCCCGACCTGGCGAACAGTGATACCAATCGCAGCACGTCCTTCGGCCGCACCGGCAACGCCTATGACGTGCGCTTCTCTCCTGGCGGATCATCGGGGGGCACGGTCACCGCGGTGACGGCAAATTTCGCCGTGCTCGGGAACGGCACCGATACCGGCAATTCGATTCGCATGCCGGCCGCGACCAGTGCACTCGTCGGTGTGTTCCCCACGCGCGGACTCGTCAGCATCGCCGGGATCGCGCCACTCGATTGGCTGCTCGACAACACGGGCCCGATCGCGCGTAATGCGACCGACGCGGCGATCGCACTGACGGTCATGGCCGGCGAAGATCCGCTCGATCCGCGGACGAAAGAAGCGCCCGCCAACTCGCGCAGTCAGTTCGAGGCGACGCTTAAAGCCGATGCGCTGAAAGGCACACGCTTCGGCGTGCCGGCGTTCGTGCTCGCCGGCGACGGCATTCCTTTCCACGGCATCCCGCTGACCGTGCCGGAAGCAGCCGCGGAGAAACTTCGCATCGCCGCGAACACGCCGCTCAAGCCCGAGACGCGCGCGATGTTCATGAAGGCGGTCGATGCGTTGAAGGCGGCAGGCGCCGAAGTCGTCATCGACGACACGATCCTCCCCACGACGTTCGCGCGCATGGCGAGCAAGGTCGCCACCTACGCCTACATGAAGGACGGCACCGACAAGTTCCTCGCGACGTTTGGACCCGCGGAGTACCACTCCTCGGCGGAGTATCTCGAGGCGGTTGGCACGCCCCTCTACACCTCGTCAATCGGCACAGAAGACGTCTTCCGCAACCTGGGCGGCGTGCACGTCGAGCAGCAGCTGGTCGATCGCGACCCTAATGCCGAACGGCTGTTTCTCGCACCCAGGCGAGCGATGCTCGCCGCGTATCTCGAGACGCTCGATCGCTTGAAGCTGGATGGCTACGTCTATCCGGCGATCCAGATGCCGCCGCCGGATGAAACGATGCCGCAGGACGGACAGGTGAGCGGCGGGCCGCATTCAGCCACCAGCTGGATCAACATGATCGGCACGCCGGCGATCGTCGTGCCGGCCGGCTTCTACGACAGTGGCTTACCGTTCGGCCTGGAGTTCGCCGCGCGCCCGTGGAAAGACAGCGATCTGCTGTCGATCGCGTACGCATGGGAGCAAGCGACGCATCCGCGCAAGCCGCCGACGCTGGTGGAAAAAGGATTGCTGGCGATCACGCCCGCCAGGGCCGGAAAATGAGCGCCGCCTAGAAACCTGCGGGCTTCGCCGACGCCACGCCGAACTCTCGTTCGAGCGCGATGCCGGCGCGCCCGATTACGCCGTCTTCAAACAGCCGGCCGATCAAGGTGATCCCGTGCGGGACGCGCCTCGGCGGATTGAACGTCGGCAATGGGTTCGCGGGGTCGGGCGCCCAGTCACTGCGCGCTTCCGAGACCTCCACGAATCCGGCGCGCGTCGTCAGCGACGGATGACCGGTGAAATTCGTGATGGTGAGCTGTTCGTCGCGGAGCGACGGCACCATCAACACATCGACCTCGCTGAAGATGCGCGCCATTTCGAGCGCGACCTTGCGGCGAAGACGATCCGCCTGCACGAAGTCCACCGCGGAGATGAATCGCGCCTGGCGGAACAGGTTGGGCCACGCGTCCTTGACCTGGACCTTGAGCGCGCCGAGTTGGTTGTTCAGGGAGAGTTCTTCGAAAGCCGCCGCGCCCTCGGCAAACAGCACCGGCATCAGCGAACTGAAGGGCCAGTCGGGAAGCGTGACGGCTTTCAACTCCATCTTCAGCTTCTTCATCGTGTCCATCGCCGCGCGATCGACATCGGTGGCCGGACTCTCTTTCATCCACTGCTCGAGATATCCGACCTTCAGGCCGGCGACGGGCGCGATCGCATCGAAGTCGAGGTGACTCGGAACGCTCGACACATCTCCCGCGTCGGGTCCGGTGATCGCCTGCAACACCAGCATCGCGTCCTCAACGGATCGCGTCATCGGGCCGAGCTTGTCGAGCGACCAGCACAGCGTCATGGCGCCGGTGCGCGGCACCCGCCCGAACGTCGGCCGGAACCCCGTGACACCGCACCGCATCGCCGGACTGACGATACTGCCGCCGGTTTCGCTGCCGATCGAGAACGCGACCAGCGCCGCCGCGGTGGCCGCGGCGGGACCCGCACTCGATCCCGAGGCGCCTTCCTCCAGCACCCAGGGGTTCATCGTCTGGCCGCCAAACCAGATGTCGTTGAGCGCGAGCGCACCAAGCGAGAGCTTGGCGATCAGCACCGCACCGGCATCGTTCAAACGGCGCACCACGGCCGAGTCTGCGGCCGGCACGCGATTGCGGAACGGCTCGGCCCCGTACGTCGTGAGGATGCCTTTCGTATCCAGCAGATCCTTCACGCCATACGGAATGCCATGAAGCGCGCCACGATACTTTCCCGAGGCGATCTCGGCGTCGGCCTGCTTCGCACGCGCCAACGCGTGCTCCGTCGTGATCGTAATCACGGATCGGATCTTGGGATCGAGGCGCTCGATCCTGGCCAGGTAGATGTTGGTGAGCCGTTGCGACGTGAGCTGCCGCGACTCAATCCACCGCGAGAGCTGCGTCACCGGCGCAAAGGCGATCGCATCATCCGACGACGGCAGCGGCGTTCCGTCGGCCTTCGATCGGACGAACCGATCGCGCGAAGGTCCCGCCGCCACGCCCGGAAGAACGGGATTCCAGAGCATCGCCGGCGAATCAGGGACGGCAATCGCGACTTTCCGTGGACCCGACCGACGCTCGAGATAGGGCGCCATCGACCGCGGCCACGAATCCGCCGCAAGCTGACGCTCCGCGTCGGTCATGGTGACCTGCATCAACTTCTCGGCCTCGGCGAACGTCGCGGGCGACACGGCTGGACCGGTGGCAGTACCGGTGCCGAATGTCGGCGGCGCGCCAGCGGTCGCCGGCGCAGGCGTCGAACTGGCCGGCGCCTGGGTCGGCTTGTCGGTGTTGCACGCCGCCGCAGCCGTGAGGAAACCCAACGGAGCGGTGATCAGGAATTGGCGGCGGGTGTTCATGGCTTCTCCCCCATGGCCGTTTCGATCTTCGTTCGAATCGAATCCGGCCACGCTGCCGACTTGCGCGCGTTCGTGTCGAAACAGACTTCCACCGTCTTCTGCGTGGCAGAGTGCGTCATCGACTCACTCTCGTGAAGGCGCATCTCGTAGCTGTAACTCTTCGCGCCCACGCGCGTGAACGCGCCCGTCACCAGGATCAACTGCCCGGCCGTCAGCTCGTGATGGAAATCGATCGTGAGCGAAGCCACGACGCTGCCTAATCCCTGCGCCTGAAGATCCTTCAGGGACACGCCCGCCTTCGCAAACATGTGCCACCCCGCATCGTCAAAGAACGACGCGTAATGACGCACGTTCATGTGGCCATACACATCGCAATGTGCCGGCATCACGATCCCGCGCGTGAGTTCGTGCCACGTCATGTGAGCTACCCCTTCTTGTCCACCGTCGCCTTGGCGGAGGTGGACTTCCAGGCCTCGTAACGCGCTTGTGTTTCGGCGTTGGCCGGGTAGAGTCCAGGCAGCTCGACGCCGCGATTCACTTCCGTCATGATCCAGCCTTCGAGGCGTTCCTGCTCGATGGCGAGGGCCGTGACCTCTTCGACCATCGCCGCGGGGATCACGACGGCGCCATCCTGATCGGCCACGATCACATCGGCCGGGAACACCGCCACGCCGCCACAGCCAATCGGCTGCTGCCAGTCCACGAACGTGAGGCCGGCCACCGACGGCGGCGCGGCCACACCCGAGCACCACACCGGCAGGCCCGTGCCGAGCACGCCACTGACATCGCGAACGACGCCGTCGCTGACGAGCGCTGCGACACCGCGCTTCGCCATGCGGCCGCAGAGGATATCGCCCCAGAAGCCGGCGTCCTTGCAGCCATTCGCATCAACGACGGCGATGCAACCCGCGGGCATGTCTTCGATCGCGGCTCGAGTGGATCGTGGCGAGCTCCACGAGGCAGGCGTCGCGAGATCTTCACGCGCCGGGACGAACCGCAGCGTGAAGGCGCGGCCGGCAACGCGGGATTGGCCGGGCGCGAGCGGGAACGCCGCGCGGATCCAGACATTGCGAAGTCCCTTCTTCAGCAGGATGGTGGTCAGGGTCGCGGTAGTGACGCCGGTCAACGCTTGCATGGCAGGAGTTTATTGCAAGTGCTGTTATCATGCGCGCGAACGACATGACCGAACCCATCGAAGAGCTGAGCGCCAAGAAACTGAAGAAGCTGGAGAAGAACTCCGATACCCGGACGCTCGATCCGTGGGAGAGGTATCGCGCCCTGATCGATCTCTACGAGGCGTTCTTCGACATGAACGAGCTTGCCGATCGCAAGACGCGGTTCGCGCTGGTCATGATGGGCGCACTCAACGCCCTCAACGTGATCATGGGCACGCAGCGGATGTTCGGGGACCTGACGGCCGGCATTCGTCCCATGATCGGCTTGTACTTCGGGGCCTACGCGATCCTGTCGCTGTATTTCTTCATCCACGCGATCGCCACGTTGCGACCGCGTATCTCGATGTTTCCGGGAGGTTCGCCTCAGGCGGCCCAGCGCGCCGGCTTGCGCTTCATCGGCGACGTCGTCGATGCCAACGATGACGAGTACTACGAGCGGTGGACCAACATCCAGGTCGGCGAGCTGTGCCGCGAGACCGCGAAGCACGTGCAGGTCGTGGCGCGCGTCACCGACGTCAAGTTCAAGTCCCTCGATCGCGTCTACAACGGCCTGACCGCCATGACCTCGCTCAGCGCCGTCATGGTCACGGTCGTCGCCTACCTCGGCCTGATGAAGTAGCGCACGCTATTCGCGCGTGTGCACGATCACGTGGAAGCCTTCGTCCGCGGCAGGCGCCACGAAGTGCGAGGCAATCAGGTCGAAGTCCTCTTCCGTCGTCCACTTGGTGCCGGGAGGCAGGTGGGCACTGCGCGCCTTTAGTTGCGCCTTCGAGATCGCGTCGGGTGTGTCCAGGAAATGCAGTTCGTGATCGACCCCGGCGCGATCGACGATGCCGCGGAACCACGCGCGCTGGTTGCGCGTGTTCGCCGGGAAGTCGAGGACCACGCTCACCCCCTTCGAGAGGATCGCCTCGACCTGCGGCGCGATCATCGTGTTGATCCGCCCGGCGTATTCCAGGTAGCTCGCGACGTTGACGACGAGGCCCGGAAACAGGGTGTCGAGGAGTTCGTCCTGGCTCAGCAGGATGGCGCCCTCCCGTTCGGCGAGTTGCTTCGCGAGCGTTGACTTGCCCGACGCCATCTTGCCGCTGAAGAACAACAGCTTCGCCATCGCTATCCGCCCAGTTTCTGCTTCGCCCACTCAACCGCGTCTTGCACCGCCGGCATGTGGGTGCTGCGCGCCGCATTCTTCAACCCGCGCCCGGGTCGGTCGAGCACCGGCGCCAACGACGGGTCGCCGCTATTCCCGATGATGGTCGCGAGATTCCGGCGCAGCCGCCACTGCGGCACATAGGTCATGGCACTGCCCTTGATCATCGCGTGCAACTCATCGTCTGATTGCGCCCACAGCTCGGACGCGCTGCGGCCGTCACGCTGCGGACCTTGCCAGGCCGGATCGGTGGTCACCGCCGCCGCCAGGTTCCAGGGACATACGTCCTGGCAAATATCACAGCCCCAGGCGTGTCGTCCGATCCATTCGCGCTGCGCGTCCGGAATCGCACCTTCGGTTTCGATCGTCAGATACGAGATGCATTTGGTCGCATCGAGCTCGCGCGCATCGACCAGCGCGCCGGTCGGGCAGGCATCGATGCAGAGCGTGCACGAGCCGCATTGATCGAGCGCCGGCGCATCCAGGTCGAGATCAAGGCTCGTCGCAATCCCCGAGAGAAACATCCACGACCCCAACTCGGGATTAATCACGCAGCTGTTCTTGCCGATCCACCCGATGCCGGCGTGATGCGCGAACACGCGCTCCTGCACGTGATGCTTGTCGACGAAGTGCGCGGCCTCGAACGGCTCCGGGTGATTGGCTCGCATCCACGCAACCAGTGATAGCAGGCGATCTTCGATCACCTTGTGGTAATCCTGCCCGCGGGCGTAGCGCGCGACCTCGATTGCATCGGCCCCTGATCCCTTCCCTGATCCCTTCCCTGATCCCTGATCCCCGATCCCTGTTCCCTGCTGCGTGTTATAGACCGTGCCCATCACGATTACCGACCGCGCTGACGGCAAGAAGTTGCGAATATCCGCGCGGACGTTCGCCGACTTCTCCATGTAGTCCATCTCGCCCGCGTAGCCGCGAGCGATCCACTCCGAGAGGAACTTTAGTTCTGGGAAGTTTGTGGCGGGTGCGACGCCGCACAGATCAAACCCGATGGCACGGGCCTGTCGCTTGATCGCGTCTGCGTTCAGCATACGGACGAGCCACGGAAGCACTGAAGCACGGAAGGATGTCTTTGACAGACCAGCTCCGTGATTCCGTGATTCCATGGCCTGTTCGTCATTTCGATCGGTTCACGAGCTGGCGCAGCACGTACGGCAGGATGCCGCCGTGCGAGAACGCGACGATCTCTTCCGGCGTATCGATCCGCGCCATCACCGTGAAGGTCTTGGTCGATCCGTCTTCCGCGCGCGCGTTCACGGTGATCTCCGAGCGCGGCTTCAACGCCGCGCCCGCGCCGATCAACGAGAACTGCTCACGGCCGGTGAGGCCGTATGTCGCGGCGCCTTCGCCCGCCTTGAACTGCAGCGGCAGCACGCCCATGTTCACCAGGTTGCTGCGATGGATGCGTTCGTAGCTCTCCGCGATCACAGCCTTCACGCCGAGCAGCATCGTGCCCTTCGCCGCCCAGTCGCGTGACGAGCCCGATCCGTATTCCTTGCCGGCAATCACCACCAGCGGCACGCCGGCCGCCTGGTACTTCATCGCCGCGTCGTAGATCGGCATCACTTCGCCGCCGGGCAGGTAGGCGGTCACGCCGCCCTCGATGCCCGGGACCATCTGGTTCTTGATGCGGGTGTTCGCGAACGTGCCGCGCATCATCACTTCGTGATTGCCGCGGCGGGCGCCGTAAGAATTGAATTCCTTCGCTTCGACGCCGTGCTCGAGCAGGTACTTGCCGGCCGGGCTGTTCGCCTTGATGTTGCCGGCCGGTGAAATGTGATCGGTGGTGATGCTGTCGCCGAGCACCGCCAGGGCGCGCGCGTCGCGCAGGTCGGTCAGCGGCGCGGGCGTCATCGACAGGCCTTCGAGGAATGGCGGCTTGCGCACGTAGGTCGACGCGCCTTCCCACTGGAAATTGTCGCCGGTCGGCACCGGCAGCTTCTGCCAGCGCACGTCGCCGTCAAACACCGTCGCATACTGCTTGCGGAACGCTTCCGACGTGACGCTGTGCAGCATCGCCGCCTGGATTTCCTTCTCGGTCGGCCAGATGTCCTTGAGATACACCGGCTTGCCATCCGTGCCCGTGCCCAGCGAATCCTTGCTGACGTCGATGTTCATCGAGCCCGCCAGCGCGTACGCCACCACCAGCGGCGGCGAGGCGAGATAGTTGGCGCGCACGTCCTGCTGGATGCGGCCTTCGAAATTGCGATTGCCGCTCAACACGGAAGCGACGACCAGGCCGCGTTCGTTGATCTCCGCGGAGATCTCGTCCGACAACGGGCCGCTGTTGCCGATGCACGTCGTGCAGCCGTAGCCGACGAGATTGAAACCAATCTTGTCGAGGTAGACGTCGAGGCCGGCCTTCTTCAGGTAATCGGTGACCACCTTGGAGCCGGGCGCGAGGCTGGTCTTCACCCACGGCTTGCTGGTCAGGCCCTTCTCCACCGCCTTCTTCGCGACCAGGCCGGCGCCGATCATGACGCTGGGGTTCGACGTGTTGGTGCAGCTCGTGATCGCCGCGATCACGACGGAGCCGTGTTCGAGCTGCGTCGGTGTCGCCACAGCAGCCGCTTGCCCTGAGCCTGCCGAAGGGCCGCTTGCGGCCTGCGCTTTCACGCCCTTCTTCAATTCTTCGAGCGCGGTCGCGAACGACGGCTTCGCCTTCGACAGCGCCACGCGATCCTGCGGGCGGCGCGGGCCCGCAAGACTCGGCTCCACCGACGACAGATCCAGTTCCATCGTCTCGGTGTAGACCGCATCGGGTGAATCGGCGGTGCGGAAGATGCCTTGCGCGCGCGCGTAGGCCTCGACCAGCGCGATCTGCTTCGCATCGCGGCCGGTCAGGCGCAGGTACTCGAGCGTCATGTCGTCGATCGGGAAGATCGCGACGGTCGATCCGTATTCGGGGCACATGTTGCCGAGCGTGACGCGATCGGCAATCGTCAGGTTGGCGAGGCCGGGGCCGAAGAACTCGACGAACTTGCCGACCACGCCCTTCTTGCGGATCGCTTCGGTGATCGTCAGCACCAGGTCGGTCGCGGTCGCGCCCTCGGGGAGCTTGCCCTTGAGGCGATAACCCAGCACCGGCGGAATCAGCATCGAGCTCGGCTGCCCGAGCATGGCGGCCTCCGCTTCAATGCCGCCGACGCCCCAACCGACCACGCCCAGTCCGTTGACCATCGTGGTGTGCGAGTCGGTGCCGAACACGGTGTCGGGATACGCGATCATCCCCTGCTCGGTCTGCTCGCTGCAGACGACGCGCGCGAGATATTCGATGTTGACCTGGTGCACGATGCCGGTCTCGGGCGGAACGACGCGGAAATTGCGGAACGCCGTCTGGCCCCAACGCAGGAATACGTAGCGCTCGCGATTGCGGTGATATTCGAGGTCGGCATTGAGCGCGAGCGCGTTCGCCGTGCCGAAATGATCGACCTGCACCGAGTGATCGATGACGAGTTCCACGGGCTGCAGCGGGTTGACCTTCTGCGGATCGCCGCCGAGGGCAACAATGCCGTCGCGCATCGCGGCCAGGTCCACCACGCAGGGCACGCCGGTGAAGTCCTGCAGCAGGACGCGGGCCGGCATGAAGGACATCTCCTTCTCGCCGATCGTCTTCGGATCCCACGACGCCAGCGCGCGGATGTCGGCGGTCTTGACGAACGCCTCGTCTTCGCGGCGCAGCAGGTTCTCGAGCAGGATTTTCAGTGAATACGGCAGCCTGGCAACGCCCGGGAATTCCTTCTCGAGCGCGGGGAGGCTGAAGATGCTGACGGTGTCAGCGCCGACGGTCAGTGATGTGCGGGTCTTGAAGCTATCGAGGCTGGACATGGGTCTGTGTCTAATGTGTGTTTAATCGGTGGCCTAGAACCCTCCAATTCTATCAAGGAACGCCTTCACTACCTGGAAAGGGTCCTGTTTCTCGCCGTCCACGGCGTAATTCATGCGGCGCATCGCCTCGTCGCTGATCGCCCCTTCGAGGCGCTTCAGCGCCCCGGCCACTTGCGGATGTCGCAGTAACAGGGCCGATCGCACGACCGGGACGGCCTCATAGGCCGGGAAATAATGCCGGTCATCCGCCAGGACCACGAGTTTCTGTGACTCGATCTGCCCGCTGGTCGCGTCGCCGGCAGTGACGTCGATCTCGTTCGACGACAGCGCGCGGTAAATCAGGTTGAGATCCATCGTGCGCGGCTGTCCGGCGATGTTCAGGCCGTAGGCGGCGCTCAATCCCGTGAAGCCGTCCGGCCGTTCCAGGAATTCATAGCCAAACCCCGCGCGCGCGCCGGTGAAGCGATTCAGGTCGCCAATCGTCCGCAGCCCCAGCCGCTGCGCATCGGCGGCCCTCACCAGGATCGCAAAGGTATTGTTGTAGCCCAGCCGCGGCAACGCGGTCACGCCCAACGCCGCGTAGCGATCGCGAATCTGCGTGAACACCTCGTTCGCGTCCCTGGATGGCGGCAGGTTGAAGATCGCCGTCAACGACGTGCCCGAATACTCGACATAGGCGTCGATGCCGCCGCTGACCAGCGCCTGGTGCGCGATCGCCGTGCCGCCGAGATTGAACCGGCGCTCGACGTGCAATCCCTGCCGCTCGATCACCTGCGCGATCAGTTCGCCCAGCACGATCTGCTCGGTGAAGTTTTTCGACCCGACGGTCACATCGCGCCGACTCGTCACGCCCGATGCCCACAGCGCGCCACCGGTCGTGGCGATCACCAACGCCACGAGGGCGATCATCATGCCGGGTGAGCGGCGGCGCGGATCGGCGATGCGACCGGCCAGCGCGAGCGCGCCGTCGCAGGCCAGCGCCAGCAGCGCCGCGGGAATCGCGCCGGCGAGAATCACCGTCGAGTCCACCATCGCCAGGCCGCGGAAGATATAGTCACCAAGGCCACCCGCGCCAATCGCGGACGCGATCGTCGCGGTTCCTACGCCAATCACCACCGCCACCCGCAGGCCCGAGACGATCGACGGCAACGCCAGCGGCCATTCGATCTGCGTCAACACCTGTCGCGGCGTCAGGCCCATCGCCACCGCGCAATCGATCACCGATGCGGGCACGCCTTGAATGCCGGTGATCGTTCCCCTCAGGACCGGCAGCACCGCGTAGAGCGTCAGCGCCACCAGCGCGGTCCTGGTCCCGATGCCGCCGAGAAACGGCAGCGGGATCAGGAAGCCGAAGAGCGCGAGGCTCGGAATGGTCTGGCCAAGGTTCGCGAGCGCAACGATCGGCTTCGCGAGCGCCGGACGGCGCGCCGCCAGCACTCCCAGCGGAATCCCAATCGCCGCCGCCATTGTCGTCGAGGCCAGCACCAGGACGATGTGTTCGCCGAGACGAGCCGCGAATTCGACTCGATGCGAGGCGATGAACGCAATCAGTCCGCTCATGATGGTTTACCCGCCGGAGCCCTGGCGAAGGTGGGCCACCAACGCGGACACGCGCGGATCGGTCGAGGCGGCGACCACGCTGGGGACATCGCAAATCGCGATCTGACCGTCATGCATCACGGCGATGCGATCGGCGAGCGCGAAGGCTTCGCTCATGTCATGCGTCACCAGCACGACCGCCCGGCGGAGCGACGCCTGCACGCGCTTGAACTCGGTATGCAGCTCGGCTTTGGTGATCGCGTCGATGGCGCCGAACGGCTCGTCCATCAACAACACCGCAGGATCGGCGGCCAGCGCACGCGCCAGGCCGACGCGCTGCCGCTGCCCTCCCGATAATTGATCGGGCCATCGATCGCGGAACTCCCGCGGGTCGAGGCCAACCATCGACAGGAGCTCGTCGACGCGGGCGCTGATCTTGCCTTCGGGCCATTCGAGGAGTCGCGGCACCGTCGCCACGTTGGACCCGACCGTCCGGTGCGGGAAGAGTCCGGCGTCCTGGATCACGTATCCGATGCTTCGTCGAAGCGCGATCGGATCCCAGGTGGCCGACGCCTGGCCGTCGATGATGATCTGCCCAGAGTCGGGTTCGAGCAACCGGTTGATCAGACGGAGCAGCGTGGTCTTGCCGCAACCACTACGGCCGACGAGGGCCACGGTCTCCCCTGCGCCGATCGCGATCGACACGTCGCGCAGCACCGGTCGTCCACCACGACTCGCGGACACGCCGACGAACTGGACGGCAGTTTCAGACGCCAATGAAGAACAAGACGGAGACGGTGGGATAGGCGCGCATCTTGTCCTCGAAGTCGATGCCTCTCCTGCGCATGTTCACACGGAACTCCCCGCGAAGGCCGGCGGGCCAGGCCTCGCCGTGGCCGCCGCGCAACCAATACCGCGCGCCGCCACCCGCATAGTAGTTCTGTCCGGTCTCGACGAGCGTGCGATCTTCATGGAGCTGGCGGAGATAACCGGCGCCGGCCGTTACGAACGGCGCCAGGTGTCGTCCGAGATTGAGCGGCACCTGCCAGTTCACGCCGCCGTCGAACAGGTACTGCTCGAGCGTCTCACCGGGGAGTTGCTGCGCCGCCGACTCCGCATCGCCGGATATGCCAATGCCGATCCGCGGATGCCCGAACGTCGCACCGAATTCGATGGCGACCCGCTTCGTCAGCGAGACACCGACTCGGAGTTCGGGCGCCGTCACCCTCGTGAATGCCGAATCCGCCACCAGCAGCGTGAACGAGGAGGGCGTGCTGCCGGTCCCGTTGCCTCGCAGTTTCGCCGATGAGGATCCGATGTCGTAGCCGCCGAGGACGATCGCGCCGGCATTGATCGTGACGCGATGCTCCCGCAACGCCGGCGAGTCCTGGGCAAACGCGGCAGTGGCCATGACCAGCAGCAGGCCCGCCACCGAGCCTGCCGCGCCGACTTGTCCACGGAAGCCGATCACTTGGGCAGCACGCGAATCTCGATCGCGTTCGAGGATCCGCCTTTCGGCGCCACCACCATCCGTGGCGCATAGGTCACGCGAAAATCCGCATCGATCGGCGTCGCGAAGAAACTGTCCGGCTCCGCATCGTCAACCGGCTCCACCCGCAGAATGTACGGGCCGGGCGGCAGCCGCGCGATGACGAAGTCCCCCTGCGGCGTCAGCGTAAAGTTACCGACCAGGATGCCGGTCTCCGGGCTGAAGGCGACGATGTGCGCGCCGTTGACGCCCTGGCCGTTCTTGGTGATGCGGCCGACGATGCCGCCGGTCTCGTTGATCGCGGCCGCGCCCGGGTAGAGATCGGAAATGCCGGCGATGTCGTCCGCCTGCAGGACGCGGTCCGCGATCGCCCCGGCCGTCAGCGCGATCGGGAACATCACCGCGCCGGAACCAAGGACGCGACGTCCGCCACTTCCGGTGCGTTCCGTTTCGCCGATCGCGGAGTGCCCGAGCCCGAGCAGATGTCCCAGTTCGTGCAGCGCAACGGATTCCAGGTCGACGCGGCCCGGCTGCCCGTCCGGCGCCACCGAGAACGCAAAGCTGGTGTTGAAGAAGATATCGGCCTCGTAGATCGCGCCCGTCTGGTCGTCGATCATGAAGCTGGTGGCGCCGAGCACCCGATCGAGGTCGGGGCGGTCGATGAACCCGATGGTGTTGCGCCCGTCCGTTCCTTCCGCCGGCGCGGAGGTCATTCCCTGGAATGACAGGCGCACCGTCGCCGATGACACCGCCGACCAGGTGGCGGCCGCGCGCTCGACGGCGCCGCGCAACTCCGTCGAGGTGACGCCGTTGCCGGCGCGATCGGAAATGAAGAACCCAATCGGCTGCTGGTGCCAGGTCGCATCGATGACATGGCCGTCCAATGTCGCGCCGAGCTTGAGATACGCAGCCGGCGACGACGAACCGGCCGTCAACAGGATGGCGGCGGTGAGGGCGAGCAGTTTCATCATCGAGGGACCGCCGCCCTTCGACTGCGCTCAGGGCGATCCTGGGCCTGCTGAAGGATCGCGGCGGCATGCACGCTGCCTTCGAATGCTGCCAGCGACACCGGCTTGCGATTCACGTCACCACGAGCGATACGGCCCGCCGCTTCGACGATCGGCGGCGTCACCAGCATGGCGCCGCTCGCTGCGTCGCGCTGTACGCGATAAATGCCCTGCGTCAGCCCGGTCGTGACCGGCAATCGCGGCCCGTGCGCAGTCAGGAAGAACACCGCCAGGTCACCCGTCGCGAACGTCGGCGCGCCAGGAATCACGTTGCGATAGCGCCCCACCCGTCCACCGGGCACCGTGAAGGCGAGCGTCTCACCGGCGCCGCCCTTCATCCCCTTGATCACGTCGATCGACACGACGCTTTCGATGAACCGCCGGTCGGCGGTCCACTGCGAGCGCACGTCGGACACGCGCCCATAGACGACGGCGGACGAGTCGTTGACGAGTTGTTCGAAGCTGAGCGGGACCATCGTGGTCGCGTGCGCGGACGCGGCCAGCAGGCAGATCAGGACAGCGGTGACACCACTACGACGCATGCGTCGAGTGTACGACATCAAGAACAGCTTCCGCTGCCCGGTCGCTCGCGCCCGGACCGCCGAGCTGGCGCTTGACCTCTTCGAGATCGGAAATCATCCGGCGCCGATACCCGTCATCGCTCAACAGCCGGACCGCCTCAGTCGCGACGGCGTCAGGCGTGCAGGCATCCTGTATCAATTCGACGACAATGCGATCGCCGGCGATCAGGTTCACCATCGCGTACTTATCAACCTTCGCGAGGTGGATGCCCAGTCGATACGTCATCGGCGACAGTTTATAGATCACCACCATCGGCTTGCCGTAGAGCGCGGTTTGCACCGTCGCGGTGCCGGACGCCGTGATCACCGCGTCGCAGGCATTCAGCACGTCATCGGTCTGCGTATTGACGATGCGAATCGTCACGCCGGAGAGCCCGAACCCCTCGTACAACCCATCATCCAGATTCGGCGCGCGCGCCACCACGAACTGCACGCCCGGCACCCTGGCCGCTATCATCGGAATCGCCTGCACGATCACCGGCGCCAGCCGCGACAGCTCGTTGGTGCGGCTGCCCGGCAGCAACGCCAGCACCGGCTTCGACGGATCGAGATTCAGTTTCTTCAGGAAGGCGTCACGCGACAACTGCGGCTTCGCCAGGTCGATCAGCGGATGGCCGACAAAGCGCACGTCGATCTGCTGGCGCTGGTAGATCGCTTCCTCGAACGGGAAGATCGGCAACACCCGGGTCGCGCCGCGCTTCATCAGCTTGATGCGGCCGGACCGCCACGCCCACAGCTGCGGACTGATGTAATACACGACGGGAATGCCTCGCTTGCGCAGGCGATGCATCAGGCGGAAATTGAAATCGGGAAAGTCGATCAGGACGGCGGCGTCAGGCCGTTCTTTCTTCGCCGTGTCGAGCAGCAGCCGCAACGTCCTCAGCGATCGCGGCACCACGCTCAGCGCTTCGGTCAGGCCGGTCACCGAGAGGCGATGATAGTCGGCGACCAGCCGGCCGCCCGACTTCGCGAACTGATCGCCGCCCAGGCCGAATACCTCGACGCCAGGTTCGCGGCGGCGGAGCGCATCCACCAGCGCGCCCGCGTACAGATCACCAGACGCTTCGCCGCACGACAGCAGAATACGGCTCACTCAGGGCTTCGGAGCGGGACCGGCGCGCTTGGTCAGGTCCGCTGACATCAAGTCGAGGCGCTCAATCGGGATACGTTCGTAGGTGCTGAAGCCGACCCCCTTGAGGTCGTTGACGAACTTGTCGGCATCGCCGACCAGCACCACCGACAGTTGCGACGGACGGATGAACCACCGCGCCACGCGCTGGATTTCGTCGGGGGTGACCTTCAACACGCGCTCGCGATACTTCGGCAGTTCATCAACCGGCAGTTCGTAGAACAACTGATTGAGGACCTGCGTGGCAATGGCGTCCGGCACTTCGATGGTCAACGGGAAGTGGCCGACCATGTAGTCCTGCGCGCCTTCGAGCTCGCCGTCGCTGACCCGTTCGCGCTGCAAGCGCGTGAACTCGTCGACGATCACGCGCAGTGCCTCCGCCGTATTCGGCGTCTGCGTGTTGGTCTCGGCAATCACCGCGCCCGCCCACTTATAGGTGTCGAGGTCCGCGGAGGCGCCGTACGTCAGCTGCTTCTGCGATCGCAGCACCTGCTGCAATCGATTCGCGCCTTCGCCGCCGAGGATCTTGACGGCCTGGTCGATCGCTTCATAGTCGTTGTGCTTCCGGGGAATGGCAATGTGACCGACGCGGATCTCGGTCTGGACCGCATCCTTTTTGTCGATCACGATGACGCGGCGCGTCGCATCGGGCGGCTCGGTCGCCGTCTGCGCCGGCACGTCGCCCGGCTTCCAGGCGCCAAAATGCTTTTCGAGTCCGGCCATCGCGTCGGCGGCGCTGATGTCGCCGACCACCGCGATCAAGGCGTTGTTCGGCACGAAGTACTTCTTGTGGAAATCGACGAAGTCGGCGCGCGTGATCGCCGTCAGCGACTCCGCGGTGCCGGCGCCGGGCATGCCATAGGGATGGAAGCCGTATATCAGGCGGTTGATCGTGCGATCGGCGACCGACCCCGGATCGTCCGCCGCAACTTTCAGAGCCGACAGCGCCTGCGCGCGCTGCCGCTCAATCTCCTCGGGCGCAAAGGTCGGGTGCTGCACCACGTCCGACAACAGGTCGAGCGCGACTTCGTAGCTGTCCTTCATCACCACGGCGTTGACGTAGCTCAGGTCGGTTCCGGCGCCGGTGCCGAGCGCGCCGCCGATGAAGTCGATCGTCTCGGCAATGTCCTCGGCGGTGCGCTTGCCGGCGCCCTGGTCGAGCAACGTTGCGGTCATCATCGCGAGACCGTTCTTGCCCTTGGGATCGTGCGCCGCGCCGGCGCGAATGATCATGCGCACGCTGATCGCGGGCTGCTCGTTCTGGCTGACCAGCACCACCTGCATGCCGTTGGCCATCTTGCGGATTTCATACGGCGGGAACACCACCGGCTTCGGCGCCAGCGGCCGCGGCGGATTCTCGCGCGGCCATTCGACCCGGGCCTGCGCGCCTTCGCCCCTGGTATACCCCCGGGCCTGAGGGACGTGCTCGCGCACTTCGCTCCTGACCCGTTCCTTCAGCGTCGGACTCGCCGCCACGATGGCGGTTAACGCTCCGAACAGGCCGAGCGTGACGATGGCTTTGATCTTCACTTCGCGACTCCCCCGCGCGGCATGATCCGCATCACCAACCGGCCTTCCGGCACGAAGTATTTCTGCGCCACGCGCTTGACGTCGTCGAGCGACACGTTCAGGAACGTGTCGAATTCGCCGTCGACGGTCGCCATGTCCTTCTGGATCACTTCCCCGTGCCCGAGCTGCGACGCCTTCTCTTTGATCGACAGGCGGCTGACGATGTAGTCGCGCGAGAACTGGTTCTTGGCGCGCTGCAGCTCATGCTCGGTGATGCCCTGCGTCTTCAACTTGTCGAATTCGGCAATCAGCGCCTTCTCGACCTCGTCCACCGACTTGCCGGGATTGACCAGCGCCACGGCCGAGAAAATGCCGGGGTCTTCAAGAAAACTGCTGCTGCCAAACGCGGTCAGCGCCAGCCCTGATTCGTAGACCAGCTTGCGATAAATGCGCGACGTGTTGCCGTCCGACAGCGTCTTCGACATCACGAACATCGGATACGAATCGGGGTGCCCGTTGTACGGCACGTGGTACGCGACCACCACCGCCGGCAGCGGCCACGGCTGTTCGAGGTTCACCCGCTTCTCTTTGGTGTGGACCGGCTCGACGGGGATGTCGCGCGGCACCGGCTTGGCGGCTTTCGGCACGCGCGCGAAGTACTGATTCACCAGGCTGGTGACGGTGTCGGTCTCGAAATCGCCGACGACCATCATCGTCGCGTTCTCGGGCACGTAGTAGGTCTTGTAGAAGTCGCGCACGTCGTCGATGGTCGCGGCATTGAGGTCGGTCATGCTGCCGATCACCGGGTGGTGGTAGGGATGCACGTCGAAGGCGTTGGCGCTGATCAATTCGTTCAGCAGGCCGAACGGCGGATTCTCGATGCGCATCCGGCGTTCTTCCTTCACCACTTCGCGTTCCGTGACAAACGTCTTCTCGTCGATCCGCAGCGAGGCCATGCGATCGGCTTCCATCCACAGGATCAACGGCAGGTATTGCGACGGGATGGTCTGCCAGAACACCGTGGTGTCTTCATTGGTATAGGCGTTGGCCTGGCCGCCAATCGACGCGATGATCGAGGTGTGCTGCTCGGGCTCGACGTTGCGCGAGCCCTTGAACATCAGGTGCTCGAAGAAATGCGCGAAGCCCGTCCGGCCCGGCTTCTCGTTCTTCGAACCGACGTGATACCAGAGCTCGACGTGCACGATCGGGGTCGACTTGTCCTGGTGCAGGATCACGACCATCCCGTTCGGCAGCACCAGGCGCTGGTATTCGAGCTTGGGCGGCCGCACGGCGGCATGCAGCGGCACGTACCAAATCGCAACCGCCGCGGCGATCACGACCAGCAACAGAATCGACAGTCTCTTCATTGATCCTCGAGCTTTTTGAGCCGCTGTTCGATGGCGCGCAGCTGCTTGCGCATCTCGGGCAGCTTGCGAAACACCGCCGACGACCGGCGCCATTCGCTGTTCTCGATCGCCGGGTAGCCGGACACGAACGTGTCGGCGTCGACCGAATTGGTGATGCCCGTCTGGCCGACGGCTTTCACGCGATCGCCAATCGACAGGTGGCCGCCGACGCCGACCTGGCCGCCGAACTGCACGCTGTCGCCCACCACCGTGCTGCCGGCAATGCCGACCTGCGCGGCGAGCAGCACGTTCCGGCCGAGCACGACCCCGTGCGCAATCTGCACCAGGTTGTCGATCTTGGTCCCGGCCATGATGCGCGTCTCGCCCACCGCCGGACGGTCGATCGTCGTGTTCGCGCCGATCTCCACGTCGTCTTCGATCACCACCGGCGCGGTCTGCGGAATCTTCTCGTGCGTCCCGTCGGCGCGCTGCGCGAAGCCATACCCGTCGCTGCCGATCACCGCGCCGTTCTGGAGGATGACGCGCGAGCCGATCGTGCAGCGCTCGCGAATCGAGACGTTCGCATGGATGATGCAGTCGGCGCCGACGATGGTGCCGTCGCCGATCACCGCGTGGGGATGAACGATGGTACGGGCACCAACGGTCGCGCCGGAGCCGATGAATACCAAGGCGCTGATCGTCGCGGTCGGATCGACCGACGCATCCGCGGCGACGGACGCGAGCGGGTGAATGCCGGCGACCGCCGCCGGCTGCGGCGTCAGCAGTCCGGCCGCGCGCGCGAACGCGAGATAGGGCGAGGAACTGCGAATGATGGCGCACGGCGCCTGTGAAGCGTCGCCGTTCATGATCACTGCGCTCGCGCGAGTGGTCGCCAGTTTCGATGCGTACTTCGGGTTCGCCAGGAACGTCAGGTCGCCAGGGCCCGCCTCTTCGATCTTCGCCACCCGGCGAATCTCAATAGCGGCATCGCCCTCAACCGGGCATTCCAGACGACGAGCCAGCTCGCCGAGCGTCACAGGATCGAGAATATCATCTTGGCCCGCCGACGCCGTGGCGAAGGGGCTAGGTCGACGCGGTCATCTGCTCGACGAAGCGGGCGATGCGCGGCAGGTGCAGCCGCGCCGCCGCCTCGTGAATCCGCGCGTGCCGGGCCGCCTCATCCAGCGACAGCGCCCGTTGCAGGTCGGCGAGCGGCGCGTTGGGCGCCAGGGTCCAGGCGATCTGATGGAGGCCGGTCACGGCGCCCCGCCACGCCAGGTAGTGCCCGACCACGGTGAAGGTGAAGAGATAGCCGAGCACGTTCGGGCCCGGCAACAGGGCCACCGGCACCGCGATGATCAGCGCGGCCGAATGCAGGATCAGCCGGTTCCGGTGATGATCGGCGTCGCGCTTGAGCGCGCCCCGCAGGATCGTGTCGGCTTGATCGGAGGTCAGCGTGTCGGGAATGTGCAGCGTGGCCGCGGACACCTTGCGCAGGTGCCACAGCAGCCGCTGCTCGGCAACGCGTTCGGCAATCCAGCGCATGCTGCGCTTCTGCATGCGGCCGAGAAAAGACGCCGGCTGATCGTCGACGGGCGCGTCATGACGCGCGCTCTCCGCTTCCTTCAGCTGCGAATTGAACCTGGCGCGCAGGCGCGCGAAGAAGCCCTGGCCCTGGACCGGCTCATCCGGTTCGTCCTGCTCCGGGGCCTCGTAATAACACTCGAACTGCTCGAGGCCCACGGGAACGAGGTAGACATCCATTACGGAGTTGGACGACGGATGCGGGCGGGAGTTCGCGGAACCTCGGCCGGCACCGGCGGCTTGCCCGCCTGCTCCCACGCGCCGACGATCGCCGACGCCACCGCGGCGATGGAATCATTCAACCGGCGTTCGAGCGTCGGCAGCGTGCCGGTCGCGAACGCGTCGAAGTACCCATCGTCGTAGAACTCGCGCCCTTCCGCAGCCGCCTTGTCCGAGGCGAGCACGTTCGGCGCGAGGCGATTGCTGTCGAGCAGCGTCGCGAAAATAAACTCCGTTGGGTTGATGACCGGCTTCACCGGTCCCGGCGCAATCTTCAACGTCGCACGGTGGCGCTCGAAGAGCTCCGCTTCCCAGCGTGAATGCACGCCCGATTGTCCGGTCAACTGGCCGTTGTAATTGATGACCGCGTGCAGCGGCACATGCGCATCCGCAATGTAGTGCGCGAGGACGGCAGAATACAGCGCGATGTTGTCGAGCGCGTAGCCCGGCTGCGGCTGCCGCTTCAGCGATTCGAATTCACGCTGCAGGCGGCCGTAGAACTCGGCCGTCCGCCACGGCAGCGTGCCCTGTTCCTCGATCACCGCCTTGCCGAACTTCTGCACCGCCGCGGAATAGTCGTGAGGCAGGCCCGCAAAGGGGAACGGGCCGAACGCGGGCAGATCGAGATCCACGAAATGATTGGGCGGCTCGGCTTCCCACCCGACGTTGCGCCACAAATCCGGATCGATCGCGCGTTCGACAATAAAGGCGCGGCGCTTTTCGAAGAGCGGCCGCAGTTGCGGCGGCAGCAGTTCGATCATGCGATCGGCGATGAACTTGTGAGCTTCGAAGCCCCAGGCCATGGCGGGTGAGGGAAGAGCCAGCAACGTGGCCAGCACGACGGCAGCTAAGCGCATGGGACTATCGTAGCGGAGAAATCCGGAGCGCGGACCATCCGTACGGCCCGACATTCGCGTACCGATAGTCGTTCAGCCACGTCGTGCCGTCCGGTTCGACCTGGACAAACGGAAAGCGCGACCATCGCAGGAAGGCGCGAGCCCGCGGCGATTGCAGGGCGGCTGCCACCTCGGGCCGATCAACCCCCTTCACAATCCCGAATCCGGCCGGGCGGAAGTGCGGCAACGGATCGAACCAGAGATTGCCCTTCTCATAGCGATCGCCGACGTCGATCACCACTTCGCGGCGGAACGGATTGACGATCACCGGCGTGACCATGAAGCGCGTGTCCGCCGGACGACCCGCCCGCGCGAGGCCATCTGCCACCTCCATCCTGGCGAGGACGTTCGACAGCAACATCGCGCCGACGTAGACCGCCGCGAGCGTCACACCAACGCGCGCCGCACCGGGCCCGGACCTGGACCACCACCAGCCGAGACCGAGCGTGAGATAGAGCCAGGGATCGACGATGTAGAGGGCGTCGCCGTAGAACCATCGATCGGAAAACGGCATCAACAGCCGCACGCCGTAACTGTTGGTGAAGTCCATGAACACGTGCAGCAGCACCCCGAGGTACGACAGCAGCAACAACTGCTTCACGTCGACGCGGTCGGCGGGAGAGGACTTCCTGCGGACGTAGCGATCGTAGAGGACCATCGCGCCGGTCAGCGCAATCGGCAAGGTCGCTTGCGCCAGGATGCCGTGCGTCCAGCCGCGGCGGAACGACATCGCCAGCGTGCCGGTGGCAAAGACGCCGACGTCAATATCGGGAAGGTTGTTGGCGATGACCAGCGTGCTCATCGCCAGTGGACCGCGGCGAGCCAGGCCGGCACGCCCGAGGGCCATGCCGACGAGAGAGTGACAGAGGTTATCCATCCGCCTACGCGTCCTTCGGACGCTTCGGCGGGACAGGCGGCGAAGCCGCCTGGGCTTTCCGCTGCAGGTAGGCCTGGTTGGCCTCGTCGCGAAGATCTTTGCGCAACACCTTGCCGACGTTGGATTTCGGCAGGTCGGCCTTGAAGAGCACCATGCGCGGCACCTTGTAACCCGTCAGCGACGCCTTACAGTGCTGGCGCACGTCATCCTCGGTCAACGCCGGATCTTTCGCGGTCACGAACGCGACCACGATCTCTCCGCATTCATCGTCGGGCACGCCGACCACGGCACAATCGGTGACGCCGGGATGCGTGGCAATCACCGCTTCAACTTCGTTCGGGTAGACGTTGAAGCCGCTGACGAGAATCATGTCCTTCTTGCGATCGACGATCTGGATGTAGCCCTCGTCATCCATCCGGGCAATGTCGCCGGTGGCGAGCCACCCGTCGTTCAGCACGCGTGCGGTTTCGTCGGGACGCTGCCAGTAGCCTTGCATCACCTGCGGCCCCTTGACCCACAGCTCGCCCACTTCCCCGAACGCGACCTCGTTGCCGTCGGCATTGACGAAGCGCACGTCCGTGCCGGGCAGGGGCACGCCGATCGCCTCGCGCTTCGGACGCTGGAACGGGTTCAGCGTCGCGACCGGAGAGGTTTCGGTGAGTCCGTAGCCCTGGTAGATCGGCGTCTTCGTCATCGCCTCCCAGCGTTCGCCGATCACCGGCACGAGTGCCATGCCGCCCGCCACCGAGCCGCGCAGTGCCCACGCCTGGTGCTCGATGAACCACGGTTCGTGCATCAAGCCGGCGAACAGCGTGTTGACGCCGGTGAACCAGGTGATGGGCTCCGTCAGCATCACCGTCTTCAGGTTCGCCAGCGGCCGCGGACTCGGTGCGAGGATGTTCCTACCGCCGGCCACGTAGAAGATCATCAGGTTCGCGGTGAACGCGAAGATGTGGTACAGCGGCAGCGCCGTGAGCATCACCTCTTCGCCGAAACGCAGAAACGGCTTCCACATTTCGAGACCTTGCAGCGTGTTGGCGATCAGGTTGCCGTGCGTCAGCACCGCGCCCTTGGCGACGCCGGTCGTGCCGCCGGTGTACTGCAGCGCGGCGATGCTGTCGTGATCGAGTGACCGGGCGTAGAGTTTCGGATCCGCGCCGGCGGCGATCCGCTCCGCGCCCATCGACAACGCCCGCGACAACGTGGTGTGGGGAAAGGTGATCGGCGGCACCATCTTCTTGACGTACTTCTGGACCGCGCCGATCACGAAACGCTTCAGCGGCGACAGCAGATCCGCAATGCTGACGATCACCACGGTCTTGATCCGGGTCTTCGGCAACACCTCGGCGACCTTGGTGGCGAACAGATCGATCGCGACAAGTCCGACCGCGCCGCTGTCGGTGAACTGGTGGGTCATTTCGGCCGTGGTGTAGAGCGGATTGGTGTTGGCCATCACCAGGCCGGCCTTGAGCGTGCCGAACACCACGATCGGATACGCCAGGCAGTTCGGCATCTGGATCGCGACGCGATCGCCGGGCGTGAATCCCGCGACCTCGCGCAGGTAGACCGCGAACTGATCGGAGAGCCGATCGGTCTCTTCGAAGGTCAGGCCGCCTTGCGAGCCGTTGGGCAGCCCGAGCGTAAAGGCAGGCTGCTTGGCATAGGTCGCGGAGGCCTCGCGAATCAACGCCGGCATGTGCGGGTATTTGAGGGGACCCAGATCCACCGCAGTTGCGGGAGGATAGAAGCGCGTCCACGGACGAGCAGGGCTAGTCATCACTTCTGTGCTTTCTGTGCCATCAGTGGCCCGGGGCGCAATTCTGGCACAGGATCAGCATGGACCCTTATTGATATGAACCGACGATTGCTCATTGCCGCCCTCCTGGCACTTTTTGGCTCCGGAATCGCCTGCAACAAGTCGACGAGTCCAACGTCGCCCACCCCCACCCCGGCCGATGGGCCTATTTTTTACACGGCCATTGGCGCCAGCGACGGCATTGGGTTTGGCAGTTCCGCGGTGTGCGTGCCGTTCACCGACTGCCCCGATGGCGCCGGCTACGTGCAGATTCTGCGGCGGCGGCTGCGCGATGCCTTCCCGTCGCGGACTGTGGAACATCGCAACCTGAGCATTCCTGGCGCCGTGTTGAGCAAGGCGATCGAGGACCTGGCCCGCGACATCGGCAAACCCATCAGCGAACTCGCGGGGAACTTCATCGAGCGGCAGTCGCCATTCGTGCCGACCAATACCACGCACGTGACGATCTTCGCGGGTGGCAATGACGCGAACGTCATCGGCAATGCGGTGCTCGCCGGACGGGGCGGCAGCGATCCCAACGCCTACATCGATGCGCAGGTGCGGCAATGGGGCGTCGACCTCGAAGACCTCGTCGCCCGCATCCGCGCCCGCGCGCCAAACGCGCGCATCGTCGCGCTCAATATGATCAACCTCGCCGGCGCACCGTACCTGGCATCGCGGCCGGCCTCGGAGAAGAGCATCATGCAGCGCATCGCGGTCGGGATCTCCGATCGCGCCAACGCGCTCACCGCGAAGAATGTCCTGGTGGTCGACCTGATGTGCGACGCGCGGCTGTATCTCGCCCAGAACTACTCGTCGGACGGCTTCCACCCCGGCGACCCCGGGTACGTGATTTTCGCAGACGATTCCTTCCCCGCCTTGAAAGACGGCACCAACAGCCAGCCGAACACCGGCTGCTCCCAACGCCGCCTGTTCCCCTAAATTGGGTGTTCGCCATAAGAAATGACGCTCGAAACGTGCAGAAACTGCATGTTTTGAGCGTCATTTTGCAGAAATAGACCAGCATCCCCAATCGTCATAGGTCGAATATTGCAAAGTGATATCTCGATCGAGCATAATCGTGCATTCTTTCTTCCTAAAAGGGGCACAAAGACATGGGATCCGCAGCACTCGGTGAGGCAATTAAGGGCATACGCAGTTGGGCCATGAACGAAGGGCGTACCGCCCAGAAGCCAACGCAGCTGAAAGACATCTTTGGCGCGCGGGTGTTCAACGACAAGGTCCAGCAGGCGCGATTGTCGAAAGCTGCCTACCAGGGCCTGCGCGACACCATGACGCGCGGCACCGCGCTCGACAACGCGACCGCCGATGCGGTGGCCAGCGCCTTGAAGGACTGGGCCATCGAAAATGGCGCCACGCACTTCACGCACTGGTTCCAGCCGCTGACCGGCATTACCGCCGAGAAGCACGACTCGTTCTACAGCCAGACCGCTGACGGCAAGGCGATCGCGGAATTCCGCGGCAAGGAACTGGTCCGGGGCGAGCCGGATGCCTCGTCGTTCCCGTCCGGCGGCATGCGCAGCACCTTCGAGGCGCGCGGCTATACGGCGTGGGATCCGACCAGCCCGCCCTGGCTGCTGGTCAACAACAACAGCGTCACGCTCGTCATCCCGACCGCGTTCGTCAGCTGGACCGGCGTGGCGCTCGACAAGAAGACGCCGCTGCTGCGCTCGATGGAGTCGCTGTCCGCACAGGCGGTTCGCGTGTTGAAGCTGTTCGGCTCGAAGGCGACGCGGGTCACCGCCACGTTTGGTCCCGAGCAGGAATACTTCCTGATCGACAGCAACTTCTACTTCGCGCGCCCGGACCTGCTCAACGCCGGCCGCACGCTGTTCGGCGCCAGGCCGCCCAAGGGCCAGGAGCTCGAGGATCAGTACTTCGGTTCGATTCCGGAGCGCGTGCTGTCGTACATGGCGGAAGTGGAAGCCGAGCTCTACCAGGTCGGCGTGCCGATCAAGACCCGCCACAACGAAGTCGCGCCGTCGCAGTACGAAGTCGCGCCGATTTTCGAGAGCGCCAATGTCGCCACCGATCATCAGATGATGACCATGGAGACCATGAAGCGTGTCGCGCCCAAGTACGGCCTGGCGTGCCTGCAGCACGAGAAGCCGTTCGCCGGCGTCAACGGCTCCGGCAAGCATCTCAACTGGTCGATCGGCGACGATCTCGGCAACAACCTGTTGAGCCCCGGCGACACCCCGCACGACAACATGCAGTTCCTGTTCTTCTGCACCGCGGTGATTCGCGCGGTCGACGTGTGGCAGGGCCTGCTGCGTTACAGCATCGCGCACGCCGGGAACGACCATCGCCTCGGCGCCAACGAAGCGCCGCCGGCGATCCTGTCGGTGTTCCTCGGCGACATGCTCACCGACATCTTCGAGCAGGTCGAAAAGGCCGGCGAAGCGAAGAGCACCAAGAGCGGCGGCATGCTCGACATCGGCGTCGGCGCGCTGCCCAAGCTGCCGCGCGATGCCGGCGATCGCAACCGCACCTCGCCCTTCGCCTTTACCGGCAACAAGTTCGAGTTCCGCGCCGTCGGCTCGACGCAGAACGTCGCGCTGCCGGGCACCTGCCTCAACGTCGCGGTGTGTGAGTCGCTCGACGCGCTCGGCACCGAGCTCGAGCAGCGCCTGGCCAAGGGCGAGAGCCTCGAGAATGCGGTCAAGGCGATCCTCAAGGCGACGATCAAGAAGCACAAGCGCATCATCTTCAACGGCAACGGCTATTCGGCCGAGTGGCAGAAGGACGCCGCCAAGCGCGGGCTGCTCAACCTGAAGAACACCGTCGACGCGCTGCCGCAGATCGTCAAGCCGGAAGTGATCAAGGCCTTCGAGAAGTTCAAGGTCCTGACCGAAGCCGAGCTGCACGCGCGCTACGAGATCAGCCTCGAGACCTACAACAAGACCATCAACATCGAAGCGCAGTTGATGGTGTTGATGGCCAACCGCTACATCGCGCCGGCGGCGTTCGAATACCAGAAGCATCTCGGACAGAGCGTCGCGGCCGCCAAGGCCGGCGGCGTGCCGAGCAAGGAAGGCAGGAAGCTGCTGGCCTACGTCGTGAAACTGATCGACCAGTTCCGCGCGCAGACCGACAAGCTCGAAGCCGCGGCCGCGCACGGCGGCGCTTCGGCTGAGAAGCACGCCAAGTACATGCGCGACACGGTGGTGCCGGCGATGAACCGGCTGCGCGAGCTCGGCGATCAGCTCGAACTGATCGTGCCGCATGAAGCCTGGCCGCTGCCGACGTATCGCGAGATGCTGTTTGTGAAGTAAGGTCTTGACGTCCTTCGTTTGGAGAGCGGGGGCTTTAGCCCCCGCTTCAGCGACGGCTGAAGCCGTCGCCCTCCAAACGCGGCGTTGACCTTGATGCAGCTTCTACTGATCTTTCTTGTCGCGCTCGCCGTTCGCCTGCTGCACGTCTGGCAGCTGAAAGCCTCTCCCTTCTTCAACATCCTGCTCGGTGACGCCAATGGCTACGACCAGTGGGCGCAGCGGCTCGCCGCTGGCGACTGGGTCGGCTCGGACGTCTTTTATCAGGCGCCGCTCTACCCCTACTTCCTCGGCGTCATCTACGCCCTCTTCGGTCACGATCTCCTCACCGTCCGCATCGTCCAGGCGCTGATCGGATCGGCGTCATGCGTATTCCTGGGCCTGGCCGGCACGCGACTGTTCTCGAAGCCGGTCGGCCTCGCCGCCGGGCTCGCCCTGGCGCTATGGGCGCCGGCGATCTTCTTCGACGGCATCATCCAGAAGTCGGTGCTGGACATGTTCTTCATGTGCCTGGCGCTGTGGCTGATCTCGCGGATCCTCACGACCGAGACCAGGTGGGAGTGGCTCGCGCTTGGCGTCACGATGGGTTGTCTGTCGTTGACGCGAGAGAACGGCTTGTTGCTGGTTGGCGTCATCATCGTTTGGAGGGCGACGGCTTTAGCCGTCGCCGAACCGTCAGCTGAACGCGCCGCTGCTTCAACGCAGCGACGGCTGAAGCCGTCGCTCTCCAACAGTCTCTTCGGTTTCGTCGTGGGACTGGCGATTGTCTTCACACCGGTTGTCATTCGCAACTACGCCATCGACGGCGGCTTCTACCTCACCACCTCGCAGTTCGGATCGAACTTCTACATCGGCAACAACCCGAACGCCGATGGCACCTATGCGTCGATTCGTTTCGGCCGCGGCTCACCGGAATTCGAGCGGCTCGATGCCACCGAAGTCGCGGAAGAATCGGTGGGCCGCACGCTATCGCCATCAGAAGTCTCGAGCTTCTGGACCGGCCGAGCGCTCGGCTTCATCACCTCGCAGCCGGCGAAGTGGGTACAGCTGACCGGCCGCAAGATCCTGCTGCTCTTCAATCGCTCGGAGATGATCGATACCGAAAGCCTGGAGAGTCACGCCGAATACTCCTGGCCGCTATGGATCCTTGGCTGGGTCGGGCACTTCGGCATCCTGGTGCCGCTCGCCGCGTTCGGCCTGATCGCAACATGGCCGGATCGCCGGCGGCTGTGGCTGGTGCATGCGCTGGCGATCACCTACGCCGCCAGCGTGGTGATGTTCTTTGTATTCGCGCGGTATCGCTATCCGATGGTGCCGTTCCTGATCCTGTTTGCGGTGGCGCCCTTCGATTCACGAGTGCGCGATTACATCGCGCACTCGTTCACTCAGGGCAGTTCGCGAAGATGGCCGGTGGCGGCAATGCTTGCGGCCACGGCCATCTTTGCGAACTGGCCCGTGCTGGATTCGACGCTCATGAAGGCGATCACCGAGAATAATCTCGGCACCGCCTACCAGGATCACAAGCAGTACGACCTCGCGATCCCGCATCACGAGCGTGCGATTGCGCTGATGCCGGACTATGCGCCGGCCTACAACAATCTGGGCGCGGCGTTGCGCGGCGCCGGCCGTCTGGACGACGCGGTCGCCAGCTACAAAAAAGCGCTCGAGCTCAAGCCCGACTTCGCCAGTGCCAGCTACAACCTCGCCAACGCGCTGCTGGAACAGGGCAAGGCCGGTGATTCGGCCGAGAGCTTCCGCCGCTCACTGGAGGCGAATCCGCAATCCGTCGAAGCGCACAATAATCTCGGCATCGCCCTCGCCGGCAAGGGCGATACCGCGGGCGCGATCAACGAATTCCGGGCGGCGCTGGCGATCGACGATCGCTCGGTGCATGCGCATCGCAATCTCGGCAACATGCTGGTGGATGCCGGGCAGCGCGCGGAGGGAATGGCGCATCTCGAACGCGCCGTCGCGCTCGCGCCGGCCGAACCGGAAGCGGTCTACGACATCGGCACCATCCTGCTGCAGCAACAGGATTTCTCCGGCGCCGCGGCGCGATTCGAAACCGCGCTGAAGATCAGACCCGACTGGGCCGAGGCGCACAACAATCTCGGCATCGCCCTCGCGTCACAAGGCCGCCTCGCCGAGGCGCTGACGCACTTCGAACGCGCCGTCGCGCTGAAGCCGTCCCTCCCCGACGCCCGCGCCAACCGCGACCAGGCCCGCGCCGCTCTGAAGCGCAACTGACGACTGCCTCTTAACTGTCGACTCTTGATTGCGGACTGAAAAAAAGGGCGGGCCCTGTTACGGGCCCGCCCAGTCAGAGGAACGGCGCGTTCGCTCGGGTCTTAGTAGCGGAACACCAATCCAAATCCATACATGCGCCCCTGCATGATGCTGTTGGGCGCCAGGTAGGACGAGGACAGGTAGTTGGTGGTGATGTAGCTGATGATCGCGTCCGAGTTGTTGATGTTGAAGATCTCGAACGTCGGCAGCAACTGGTAGTGGCCGAAGCGGAAGGTGCGCGCAACCTTGACGTCGAGCTGCGCGATGCGTTCCACCGACGACTGCCGCGCCGACTCGAGCATGTAGCTCATCGTCGTCTGGCCGAAGCTGGCGGTCGGCATGATCACTTCGCCGGCCGGGCAAGGCGACGGGCAGTTCGCCGGGTAACGCGTCGAGCCGCGCGTTACGGTCATGATGCGCGAGCTGGTCGGGCTGGAGTTGTTCTGGAACGACATGCTGACGTTGACGCCGAAGCCGATTTCCTTGGTGCCCGACAGCTTGAACTGGGGCCGCCATGGAATATCCAGCGCGAAGTCGTCGCAGAGGCCGATGCCATTGAACACGCCGGCGGTCGCGGTGACGTAGTTCGGATCGTCGGGCGCGGTGCACGACTTGATGCGCTCACGCTCGTAGGAGACGCCGCCGCTGACCTGGCCGCCGTGAGGAATGCGCCACTTGACGTCGGCGCCGTACGACTCGTAGACGTCCTTGCGCTCCGGGTCAAAGGTGTCGAGGTTGTGCGTGGCGCGCGAGGTCGCCGCGGCGCTGCGGGCGTAGACGGTAAACGGCGCGCCGGTGATCGGGTTGTACCAGGTGTAAGGCGAGTAATCGGCCCTCGACCACGCGGTGTTCACGGTGTTGGTGAGGTTGTGGAAGTCACCCTTCCACCACGAGCCGCCCACCGAGAGGCCGCCCAGCAGTTCGTGCGATACCTCGACGCCCTGCTCGAGGTTCCAGGTGCGCGGATACTTGCCGTACTCGTTCAGCGCGGCGATGCCGAAGTTGGCCGACAGGCTGGCGAAGTTGATCTCGCAAGCCGGCGACGTAAAGTCGCACCGCAGTGAGCCCTGGGCGATGTCGTCGCCGTTCTTGTCCGACCACGGCAGCGTCGCGGTCTGCGACAACAGCGGGTTGTAGGCGGCGGCAATGCCGGTGGTGCGCGCCAGGTTGTAGCGGTTGATCGAGTACTTGACCGCGGTCTTGCCGTTGCCGAACAGGTCATAGACCAAGCCCAGGCGCGGCGCGAAGTCGTTCCAGTTCGGCACGTCCTTGATTTCCGGGAACGAGCGGGCCGGCACGAAGCGGCCGGCCGGCGACTCGCCCGCCATGACCGATGAGTTGAGCATTTCCCAGCGGATGCCGAAGTTCGCCGTCAGGCGGTTCAGGCGCCAGCTGTCCTGCAGGAACACGCCGAGATCCTTCTTCAACTGTTCGCCGTAGACGAGCGGTGAGTTGCGGATCAGGACGGTGTCCGGCACGGTCCAGCGCTTGCCGGTGGAGCTGCTGCGGTACTGCTGAATGAGATCGGCGTTGGCAAGCCGCGTATGCACGAACTGGCCCCAGCGCATGTTGGCGCCGAACTTGATCGTGTGATCGCCGGTCACGTAGGTCGCGGCGCCGTTCCAGTAGAGCGCCTTCGGGCTCTCCGTGGTGTTGGTCGGGCCGGCCTTGGTGTAGCCGCCGAGGTCGAGTTCATTGTGGGCGGCGTTGTTGAACCACTCCTGCGTGCCGGACGGCTTCTCGATGCCTTCGCGGTATTCGTTGGTGTAGTACTCGGTGTTGTTCGAGAAGCCCGCTTCGAGGAACAGCGAGCTGGTCACCGGCGACGTCCACTTGATCGCCGTCGTGTGGTACGCCGGTGAATTCCACACCGTCGCCGCCGTCTCGGGATCGTAATTGGCCTGCATGTCGTGGCCGCGGTACTTGTCGATCTCGTCGAAGTAGCCCGAGATCTTGTTGCGCGGCGAGATCTGCCAGGTCAGGCGCGCCATCGCGCTGCGGATGAACTGGTCGTCGATGCCCTGCGACCCATCGTCCATGAACGTGTTGGCGATGAAGTTGTTCACCGAGAAGTAGCGCGCCGAGGAAAAGATCCAGAGCTTGTCCTTCTTGATCGGGCCGCCGATCGAACCCGTGTAGTCGAGGATCCGGTCGACGCCGTTGCCGGCGGTCAGGCCCCTGGCCTTGTGACGGTCGGTCAGGTTGTTCGACTGCCATGACCCGGGACGCATGGAGTACTTGAAGTCACCGCTCCAGTTGTTGCCGCCCTCGCGCGGAATCATGTTGAGACGGACGCCGCCCGATGAGGTCTCAGCGCCGATCGCGGCCGTCTGATAGCTCATTTCCGAATTCATCGCGTCGTTGTAGTAGCTCTGCACCGCGCCGTCGCTCTGCAGGCCGTTGGTCTGCTGGCCGTCGACCAGCACGGTGGTGTTCGAGGTGCTCATGCCGTGCGTCGACATGTAGGTCTGCTGCATCGCGCGCGCGCCGCCGGTGTCCGGCAGGTTCAAGCTGACGCCGACGACCAGCTGGGCCAGGCCCTGGATGCTGCGGCCGGTCGGAATCAGGTCGAGCGCTTCGCGATTGAGGACCTGGGTCTTGGCCGCCGACGTCACGTCAACCACCGGCGAGGCGCCCGTGACGGTGATCGTCTCCTCGAGCGAGCCGACGCCCAGTTCCGCATTCAACGTCGCGGTGAATTCCGATGGCAGCTGCAGGCCGTCGCGTTTGAACAGCTTGAATCCGGGGAGCGTGAACGTCACCGTGTAGGTGCCGGGACGAAGATCCGCGATGCGATACGAGCCGTCACTGTCGGAGACCGTCGACTTGACCTTCTCGATCAGGACCGGACTCGAAGCTTCCACCGTCACACCGGGCATTGCCGCGCCCGAGGTGTCTTTCACAACGCCCACGATCGCGCTCTGGGCGTAAGCAGCGCTCGACAGGAGCATCGCTCCCGCGAACGCCAATAACGTCCGGGTCATTCTTCGCGCCATGCTGTTCCCCTCCAATGCAATACCGGCAACCCGGCCGTTCCCGCGACCGGATCGATACCCCTAATTGGGGCGTTTGGAGGCTAAACCCCAGCCAGTTCGCTGTCAATGACAATCTGTTGCAAACCTATAAAATCAAAGACCTTAGCAACGCTTATGGGTGTCCTGCGAAAAACTGATACTTGGCGAAAAGCCTTGGGCCTTCAGCCTTCGGCCTTCGGCCGATACACTAGGGAAATGAAGCTTTCATTTGTGGTTTGTGCGCTGGCGTTGCTGGTTGCCGGCTGTGGCGGGAATGGGTCGAGCGGCAGCCCGACCGCGCCTTCGGCGAATGTCCCCTACTCGGCCACCGACTTGCGCGCCGGCACCGGCGCCACCGCCGCGGTCGGCCGCGCCGTCAGCGTCCGTTACACCGGTTGGACCTACAGCGCGACGGCGACCGACAACAAGGGCACGCAGTTCGACAGTGGCTCGTTCAGCTTCACGGTCGGCAGCGGCGTCATCCAGGGATTCAGCATGGGTGTGACCGGCATGCAGGTGGGGGGTATTCGCCGCGTGGTGATTCCGCCGAGCCTGGGCTACGGCAACAACCCGCCTGCCGGCAGTTCGATCCGCGCCAACGAGACGCTGATCTTCGAAATCGAATTGTTGTCCGCTTCTTAGCGGATGCAGAGGCGGGTCTTCAGACCCGCCTGCCTATTTATTTCGGAAAGCGCCCGAGCGCGACCAGCAATTCGAGTCGCGCTTGGCGCACCGCATCCTCCGCCACCGCCACTACTGAATCCTGATCGCGCGCTGAACGCTGCGCATCAATCACTTCAATGTTCGTCGTCGAACCGGCATCGAACGCGATGATGGTGATCTTCAACACCTCATTCGCGGTCTGCGCCGCCTCGCGTGCCGCCGCCAGGGCGCGTTCGCGGGCCTCGACCGCCGCGCGCGCGATGCGCACTTCGGAGCGCGCTTCGATCTGCGCGCGCTCGAGCGACAGCGTGGACGACTGGAAGATCGCGTCGCGTTGACGACGCAGGCTCTTGCGCTGGCCGCCTTCGAAGATCGGCTGCGAGAGTTGGACCGATAACGACCACGTGCGGGACGGCTGGAAAATGCCGGCCGGGGTCAGCAGTTGCGGTCCGAAATTCACCGTCGCCGCGGGCCACCAATCGAGCCGGCTGTCGTTGACGATGCGTTCGTTGGCGGCGCGCTGCGCCGAGATCACCTTGATGTCGGGACGCGCCGGGAGCCATTCGGCTTCGGCAGTCACCTGGGGAATCTCAAACGCCGGTTCGCCATTCACGTCGACCGGCCCGTTGGCGGCGAGCAGCACGCCGAGCGCTTCCTGCGCGCGCAGCACGTTCAGGCGCAGCCCTTCGAGTTGCGCCCGGGTCGCGGCGAGCACCTGGCTCGAGCGCAGTTCATTGAGGCGGCTGCCGACGCCGCCTTCGCGGCGCTTGGTGTTGTAGTCGAGCTGACCGCGCGCGGTTTCGATCGCCGTCAGGTTCACATCCACCTGCCGCTTCTGCGCGATGATCGCCAGATACGCGGCGGCCGTGGCCACCGCGATCTGACGACGCGTGTCTGCCACCGACAGACGCGCAATCTCCACTTGATCCATGGCCTGCGTGCGCGCGGCCCACTGGGCGGCGGCGAGCACCGGCATCGACGCCGCGAGGCCGAACACCGACTGGTTTTGCGGCTGCACGGTTTGCCCGCCAAACTCGCGGCCGGTATCGAGCGTGGTGTTCGTGACGTTGGCGCTGACGCGCGGCTTCACGACGGCGCGCGCCTGGTCGAGCAGCGCTTCGGATCGCAGGATGTTGGTCGCCGCAATCGCCACGGTCGGATTCTTCTCCACCGCGCGCGCGATCGCTTCGTCGAACGTAACGGTTTCGACCGGGACGACTGGCGATGACGTTTGGAGAGCGACGGCTTTAGCCGTCGCTGCTGTCGTCGCCGCATCCTGCGCAAACGCTGGGCTGGCGAGCAGCAACGCGAGCGCGATTCCGATCACGGCGGGTCCAGCGGGGGCTGAAGCCCCCGCTCTCCAAACGTCAGTGTTGCCGTCGTCCCCTCGATCGCGATGGGCGCGGCCCGGGAAGATCGATCGAATCACCACGTACAGGACCGGGATGAAGAAGATCGACAGGAACGTCGAGGCGAGCATGCCGCCCGCGACGGCCGTGCCGACCGAGTTGCGCGACGCCGCGCCGGCGCCGGTCGCGAGCGCCAGCGGCAACACGCCGAGGATGAAGGCGAAGGACGTCATCAAGATCGGACGCAAGCGGATGCGCGCCGATTCGATCGCCGCGTCGATGATCGACTTGCCCTGCTCACGCAGCTGCTCCGCGAACTCCACGATCAGGATCGAGTTCTTCGCCGCCAGTCCGACCAGCAGCACCAGGCCGACCTGGCAGAACACGTCGTTGCTGAAGCCGCGCAGCAACTGCGCCGACAACGCGCCGAACACCGCCAGCGGCACGCCGAGCAGGATGATGAACGGCAGGATGAACGATTCGTATTGCGCCGCCAGCACGAGATACACGAGCAGCAAGCTCAATCCGAAAATGAATGCAGCCTGGCCGCCGGCCAGGCGCTCTTCGCGCGACTGGCCCGCCCACGCAAAATCAAAGCCCGGCGGCAAGGTGGTCCTGGCCAGGCTTTCCATCGCTTCCAGGGTCTGTCCCGAACTCAAGCCAGGCGCGGGGTTGCCGGTCACCTCCGCCGATCGGAACAGGTTGAAGTGGCTGATCACCTGCGGCGCGGTCGTTTCGCGCAGCCGCACCACCGTGTCGAGCGGAATCATGTCGCCGTTCGACGCGCGCGCGTAGAGCTGCTTCAAGTTCGCCGGGCTGGCGCGGAACCGTTGATCGGCCTGCACGAACACGCGATAGGCGCGGTTGTTGAAGTCGAAGTCGTTGACGTACTGCGACCCGAGGAACACCGACAACGCCGACGTCACCTCGCTCAGCGGCAAGCCGAGGCTGCGCGCCTTGTCGCGATCGATGTCGACGATCATCTGCGGATCGTCGGCGCGGAACTGGCTGAACGCGCCCAGCACCTTGCCGCTTTGATTCGCGGCGCCCATCATGCCCATGGTCGCGCCGGCAAGTTGATTGATGTCGGACGACCCGGTCTGGTCGAGCACCTCGAACTGGAAGCCGCCGAACGTGCCCAGGCCCTGGATCGACGGCGGCGGGAACGCCGCGACGATCGCGCCGGGGATCATGAACAACGGACCGCTCAGGCGCTGCACGACGGACTGCAACGATTGGCCCTTGCCCTTGCGCTCTTCGTAATCCTTGAGGCGGACGAAGATCATGCCGTTGTTCGGCGCCGCACCGGCAAAGCTGAAGCCCATCACCGCAAACGCGGCGGCCACATCCTTGTCGCCGTAGATGATCTGTTCCGCTTTCTTGGCGATGTCGGTCGTGTATTCGAGCGACGCCCCCGCGGGCGCCTGCACGATGCACATGAAATAGCCTTCGTCTTCCTGCGGCACGAAAGACGACGGCACCGCGCGATAGACCGAGTAGGTGGCGAACAGGCCGCCCGCAAACAGCAGGATCATGGCGAAGCGCCACCGCAGCGCGCCGCGCACCACCGCCACATACGCGTTGGTGCCGGCATCGACCGCGCGATTGAAGGCGCTGAAGAACCGCCCGTGCGTGTGGACTTCCTTGTCGAGCAGCAACGCGGCCAGCGCCGGCGTCAACGTCACGGCGTTGAACACCGACAGCACCACCGAGAAGGCGATCGTCAGCGAGAACTGTTGGTAGAGGCGCCCGGTCACGCCGGGGAAGAACGCCACCGGCACGAACACCGCGACCAGCACGATGCCGATGACGACGACCGCGCTGAACACCTCGCGCATCGCATCGATCGCCGCCTGCCGGGCGCTCTTGTGGAACTCGCGCATGTGGCGCTCGATGTTCTCGATCACCACAATCGCGTCATCCACCACGATGCCGGTGGCGAGCACGATGCCAAAGAGCGTCAACACGTTGATCGAAAAGCCAAACAGCTTCACGAACGCAAAGGTGCCGATCAACGACACCGGGATCGTAATCGCCGGGATCACCGTGCTGCGCCAGTTCTGGAGGAACAGAAACATCACCAGGATGACGAGGCCGATCGCTTCGAGCAGCGTGAATAGCACTTCCCGGATCGATTCGCGCACCACGACGACGTTGTCGAAGGCGACCTGCCATTCGAGGCCCGGCGGGAAGTTCTGCTTCAGGCGGTCCATTTCCTTGACGACGCCCTGGAACACCTCAATCGCGTTCGCCGACGGCAGCAGTGAAATGCCGATACCCTGCGCCTCGAGCCCCAGGAACCGCAGGTTGGAGGAATACGTCTCCGCGCCGAGCTCGACGCGGCCGACGTCCTTGACGCGCACCAGCGCGCCATCCTTGCCGGCCTTGACGACCACGTCGTTGAACTGCGTCGCTTCCGACAAGCGGCCCATCGCGCGGACGCTGATGGTGTATTCCTGCTCGGCGGGCGCGGGCGCATCGCCGAGCGCGCCTGCGGCGACCTGGATGTTCTGCTCGCGCAGCGCGCCGACCACGTCACCGGCGGTGATGCCGCGGCCCGCGAGCTTGGTCGGGTCGAGCCACAGGCGCATCGCGAACTTGCGCTCACCGAACACGATCACATCGCCGACGCCCGGGACCCGCTTGATGGCATCGCGAATGTAGAGGTCGATGTAGTTGCTGATGAACAGGCTCGAGTAGCGGTTGTCTTTCGAGTAGAACCCGAGGCCGCCGATGAAGCCCGTGGAGACCTTCGCGACCGTGATGCCGTTCTGGCGGACTTCCGCCGGCATGCGGCCCAGCGCCTGGTTGACGCGATTCTGCACGTCGACCGCCGCCAGGTCCTGGTTGCGATCGACGTCGAATGTCACGGTGATCGTCGCAAACCCGCTGTTGGTGCTCGACGAGGTCATGTAGGTCATGCCCTCGACGCCGTTGATCGCCTGCTCGAGCGGCGTGGTGACGGCGCTCTCGACGGCCTGCGCGTTCGCGCCGGTATAGAAGGCCGACACGGTCACCGAGGGCGGCGCCAGTTCCGGATAGCGGGCGATCGGCAGCGTCGGAATCGACACCGCGCCCGCGAGGATGATCAGCAGCGAGCAGACCGTCGAGAGGACGGGCCGGCGAATAAAGACGTCAGCAACCATGGTTACTTCTTCCCGGGTGCAACAGGTGCAGCAGGTGCGGCAGGTGCGACGGGCGCGCCGTCGCGGATCTTCTGCAGGCCGCCGACGATCAGTTGTTCGCCCACCGACAGGCCGCTCTCCACGACGTAGTCGTTGCCGATAATGTCGCCGAGCTGCACGGGCTTCTGTTTCGCGGTCATCCCCTTGTCGCTCTTCTCCGCCACGAACGCGAAGAACTGCGCGTTGATGCGCGTCACCGCGGTCACGGGCACGACCAGCCCGGGCGCCGTGCTCCACACGATGCGCGCGCGCGCGAATTGATCGGAGCGGAAGTCGCCGCGTCCATCGACCAGCGCCACCTTGACGAGAACGGACTGCGTCGAGGTGTCGACATCGGGCGAGACGAACGTGATCCTGTTGGTGGCGAGCACCTGGCCCCGATCGTCGACCAGACGAACGGGCAGGCCGACCTTCAACTGCGGCGCCTGCTGCACCGGCACATTGATGTAGATCTCGAGCACATCGTTCTCATTCACCGTCGTCAGGACCGTGGACCGCGTGACGCGATCGCCGGTGTTGACGGGAATGTCGCCCACGGTGCCGGCCAGCGGCGAGGTGACGCGGTAATAACTGAGCTGGCTGCGCTGCTGGCGAATCTGCTCGTCGAGCGCCTTCAGCTGCGCCTCGGCCGCGCGCAGCTGCGCCTCGAACTGCTCGACCTCGCGCTGGCTGATCGCACCGGCGCTCAGCAGCGTCTTGTTGCGCGCGACTTGCTGCCGGGCGAATTCGATGTCCGATTCGCGCATCGGGCGCATCGACTGCAGCGATCCGAGCGCGGCCTGCTGCGGAGCGGAATCGATCTCGAACAGCACCGTGCCCTTGCCGACGTGCTCACCCGATCGCACCGCAATGCGGGTCACGAAGCCTTCGACTTCCGGCTGGATCGTGCTCGAACGCCGCGACTTCAACGACGCCACGAATTCGCTGGTCTGCTCGACCGGTTTGGCGGCAAGCGTGATCGTTTCCACCGGCATGGGCGGCGGCGCGCCGCCCGGAGGTCCACCACCCTGTCCAGGCGGCTGGCCGGAGCCTCCGCCACACGCGGCAGCAATCACCGAGCCCATCAGTAGCGAATAGAAGGCGAATCTGCGACGCGTTTCAGACGACGAGCGGGCGGTGGTCATAGCGGAACTCATGTGGCTTGGTTGCGATCTGGTGAGACGTAGAAAAAGCGAACCCTACTATACGATCAACTCAGAATAGCTGGCAAATTCGGGATCGCGACACAATGGGTCAGATGCGCGATCAGTTGAAGGGTTTCAGCCGGGGCATGTATTCCAACTGGCTCTGGCACCGGCCGCTTCAACTGGTGATCGATGCCGGCGAAGGACTCCAGCTCGAACTGGGGCCGAACGTCTTTTCGCCTTCGGTCCTGGCCATCACTCACGGACATTCCGATCACGTCCTCGGCCTCCCAGGCCTGATTGCCGCACGCCGGTTCGGCAAGGGCGCCACCGACAAGCCCTTGACGATCGTGTTTCCTGAAGGGTCTCGGGGCGTCCAGGCCGTGCGCGAATGGCTCGGCTCGGCCTATGCCGGCGTCGTGTTTCCGCTGACCTGGGTCGCGGCGGCTGCCGGCACCGCTGTTCCGCTCGGCAAGACCAGGCGCCTCGAGGCGATCCCGGTTCGTCATACGCCGAACGAACCCGCGCTCGGCTATCGCGTGCTCGAAACCCGCAAGCGCCTCAAACCCGAATTCGCGTCGCTGACGCAGGTCGAGATTGAGGCCGCGGCGCGCGAAGGCACGCGCGATCACCTGCTCGAGGAAACCACGCACGTGGTGTTCGCGCACTCCGGCGATGCCATGCCGATCGATCCGGCCCTCGTCCAGGACGCCGACGTCCTGGTCCACGATGCGACGTTCCTGAAGGAGCCGGACCGCCGTGAGCCGATCCACGCCACCACCGAGGAAGCGATCGCGGTCGGCGTCCGCGCCAACGTCAAGACCTTGATCCTGTACCACCTCTCCATTCGCTACGACCGTCCCACCGCCATCCCCGCGCTGCGCGCACAGGTGGCATCCAGCGGATTCATGGGTGACTGCTGGCTGCTGGATGAGGGGGAATGGGTGTCGCTTCGTTAGATCGGTGCGATAGAATTGTCCGGATCGTGTCCTCACTCAACCGACAGGATGTACAGCGCATCGCGGACCTTGCCCGGCTCGAGCTTTCGGAAGCCGAGCTCGACCTGTTCACGCGGCAGCTGGGCGACATCCTCACCTACGTCGAACAGATTCGCGCGCTCGACACCACCGGCGTCGCGCCGACGTCGCAGGTCCTGAATCGCCCGGTCGATCGCGATGACGTGGCCGGGCCGACGCTGACCCGCGCGGAGTTGCTCGACAACGCGCCGGACGCCTCGGCGGAAGCGGGACTCTTCAAGGTGCCGCGGGTGATCGGATGACCCACCTTCGCCAAGGCTCCGGCGGGCAGGGTGCGGTCACGGCCGTCGAACAGGCGCTCGAGCGCATCAAACGTCTCGAGCCCAGCCTCTCCGCCTTCAATACCGTGATGGCCGAGCGCGCGCTCGACCGCGCGCGATCGCTCGATGCCGGTGCGACGCGCGGCCCGCTGCACGGCGTGCCGATCGCCATCAAAGACAACCTCTGCACCACCGGCGTGCCGACGACGGCGTCGTCAAAGATTCTCGCCGGCTTCATTCCGCCTTATAACGCCACCGTCGTCACGCGCCTCGAAGCCGCGGGGGCGGTGATCGTCGGCAAGACTAACCTCGATGAATTCGCGATGGGCTCGTCGACCGAAAACTCGGCGCTCGGTCCATCGAAGAATCCGTGGGACGTCACGCGCACGCCCGGGGGATCGAGCGGCGGTTCGGCCGCGGCGGTCGCCGCGCGCATGGTGCCTGTGGCGTTGGGCTCGGATACCGGCGGATCGATCCGCCAGCCGGCGGGTCTCTGCGGCATCACCGGCTTGAAGCCGACCTACGGCCGCGTCTCGCGCTACGGTTTGCTGGCCTTCGCGTCGTCGCTCGATCAGATCGGGCCGTTGTCGCTGACCGCGGCGGATGCCGCGAAGGTGTTCTCGGTGATCGGTGGCTTCGACGCGCACGATTCCACGTCCTCACCGGAACCGATGCCGGACCTGAGCCAGGCGTTGAACGGTGACGCCAGGGGCCTGCGCATCGGCGTGCCGCGCGCCTTCCTTGGCGAAGGCGTCGATCGATCCGTCCTCGATGCGTTCGACGCGTCGCTGAAGGTCCTCACCGCACGCGGCGCCGTCATCGTCGACATCGAACTGCCGCACGCGGGCTACGGCATTCCCGTCTATTACCTGATCGCCACCGCGGAAGCCTCGTCGAACCTCGCGCGCTACGACGGCGTGCGCTACGGCCATCGCACCAAGCTCGGGAAGGACGACGGGCTGCTGACGATGTACGAGCGGACGCGGGATGAGGGCTTCGGCGCCGAGGTCAAGCGCCGCATCATGCTCGGGACGTACGTATTGAGCGCGGGTTACTACGACGCCTACTACCTGAAGGCGCAGCAGGTCCGCACGTTGTTGCGGCAGGATTACGATCGCGCCTTCGAGAAGGTGGATGTGGTCGCGACGCCGACGGCGCCGACGCCGGCGTTCCGCCTCGGCGAAAAGACCAGCGACCCGGTCCAGATGTATCTCAACGACATCTTCACCGTCAGCGCGAACCTGACCGGGCTGCCGGCGATCAGCGTGCCCTGCGGATTTGCAGAAGGCCGCCTGCCGATCGGCTTTCAGTTGACCGGGCGCGCCTTCGATGAAGCCACGCTGCTGCGCGCGGCGGATGCCTTTCAGCGCGACACCGCGTTCCACGCCGAGACTCCGCCGATCGCTTGATGGTGATCGTCTACGCGCTGTCGGCCGCGTACGTTCTCTACTGCCTGGCGACCAATCCTGCCGGGCCGATTACGACACCAGACTCGATCCGCTACCTCGAGGTCTGGGCCAACTACCCGCTGGGCTATCCGCTCTTCCTGAAAATCTTCGGCGCGCGCGGTGCCATCATTGCGCAGCCAGTCATCTTCGGCGCCGCTCTCGCGCTGCTCGGGCGCGAACTGGTGCGGCGGACCCGCAGCACCCTGATCGCCGCGATGGCGATCGTTGCGGTCGTGGCGTTGCCCCAGGTCCGCGAGTTCCACGCCTCGATCCTGTCGGAGTCGCTGTTCCTGTCGCTGGGATTGTTCTTCCTCGCGCTGGCGTTGCGATTTACTTACCTCCCGACCTGGCACCTGATGGTGCCGATCGCGGCGATCGCCGGCGCGAGCGCCACCATCAGGCGGACCGGCTTTGCGCTGCTGCCGCTGATGCTGATCATGGTGCTGCTCGAGCGGCACCGCTTGAAGGCCTCGCAGACGGCATTCTTCTTCGTCGCCGCGGTGGCGCCGTTCTTCGTGGTGTACGGAGTGGAGATGGTCGCGGCCCCGATCGTGCACCACGGGCATGCCTCGAGCCTGTCGGGGCGCCACCTGTTCGCGAAGGCGGCATTGATCGACGCGCCCGGCGCGCCGGCCGATGCCGCCGACCTGCGCGCGCAGTTGAACCACCATCTCGAGGAGGACTACGCGCCGATCCGCGCCTTTCTCGTGTCGGCCCCACCAGACATCCGCGCCGTGCTGTCGATTTACTACGAGACCTGCCTGCAGGGCGGCTGCGTCGATCGCTCGCGCGCCCTGATGCCCGATCTGGACGAGGCTGGCCAGACCCGCGCGTTGGGGTCGGTGGCCCTGGCGCGCATCGCGCGCGCGCCGGGTGCGTTTGTGGGGCTATGGGCGCGGAATTATTTGTCGCTGTGGGCGGTTGACCGCCTGCATCATCCCGATCGCGCCGAACGGTTGACGGCGTTCATCGCCGCGCACCGGCCGATGCCGTTCGAGCGCCTGGCGTTTTCGCTCGAGCCCGGCCAGCCGTTTGCGTTCGACCCGATACCGCGCGTGCGCTACCTGCAGTGGGCGGTGACCGCGCTCGCGATCTGGACCGCCGTCCTGGCGCTCGCCGGCATTGTGGCGATCTTCCGGCCACACCGCTTCCCGCCGCTGCTGGTGTTCGCGAGCGTGTCGGCGTTGATGGCGCACGGCGGGCTGCTGCTCACGTCACTGCTCGCCGCCGGCTTCTCGCGTTTCACGCTCGGCCTGTGGCCGGCGATCGTGGTGGCGGCCGTCTGCGGGCTGTGGGCAGTAATGACGCGACCATCGCCACCACCAGCAACCCCCCGATGATGCCGAGCGACCAGGTGATGGGAAACTTTCCGCCGAAGGCCTCGTTCAGCCAGACCATCTTGAGGCCCACGAACACCAGGATGAGCGCCAAGGCGTATTTCAACAAGTAGAACCGGTCGAGCGCGCCAGCCAGCATGAAGTACAGCGCGCGCAGGCCGAGAATCGCCAGCACGTTCGACGTGAAGACAATCAACGGTTCACTGGAGATGGCGAAGATCGCCGGCACCGAGTCGACGGCGAAGATCACGTCGCTCAGCTCGAGAAACAGCAGCGCCACTAGCAGCGGCGTGGCGTGCCACCGCCCGTGCATGCGCACCAGGAACGACGGGCCGTGCAATTCGGAGGTGACCGGCATGACGCGCTTGAAGAGGCGAATCACCGGGTTCCTGGCGGGATCGATCTGCTGGTCGGGCGCGAACAGCATCTTGACGCCGGTCAGCAGCAGGAACGCCCCGAACAGCAACACCACCGCGTGGTACTGCAGCAGCACCGACCCGAGTGCGATGAACAACGCCCGGAAGACCAGCGCGCCGACGATCCCGTAGAACAGCACGCGGTGCTGGTACTGCGCCGGGATGCCGAAATAGGTGAACACCAGCACGAACACGAAGACGTTGTCGACCGCCAGCGACTTTTCGACGATGTAGCCGGCCAGGAACTCCAGGGCGAGCCGGCCGCCCTCGTCCGCGCCGAACTTGCCGGCGGCATAGACGTAGAGCGCGTAGTTGAACGCCAGCGCGACGCTCACCCAGACCACCGACCAGCCCAGGGATTCGCGAAACGACACGACGTGCGCGTCGCGGTGAAACACGCCGAGGTCAATCGCCAGCAGCGCCAGCACCAGCCCCACGAAGCCGGCGTAGAACCACCAATATTCGGCGAGGGGAAACAGTACGTTCATCGCCGGTGCGGGCCCGAGTCAGCATCTCCGAAGTAAACCATCGCGTCCTCCTGCCATCACGTTAGCGGCGGGGGTGATAGATAGACAAATAGAAAGTTTGTCGTTAATACTAAGTTTATTGTTATGAGTGACCCAGCCTCCCCGCCCGGTCTTGAATGGCTCAATTACCACCACCTGCTCTACTTCTGGACGGTGGCCCGGGAAGGCGGCGTGTCACGCGCGGCGCAACGCCTGCGGCTGTCGCAGCCGACCATCAGCGCGCAGGTGCGACGCCTCGAGGCGTCGCTGGGCGAGCGGCTGCTGGCCCGCGAGGGCCGCGGCGTCGTCCTGACCGACGCGGGACGGCTGGTGTTTCGCTATGCCGACGAATTGTTCGGCATCGGCCGCGAGTTGCTCGAGACCCTCCGCGGCCGTCCGGCCGGCCGGGCGGCCATCCTCTCCGTTGGCGTCGTCAATGTCGTCCCGAAACTCATCGCCTACCGGCTGCTGCAGCCGGCCCGGCACGGGGCGCATCCCTTCAACCTGATCTGCCGGGAAGCCGATCCCGAGGAGCTGCTGACGCAGCTGGCGACCCACGCGCTCGACGTGCTGATCACCGACGCGCCGGCGCCACCGCACGTGCGCGTCAAGGTCTTCAACCACCTGCTCGGCGAATCCGCGACCGCTTTCTTTGCGCCGCCGCGGCTGGCGTCCCGGCTGCGACGCCGCTTCCCGGTGTCGCTCGACCGCGCGCCGATGGTGTTGCCCACCGGCAACACCGCCCTGCGTCGCGGGCTCGACCAGTGGTTCGAAGCCCACGGTATACGCCCCGAGATCGTCGGCGAGTTCGAGGACTCGGCGCTGATGAAGGTGTTTGGCCAGGGCGACGGCGTGGTGTTCGCCGCGCCGGCGGTCATTGCCGCCGACGTCCGCCGCGTCTACCGGGTCGGCGTGATTGGGCAGACCGGCGAGGTGCGCGAGCGCTACTACGCCATTTCGGCGGAGCGTCGCGTCACGCACCCGGGGGTCATCGCCATTACCCACGCCGCACGCGACGCCGTGTTCACGTCGAAGGCCGGCGCGGCGGTCACTGCGCGGTGATGTTGGCGCGGCCCTTCCGCAACACGAACTTCTGAATCTTTCCCGTCGCCGTTTTCGGCAGCTCCGTCACGGGCGTGAAAGCGTGCGGCACCTTGAAGTGCGCCAGGTGCGTGCGGCAGAACATGCGCAGCGCATCGGCCGTCGCGGACTGGCCGCTCTTGAACACCACGAACGCGTGCGGCGCCTCGCCCCACTTCTCGTGCGGGACGCCGACCACCGCCACCTCCTGGATCGCGTCGTGACCGAGCAGCATCGCCTCCACTTCGACCGAGGAGATGTTTTCGCCGCCGCTGATGATCACGTCCTTCAGGCGATCGGTGATCTGCACGTAGCCATCCGGATGCACCACCGCCGCGTCGCCGGTGTGAAACCAGCCGTCGCCCATGCACTGCTCGGTGGCGCCGGGATCGTTGTAGTAGCCCTGCATGATCACGTTGCCGCGCGCGATGATTTCACCCGGCGTCGTGCCGTCCGCCGGCACCTCGCGGCCCTGATCGTCAACCACTCTCAATTCGCCGGAGGTGATTAACTCGATGCCCTGCCGGGCCTTGATGCGGGCGCGTTCGTCCTTGGAGAGCGAGGCGTGATGCGGCTGCGGTTCGCAGATGCTGATCGCGGGCGCGGTTTCGGTGAGGCCGTAGATCTGGATGATCTGCCAGCCGAGATCTTCCTCGATGCGCTGGATCGTAACGGCCGCGGGCGGCGCACCGGCCGTCATCACGCCGACGCCTTTCGGCGCGATCGCCTTTAACTCGGCCGGCGCATTCGCCAGCATGATCAGCACCGTCGGCGCCGCGCACAGCCGCGTCACGCGCTCGGCGGCCGCCACGTGGAAGATCTTCGCGGCGTCGAACTTCGGCAGGCAGACGTGTCGCCCGCCGGCCGCGGTCACTGTCCACGTGAACGTCCAGCCGTTGGCGTGGAACATCGGCAGCGTCCACAGGTACGTGTCCGCCGGCGTCATCGGCCAGTGCGTCAGCATGCCGACGCAGTTCATCCACGCGTTGCGATGCGTGATCATCACGCCCTTCGGGCGCGAGGTCGTTCCGCTCGTGTAGTTGATGGTCAGCAGATCGCGCTCACCGATGGCGGGGCGCGTGAACTCTCCGCTGGCGTCTCTCAGAAGAGTCTCGTAGTCGAGCCATCCTGCTTCTTGTGGCGACCCGTCGTGGGGTTCGTCGAGCGCCACGAAGTGCGTGACGCCTTTCAGGTCCGCGCGAACCGATTCCACGGCGGCGATGTGATCCGCGGCGGCACACACCACCGTCGCGCCGCTGTGCTGAATCAGGTAACGGAAATCATCCGCCACCAGGCGGAAGTTGATCGGCACGAGGACCGCGCCCAGTTGCGGGACCGCGTAGAACGACTCGAGTTGGGCGTGGGAATTCGGGGCGATGTAGGCGACACGATCGCCCTGCGTCACGCCCAGCCGCTGCAACGCCGAGGACCAGCGATCGCAACGGTCGAAGAACTCGCCGTAGGTCCACCGACGCGCGCCGTCGACGACACCTTCACGCGCGGCGTAAAGGCGCCGCGTGCGGCGCATGAATTCAAGGGGAGTGAGCGGCACTTCCATGCCGCGGATTCTACGCTGCGATCGGCCGCTTGCGCATCAACGCCCAGATCATCAGGCCGAGCAGGAGGAAGGGGATCATCGGCACCAGCACCGCCAACAGCGCCGCAATCGCGCCGACCACGGCGACGACCAGGCCCACCACCAGCAGGATCGGGAGAATCGCAGCGCCGGCGGCCAGGCTGAACATCCCGCCGATCAGGCCGACCGGGATCCACAACAGCTTGAAGAGCAGGCGGAACGGCAGGAAAACCGTCCACATCAGCACTTTAAAGACCAAAAAGACGACGCCAACCACGGACAGGACCGCGAATCCGGCAATGAACAGCCCCGCCAGGGCAATAAGTTCAATCATCTTATCGGTGGAGACGAGATTCTTGCCGCCGGGGTTCCGCCCGGAGCCCGCCCTGAGCGCGCTGACGGAGCTTGCTCCGGAGGCGAGTCGAAGGGTAAGCTGTAAGGCTATGTCAGACCTTGAAATCCCGCAGGTGGACCCGGCCGCTGACGCGCCGGCCGCCGAAGACGACGCGCCCATCATTCATCCGAAGGCGGCGCCGATCGAAAGCCGTTTCCTGTACGTCGACGTGGCCGCGCTCCGCGCCAAGCAGTTGCGCCGCGGCGCGCGCCCGCGCCTCGACCAGGCCGAAGAGCATCCGCTGCCGCTGATCAAGGCCGTCAAGGCCGAGCGCGTGGCGATGGAAGAAGTGAAGCAGAACCTCGTTCAATGGGATCTGCCGGACTTCAAAGTCGTCGTCGACCTGCGCTAACAACAACGCATCCCGGCGGGACGATATCTCCCAGCCGGGATCCGGATTCCCGGCGGGACGATACCTCCCGCCGGGATTTCTTTTTGTACGGCGATTACGCCGCCACTTCCACGTTGATCGTCCGCGGCTTCACTTCTTCGCGGAACGGCAGCGTGACGGTCAGGATGCCGTTCTTGTATTCGGCGGCAATCTTCGCGGCATCGACGGTGGACGGCAGCGAGAACGACCGGCTGAACGAGCCATACGCGCGTTCCACGCGGTGGAACTGCTCCTGCTTCACGTCGCCTTCGAACTTGCGCTCGCCTTTCAGCGTCAGCGTGTTGTTCTCGAAAACCACCTGGATGTCTTCCCGCTTCATGTCGGGAAGCTCCGCCTTCAGCACCAGCTCCTGCTTGCCATTCTCGAAGATGTCGACCGCCGGCACCCATCGGCCGTTGGTCAGGAGATCAGCGAACGGATCGAATCGAACAATCGACATGGTTACTTAGCCTCCGCAAATTCGGCGTCGACGACTTCGCCATCCTTGGCGGCCTCCGCCGGGTTGTCCTGTTTGGGCGCCTGCTCGGCGTGTTTCTTCGCCTGCTCGGCCTGGTAGGCTTCGGCGTCCGCCTTGTTGCGCGCCTCGATGTCTTCCTTCTGGCGCGCGTCCTCCGCGGCGTTCGCCTCGGCTTCCTTCACGAGACGCTCCACCTCGTCTTTCGCAAGACCGCTGGTGTTGCTAATCGTGATCTTCTGCTCCTTGCCGGTCGCCTTGTCCGTCGCCGAGACGTTGACGATGCCGTTGGCATCGATGTCGAACGTCACTTCGACTTGCGGCATGCCGCGCTGGGCCGGCGGCAGACCCGTCAGGTGGAAGCGGCCCATGGTCCGGTTATCGCGGGCCAACGAGCGCTCGCCCTGCAGCACGTGGACTTCCACGCTGGTCTGGTTGTCGGTCGCCGTCGAGAAGATCTCGCTCTTCTTCGTCGGGATCGTCGTGTTGCGCGGGATCAGGACCGTCGTCACGCCGCCCAGCGTTTCGATGCCGAGCGACAACGGCGTCACGTCGAGCAGCAACACGTCCTTCACTTCACCGCCGAGCACGCCGCCCTGGACCGCCGCGCCGATCGCGACGACTTCGTCCGGGTTCACGCCCTTGTGCGGTTCCTTGCCGAAGTAGTCCTTCACGACCTGCTGCACGCGCGGCATGCGCGTCGAGCCGCCGACCAGCACCACTTCATCGACGTCCGCCGGCTTGAGGCCCGCATCCGCGAGCGCCTGCTTCAACGGCGCGATGGTGCGCTGCACCAGCGATTCGACCAGCGACTCGAGCTTGGCGCGGGTCAGCTTCATCGTCATGTGCTTGGGACCTGACGCGTCCGCCGTGATGAACGGCAGGTTGATCTCGGTCTCCATCACCGACGACAACTCGATCTTCGCCTTCTCCGCCGCTTCCTTCAGGCGCTGGAGCGCCATGCGGTCCTTGCTGAGATCGATGCCTTCCGCTTTCTTGAACTCCGCGGTCATCCACTCGACGACCAGTTGGTCGAAGTCGTCGCCGCCGAGGTGCGTGTCGCCGTTGGTCGATTTCACTTCGACCACGCCTTCACCCACTTCGAGCACGGAGATGTCGAACGTGCCGCCGCCGAGGTCGAACACCGCGATGGTCTCGTTCTTCTTCTGATCGAGCCCATACGCGAGCGCCGCCGCCGTCGGTTCGTTGACGATGCGCAGCACGTTGAGGCCGGCGATCTGGCCGGCGTCCTTGGTGGCCTGGCGCTGCGCGTCATTGAAATACGCCGGCACCGTGATCACCGCGTCGGTCACTTTCTCACCGAGATAGTCTTCCGCGGCCAGCTTCAACTTCTGCAGGATCATCGCGGAGATTTCGGGCGGCGAATATTCCTTGCCGCGCGCCGAAATGCGGGCGTCGCCATTCTTGGTCTGCGCGACCACGTACGGGACCCGCTTGGTTTCTTCCGTGACCTCGTTGAACTTGCGGCCCATGAACCGCTTGACCGAGAACACGGTGTTTTCGGGATTGGTCACGGCCTGCCGCTTGGCAACCTGGCCCACGAGCCGATCGCCGTCTTTGCCAAAGCCCACGACGGACGGGGTCGTGCGCGCGCCCTCCTGGTTGACGATGACAACCGGCTGGCCGTTTTCCATGACTGAAACCACCGAGTTGGTGGTGCCAAGGTCGATGCCGATGACTCTTCCTTTACTCATGTGCTCTGGTCCTCCTGGACTCGATCTAATAGTGAGCCAACTTTTAGCGTAATGCAAGCATGTAATCTTAGTTATCTACGCTCACATCAGTAAGACGTCAGGAAATCCAGAAGGTTTCAGGGCTGAGGCAGCGGTTGGTGCCAGGCACAGCCAATCACCCTTACAATCAGGAAATGGCGGGTTTTTCGACGGGATCCATGGATCAGCCGGCTGACCTCTCGGCCGACGTTCAGCGGTTGCTCGAGGACCTGGCGCGTGGCCGGGCGGACCGGCGGCACGTGGTCGCCGGCGAATGCATGCCCGTCGTGGACGTCTTCGAAACCGAGCACACCGTGGAAATCGTGCTCGACCTCCCGGGCGTCGCCGCGGACGCGATTCGCATCCTGTTCAAGTCGGGCGTCCTCCTGATTGTCGGCGAGAAAGAACGACCCGACCTCTCGAAGCGGGGACCCGCGAGCTTCCATCTCGTCGAGCGGGATTTCGGACGCTTCGCGCGGGCCGTTCGTATCAGCGCCGCGATCGACGGCGCCAACGCGCGCGCGCGCCTCGCCAATGGCGAGCTGCGCGTGGTCCTCCCCCGCATCCCCGAACGGCGCGGCGGCGGGTTGCTGGTGCCGATCGAATCCGCCTCGACCCCACGCGAATGAAACTGCTGTTTATCGGCGACATTGTCGGCCGCCCCGGCCGCGACCTGATTCGCCGTCATGTGCGCGCGCTGGCGGCCACGCACGCTGCGGATCTGGTGATCGCCAACGGTGAAAATGCCGCCGGCGGCGCCGGCATCACGCGCGAGAACATGCTGGAGATCCTCGCCGCGGGCGTCGATGTGATCACCACCGGCAATCACGTGTGGGACAAGCGCGAGACCCTCGAATTCATCGGCAACGAGCCGCGGCTGCTCAGGCCCGCCAACTATCCCGAGGGCACGCCGGGCGCGGGGTCGTATGTGGCAAAGGCGAAGAATGATGTCCGGGTCGGCGTCATCAACGTCATGGGCCGCGTGTTCCTGAACGCGATCGACGATCCGTTTCGCGTCGCGCTGCGCGAACTCGACCGCGTGCAGGCCGACGGGGCGCAGGTCGTGTTCGTGGACATGCACGCCGAGACCACGTCGGAGAAACTGGCGCTCGGCTATTACCTCGATGGCAAAGTGGCGGCGGTAATCGGCACCCATACCCACGTGCAGACCGCCGACGAACGCATCCTGCCCGGCGGCACGGCGTGCCTCACCGACGTCGGCATGACCGGCCCGCATGACGGCATCATCGGCATGAACAAGGAAGCCGTCCTGGCGCGCTTCACCACCGGACTGCCCTCGCGCTTTGAAACCGCGTCGGGCGATCCGCGCCTCAATGCGTGCGTCATCACGGTTGAAGCCGCCACCGGACACGCGACTCGCATCGAACGCCTGTCGCTTTCTGACGTGCAGCTCCAGGACATCACCGACGCCGTCACCGCCGGAGCGCGCGCGTGAGCCGGCTGCCGTTCGATGACGAGGAGCGCGGCAAGCCTTCAGCGGTTCCAGCGGTTCCAGAAGTACCAACAGGCTCCAAGGGCATCGTTCGAAATGCGGTTCCACGAGTTCCAAGTGCGCGAGTACCCGCAACGCCTGGAACCGTTCCAGCGCGTACTGTCCTGACTGTCTCCGAACTGAACGCGACGATCAGAGACCTGCTCGAAAACCAACTCCAGAACGTGTGGGTCGAAGGCGAGATTTCGAACGCGCGCGTCTGGAACACCGGGCACATGTACTTCACGCTGAAGGACGGCGCATCGCAGATCAAGGCGGTGATGTTCCGTTCCGCGGTGCGCTACCTGAAGTTCAAGCCCGAGGACGGCATCAAGGTGGTGGCGCGCGGCAAGGTCAGCGTCTACGACCCGAAGGGCGAATACCAGATCATCTGCGAGCACATCGAGCCGAAGGGCCTCGGCTCGCTGCAGCAGGCGTTCGAACAACTCAAGAAGAAGCTCGCCGAAGAAGGATTGTTCGAGCCGTCACGCAAGCGGCCGCTGCCGGCGTTGCCGCGCCGCATTGGCCTGGTCACCTCGATCGACGGCGCGGCGCTGCGCGACATTATCCGGGTGCTTCGACGACGGTATCCGAATGCGCACCTGGTGATTTCCCCGACGCGCGTGCAGGGCGAAGGCGCGGGCCGCGAAGTCGCGCACGCGATTCGCAAGGTCGCGCGCATCGAAGCCGTGGACGTGATCATCGTCGCTCGCGGCGGCGGCTCGCTCGAGGACCTGTGGGCCTTCAATGAAGAAGTGCTGGCCCGCGCGATCGTGGCCTCGCCGGTGCCGGTGATTTCCGGCGTCGGTCACGAAACGGATTTCACGATCTGCGATTTCGTCGCCGACCTGCGCGCGCCGACCCCCTCCGCGGCCGCCGAGCTGGTCGTCCGGCGCAAGGACGAATTCTTCGCGCATATCGATCGCATCGGCGAACGTCTCGATGCGGCGATGCATCATCGCCTGCGGCGCATGGAGTTGCGCCTGCATGCCCTCGAGGCGCGCCCTGGATTCGCCGGCTACGAAGGCCGGCTGGCCGTTCGCGGCCGGCACGTTTCGGAACTCGCCGGCGCACTGCGACAGCGCATGGGCCAGGCGGTGGCCCGTCGCGGCCGCCGCCATGAACTGCTCCGCCGCGCGCTCGATCAATTCGATCCGCGGCATCGGCTCGGCGCCGTGCGGACGCGGCTGGTGTCGCGCGAAGCGCAACTGACGGCGGCGATGCGACGCCGGCTGACGCGGGCGCAGGGGCGCCTGGGGTCGCTGGCCGCCCGCATCGACGGTCTCAGCCCGCTCGCGGTCCTCGGCCGCGGGTATTCGGTCACCTGGGACGCCTCGCGAACACGTATCATTCGTGACGCCGCAAGTCTCAATGCGGGCGATGAAATCAACGTCATTCTGGAGCGCGGTGAAGTGCGCGCGACAGTGATCAACGCAGCCGACGGCCGACGGCCGAAGGCTGAAGGCTGACATGGACCCGACCATCAAAGACTTCGAGGCCGCCATCGCGGAGCTCGAGACCATCGTCAAGAAGCTCGAGGAAGGCGATCTGGCGCTCGAGAAGTCGCTGGAGCTCTATGAGCGCGGCGTGCAACTGTCGCGGTTCTGTCATTCGCGCCTCGAAGAGGCGGAACGCCGGATCGAGATCGTCAACGAACGCGGCGAGTTGAAGCCCGCACCCGCGTCGCTGAATCTCCCGGACGACGAAGACGAGCCGTGAGTTTCGACGCGTATCTCGACGCGCGCCGGAAGGAAGTCGACGCCGCGCTCGAGGCCTTCCTGTCCCGCCCACCCGGCACACCGGCCGTCGTGGCCGAGGCCATGCGCTACAGCCTGCTCGGCGGCGGGAAGCGATTGCGTCCGCTGCTGGTGCTCGCCAGCGCCCAGGGCGTCGCGCAGGCGCTGGGCGCGTCCGAAGCCGCGGCGCGTGACCTGGCGATGCCGGCGGCGTGCGCGCTGGAGATGATCCACACCTATTCGCTGATTCACGACGATCTGCCGTCGATGGATGACGACGACCTGCGGCGCGGCCGACCGACCTCGCACGTCGTGCACGGTGAAGGCATGGCGATCCTGGCCGGTGACGGCCTGCAGGCGGAAGCGTTCCGCTTGCTGGCTCGAGAACCGCAGGGGCTGCATCCAACCTTGATGGCGCGCAAGCTGCGCGTGATCGCGTTGATCGCGGATGCCGCGGGTCCGGCGGGAATGGTTGGAGGACAGGCCATTGATCTCAGCGCGATACGGCCCCCCTCCGCCAAGGCTACGGGGGGCATATCGCGTGAGCCATCCGCCGCTCTCACTCCGGATGGCCTGCGCGATATGCACGAGCGCAAGACCGGCGCGTTGATTCGCGCGTCGGTCGCGGCCGGCGCCATCATGGGCGGCGCCACCGATGCGCTGTTCGCAGCGCTCGATCGCTATGGCGCCGAGATCGGGCTCGCGTTTCAGATCGTCGACGACATCCTCGACGAAGAAGGGTCGTCGGCCGACCTTGGCAAGACCGCCGGCAAGGATCGGGCGGCCGGCAAGCCGACCTACCCGGCGTTCTTCGGCCTCGATCGATCACGCGAAATGGCCGCGGCCTGTCATGCGAGCGCGCGCCAGGCGCTCGAGAAGGCCGGGTTGCTCGATTCACCCCTCGCGGATATTGCGAGTTGGATCATTGAGCGCAAAACCTAAGCAACGCCTGGATCGATTGCTCGTCGACAAGGGCCTCGTCGAGTCGCGCGAGAAGGCACAGGCGCTGATCCTCGCGGGTCAGGTGAACGTCGATGGCTACGGCGCCGCCAAGGCCGGCACGATGATCCCGATCGATGCGGACGTCCGCGTCATCGGCCCCGAGCATCCCTGGGTAAGCCGCGGCGGCATCAAGCTCGCCGGCGCGCTCGATGCCTTCGGCATCGACGCCGCCAATCGCGTGGCGTTCGATGTTGGCGCCTCAACCGGCGGCTTCACCGATGTGTGGCTGCAACGCGGCGCGCGCCATGTGATCGCCCTCGATGTCGGCCACAGTCAATTGCACTGGAAGGTGCGCAGCGATCCACGCGTCACCGTGATCGAGAACACCAATGCGCGCCACTTGAAGCCCGGGGATCTGCCCGATCCGGGTGGACCGATCACGCGCGTCAGCATCGACGTCTCGTTTATTTCCCTGAAACACATTTTTCCGGTGTTGCCGGCGCTCGTCGGACGCCCGACCGAGATCGTCGCCCTGGTCAAGCCGCAATTCGAGGCCGGCCGCAAGGATGTCGGCAAGGGCGGCCTCGTCGTCGATCCCGACGTCCATGCCCGGGTGATCGCTGAGGTCACCGCGTATGCGGCTGAAGTAGGATTGACGCGGGTGGAGCTGATCGACTCGCCGATTACCGGCGCGCACGGCAACAAAGAATTTCTGATGCACTTGCGATGCGAATAGGGATCACGGTCAAACCCGGGCTCACCGCCGCGCGCGAGACGCTGATCGAACTCGAGAAGCGGCTGCGCGATCGGCGCGTCGAGGCGGTGTGGTCGACGGACGCGGCGGCGCTCTTCGCCACCGGGGATCGCCAGACGGTCGAACGGACCGATCTGCCGTCGCAGGTCGACTTCGTGCTCTGCCTTGGCGGCGACGGCTCACTGCTCGCGATGGCGAAGGCGATCGCCGAAAGCGGCCACGACATCCCGATCCTCGCGGTGAACTTCGGCTCGCTCGGCTTTCTCACGGAAATCACGCGCCCGGAAATTTTCGATTCCCTGGACGCCGTGATCAACGGCAAGGCGACGCACGACCTGCGCATGATGCTGAGCGCAGTGGCGACACGACAAGGCCAGCCGAAACTCGCGCACATGGCGCTCAACGATGTGGTGTTCACGCGCACGGCGTTGTCGCGCATGATCGAATTGTCCGTGTCGGTCGGCGATCAGTTCGTCACGCAGGTGAAGGCCGACGGCCTGATCGTCGCGACGCCGACCGGCTCCACCGCGTATAACCTCGCCGCGGGCGGGCCAATCGTCCATCCCTCGATGGACGCGCTCGTGCTGACGCCAATCGCACCGCACACCCTCACCAATCGCCCGATCGTGATCCCGGCCGATCGCGACGTGCGCGTGACCTCGGCTGGCTCCAATGCCGGCGACGAGGTCTACGTCACCATCGATGGTCAAACCGGCTTTGCGCTGCACGAAGGCGATGCGATCGCGATCACCAAGGCCCAGCGGCCGCTCCGGCTGATCCGCGCGACCTCTCGCAGCTACTTTGAGGTGCTGCGGCAGAAGCTGAAGTGGAATGAACGCTAGCAGCGGTCCGCCGCGCTGCGGGGACGATTAGCCGGTCGCTTCGTCAACACGCCTTGCCCGGTCGGCTGAACAAAGATCTGCGCGTTGAAATACTCCGCAATGCGATCGTAGGGCACGGTCGACGGTCCCCATCCATAGTCGTCGATCACAATCACGCCCTGCGGCGTCAGCTGATCGATCAGGTACGGCAACGATGCCAGCTCGGCGCGCTGATCGCCGGTACACAACTCCGCGAACGCTAACCCCCGATCGAGCGGCAACGGCAACGCCTCTGGCGCCGTGTTGCGATGGAGGCGCACGCACGGATCGCCGCCGAACTGCGCCATGACCGGCGCCGGGTCATCCGCGTAGTTCGCGCCGTCCTTCGGCCAGAAGGGATCGACAAGGTGATAATTCCGGTCGCGGCCCTTGACGACGAGCTCATAGACCACCTTCGGCGTTACGCCATATGAGATGCCGATCGACACCACGTCGCCCGGACCGCGCAGGGCGATGGCCGCAAATGTCATGGTCGTGTAGGCACGCAAGCGGGTGAGATTCCCGTCGGGACGAAGATCGGGATTGTTCGGAAAGGCCTCGTCGAAGACCGTCGCGAACCGCCCGCGGTGCAGGGCCGAAAGGTCGGCCAGCGATGTTACGCCTTGGTAGGTCGGCGTCGAACGACCTCGAAGAACGCGGACGCCGGCCCGCCACACCAGTGGAGGAACCAGATCTCTGAGCACGCGGACCGGCACGATGTCGAAGATTGCCAGACCGCAGAAATACGGCAACTATCGTTTTTCGCGAGGCCCGCGGCGACAATTCGAAGCCTGTGACTGATGATTATCTCAGCCGTTTTCTCTGCCTGAAAAACTCGACCTGCCAGGTGAACACGTTCTTGTTGTGTTCATCCAACGTCGACGCGAACACGTGCGTCCCGTCGTTCTTGCTCACGAAATACAGGTAGTCGACGTCCGCGGGTTTCGCCGCCGCCTGTAATGACGCCAGGCCTGGTGATGCGATCGGTCCAGGCGGAAGGCCCGCATATCGATAGGTGTTGTACGGCGAATCGAACTGCAGATTCTCGTGCGACAGGTTGCCGTGGTACTGGCCGGCCTTCTGCAGCGCGTAAATCACGGTGGGATCGGCCTGCATCCCCATGTGAATCTTCATGCGATTGCGATACACCGCCGCCACCAGCGGGCGCTCTTCGCCGGCGCCGGTTTCCTTTTCCACCAGCGAGGCCAGCGTGACGAGCTCGCGGATCGACAGGCCCTGCTCCTTCGCGGCGGCGCGGACCTCTTCGGTCAGCGCGCCCTTGAATCCCGCTACCATCTGTTCGACGACGATGCTCGCAGGGGTGTTACGCGGCAACGAGTAGGTCTCGGGAAACAAGTAACCTTCGAGGTCGCGTGCGGCCGGATCGAGATCGGCGATCAACGCCGCATTCTCCGCCGCCTTGCGAAACTCGGCGGCCTTGCCGAACCCCTTCTCCTCGAACACCTGCGCCATCTCGAGGATCGTCAGGCCTTCGCGGAACGTCAGCAGCCGCTTGTAGACGTCGCCGCGCGCCAGCTTGTCGATCACGTCGAGCGCATGCAGCGGCGCATCGAAGCGATACTCCCCCGCCTTCAGCGATCGCGCGCGGCCGCTCAGCAACACGGCGGCGCGAAACGTCAGCGGATCGCGGACCACGCCGGCGGCGACCAGGCGATCGCCGATCCCAATCGGACCGGTGCCCGCTGGAATGTCGACGAACACTTCGCCGCCTGGGTAGCCGCGAAACGGCTCGACGATGCGTGAGTACATCCACCATCCGGCGGCGCCGGTCACGATTGCGAGAAGAATGAGAAGGAGGAAGAGACGCTTAATCCAGCGCATCATTCGACTCGTCGGGTCGTCATGACGACCCGTCCTCGCTCATGACTCCGTTGCGGGGCCGCCCATCCAGGTAGTCTTGCAGGATCACCGCGGCCGCAGCCGCATCCAGTTTGGCTTTCCGCTTGCGCCAGTCGGGCTCGCGCGTGGCGAGGCGCGACTCGGCCTCGCGGCTCGAGAGCCGCTCGTCCTGCAGCACGACCGGCACGGCGATCTTCGCCTTCAGGGCGCTCGCGAATGTTTCGACGATCTTCGTCTGGTCGGTCGGCGTGCCGTCCAGGCGGCGCGGCCAGCCGACGATCACCGCTTCAAGGCCATCGTCATCCCTGGCGAGGGTGTCGATTTCTTTGATCATCATGCGGAGCGTCTCGGCTTCGGAGGGCGGGCGCTGCACGAGTCGCCAGGGTGACGCGAGCGTCGCCGTGGCATCGCTCAACGCCAGCCCAATGCGGCGAAGCCCATAGTCGATGCCCAATACGCGCACGCCGTCAGTATAATCGCCGTCAGTGGGTGCTCACGAACGGGCCACGGAGACACAGAGGCACGAAGGTCTGTTGGTACGTCCAAAAGGGTTCTCCGTGTTTCCGTGCCTCCGTGGCGCGTTCGTGGCGGCACTCGCAACTTGCCTCGGTCTCACGGTCTTCGCGCAAACCGATCCGAAATCCCAATTGGATCGAGCCGCCAGCCGGATCAAAACGCTGCAGGCCGAGTCGGATCGCCTCGCCGCGCAAGCGCGGACCGTGTTCGGTGATCTCCGCAAACTCGAACTCGATCGGGCGATCAAGCAGGCCGAGGTCGTCAAGACCGAGACCGAGCTCGCGCAAGTCACGATCGCGCGCGACAACGCCGCCGATCATGTCGAGATCCTCGCCGCCACGCGCATCGCGGAAACGCCGGGCGTGAAAGAACGGCTCGTCGAACTCTCCAAGCGCGGCCGCGCCGGCTACGTGCAACTGCTGCTCGCCTCGAACGACGTGCGCGCCCTGGGACGCATGGCCCGCGGCGTCGCCGCCGTCGCCGAACTCGATCGCGTCCGTCTCGACACGCATCGCCGCACGCTGGCCGCGGAGCAGGACGCGCTCAAGGAGCTCGAACAGCAACGCCGTGCCGTCGCCGAGCTGCAACGCAGTGCGACGCGGGCGCGCGCCGCGGTGGAGGCGGCCGTCGCCGCGCGCAATCGGATGATCGACGACCTCGATCATCGTCGCGACCTGGCGGCGCAGTTCGTGGCCGAGCTGCAACAGGCGCAGCTGCAACTCGAACGCACCGTTGCTACGACCGATGCGTCATCAACGGTGATCGGCCTGCCGATTCGTCCGTTCCAGGGCGATCTGCCATGGCCGGTGGCCGGCGAAGTGACGACGCGATTCGGGCGCGCGCCGTCCGGCCGTTTCGGCACCGCCATCGTCCGAAATGGTATCGAGGTGGCGGCGCCGGAGGGCGCCACGGCCGCGGCGGTGCATGAAGGCACGGTGGCGTTCGCCGCGCCCTTTGCCGGCTTCGGCACGCTGGTGATCGTGGACCACGGGAACTCGGCCTTCACGTTGTACGGGCACCTGATCGATGCGTCCGTGAGCGTGGGGACGAACGTCAGCCGCGGCACGGCGCTGGGACATGTCGGGTTATCGCCCTCTGGCGGAGCCGCCTTGTATTTCGAGCTGCGCATCGACGGGCGCCCGGTTAATCCCTTAGAATGGCTGAGGAGATCTACGAAATGAAGATTCGCGGGCGGGCTCTCGTTCTTGCGGTCTCGATGCCGATCATCGCCTTTGCCGTCGTCGGCGGCTTCATGAGCAAGGCGATGGCTCGCGAGGACAGCTATCAGTACCTGCGCATCTTCGAAGATGTCATCTCCCTCATCCTCAACAACTACGTCGAAGAAGTGAACGTCGACAAGGTGATGCACGGCGCGATGCACGGCCTCGCCGACGGCCTCGATCCCGACAGCGCCTATCTCGACGTCAACCAGGTGAAGGTCGCCGACAAGGGTGATACCGGCGGCGCCGCGCAAACCGGCATCGAATTGACGCGACAGTATTACCTGCGCGTGATCGCGTCGCGCGACGGTTCACCGGCGGCCAAGGCCGGCCTGCTGCCCGGCGATTACATCCGCGCCATCGACGGCCAGTCGACGCGCGACACGTCGGTGTATGAAGGCGCCCGCATCCTGCGCGGCAAGGCCGGCACCAAGGTGCATCTCACCGTCATTCGCGGCAACGCCGCCGAACCGCACGAGATCGACCTGGTGCGCGAGGAATTGCCCTCGCTGTCCGTGAAGTCGCGCATCGCCGCACCCGGCGTGGGGTACCTGCGCGTCGCGGAGTTCGGCAAGAACACGGTCGACCAGATCAAGAGCGAGATCGGATCGGTCTCGAAGGCCGGCGCCAGGAACGTGATTATCGACCTGCGCGGCACCGCGTTTGGCGATGTCGATACCGGCCTGGCCGCGGCGCGCTTGTTCGTCAAGAACGGCGTGCTGGGCTACCGGCAGGATCGCGGCAAGGAGAAGGAAGCGATCTCGGCCGCCGCCGGTGACGGCGCGATCACCCTCAACACGGTGCTGCTGACCGACAACGGCACGTCGAACGGCGCCGAGGTCTTTGCCGCCGCGCTTTCCGGCAACAAGCGCGCGACGCTCATCGGCGAGCGCACGCTGGGCCGCGCCGCCCACCAGAAACTGGTGCGCCTGCCGGACGGCAGCGGCTTGATGCTGACGCATTTGATCTACCTGACGCCGGCCAGCGTCGCGATTCATGAAAAGGGTCTCGTGCCCGACGTGGCCGTCGAACAACCCGAACAGGATTTCGGCCAGCCCGCACCGGCCAAGGACGCGACGCTCGAAAAAGCCATCGAATCGCTGGCCGTAAAAGCCGCCGCATAATTTCTCTAGCGCCGCATCCGCGGCGCCTCTGCTATACTTTTCGTTCGGCCGCGGGCCGAAAATCGCAAGAGACAGGCGCGTAGCTCAGTTGGTTAGAGCGCCTCCCTGACACGGAGGAGGTCACAGATTCGAATTCTGTCGCGCCTACCATTCGACTCGCCGTGCGGCACGCCTACGGCGAGCCGCAGGCTCGCTCATGGCGGGCCATCTGACCGGTCGAATGTCCTGAGCGAACATTTGGTTACGCAGTAACCGAATGTGAGTCGAAGGGCTTCAAAGACAAATGGCTCACATCACAGTCACACTCCCGGACGGCTCGACGAAGCAAATCGAGTCTGGCGCCCCCGTGAAAGCGGTGGCCGAGGCGATCTCCCCGCGCCTGGCGGAGGCCGCGCTCGCGGCGTTCGTCGGCGACAAGATGGTGGACCTCACCTATCCGCTGACGGCGGATGCCAGCGTCCGGATCGTGACCAACAAGTCTCCCGAAGCGCTGGAACTGTATCGCCACTCGACGGCGCACTTGCTGGCGGCGGCGGTGACGGCGCTCTTCCCGAACGTGCAGTGCGGCATCGGCCCGCCGATCGAAGACGGCTTCTTCTACGACTTCGTCGTCGAACGCCCGTTCGTGCCGGAGGATCTCGAGGCCATCGAAGCGAAGATGAAGGATCTCGCGTCGAAGGACTACGTCTACGAACGACAGAGCTGGCCGCGGCAGGAAGCGATCGACTTCTTCACCAAGCGCGGTGAGCCGCTCAAGGTCCAACTAATCGAAGAGAAGACGGCCGGCCAGCCGGAAGTCTCCGTCTACACGATCAAGGACAAGGAAACCTTCCTCGACTTCTGCGTCGGCCCGCACGTGCCGTCCACGGGACGCCTCAAGGCGTTCAAGCTGACGTCCACGTCGAACGCCTACTGGAAGGGCGATGCGAAGAACGCGCCGATGCAGCGCGTCTACGGCACGGCGTTCTTCTCGCAGAAGGAGCTCGACGCGCATCTCGCGCGCATCGAGGAAGCGAAGAAGCGCGACCATCGCAAGCTCGGTCGAGAGCTGGATCTGTTCCACATCCACCCGGTGGCGCCGGGAGCCGCGTTCTGGACGCCTCGCGGCACGACGCTCTACAACACGCTGGTCGAGTTCTGCCAGGAGCGGCAGAAGAAGGACTTCCAGGAGATCAAGACGCCGCTCCTCTACTCGAAGACCTTGTGGGAGCAGTCGGGCCACTGGGGCAAGTACAAGGAGAACATGTTCCTGGTCCTGAACACCGAGACCAACGAGCACGACATGAGCCTCAAGCCCATGAACTGCCCGTCCCACCACCTGTATTACGGCACGGCGCAGCGGTCGTACCGCGAGTTACCGCTTCGGCTGGTGACGTTCGACGTGTTGCATCGCAACGAGTTGTCCGGCGCGCTCTCTGGACTGACGCGCGTGCGCCAGTTCGCGCAGGACGACTGCCACGTCTACCTGCGCGAAGACCAGATCGCCGGCGAAGTGAAGTTCCTGATGGACTTCATCCTCGGTCACTACCGGGCCTTCGGTCTCGAATCGAGCGTGAAGTTCGCGACGCGCCCGGCACAGCGGATCGGCGACGATGCGATGTGGGATCGCGCCGAGGCGGCGCTCCGAAGCGCGCTCGAAGCGACCGGGATGCCGTACACCGTGAATGAAGGCGACGGCGCGTTCTACGGACCGAAGATCGATTTCGCCGTCACCGATTCACTGGGCCGCGCGTGGCAGCTCGGCACGATCCAGCTGGATTACGCAGCTCCGGAGCGGTTCGACCTCAACTACGTGGGCGAAGACAACGCCGACCATCGGCCGGTCGTCATCCACCGCGCGGTGTGCGGCTCGTTCGAGCGCTTCATCGCTATTCTCATCGAGCACTTTGCGGGCGCCTTCCCGCTCTGGCTCGCGCCGGTCCAGGCGGTCGTGCTGCCGATTGCCGACCGCCACGCCGGATACGCCCGGGAGGTCGGAGCCGCCCTCGACGCCGCTGGCGTCCGTGTGGAGGTGGACGAGCGCCAGGAAAAGGTCAATTACAAGATTCGCGAGGCGCAGCTTCAAAAGGTCCCCTACATGCTTGTCGTTGGGGATAAAGAAGTTAGCGACCGCACGGTGGCGGTGCGGAGCCGTGCGAAGGGTGACCTGGGCGCCCGGCCGCTGGATCAGTTTGTGACCGACGCGCTTGCCGAGATCCGGTCTAAAGCGTTATCCTAGTAATCTTTGTCGCCCTGTGGAGGAATAGCTTATCGCCTTCGATAGATCTCGCCCGACCCGTCGTGATGACCGTCTCCGTATCAATGAACGGATTCGCGTCCGTGAAATCCGCGTAATCGACGACGCGGGGCAGCAGCTTGGCATCATGCCGCCGCCCCAGGCTCTCATTCTTGCCCGACAGAAAGGCCTCGACCTGGTCGAAATTTCGCCGACCGCCGTGCCGCCCGTCTGTCGAATCATGGACTACGGCAAGTATCAGTACCAGGAGCAGAAGCGGGCTCGCGAAGCGAAGCGTCACCAGAAGGTGATCGAGGTCAAGGAAATCAAGTTCCGTCCGAAAGTCGACGAACATGATTACCAGTTCAAGAAGCACCATATCGAGCGCTTCATTGAAGACGGCGACAAGGTCAAGGCGACGATTTTCTTCCGCGGCCGCGAAATGGCGCACCCGGAGATCGGCCACCGGATCCTGATGCGGCTCATCAAGGATCTCGAAGAAGTGGCGATTGCAGAGACGATGCCGCGGCAGGAGGGCAACCAGATGCACACCATCCTGACCGGCAAGAAGGGCGCGCCGAAGCCCAAGACCAAGTCGGAAGCGGCGGAAGAAGTTCAAAGTTAAACGTTAAGGGTTAAAAGTTACCAGCCATGGCGAAGAAAGTTAAGAAGCTGAAGTTGAAGACCCACCGGGGCGCGGCGAAGCGGTTCAAGAAGACCGGCACCGGGAAGATCGTGCGTGGCGCGGCGTTCAAGCGCCACATCCTCACGAGCAAGACCACCAAGGTCAAGCGTCACGCGCGCGGCAACAAGGTCGTCACCCCGGGTGATGCGCGCAAGATCAATTTGATGCTGCCGTATAAATAGGACTTAGGGTCCTTAGGGTCTTAGGGTCCTAGGGTCTTAAGGTCCTAGGGCAAAACGTTCTGTAAGACCCTGAGACTCTAAGACCTTAGGACCTGCAGAATTCGGCGCGTCGCGGCCCGCGGATTGGGGCATTTTCGCTGCGACAACCAAGCGCCTGCCAGTGCATTCAGCAGCTGGCTCAAGTCCGGTTAACCACCGGCCCCCAAAGTCGCATGAAGGTCCGTAATGCCTCGCGTTAAACGTGGCGTCGTTCGCCGTCAGAAGCGTAAGAAGCTCTCCAAGCTCACCAAGGGCTACTTCCAGAACAAGAGCAAGCTTTACAAGTTCATGAAGGAAGCGTCCGAAAAAGCGGGCGTCTATTCCTACACGGGCCGTAAGCTCAAGAAGCGCGACTATCGCGGGCTGTGGATCATCCGCATCAACGCCGCCGCGCGTGAGAACGGCATCTCCTACAGCAAGTTCATGCGCGGGCTGAAGAACGCCGGCATCGAGCTCGATCGCAAGAGCCTCGCCGACCTGGCCGCGACCGCACCCGCAGCCTTTACCAAGCTCGCCGAGAAAGCCAAAGCAGCCACGGCGGCCTGATCGACAAACCTGAAGGTTTGTCGCCACACGCTGGCCGTATGAGCGCCATCGACACATCCATCGGTCCAGATCGCGCGCGGGAACTGTTCCGCGCCGAGCTGGCCGAGGTGCGTACCGACGCCGAACTGCAGGCGCTGCGTACCCGATGGGTCGGCCGCAACAACAGCTGGACCGCCGCCTTCATGGAGGCGCTCAAGACCGCGACGCCGGAACTGAAGAAGACGCTCGGCAAGGGCGCCAACGAGCTCAAGAAAGAAGTCGAAGCGGCGCTCGCCGAACGCGACGCCGCGCTGGCCTCGACGAAGCGTCCCGCGAACGCGGTGGACATCACGCTGCCCGGCCGCGTTCCGCAGCTCGGCCATCGTCATCCGCTCAGTTTGATTCGCGATGAAGTGATCGAGATCTTCACGCGCCTTGGCTACCAGGTCCTCGAAGGCCCCGAGATCGAGGACGATTACCACAACTTCGAAGCGCTCAACATGCCCGCGGAACATCCCGCGCGCGACATGCAGGACACGCTGTATCTGGAGACGCCGCTTGCGCCGGCTAAAGCCGGCGCTCTCCACACGTCGGTCCCTCGCCCACTGACGCTGCTGCGCACGCACACCAGCGCGATGCAGATCCGGCACATGGAGAACAACCCGCCGCCGGTGCGTCTCGTCGCGATCGGTCCTGTGTATCGCCGCGACAATCTCGATCTCACGCACACGCCGATGTTCCACCAGGTCGAGGGCCTCGTCGTCGGCAAGGGCATCACGCTGGCGGACCTCAAGGGCACGCTGACGGCGATGGCCGAAGCGCTGTTTGGCGCCGGCACGAGCGTCCGCTTCCGTCCGAGCTTCTTCCCCTACACCGAGCCGAGCGCGGAAGTGGATATCCGCTGCATCAAGTGCAAAGGCTCCGGGTGCGCGATGTGCAAGAAGACCGGCTGGATTGAAATCCTCGGCAGCGGCATGGTCCACCCCGCGGTGTTCGAGAAGGTCGGCTACAACCCCGACGACGTGACCGGCTTCGCCTTCGGCATGGGCGTTGAGCGCGTCGCACTGCTCAAGTGGGGCGTGGAAGATATCCGCCTGTTCTACGAAAACGATCTCCGCTTCCTGGAGCAGTTCGGACTATGAAGGTCCCGCTCTCCTGGATTCGTGAATTCGTCGACGTGACTGCATCGGCCGAAGAGATCGGCACGCTGATGGGCGTGCGCGGCCTGGCGCTCGAAGGACTCGAGCCGCACGGCGACGATGTGGTGATGGATTTCGACGTCACCGCGAATCGTCCCGATTGCATGTCGGTGATCGGCATCGCGCGCGAGATCGCGACGGCGTACGACCTCCCTCTTCGTTCAGACGTACGTTCGAACGTACGTTCGAACGTACGTTCGGACGGCCGTTCGAACGATCGTGCGAACGATCCTCCGAAAGTCACCATCGAGGCTCCAGATCTTTGTGGGCGTTACGTCGCTGGATTCGCCGACGTAACGGTGCAACCCTCGCCTCGATGGATGCAAGAACGTTTGTTGATGTGCGGCGTGCGTCCGATCAGCAACATCGTCGACATCACCAATTACGTGCTGCTCGAGCTCGGCCAGCCGATGCATGCGTTCGACGTCGCGAAGTTACGCGGCGGTGAGGTGCGCGTGCGACGCGCCAGGGCCGGCGAGAGCCTCAAGACGCTCGACGGCAAATCGCGGACGCTCAAGGCCGACATGCTGGTGATCGCCGATGCGGAACGCGCGGCAGCGATCGGCGGCGTGATGGGCGGCGCGGATTCGGAAGTCGCCGCCGGCACCACGCGCATCCTGTTTGAAGCCGCGTGGTTCAAGCCCGCGTCGGTGCGCGCGACCAGCAAGGCGCTCGGCCTCAAGACCGAAGCGTCGATGCGCTTCGAGCGCGGCATGGACATCACGGCCCCGCCGCGAGGCATGGCGCGCGCGTGCGAGTTGTTGGAAAAGATCGGCGCCGGCAAGGTCTCCGGCGCGATGACGGATGTGTATCCGTCGCCCTCCGAGCCGAAGTCGCTGCGTCTTGATCGAGCACGCATCGGCGGCTTGCTTGGCATGGACGTTCCGGATGCCGCCGTCGTCCGCATTCTCGAATCGCTAGGCTTCGTGGTTTCCACGTCCCCTGATGGCTGGGACGTGACGCCGCCCGCCTGGAGAGTGGATCAACACCGGCAAGTCGATCTGATCGAAGAGATCGGGCGGCATTACGGCTTCGAGCACCTGCCATCGACATTCCCGGGCGTCGAGCAGGCCCCGCCGCCGTCGGATGCGCGCATCGCGCGCGATCGGCGCGCGCGCACGGCGCTGCTCGGCATGGGCTTCTCGGAAGCGATCACCTTCGCATTCATCGAGGCGAAGTCAGCCGAGCCGTTCTCGTCGGCGCACCCGCCCATCGCGCTGGCTAATCCGCTGTCGGAGTTGTTCGCGGTGATGCGTCCGAGCCTGCTGCCCGGTCTGGTCGATGCCGTGAGCCACAACCGCCGGCACGGACGCCCCGACGTGCGTCTCTTCGAAATCGGCACGCGCTTCCTGGCGACCGGCGAGCGGCGCGGCGTCGGCTTCGCGTGGACCGGGCTCGCCACATCCGAACACTGGAGCGGCGGCCGTCGCCCCGTCGATTTCTTCGACGCCAAGGGAGTCGTCGAACAACTGCTGGCCGTGTTCAACGTGACCGCAACCTTCGCGCCGATCGATCGGCCGTTCCTGGTGAAGGAACGAGCTGCCGCGGTGCTCAATGCCGACGGCGCGATCATCGGCGTCTTCGGACAACTGGCGCCGTCGGTCGCCGCGGCGCGCGACCTGCCGGCCGGCGACGAGATTTACGTCGGCTCGCTCGACCTCGATGCGGTGAGTGCCGCGTCGCCAACGGAGACGCTCCGCGCGACGACGCTGCCGCGCTATCCGTCGGTGGTGCGCGACGTCTCGATCCTGGTCAACGATGCCTTGTCTGCGGAAACGGTTCGTGGCACCATTCGTTCGGCCGCTCCCGGCACGCTGATCCAGGTGCGGGAGTTCGATCGGTATCACGGCAAAGGCATTCCCGACGGGAAGGTCAGCGTGTCGTACCGTTTGACGTTCCAATCACCGGAGCGAACGCTGACAGACGACGAGATCCAGGCGGCCATGCAGCGCATCATCGACGCGCTCACGCGCGAACTTCAGGCAGTGCAGAGGTAGGCCGCAGACGGCGCAGAAGGCGCAGAGAGATACGGAATGGCAACGACGACGAAATCCCCCGGACTGGAATCCATCGATCGGCTCGAAGAGAAGATCAAGCTCCTCGTGAACACCATTGCCCGCATCAAGGGCGATCAGAACCGGGTGGCCGAAGAGAACCAGAAACTGAAGGCCGAGGTCGACACCCTCAAGGCGCGCATCGCGACCGCCGAAAGCGCCGGCGCCGAGGTCACGAGCCTCCGCGAAGAGCGCGACCTCATCAAGAGCCGCGTCAGCGAGATGCTCAAGCAACTCGACGGGTTAAGCCTTTGAACCTGATGGCCTGCCGGCCTGATGGCCCGATGGCCTGATATGGCTGAGCCCAAAGTCGTCCAGGTCGAGGTCCACGGGCAGAAGTACCCGATCCGGACCGAACTGGATCCTCGCTACGTCGAGGAGCTGGCGCAGTTTGTCGAAGCCCGGATGTCCCTGGCCTCGCGCAGCTCCCCCTCGAGTGACGCCGTCGGCCTGGCGATTCTGACCGCGCTCAACATCACCGACGAATTCTTCCGCGCCCGGGCCGCCCTGAATAACAGCTCCGGCACCGTGACGGCTCGCGCCGAAGAGCTCGAGCGCATCGTCGACCAGGCGCTCGCGCTCGCCGAATAAAGAGCCTTCGGCCTTCAGCCGTCAGCCTTCGGCTTTCTGCCGTCGGCCGTCAGTCTTCTCAGCAGTGCGTCCGCTTTCCTTTTTTCGCGTATTTCAATCTTCGCTTTTTGTTCCCTGTCAAGCTTGACCGAGTGGGGTCAAAAGCCTACGATCCAATCTCCTGCTTTGCTCGTGATGGTTTAGAGGCTCGTCTGAGCCGATGTTTTTAACCCAAGCGAGTTGCGACGGCCATGTGGTGTGCATGCCTCCGCGGAGAGGAAGCCTAAAGCGTGGTTTTTACAGCAGCTCCACCTTCTAACGAAGGTTCAGCGATCCTCGCCACACGGCAAAGCGGGTTCTTAATCACCTTCACGGGCCTCCCGCTGGTCGGCCCGTCTGGAGTGCTTGAGTCATCAGCGAGGTCGATCGGCTGTCCATGACTGTTGCTGAACTCGGCGAACACGCTCTTTTGGCGAGAATCCTCGCCCGGCTGCCCCGGCCGTCCTCCTCGGTCCTGATCGGACCCGGGGACGATGCGGCGGTGTTGGCGCCGGTGAGGAACGAACGGTTGGTCGTTACGACCGACGCCGTCGTCGAAGGGGTGCACTTCTCCCGCGCCTATTCGAGTCCGGCAGACATCGGCCACCGGGCGCTGGCCGTCAATTTGAGCGACCTCGCGGCCATGGGGGCCACGCCCCGGTGGGCGCTGCTCTCGCTGGTGGTGCCCGGCTCCTGGCTGGTGGCCGACGTCGAAGCACTGGTGGATGGACTGGCGGCCCTCGCGGGACGTCACAGCGTCTCGGTGGTGGGTGGGAATATCACGCGCACCACGGGCTCATTGGTAGTGGACGTGACGGCGGGCGGCGAGGTCGGACCGCGCCGGATGCTCCTGCGAAGCGGGGCGAAAGCCGGCCACGAGATTTACGTCAGCGGATCGATCGGCGGCGCGGCCGCGGGCTTGGAAATGCTAGGGCAGGGATCAGGGATCGGGGATCAGGGATCGGGGTGCGTCGCGCGGCATCGACGACCCGAACCGCGATTGCGATTAGGAATGGCGCTGGGGCGCGCGAGAGCGGCGACCGCCGCCATGGACTTGAGTGACGGCCTCGCTGACGGCCTGCGACAAGTCGCGGCGGCGAGCGACGCCGGCGTCAGGATCGACGCGGATCTCCTGCCGATCGATCCGGCGGCCCGCGAATGGTGGACGTCACGCGGGGTGGATCCGGTGATCGCCGCGCTGAAGGGTGGCGACGACTACGAGTTGTTGTTCACGGCGCCGGCGAAGGGGCGCGGCCGGTTGCGATCGGTGATGCGGCACATCACGGATCCGCCGCTGACGAAGATCGGCGTGATGACGAAAGACCCGCGCGAGCTCGTCCTGGCGCGCGGTGGAAGCGACGAAGCGCTACCTCAAGGTTTTGAGCACTTTGCGAATCTCTGAGTCGTACTGGAAGAAGGCCCTTGCGACGTTGTCTGTCGCCACGGTCTTCGTGTTGCTGTACGAAATCCAGACCCGCGATTCCAAATCCGAAGCCAGTATCCCGTCGGTGACCGAAACGATGATCCTGCCGCAAGCCGGGGCGCGCATGCAGTTCTCGGCGACCGCGTACTGCAAAGGCGAAACAACGACGTCGGGCGTTGGTGTCCGCACCGGCATCGCCGCCGCGGATCCCGCGATTCTTCCGGTCGGCAGCGTGGTGCGCGTCGAGACCCCGAACCCGCGCTACAGCGGCGTGTGGACGGTAATGGATACCGGCCCCGCGGTCCGCGGCCGCAGCGTCGATCTTTATCTGTGGAGCTGCAAGGAAGCGCTGCAATTCGGCCGGCGGAACGTGCGCCTCTCGGTGCTGCGACTCGGGTGGAACCCGGAAAACAGCATTCCCGGGATGGTGGATACGCTCTTCCGTAAGCGCGAATCCGAATCGAAGAAGCCGAAGCCGGACGCCCTCCCGGCGACGCTCCCCTCGCCCGACGCGTCGAGATAATAAATTACGCTCGCCTGTTGGCCTGTTGGCCCATTGGCCTGTAATATCTCGACCTATGCACGCACTGTATGTCTTGCTCCCCGCGTTAGGCATCCTTGCCATCGCGTACCGCTATTACAGCGCCTTCCTCGCGACCAAAGTCTGGATGCTGGACGATGCGCGGCAGACTCCGGCGCATACCAAGTACGACGGCTCCAATTACTATCCGACGAGCAAGTGGGTCATGTTCGGCCACCACTTCGCGGCCATCACGGGCGCGGGTCCGCTGGTCGGTCCGATGTTATCGGCCCAGTTCGGCTACGCGCCGGGCTTCATCTGGCTGGTCGCCGGGTGCTGCATCGCGGGCGCGGTGCACGACTCGATGGTGCTGTGGGCATCCACACGCCGCGGCGGCAAGTCGCTGCCCGACATCGTCAAGCAGGAGATCAGCCCGACCATCGGCTTCGTCGCGGCCATCACCATCATCCTGATCCTGGTGGTCGCGCTCGCCGGCCTCGGCGTTGCGTTCGTCAACGCGCTGGCCGACAGCGTGTGGGGCACCTTCACCGTGGCCATGACCATTCCGCTGGGCATGTTCATGGGCTTCTGGATGTATGTGTGGCGGAAGGGCAAGATCACCGAGGCGACCATCCTCGGCGTCGTCGGCCTGCTCCTCGCCCTTTATCTTGGTGAACCGATCAGCCGTTCGGATTCGTGGTTCGCGCACCTGTTCCACTTATCGCGCACCGAGATCGTGGTCGCACTCGGCGTCTACGGCTTCGCGGCGTCGATGCTGCCGGTGTGGTTGCTGCTGTCACCGCGCGGCTACCTGAGCTCCTTCACCAAGATCGGCACGATCTTCCTGCTGGCGATCGGCGTCATCATCGTCAATCCCGAACTGAAGATGCCGGCGCTCAGCGAGTTCACCGGCGGCGGCGGCCCGATCATCCCGGGTCCGCTGTTCCCGTTCTGCTTCATCACCATTGCGTGCGGCGCCATCTCGGGCTTCCATGCGCTGATCAGCTCCGGCACCACGCCGAAGATGATCGACAAGGAAAGCGACATCCGCACCGTCGGCTACGGCGCGATGTTGATCGAAGGCGTCGTCGGCATCATGGCGTTGATTGCCGCCGCGTCGATGGCACCCGGCGATTATTTCGCCATCAACACCCCGGCCAGCGTCTACTCGCACCTGACGTTCCAGGGTGTGCAGATGGTGCCGGTCCACGTGCCCGGCATCGAACAGATGGTTGGTGAAACCGTGATGGGCCGCACCGGCGGCGCGGTGTCACTGGCGGTCGGCATGGCGCAGATCTTCTCCGCGCTGCCCGGCATGAGCGGCCTGCTCGCGTATTGGTATCACTTCGCGATCATGTTCGAGGCGCTCTTCATCCTGACGACGATCGATTCCGGCACGCGCGTCGGACGCTTCCTGATCCAGGAATTCATGGGGCGGGTGCATGCGCCGCTGGCGAAGCCCGACAACTGGATCGCCGGCGCGGTGGCGACGTTGATCATGGTGCTGTCGTGGGGGTACTTCATCTACACCGGGCAGATCAATACGATCTGGCCGCTGTTCGCCGTCGGCAACCAGCTGCTCGCATCCGTGGCGCTGGCGGTGTGCACGAGCATCCTGATCAACCTGGGCCGGACGAAGTACATCTGGACCACGCTGATCCCGCTGATCTTCCTCGGCGGCAACACGCTCTACGGCGGCTTCCTCAACGTGCGCGACAACTACTACCCGTTGGCGGTCGGCGCCAACGCGGCGCGGAACGTTGAAGGCTGGGTGCTTACCATCTGCACCATCGTGATGATGGTGCTGGCGGTGATCATCCTGAGCGCGGCGGTCCAGAAATGGATGTCGGTGCTCAACGGCGGGCCGGCGCCGGCCACGGCTGAAACCGCATGACACTGCACCTTCCGGAGGCCGTTCGCGCGTTCGTGGACGGCCTCCGCGAGTTGTTCCGCGAGCTCTACAAGACGCCGCCGAGCTGTTGAGGGATGGACGTGCGCGGCCTGGACGGCCGCAACGACAGCTGGGGCATTAGAAAATCTCAGAAGTGAGTCAGAAATCTAACTTCTGATATCGTCTGGACATGTCTTTCTACCGCCTGTCCGTCTTCCTCATCCTTGGACTGTGCTCCGCCCCGGCCGTGGCATCGGCGCAATATCGTCCGGCGAACCAAGGGCCGGCCATCGGCGAGGATTACCACATCGAGGCGTCCTACAACTGGTGGAACGCCGAACCGTCGCTGATCGTGAATTCCGAGTCGCTCGGCATTCTCGGCACTGACGTCGACCTGGTGAACGACCTCGGCATCGAGAAGCACAAGCTCGGCACCTTCGACCTGGTGCTCAAGCCGTCGAAGAAGCATCGCCTCAAGTACCAGCATCTGCCGATCACCTACACGACCGACGCCTTCCCCGTTCAGCGCTCGTTCGTATTCAACGGCCAGCGCTATAACGTCGGCATCCCGGTCTCGACCAACGTCGACTTCACCACCGACAGCGTCGGCTACGAATACGACTTCCTGTATTTCAAGCGCGGCTTCGTCGGCGCGAACATCAATGCGAAGCTGACGAGGATCGACGTCGACCTGCAGAGCCCGATCGGCGCGGAGTTCTTCAAGCAGACGGCGCCGATTCCCGCGTTCGGGTTCTCGGGTCGCGGCTACGTAACGCCGAACCTCGCGGTGGACTCGACGCTGACGTTTTTCCGCATCCCGAAGAGCCTCGAGGAACAGCTCGATGGCGACGGCAGCTACACCGACTTCGATCTGCACGCCACCTACAACTTCAACAAGTATGTCGGTGCCCAGCTCGGCTGGCGCAAGACGGCGATCTTCTATACGACGACGGGGGATACCGGCGACTTGAAGTTCAAGGGGATCTACTTCGGCGGGGTCGCGCGGTATTAAAAGGTCTTAGGGTCTTAGGGTCTTAGGGTCTTAGGGTCCTAGCTCTTTCTTGCTAAGCACATCAGCGAGCTGCCGATCGGCATATTGACGGCTCGCAGCGCGAACGCTTCAGCGGATACCACCAGGGTCAGGAGGGCATTCACCGGCGCCATCGGCACGGTGATTTCGCCCTCACCCGCCTCCACCCTTCCATCCTTCGCCGTCATCCGGTGCCAGAGACGGACCGGCAACATCAGCGGCAACAACGTGAAGTGATCGTAGGTGAGACGCTCGATGCGCAGGCCGGCGCCTTCGACGAGCGCCCGCAGCGAAGCGGCCGTATAGCGGCGCGTCTCCTCCGACAGGACCGAATGCTTGCCGTGCAGGATGTCGAGTGCGGCGACATGCAGCAGCACGTAGCCACCGGGCTTGAGGACGCGCGCGATCTCGGTGATGCCGGACCGCTCGACGGCATCGGGCAGCGTCTGGAACACGTCGAACGAGGTCACCAGGTCAAAGCTGCTGCTGCGGAACGGAATATCGCTGATGCTGGCCTGCGCCACGCGGTGGCCGTGGGCCTTCGCAAATTCGGGACCGATGCGCGTCAGATCGAATCCGATCGCATCGCCGTACGGGCGAAGCATCTCCAGGTTCGAGCCGGTGCCGCAGCCGCAATCGAGGATCTTCGGCGCCGCGACACCGGCCGTCGCGCGCGCCAGCGCCGGCCGCATGTATTGGCGGAAACCGCGAAACCAGAAGTGCGATTGCTCGGCGCGATAGGTCAGTTCAAGTAGGCGATCCACAAAAGGCGCATGCTATTCTACCGCCACACATGCGCTTACGCGGATCCGTCGAAGCCACGGCCGTCGTGCTCGGCTCCGTCCTGCTCGCGTGCGTCTTCACCCTCCCGGTCATCTTCCATTTCACCAACGGCGGGCGGCTCGATACCAATGACGGCCGCTGGAGCATCTGGGTGGTGTCGTGGGTGGCGCACGCGCTGACGACCAATCCGTCGGAGCTGTTTCGCGCCAACATCTTTTTCCCGCACGACAACGCGCTGGCGTTTTCCGAAGGCAACATCGTTGAAGGCGTGCTCGGCGCGCCGGTGTGGCTGCTGACCCGCAATCCATACGCGACGCACAACTTCGTCTACCTGTTCTCGTTCGCGCAGTCGTTCGTCGCGACCTACTATCTCGTTCGCTACCTCACCGGCGACCGCCGCGCCGCGATCGTCGCCGGCGTGATGTATGCCTTCTGCCCTTTCGCTTTCGTCCGCCAGGCGCACATCCAGCTGACGATGGTCGGTTTCCTGCCCTGGGTCATGCTGGCGTGGCACCGCTTCCTCGATCGCACCTCGCTGGTGCGCGCCCTTGAGTTGGGATTGGTGATGGCGCTCACGGGACTGGCGTGCGCCTACTACGGCATCTTCGCCGGCGGGATGATCACGTTTGCCTCGATCTGGTTCGCCATCTCGCGCAAGCGATGGCAAGATCCCGGCTACTGGGGGCCGATTGCCGTGGCCGCGGTCGTGTGCCTCGGCGTGATCGCGCCGTTCTTCCTGCCGTACATGCGGATGCAGGCGTCCACGGGGTTCGAACGCTCGCTGAGTGGACAGTACTCGGCGAACCTCGGCGGCTGGCTGCTGTCGTCGGCCTGGGCGCATCGCTGGTGGGCGGGCCTCCTGGACAAACCGAGCGAAGGCATCTTCCCCGGCATTCTCGCGATCGTCCTTGGTGTGTGGGGTGCGCGGCTGATGCTGCGCAGCGACAAGAGCGACGTGGCGAAGTACTACATCGGCCTGGGCGTGTTCACGTTCTGGTTGACGCTCGGTCCGGCCGCCGGCCTCTACACCGCCCTCTACTACACGGTTCCGGTGTTTTCATTTCTTCGAGCGCCGACCCGCGCCGGTATTCTCGTGACACTCTGCCTGGTCGTGCTGTCGGCGCCGGCGATGGTGGCACTGATGCGGCGCCGCTCGGCCAGCGTCGCGTTCGCCGTCCTGCTGCTGCTCGCGGTCGCCGATACGTATCGAGCGCCGCTGCGGACGCGCGAAGCCCCTCCGCTGCCGGCCGCGTATCGCACGCTGGCCGACCTGCCAAAGGCGCCGACGATCGAGCTGCCCTATTGGGCGACGAGCATCGAGTATCACCGGCACGCGGAATACATGCTGTCGTCGACCGCGCACTGGCAGCCGCTGATCAACGGCTACAGCGATCACATCCCGCAGGATTTCCGGGACGCGGCGCCGGCGATCAATTCGTTTCCCAGCAAGGATGCGTTCAATGTCCTCGAACCGCTCCGCGCCCGATACGTCGTGGTGCATCTTGACCTGATGAGCGCGGCGAATCGGGCCAGCATCATTCAGCGGCTCGATGTCGAATTCGCCAACTTCCTCCGCCCGCTCGATAAGAGCGGCGACGTATGGCTATACGAAATCATCGGCTGGCCGCGCTGATCTTCTTCGGCCTGATGGCCGTGCTGCATTCGTGGCCGCTCGCCAGCGACCCCGTGCACCTGGCGAGGCTCGATAACCACGATGCCGAGCTGAACACCTGGATCGTGTCGTGGGCGGCGCACATCCTGCCCCGCGCACCGCTGAGCCTGTTCGAAGCGCCGATCTTCTATCCCGAGCATCATTCGCTCGCGTTCTCCGAACACATGATCGTGCCGGACGTCATCGGCGCGCCGTTCGCGTGGCTGGGCGCATCGCCGGTGCTGGTCTACAACCTGCTGATCATGATTGGGCTCGCGCTGTCGGGCTGGTCGATGTACCTGCTGATGACGCGCTGGACCGGCAGCGTGTCCGCAGGCGTGATTGCCGGGCTCGTCTACGCCTTCAACGCGCACGTGCTGACGCGGTTCGTGCACCTGCAGGCCCAGCATGTCGAATTCTTTCCGCTGATGCTGTACGCGCTCGATCGCGTGCTGACCGGTCGCAAGCTCCGGGACGCTGGGTGGCTCGCGCTCGCCTTCGTACTGCAGTCACTCTGCAGCAACTACCTGCTCGTCTTCATGACGTATGCATTGGTGGTCGCGGTGGCGGTGCGTTGGAAAGAGTTCAAGCCCGCCCTGCCTCAGCTCGCGGTCGCCGGCGTGATCAGCGTGATCCTGCTGGCGCCGTTCCTGTGGCCGTACTACCAGGTCGATCAAGCGCAGCACCTGGCGCGCGGTGTCGACGTGGTCGCGCGCTACAACGCCGGCTGGCGCGACTACCTGGTCACGGGAGGCCGCCTGCATTTCGCGTGGTGGAGCCACGTCTTCTACGAAGGGCGAACGGCGCTATTTCCCGGCGTGACGGCATTGCTGCTCTGCGGCGTGGCGGTGTTCTCGACGCGCGGCCTCAAGGATCCCCGCATTCGCATGGCCGTCGCGATCGGCATCCTGGGCGTCGCGCTGTCGTTCGGCACGTCTCTGCCTGGATACGGAGTGCTCCACCAGTTCCTCCCGCTCTTGAGCGGACTTCGCAACGTCGCGCGATGGGGATGGCTGGCGCTCGCGGCCGTCGGGATCCTCGCCGGCTTCGGCGCGGCGAGATTGTCCCGCGGGCTGCAGATCGCGGTCGGCATCCTCGTGACCATCGAATCGATCCGCACCCCGGTGGGCTTCACGCGATTCGAGGGCATCCCGCATTTCTACGACCGGCTCGCCTCGATACCGAACCTGGTGCTGGCGGAGTTTCCGTTCTATTCGGGCGCGTCGGTGAGCTTCAACGGTCCGTACGAGCTTGCCAACACGAAATACTTCCAGCCGTTACTGAACGGCTACAGCAGCTTTCATCCTGAATCGTTCGAGGCGCGCGGGCGCGTGCTGGCGACGTTTCCAAGCGAGCCGGCGCTGGCTGAACTACGGGTGACGAAGGTGACGCACGTAACCGTCCACACGCAAGCCTTCGCGCGCCGCTATGGCCAGGCGGCGCTGAAGGCGGTCGACACGATTCCCGAACTGGAATTCGTCGTCGAAGAAGATGGGATCAGGCTCTATCGCCTGAAATAATTCATCCCGCCGAAGCGTCTGCGCGAAGGTGGACCGATAGCCGCGCCAGCCGCCGATCGGCTTCATGCAGCGTCTCGTCGCGCTTCGAGAAACAGAAGCGCACGGTCTGTGGAGCCGCGGCCGGATCGATATAGAAGCTGCTGCCCGGCACCGTCGCCACGCCGACTTCCTTCACCAGGTACTGCGCGAATTCCGAATCGGACGTGAATCCGAAACGACTCACGTCGGCCATGATGTAATACGCGCCGCCGGGGCGATACGCGGTGAATCCGTGGCGCCCGAGAATATCGAGCATCAGGTCGCGCTTCACCTGGTAGTCCCCGGCCAGCTGCGTGTAGAACTGTTCGGGCATCGACAACGCTGCGACCCCGGCGTCGTGAAACGGCGACGGCGCCGCGATGGTCAGGAAGTCGTGCATTTTGCGGATGCCGCCGGTCAGCGCCGGCGGCGAGATCGCCCAGCCCACGCGCCATCCCGTCACGCTGTAGGTCTTCGACAACCCGTTGGTGGTAATGGTCCGCTCGGCCATGCCCGGCAGCGACGAAATCGGCACATGCGGGTGGCCGGCGTAGACGATGCGCTCGTAGATCTCGTCGGAGATGGCGAGCACATCCCAGCGCTGGCAGAGCTCGGCGATGATCTGCAGCTCGTCGCGCGTGAACACTTTACCGGTGGGATTGTTCGGCGAATTGATCACGATCGCCCGCGTGCGGTTCGTGAAGGCCTTCTTCAGTTCATCCGGATCGAACGCCCAGTCCGGCTCGCGCAACCGCACGTATTTCGGTTCGGCGCCGGCGAGGATCGCGTCGGGGCCGTAGTTCTCGTAGAACGGCTCGAACACGATCACTTCATCGCCCGGATCGACCGAGGCCAGCATCGTCGCCATCATCGCTTCGGTGGATCCGCAGCAGACGGTCACCTGCTCGTCGGGATCGACCGGCACGCCGTAGCGGCGGGTGAAGTCCTGCGCGATCGCATCGCGCAGCGCCAGCGTGCCATACGGCGGCGCATATTGATTCTGCTCCGCCTGGATGGCCGCGCAAGCGGCGTCCTTGATCGCCTGCGGCGCCTCGAAGTCGGGGAACCCCTGCGAGAGATTCACCGCCTCGTGCAGCTTGGCGAGGCGGGTCATTTCGCCGAACACCGAGTCGGCGAACGAGGAGACGCGCTTCGCGCTCCGGATTTTACTCATTCGCTGGATTTTATCAGCGGCCGTAGAGGGAGCGGTAGTCTTCCGCGGTCCCGAGGATGCGCTTGACGTAGTTCTGCGTCTCCGGGAAGGGGATGTCGTCGATGAATTCGTCCTGCGGGAGGCCCGGCTTTTCTCTCTGCCACGCCCGCACGCGGCTGTCGCCGGCGTTATACGCCGCCAGCGCGAAGTGCACGCCGCCGAACTTGCGGATCGTGTCGGCAAAGATCTGCGTGCCGATCCGGACGTTGACGTCCACCTCGGTCAGCCGGCGCGTCGAAAACGGCTTCACACCGAGCTTGCGCGCATACGAACGGCCCGTGCTGGGGATCACCTGCATCAGCCCATACGCATTCGCGTGCGACACGACGACGGGATCGAAATTGGATTCCTGCGCGACCAGGGCGGCGACGACATACGGGTCGAGTCCGCGATCCTTGGCATACTTCTGCAGCAGCGGCCAGTAGTCGACCGGGAAGATCACCTGCAGGATTTCCGAGGGCAGCGTTTCGCCGCCGGCCGCGAGGTATTGCGGATACGCGCGCTTCATCGCGTTGATGCCGGCGCGCACGTTCCCCAGCCGCTTGTGGGTCACCGCGATCGTCGCCTGCAGTTGCGGTGAATCCCCCCACACGCGCTGGGCGTACTGCAGTTCGCTCATCGCCTCGCGATTGAGGCCCACCGACAGCAAGGCGGCGATGCGGCCCGCCGTGGGAATCGGGGCGGAGGTCGAGGGTTGGCGCTGCAACGCTGCCGGCACCGTGCCGCCGCGTTCGCCTTCGAGGCGCTTGACCGCCAGGCGGCCGTAGTAGGAGTTGTGATAATCCGTCGCGGTCAGGCGCAGGCGCGCGACGCCGGTTTCGACGTCGCCCAGTTGCTGGGCGGCGCGGGCCGACCAATACAGCCACGACGGCCGGTAGTCCGAGCGCGGAAACTGCGCCGCCCCCTGGTCGAAGAATCGCAGTGCGTCGGCAAACTGCCCCTGCCGATAGGCCCACCATCCGGCCTTCCACGCGGCACGTTCGGCAAATCTTCCCGCCGGATAGCGAATCAGCACCTCGCGAAAGACGGTGTCGGCGTCGCCGTCCTGGTCGTCAATGATGTACGCCGACGCCAGGTTGTTGAGGACTTCTTCGGCGAACGGGCTCGACGGATATTTTTCGACGTAGGCGCGCGACAGCTCGACGTGCTCGTCCTTGAGCTTCAAGCCGCGCGTCGCGGTCACGTAATGAAAATTCGCTTCTTCCGCGAGCGGTCCGCCGAGGAACGGCCGCAAGGCATCGCGGCCTTCGCGATACCGGCCCAGCGCGATCTCCGTGGCGGCGAGTCGAATCGCGACGCGATCGCGATCGGTGCCGCTCATGAACGGCTTGACGCGATCGTACGACGTCTTCGCCGCCGACCAGCGGCGAGCCTGGAACAGCGCTTCCGCCCGCGCCAGTTCCTTCGGCGCCATCGCCGCATCCAGGTCGACATCCTGTTTCTTCAGGGCTTCTGCCGCGCGGTCCGCCTCGGCGCTCATCGGAAAGTCGAAGTAGACGCGCTGCAGCGCTTCGACCGATCGCATCGGGAGTCCCGCCAGGTCCGCGGCCATCCCCAACCGCAGCCAGGCCACGTGCGGCTGTGCGAGCTTCTTGACGAGGAGCGCATCGTAAACCGCCACGGCGCCCTTGTAGTCTTTCTGCGTTTCGCGGATTTCGGCGAGACGGAACGCCGCGTCCTCCGGCAAGTGGCCTTCGATCTGGCGCGCCGCCAGATCCGAGAACACGTTATCGGCTTCGGCGTAGCGAGCCAGCTTCATCAACGCCAGGCCGGTGTAATAGCGCGCGTAGTCGGCGACCGGTGTCGTGGACAACGCACCGTCACTGACGAGCGGCAACGCGGCGGCCGGCTTGTCGTCTTCTTCGAGCAGGCGCACACCGCGCACGAAGTTCGTCATTGCCGGCCCGAGCCGCGCGTTTTGCGACGGCACCAGCCACATCGAGGAGAGGTCGTTGGGAACAGGCGGATGCGCGGTTGGCGACAGCTTCGCGGGCGTGACGACGCCGGCGCGTCCGGGCACCACCAGCTGCGCGGCCGTCAACGACACGCCGGCCAGCAGCGCTACGACCAGCACGAGTGTCGGAACGCGCGTCTGAACGAATTTGTGAACGACCGTGTGAACGTCCTTCAAACAAGATTTCCTAGCAGTGTCGCATCGCCTCCGGCCAACGTCCGGATCAGCTCCTGGTGAAAATAATCAGTATGCGAACGAATGCCGGGGGGCACCTGTTCGTTATACGCCACTCGAGCGTTTTCTATTTCAGGGGCCAGCCTGGCCAGCAGGTTGCGATGTTTGCGGCCTTCATTCACGGCAGGCTCATGGAATAGACGGATCTCCGAGACCAACAGCCTGGCCGTGCGACGGGCCGCCGCCGCAACGCCGTCCGTGATCTGCATCATGGCAGACGGACCCGCCGGGGGCGTGGTGCCTGACGCCGGCGCGTGCCCGCCCGCCGATCCGGCCGAGCTCGCCGGGCCTGTCGTGATCCTGGGCGAGGTCTTCTGCGTCGTCAGCGCTTCGAGGCAGCGCCCGGCGTGGCGCGCCAGCACTTCAATCAACTCGGGCCAGCTGCTCGGCACATGACGCTGGTGCCCGTCGATGGCCACCGCATCGGCGTAGACCACCGCGACGACGCGGCCGCCGACGATCACGGGGACGGCCAGCCCCATGCGATCCGCCGGCAGTGTTTCGAAACCCGGCCCGATCGCCGCGCTCTGGCTATCACGCGTCGTCACCGGGCGAGCGGCGCCGATCGCGAGGCCAATCACTCCGGAATCGGCGAGCGGCAGATCGATCGACTTCGGCTGCGTGTCGCGCGGGCCAAAACCCGACATCCGCCACCCCTGGATCTTCTCGCCGCGCAACACCACCACCGCGGCTCGCGCCGCTTCGCGAGCGGCCGCGAGGGCCAGGGCATCCAGCACCTCGCTCAGTGACGTCGCGCCGTCGAGTCCGCGCACGCTCTCGAGCAGCCGGCTCACGCACAACATTTCGCCTTCACGCTCGGTGACGCGCGCAGCCGCGACCGCGGCCTTGAGATCTGCGGCGGCCTTCGCTTCGCCATCGGCGAGGGCCATCCGCATGCGATTTTCCTGGGTCTCCAGGGCGTCGTGCATCTTCTGATCGACTTCGGCTTCGAGCTGGCGGCGAATTTCGCGTTCTGCCCCGGCGCGATCTTCCGCGCGCGCCTGCTCGATCTTCTCGTCCATCGTCGCGCGCACCCGCGCCTCGGCATCCGCCACGCGCGCCTGCGCGGCCTGTTCGGCCTCTTCGAAGATCAACACCTTGGCCGCGCGAACGGCTTCCTCGCGCTCGGCGTTCGCTTCGTCGAGCAACTGGCCGATGAGGGGAGCGACGGCCTGATCGACCGTGGATCGAATGCGATCTTCGAACGACATGTCATGTTCTCGGACCCGAGTGGGTCAACGGGGGACTCAGGCAGCGGCTGGGGTGCGCGCTATCGTCCGGTCTGCGGTCATTATGCGGACGGCCCGTGTGGGAAGTCAAGACTGGAAATCTCGCAAACGATTGATACACAACCGTTTGAGCGGTTTCGATCCGATGGCAGCATGACAAAGGCCTTGACCGACCTATTTGGTCGGATTAAGCTCCAGATCGAAGTTGAGACTAAGTCTCATTTTGGTCCAAGGAGATTCGCCATCGTGATTCGTGTGTTTGCCGCTCTTGTCCTGACTGCCTTCCTCCCGACTCGCACCGATGCCGCACAGGCGGCATTTACTGGTCGCGTGCTCGACCCCGCCGGCGCGGCGATCATCGGCGCCACGATCACCGCCGTCCCCGATGCCTCAGGCCCGCAGGTCACCACGGTCACCGATGCGCGTGGAGAGTTCCACCTCACGCTGGAACCTCGCATCTACCGGGTGACGATTGCGTCGCCCGGCTTTGTCAGCGTGACCGAACGCGTAACCGCGAGCAGCGCGGTCGTGCCGAGCGGCGTCTTCATGTTGAGCGTCGCCGGTGTGGCCGAGTTGGTGCGAGTCGATGCGGCGGTTCCCGATCGCGTGGCCGCCGTGAGCAGCGCCACCAGGACCGCGACCGTGTTGCGCGACATTCCGCAGTCGATCAGCGTCGTGCCGGCAACGCTCATCGCCGATCAACGGATGCAGAGCATGGCGGACGTCGTGCGCTACATGCCCGGCGTCGGGATGGCGCAGGGCGAAGGCAACCGCGACACGCCGGTCCTGCGCGGCAACAGTTCGACCGGCGATTTCTACGTCGATGGCGTGCGAGACGACGCGCAGTATTTCCGCGATACCTACAATGTCGATCGCGTCGAAGCGTTGAAGGGACCGAACGCGATGATCTTCGGCCGGGGCGGCGCCGGCGGCGTGATCAACCGCGTCACCCGCCAGGCGGAATGGGTGCCGGTCCGCCAGTTCGACGCCCAGTTCGGCGCCTGGGACAACCGCCGCTTCTCCACCGACCTCGGCGCGGAGTTGAATCCGAATGTCGCCGCCCGGGTCACGAGCGTGTATGAAAACAGCGGGTCGTATCGCAACGACGTGACCCTCGAGCGGGCCGGCGTCAATCCCACGCTCGCGATTGTCCTCGGGGCCAACACCACGCTCCGCGCGAGCTACGAGTTCTTCCACGACCGTCGCACCGCCGATCGTGGCGTGCCCTCGCTCAATGGACGGCCGCTCGAGACCGATCCCTCGGCGTTCTTCGGTGATCCGGCGCAGAGCGTCAGCCAGGCCGACGTGAACATGGCGAGCGCGGTGATCGAGCACAACACCGGCCATGGGGTCAGCGTGCGGAGCCGCATCAACCTCGGCGCCTACGACAAGCATTACCAGAACGTCTTTCCGGGAGCCGTCACCGGCAACACGGTCAGCATTTCCGGATACGACAACCGCACCGATCGCCAGAACCTCTTCAACCAGACGGAACTGATCGTGACGCGTCGGACCGGATCGATCGGCCACGTCCTCGCCACCGGCATCGAGATCGGTCGCCAGGGCACCGACAACTTCCGCCGCACGGCATTCTTCTCGATGGTCGGCGCCAATATCACCGCGATTACGGGCCCGCTGTCGAATCCGGTGACGTCCGTGCCGGTGGAGTTTCGTCAGAGCGCCACCGATGCCGACAACTCCGGCACCGCGACGATCGCCGCGCTGTATGTGCAAGATCAAGTCACGTTGTCGTCGCACCTCCAGGCCGTGGTCGGCCTACGCTTCGACAGCTTCAACGTCGACTTCACGAACCATCGCTCCGGCGCAACATTCTCCAGCCACGATGGGCTGTGGTCTCCCCGAGCCGGGCTGATCTTCAAGCCGGTCGCGCCGCTGTCGATCTATGCGAGCTACAGCCTGGCGTATGTGCCGCGCGCCGGCGATCAGTTGTCGTCGCTCTCGCTGACCAACCAGGCGCTCGACCCGGAAGAGTTCCGCAATTACGAGCTCGGGGCGAAATGGGACGTGAAGGGGCTGG